>Ga0163215_100149_pt1 | contig 189098 bp, 177 predicted proteins | sample SynspAceP_FD_185934 | JGI IMG/M metagenome (GOLD analysis project Ga0163215, IMG submission 185934) | Saline lake microbial communities from Ace Lake in Antarctica - Synechococcus sp. Ace-P (Hybrid Assembly) | ecosystem: Environmental > Aquatic > Non-marine Saline and Alkaline > Saline | place... | reverse complement strand
AACCAGAACCAGAACCAGAACCAGAACCAGAACCAGAACCAGAACCAGAACCAGAACCAGAACCAGAACCAGAACCAGAACCAGAACCAGAACCAGAACCAGAACCAGAACCAGAACCAGAACCAGATAATGAAGAAAGAAACAAGAATTTATTAAATAATAGTCCTGATGAATGGATTAGTGATGAAAAAGAACATCTGAGAGAATACAACTTTCCATCGTTAGAATTATTGAATCCACCAGTTGATTTTCCAAGCAATGCTATTGATGATTGGGTTTTAGGACAAGCTGAATTATTAAATGAAACGTTAGATGCTTTTAATATTCTTGCTCAAGTAGTGGGATGGACTGTCGGTCCTGCGGTTACACAGTTTGAGTTGCAATTAGGTCGTGGTGTCAAAGTAAATAAGATCACTAATTTATCAGATGATTTAAAACTGGCTTTAGCAGCTAAAGATATTAGAATTGAAGCGCCAATTCCAGGGAAAAATACTGTAGGTGTTGAAATACCAAATAGAATTTCAAGACCCGTTATGCTTTCTGAGGTAATGGCTAGCGAGAAATTTAAAAATAGTCATTCACCATTAACGGTTGCACTTGGTGTGAATTTAGCAGGAGATGCTATAGTGTCGACACTTGATAAAATGCCTCATGGTCTAATCGCTGGCGCAACAGGATCAGGTAAAAGTGTCTTTATTAATTCTATTTTAGTTAGTTTATTATATAAAGCTAAGCCGAATGAAGTGAAACTTATTTTGATTGATCCTAAAGCAGTTGAACTAGCACCGTACAATGCCATTCCACATTTATTGTCACCCGTTATTTCTGAACCAAAAGCTGCAAGTGAAGCCTTAAAGTGGGCTGTCAATGAAATGGAAGAACGCTACCAAAAATTGGCCTTAGCTGGTGTAAGAAATATTCAAAGATTTAACGAAAAAGCTCACGAGCATGGAGATTATGGGCTAATATTGCCCTATATTGTCATTGTTATCGATGAATTAGCTGATTTAATGATGGTAGCTAGCAGTGATGTTCAAGATTCAATTGTGCGTATAACTCAAAAAGCACGTGCTGCTGGAATTCATTTGTTAGTAGCGACTCAACGTCCAAGTGTGGATGTTATTACTGGAACGATTAAAAATAATATTCCTACTCGTATAGCTTTCATGGTGTCCAGCCAAGTAGATTCACGAACAATTATGGATTCAGGCGGAGCTGAAAAATTGCTTGGTAAGGGAGATATGCTATTTTTAGAAAATGGCGCAAGTCAGCCTATCCGTATTCAAGGAACATATGTCGAAAAAGAAATAGACAACATTGTAAAACATGTAAAAGAACAACGGAAAACAAATTATTTGTTTGAACCTGAAAGCTTATTGGCTAGAGTAGAAGCTGTTGAGGGAAAAGATGAATTATATGAAGAAATTTTGCTTTTCATAATTGAAGAAGGTCAAGTTTCAGCTTCCTCATTACAACGTAAGTTTAAAATAGGATTTAATAGAGCCTCTAATTTAATTGAGGCGCTAGAAAATGAAAATTTGATTTCACCCAATAAAGGATCGAAACCACGGGATGTTTTTATAACAAAAACTGACTATGAAGAACGGTGCAAAAAGCATAACTAATCATCGGTTTATTCAGTAGGATTCTAAATACCCTAATAAATAAAAAGAAGGCATAGATTATACAATCTCTCAAAAATAAACATTTTTTGGAGAGGATGAATCTCAGCCTTCTTTTTTATGACTAATTATTATTAACGTTATATAATTAAAAGAAAAGTTGAAAAAGATTATTTGTGGTCGAAAAAAAAAAACCATGGTATACTGTACTCGTTCTTTATTATTTTTTGAAAAACAATTATTTTTGAGAACTAAATTATCTATAAAAATCATGAATATTAAGTTTAGTTAGTAGATTTAAAGACAAATAAAAAATGTAATAGAAATAATGGAGGATTTATAAAAATGAATAATGAAACAGTCTATCATTTTGTTGGAATTAAAGGTTCTGGTATGAGTGCACTAGCATTGATCCTTCATGATAAGGGTTTTAAAGTTCAAGGTTCTGATGTAGATAAATATTTTTTTACGCAAAAAAATATTGAAGACGCAGAAATTCCAATTTTAACTTTTGATGAGAAAAATATTCATGAAGGTTTAACAATTATTGCAGGTAATGCATTTTCGGATACACATAAAGAAATCGTTGCGGCTAAAAAAATGAATTTACCAATCATACGTTACCATGACTTCCTTGGTGAATTCTTAAAGCTGTACACAAGTATTACGGTTACGGGTTCTCATGGGAAAACAAGCACCACGGGATTGTTGGCTCATGTAATGAGCACAATTGCTGATACCAGCTATTTGATTGGTGATGGGACTGGACATGGAGTCCCAGATGCAGATTACTTTGTACTCGAAGCTTGTGAGTATAGACGACATTTTTTAGCGTACCATCCTGACTATGCTATTATTACAAATATTGACTATGATCATCCTGATTACTTTACTAGTCTAGACGATGTCGTCAGTGCCTTTGAAGAGATGTCTAAATTAGTTAAAAAAGCTATTATCGCGTGTGGTGATGATGAGCAATTAGTGAAACTTAAGACCGAAGTGCCAATTGTTTATTATGGATTTGGTGATAATAATGACTTCCAAGCTAAAAACTTAAGTCGCTCAATCACAGGTTCTGCTTTTGATGTATACATTAAAAATGAGTTTTATGGTCACTATGTTATTCCTATCTTCGGAAAACACAATATTCTAAATGCATTAGCCGTGATTGCTATCACTTACTATGAAAAATTAGATAAAGAAAAAGTAATGGATAATTTCACAACATTTGCAGGAGTTAAACGCCGTTTTACTGAAAAAGTAGTGGAAGATATGATTATTATTGATGACTATGCCCATCATCCATCAGAAATACGAGCAACAGTTGATGCTGCCCGTCAAAAATACCCAACTAAAGAAATTATTGCCATTTTTCAGCCGCATACATTTACTCGTACAGTGGCTATGCTAAGTGAGTTTGCTACTTCTTTGAACTTAGCAGATACCATTTATCTTTGTGACATTTTTGGTTCTGCTCGTGAGCAACGTGGGGATGTTACAATTGAAGACTTAGCTGAAAAAATTGATAAGGGCGCTGTCATATTAAAAGAAGAAAATATGTCTCCATTATTAAAACACCATGATGGAGTAGCTATCTTTATGGGTGCTGGAGATGTTCAGAAATTTGAAATTGCTTATGAAACAATATTAAGTCATTCAGCATTGAGTAAATAAAAAACGATACCTATTCATTTTTTTTGAATAGGTATCGTTTTTAGCATTAAGAAATAAAAATTCTTATTTTAAAAGAAAGAATGACTTTTAGATATTAGCTATCTCATATATTATTTGTTAAAATAATATAGAAAAAGATAGTTGGATTAACTAATGATAGTTAAAAAGTTAAATCATCAATCTTATAGGGCAGACAAGAAGGAGCTTTTTTATGACTCAAAAAAACAAATTATTGTTGATTGATGGAAACAGCGTTGCTTTTCGGGCATTTTTTGCATTGCATCAACAATTAGAGCGATTTAAAAATAAAAATGGACTTCATACAAATGCATTGTATGGCTTTCATAGTATGATTGAGAGTGTTTTAACAAAAGAAAAGCCATCACACGTTTTAGTTGCTTTTGACGCTGGAAAAACAACTTTCCGGAATCAATTTTTCGAAGAATATAAAGGCGGACGTTCTAAAACACCGAATGAATTTACGGAGCAAATGCCTTATTTAAGAGAGCTCCTAGAAGGATTTGGTATCAAGCATTATGAATTAAGTAATTATGAAGCAGATGACATTATTGGCACGCTATCTGATAAAGTTGATCCTGCTATTTTTGATGTGGTGATTATTTCTGGAGATCGAGATTTGACACAGTTGGCCAAGGGAAATGTGAGAGTCGACATCACTGTAAAAGGAGTTAGCGAACTTAAAGAATATACAATCGAATCAATTGTAAATGAAATGGGGATTAAACCAAAACAAATCATTGATTTGAAAGGACTTGCTGGAGATGCTTCAGATAATATTCCAGGTGTAACTAAAATTGGAGAAAAAACGGCTTTGAAGCTTTTAAAAGAATACCATTCTGTTGAAGGGATATATGAAAATATCGCTCAATTAAAAAAGAGTAAAATGAAAGAAAACTTGATTAATGAAAAAGAAACGGCTTTTTTAAGTAAACGTCTAGCAACAATTATGCTTGATACTCCGATAACAATTGATGTCAATGATTTAGCATATGATGGACCAAATATAGAAAGGTTAATTCAGTTTTATAAAGAGATGGATTTTAAAACACATCTAAGTAAATTAGATACAACAGAATACGATGCTGCGAATGAAGAAAAAAGGGAAGAAGTCTCTTACGAATTAGTAACAGAGATTACTCCTGATTTATTTACGGATAAAATGGGGCTTTACCTCGAAATGTTAACAGATAACTACCATACTTCAGAAATTATAAGTGTTGGTTGGGGGGATAAAAACCATATTTACGTCGGAAATCCTGAAGTAGTTTTAAAATCAAACTATTTTCAGGATTGGGCACAAAACTCCGCTTTATCCAAACAAGTTTTTGATGCAAAGCGAACTTATGTTGCTCTAGAACGATATGGGATAGAATTAAAAAACATTCAATTTGATATACTTTTAGCTTCTTACATTTTAAACACTAAAGATAATAGTAAGGATTTATCAGAAGTCGCTATAGAACATGATTATTTTAATGTCTCACCAGATGAAGCAATTTATGGGAAAGGTGCTAAAATTCATATCCCGGAAGATCAATCTGTTATGCAAGAGCATATTGCTCGTAAGCTGAGAGCGATTATCTTATTAAGTGACCAACTTGAACAACATTTAGCACAAAATAATCAAACAGAGCTTTTTTATGATATGGAATTACCTTTAGCAATGGTTTTAGCAAAAATGGAAATAAGTGGAATAAAAGTTGATGCACAGCGCTTAAGAAAAATGAAAGTAGAATTTGCACAAAGATTATCTGGAATTGAAAATCGCGTTTATAAGCTAGCTGGAGAAACGTTTAATTTGAATTCACCTAAACAACTGGGAGTTGTTTTATTTGAAAAAATGGGCTACCCAGTAATTAAAAAAACAAAAACCGGTTACTCAACAGCTGTGGATGTATTAGAACAATTAAGAGATCAGGCTCCAATCGTTGAGGATATTTTAGAATATAGACAAATTGCGAAATTACAATCTACTTATATAGAAGGATTGTTGAAAGTTATTCACGGCAAGAACGGAAAAATTCATACTCGATATATGCAGACTATTGCCCAAACTGGACGTTTAAGTTCTATAGATCCTAATCTACAAAATATTCCTGTTAGATTAGAAGAAGGACGCAAGGTAAGACAAGCTTTTGTACCTAGTCATGAAGGTTGGAAGATATTTGCTTCCGATTACTCACAAATAGAATTGCGTGTATTAGCACATATTTCAGATGATGATCATTTAAAAGAAGCTTTCATTGAAGGACAAGATATCCATGCCAGTACAGCAATGAGAGTATTTGGCATTGAAAAACAAGAAGATGTAACACCAGAAATGCGTCGACGAGCCAAAGCCGTTAACTTCGGAATAGTTTATGGAATTAGCGATTATGGATTATCAAAAAACTTGGATATTAGCCGTAAAGAAGCTCAAACATTTATTGATACTTACTTTATTAAGTATCCAGGTGTAAAAATTTATATGGAAGACATCGTTCGTGAAGCTAAAGAAAAAGGATATGTTGAAACATTATTTCATAGAAGACGTTACTTGCCCGATATAAATTCGCGCAATTTCAATTTACGCTCGTTTGCAGAAAGAACGGCTATGAATACACCTATTCAAGGAAGTGCTGCTGATATTATTAAAGTAGCTATGATTGAAATGGAAAAACGTCTAAGAACTGAAGGGCTAAAGGCAACCATGTTGCTACAAGTTCATGATGAACTAATTTTTGAAGCGCCAGAATCTGAGATTCCTTTTCTTGAAAAATTAGTTGCTGAGGTAATGGAAAATGCCGTTGCTTTAAATGTGCCTTTAAAAGTAGATAGCAGTAGCGGAGATAGTTGGTATGAATCAAAATAAGAAATATACATTAGAAAGAAGAGGTTGAAGAGATTGCCAGAGTTACCAGAAGTAGAAACAGTTAGACAAGGTTTATTGAAGCTTGTTCAAGGAAGCACAGTTACAGGAGTAGACATTTACTGGGAACGAATTATTTCTGGAGACATTCATAGTGAAGAATTTTCTTCTCAATTAATAGGCAATCGTCTATTAAATATTGATAGAAGAGGAAAATATTTAATATTTAATTTTGACCATTGGAACATGGTTTCTCATTTGAGAATGGAAGGTAAATATGAAGTCTCTAATACAAATGAACCACTAAAAAAACACACTCATGTCGTGTTTCATTTGTCAGATGGTCGTGATTTGCGCTATTTAGATGTTCGTAAATTTGGGAGGATGACTTTAGTCCCAAAAGGTGAAGAATTTAACGTAACAGGTTTGAAAACAATTGGACCTGAACCGATTCCTGAAACATTCAATTTAACTGTTTTCAATAAAACATTGAAACAAAAAAGTAGAGCAATAAAACCTCTTTTATTAGAACAAAAAATTGTTGCTGGGTTAGGGAATATCTATGTAGATGAGGCTTTATTTAAAGCTAAAATCCATCCTCTTAGACCGGCTAATTCATTGAAATCTAAAGAAGTAGAACAACTGCATCAAGCAATCATTGATGTTCTTAGAAAAGCAGTACTAGCGGGTGGAACGACTATTAGGACCTACAAAAATGCTCTGGGGGAAGCAGGGAATTTTCAAGTGGAATTGTATGTTTACGGCAAAACAAGTGAACCCTGTGTAAATTGTGGTGCTCCGATACAAAAAATAAAAGTAGCTCAAAGAGGCACTCACATTTGTGTAAACTGCCAAAAGCTAACTAAAAAGAATAGTTTGCCTCGATCTTAAAGAAAGGGAGTCTTTTATGACTGTTATTCTAGGTTTAACAGGAGGGATAGCGACAGGGAAATCCACAGTAAGCAATTATTTTAAAGAACTGGGTATTCCTATTATAGATGCAGACATTGGTTCAAGAATAATAGTTGAGCCAGGAACTGATGGGCTGAAAAATATTGTGACATACTTTGGGGATAAGATTCTTAAGTCGGATGGTACTTTGGATAGAAAAAGATTAGGTGATATTGTGTTTAATGACAAAGCACAATTAAGTGAATTGAACTCTATTTTGGAAGAATATATACGCAGATGGATTACTGAACAAATTGCTGATTACCTTAAACTAAATCTACCGTTGATTGTTTTAGATATTCCATTATTATATGAAAAAGATTATTTATCAGTAGTTGACTTAGTAATGGTAGTTGCAACGACAAAAGAAGTACAGTTAAAACGATTAATGGAACGTGATAAGCTAACTGAAAAGGCAGCTGAAATGAGAATCTCTACGCAACTGCCCATGAAGATTAAAATTAAAAGAGCAGACGTAGTCATAGATAATAATGGTACAAAAAATGAAACGCAAAAACAAGTTCGCTATTGGTTAAAAAAATTAACCTAATCGAACAAGTATAAGAAAAGAAAGAGTGGACAGCGTAACTTGTTCATTCTTTTTATTTTCTGCGAATAGATTATGAAAGAAACACTACATGTTTCTTGTATTTAACCTCTTTACGAGCTGTGTTATAATAAAACTATAATAAATCGAATAATAATTTTTTAAAGAAAATTATAAAAAAGGATGATGAATAGTGCAATGTCCTCACTGTCAAAATAATGGTTCCAGAGTTGTCGATAGTCGTCCTGCAGATGATGGGCGGGCTATTCGTAGAAGAAGAGAATGTGAAGCGTGTAGTTTCCGGTTTACGACTTTCGAAAGAGTAGAACAAGCGCCATTACTCGTTATCAAAAAAAATGGAACAAGAGAAGAATTTAACCGTGGAAAAATATTACGAGGTATTATTCGTTCGTGTGAAAAGCGTCCGGTCGCAATAGAACAAGTAGAAAAAATAGTAGATGAAGTAGAAAATAAAGTTAGGAGTTTGGGAGAGAATGAAATTTCTTCAGCCATAATTGGCGAGTATATTATGGAAAAATTAGTTGAAATTGATGATGTAGCTTACATTCGCTTTGCAAGTGTTTATCGCCAATTTAAAGACATGAGTGTCTTTTTAACTGAGTTACAAGAACTTGAAAAAAAGAAATCTAAGAAAAAATCTGGCGAGCATTAAAAGAATTAGAAAGGTGTGAAGGCATTTGAACTATCCATGGAAAAATATGAGTCCAAAAGATGGATTCATGGTCCGACAAAATGCCCAACTTTCGGATATAGACCAAAAAGTTCTTACATTTTTATACCAACCTTTAATTGGCTCTAATGCATATAGTCTTTATATGACATTATGGACAGAAGTTGGAGAGGAAACATATTGGAGTAACGGTATTCTACACTCTGAATTATTAACATTATTAAATATTGGAATTCCTGAATTATATCAAGCAAGAATTAAACTAGAAGCGATTGGACTATTAAAAAGTTACCTCAAGAGTTCACAATCAGACAAAGTATACATCTATGAGTTGCTTGCACCTCAATCGAGTGCAACCTTCTTTAGAGATGACTTATTAAGTCTCCTTCTTTTCGAAACTGTTGGTGAACGTAAGTTTAAAGTCTTAAGAAGTCGTTTTATAATTTCTTCATTTGACAAAGAAAAATACGAAGAAATTACAAAATCATTTTTAGACGTTTACCATTTTGATGCTAATTTATTAAAGCAAGAGGAAAAATTGTTAAAAGAATCTGTAGAATTGATAGGGGAAAATCCGGCTAAAGGTCCAACCGTTGACGCTCAAACATTTGATTTTAAATTTTTTTATACAGGGCTTAACAAGCACTATGTTAATCGATCAGCTATTACAAAAGAGTTGGAATCTACCATGCTAGTTTTGCACACAATGTATGGTATTAATGAATTGGATATGCAACAGTATATTTTAGAAGCTAGTGATATTGATACAGGTAATATTGATGAGCGTAAATTTAAAAGTATCGTCTATCGTCATTACCATGATGATAAGCAAGAAAAGGTCAAGCTAGAAGATGTAGTTGAAAAAGATATACAGGCTAATCAAAATCAAAACAAAAATCGCAAAGGCTATCTACGACAACAAGGTTTAACAGATAACGAAATAAATTTAATTGAGGCAAGTGAAGAAATTAGTCCCTATGATTTTATGACTTCTATAAAAGAACAAAAGGGCGGTTACGTAACAAAAAATGAAGAGTGGACTTTACAAGAAATACTTAGTAAAGCTAATCTACCATCAGCGGTTATTAATATATTGATTCATTATATATTGGTAATTAGAGATAATCCGATTTTTGAAAAAGCCTTAGCGTATAAAATTTCAAATGATTGGGCTCAAAATAAGGTTGTATCTCCTGAAATGGCTCTTCAAAAAGTAAAAACGATGTATCAGGATAATGCTGAAAAAAAACAACAATCACAAAAAAAACAGTATTCAAATACTGCATCATCCAATTACGGAAAAAACAATAAAATAAGAACAGAAACACTACCAGAATGGGCTAAAGATGGTAGTGTAGCGAAGACTGAAAAACCAATGAGTGAAACTGAAAAACAAGCTTTTATGGATAGATTGAAAAAAATTCAAAGCTTTGGAAAAGAAGGTGACTAATATATGGAAGATATGGGTAAAAGTCTGACAAAGATGTTGAAGGATCGAAATCTGTCTGAACAATATGAAAAACTTATTCAAGAAGTTTTAAATGACTCAGATGTTCAGTATTTTATTAAACAAAATGAAGAAGTACTAACTCAAGAATCGATAATGAAGAGTTATGCAAAGCTGTATGAGTTCGTTAATGAAAAGAAAAAATATCAAGAAAAAATAGGAATGATGGCTCCAGGGTATAAACCGCAACTGATTATGAACTATCATTTTATAGATGTTTCATATATTCCTACAGCTGAACTAATCGCTAAGCAAAAAGAACAAGCGATTAAGAGCCGTATTCATTCAATGGATATGCCTAAAGATGTTAGAACAGCAACATTTGAACAATTTCATATAACGGACATGCGTGCAAAAGCAATTAATGCTGCCTATGACTTCATTGGGGATTATTTAGAAAATCCTAAAGGCTTCCATCAGGGACTCTACTTATATGGAGCATTTGGTGTTGGAAAATCTTTTTTGTTAGGAGCAATTGCTCATGAACTGGCAGAAAAAGGGTACCCGACAACCTTGATGCATTTCCCTTCTTTTGCAGTTGAAATGAAACAAGCTATTGGACAGAACACTACTGGTGAAAAACTGGAAGTTGTAAAAAAAGCTCCGATTCTAATGTTAGATGACGTTGGGGCAGATTCAATGTCTAGCTGGATACGTGATGATGTCTTAGGAGTTATTCTACAATACCGAATGCAAGAACAACTCCCAACATTTTTTTCTTCAAATCTTGATATGAAACACTTAGGAGAAGAGCACCTAAGAGTGACTCAAAGAGGGGAAGATGAGCCGTTAAAAGCACAACGTATCATGGAACGAATAAGATATTTGTCTAAAGAATTAGAAATGACTGGGAAAAACCGTAGACTATCTTGAATTTTTTTATTCTAGTTACAAGAGAAACCAAATATTAACTTGATTTAATGTGTGAAATCTGGTTTAATTATAGCAATAGATTAAATCTTTGAAAAAGACAATGAAATAAGAAAACATTCCACAAGAGAAGGAAAACATGGCTGAAAGTTTCCTGAATAGTCCTTATTTTTACCCCTTTTGAGTACCGCTGTGAACTAGTTTTTAATAGCAGAGGTCATTTAGCTAATGTTATCAGCTAAGAGTGAATTCTATGGGATAAACGAGTATTTATACCAAATTAGGATTCTAAACTTGGGTGGAACCACGACTTTGTCGTCCCTTTTATGTTAAGTAATTAACATAAAAGGGACTTTTTTGTTTTTATTATCTAAAAAAAACACTATTTTTAATATAAATGAATGAAATGGAGGAATATGATTATGTCAGATATTAAAATTATTTTGCCTGATGGTGCAGAAAAGGTAATGCCAGAAGGTGTTTCAACAAAAGATGTGGCTGAAAGCATCAGTAAAGGATTAGCGAAAAAAGGGTTAGCAGGAAAATTTAATGGCAAACTTGTGGATTACAGTCGACCATTAGAAGAAAACGGCACATTAGAAATCATTACGCCAGACCATGAAGATGCTTTACAGATAATCCGTCACTCAAGCGCTCATTTAATGGCAAATGCTTTGAGAAGATTGTATCCTGATATTAAATTTGGTGTAGGACCAGCAATCGATACAGGTTTTTATTATGATTCAGATACTCAAACACCAATTACAGAAGATGATTTACCAAAAATTGAAGCAGAAATGATGGCAATTGTTAAAGAAAATAACCCAATTGTTCGCAAAGAATTAACTCGCGCAGAAGCATTGGATGTTTTTAAAGATGATTCTTATAAAGTGGAATTGATTACAGCCTTACCTGAAGACGAAAAAATTACCGTGTATAGTCAAGGTGACTTTGTTGATTTATGTCGTGGCGTCCACGTTCCAACTACAGGTAGAATTCAAGTTTTCAAACTGTTATCCCTTGCTGGAGCTTACTGGAGAGGTAATTCAGATAATAAAATGATGCAACGTATTTATGGGACAGCTTTTTTTGATAAAAAAGCTTTAAAAGAATTTTTACAAATGCGTGAGGAAGCGAAATTACGCGATCACCGTAAATTAGGTAAAGAATTAGATTTATTTATGATTTCACCTGAAGTAGGTTCTGGATTGCCTTTTTGGCTTCCAAAAGGTGCAACGATTCGACGAGTAGTTGAACGCTACATTACAGATCGTGAAATTAGTTTAGGGTATCAACATGTTTATACACCAGTTTTAGCTGATGTAAACTTGTATAAAACTTCTGGTCATTGGGATCACTACCATGATGATATGTTCCCACCAATGGATATGGGTGATGGCGAGATGTTGGTATTGCGTCCAATGAACTGTCCACATCATATGATGGTTTATAAGAACGACATTCATAGTTACCGTGAGTTGCCAATTAGAATTGCTGAATTAGGACAAATGCACCGTTATGAAAAAAGTGGCGCACTTTCAGGTTTACAACGCGTGCGCGAGATGACTTTAAATGACGGGCACACGTTTGTACGCCCTGATCAAATTCAAGAAGAATTCTTGCGTACGATTGAATTAATGTTAGCTGTGTACGAAGATTTTAATATTACGGATTACCGTTTCCGTTTAAGTTATAGGGATCCTGAAAATACAGATAAATATTTTGATGATGATGCAATGTGGGAAAAAGCTCAAAAAATGATTAAAGATGCAATGGATGAAAAACAACTAGATTATTTTGAAGCTGAGGGAGAAGCAGCTTTTTATGGTCCAAAACTAGATGTATTAGTTAAGACAGCTATTGGGGTTGAAGAAACACTGTCTACTATCCAGTTAGACTTCTTGTTGCCTGAAAGATTTGATTTAACTTATGTTGGAGAAGATGGCGAGAACACACATCGTCCTGTTGTTATTCATCGCGGGATTGTTTCAACAATGGAACGTTTTGTAGCTTATTTAATAGAAGAATATAAAGGAGCATTTCCCACATGGCTAGCTCCTGTACAAGCAACGATTATTCCAGTTAATTTAGAACTTCACTCTGATTATGCTTATGATATAAAAAATAAAATGAATTTATTAGGTATGCGTGTCGAGGTCGATGATCGGAATGAAAAAATGGGTTACAAAATTCGCGCTTCGCAGACACAAAAAATTCCTTATCAATTAGTTGTAGGGGATGATGAGGTAACGAACTCAACAGTAGCCGTTCGTAAATATGGTGAAAAAACAACTCAAGTAATTGATTTAGAAGAGTATTTAGAAAAAACAAAAATAGAAATTAAAAATTTTAGTCGTTAATGGTTTACAAAAAAAAAAATTCGTGATATAATTAGAAAGTTGAGAAAATAAAGCAGGAGCCCTCGCTTCTCGCCTGAGTTGACTAAAAGTCTCTGGGCTAGATATAAACGATGATAGCTTACGCATGGCGTAAGTTGGAAATTATTTATAGGCGAGTTCATTGTGAATTCGCCTATTTTTCTGCTGTTCTTTCTCTCAAATCTAATGGAGGTGTATGACCATAGCAAAAGATATGATGGTAAATGACGGCATTCGTGCACGTGAATTGCGCGTTATAGGTAGTAATGGTGACCAACTTGGACTTAAAACCAAGAGTGAAGCATTGTCAATTGCAGAAGCAGAAAACTTAGACTTAGTTCTAGTAGCTCCAACAGCAAAACCACCCGTAGCACGTATTATGGATTATGGTAAGTTCCGTTTTGAACAACAGAAAAAAGAACGTGAAGCCCGTAAAAACCAAAAAATAGTCAGTCTTAAAGAAGTACGTTTAAGTCCAACAATTGATTTAAATGACTTTAATACGAAATTACGCAATGCGCGTAAGTTCCTTGAAAAAGGAGACAAAGTTAAGGCATCTATTCGCTTTAAAGGTCGTGCCATAACTCATAAAGAGATTGGTAAAAAAGTTTTAGATCGATTAGCGTTAGAAACAGCTGACATTGCTAGTATTGAATCAGCTGCTAAAATGGACGGACGTAGTATGTTCTTGATTTTAGCACCAAAAACTGAAAAGTAAGAGTATTTTAAGGAGGAAAAAATAATGCCAAAACAAAAAACACACCGTGGATCAGCTAAACGATTCAAAAGAACAGGTAATGGTGGATTAAAACGTCATCACGCAAAAACAAGCCATATGTTCGCAAATAAATCTCAAAAACAAAAACGTAAATTACGTAAAGCAACTATGGTTTCATCAAGCGATATGAAACGTATTCGTCAACAATTAGCTAACTGGTAATTATTGAATAGTTTTTAAGAACAATAAAATAATAAAGACAATTATGTATAAGAGTTTTCTAAAAAGGAAACATCTTCGAGGAGGAAATTAATATGCCACGTGTTAAAGGTGGGACGGTTACTCGTAAACGTCACAAAAGAATATTAAAATTAGCAAAAGGTTATTATGGTTCAAAACATACTTTATTTAAAGTATCTAAGCAAGCAGTAATGAAGTCTTATCAATATGCATATAGAGATCGCCGTCAAAAGAAACGTGATTTCCGTAAATTATGGATTGCTCGTATTAATGCAGCAGCTCGTCTAAATAACATGAGCTATAGCACATTCATGCACGGTCTTAAGTTAGCTGAAATTGATATCAACCGTAAAATGTTAGCGGATATTGCTGTTACAGATGCAGCAGTTTTTACAGCACTAACTGAACAAGCAAAAACAGCTCTAGAAAATAAATAAATGATAAGTAAGAGGTTAGGACAATAAATTGTCCTAACCTCTTTTTGTTAAAGTAGACCAGAAAAAAATGCAACTGTTAAATGAATCACCCTCATTCACCATGGAGGAGGTAAGAGGTCCCACATCTCAAGAAGATTGAAGTACTATTATTGATTATTCTTCGAAATAGTAGAATTCAAATATTTTTTCAAAAACAAATGTAATAAATAATGAATAAACGTGTTGCTTAAATGATAATAAGATGATAGAATTATTTGAGTAAACTAATATTTATCTCATAAAGAAATTTTTATAATATAAAAACAGGGGGAAAACAATATGAAAAGAAATAAAATGTTGAGTTTGCTTGGTATTACTGCAACTTCTGCCTTGTTGTTGGCAGCTTGCGGCGGCGGAACGGATAGTGAAGATACTTCTTCTTCAAAGTCAAATAATAATGGTATGGATAGCGAACAAGTACTTAATTTGATAGAAAGTGGCGAAATTCCAACAATGGATTCTGTCTTAAATACAGACGTAGTCGGCGGGAATGTGATGAATAACGTTTTTGAAGGACTTTATCGTCAAGGACTAGATGGTAAGCTTGTTTTAGGAATGCTTGAAGCAGAACCAGAAGTTAGTGAAGATAATTTAACATATACATTTAAAATTAGAGAAGATGCAAATTGGTCAAATGGCGACCCAGTTACTGCAGGTGATTTTGTCTATGCATGGCAAAGATTATCTGACCCAACGGTTGCCGCTGCTTATAATTATATGATCCAAGATGTTGTTGAAAATGCAACTGAAATTATCAATGGAGAAAAAGAACCAAGTGAGCTTGGAGCTAAAGCGATAGATGAAAAAACACTTGAAGTTAAATTAGTTCGTGCTGTTCCTTACTTTAAGGACTTGTTGACATTACCAATGTATTACCCACAAAATCAAGCTTATGTTGAAGAGTTAGGTGATGATTTTGCGTCAAATAGTGATAATTTAATCTATAACGGTCCATTTACTTTAACAGAATGGGACGGAACAGGCTTGAGCTGGGTCTATCAAAAGAATGAAGACTACTGGGATGCAGAAAGCGTTAAATTAGATACAATCAATTTTGACGTAGTAAAAGAAACTTCAACAGCTTTGAATTTATATGATACTGGCGGGATTGACCGGATGAAGTTGACAGGAGAATACGTACAGACTCAAAAAGATAATGAAGATTTACTGGTTGAACCAACATCATCTGTTTTCTATTTCAAATTTAATCAAGAAAGAAATGGTGAAGAAACGGATTTAGCTAACGAAAATATCCGTAAAGGACTTGCAATGGCTTTTGATAAAGAGGCTTATGCTAAAACTGTTTTACAAAATGGTTCTTTACCAGCTAATGGTTTAGTTCCTCAAGGACTAGCGGTTGATCCAGATACCGGTGAAGATTTCCGTGATCAAAATGGAGACTTATTAGAATTTAATGTAGAAGAAGCGCAAAAATACTTTGAAAAAGGTTTAGAAGAAATTGGTAAAGATAGCATTACGTTAGAAATTCTTGGAGATGATGGAGAAAATGCTAAAAAATCTCTAGAATATATGCAAGGTCAATTAACTCAAAATTTACCTAATTTAGAAATTACATTACGTAATGTACCTTTCAAGGTTCGTTTAGAAGCAGATTCAAAACAAGATTATGATATCCAAATGTCTGGATGGGGTGCAGACTACGCGGACCCAATTAATTTCTTAGAATTATTTGCTTCAGATAATGGGAACAATAAATCGAGTTATGCTAATGATGAATACGATGCTTTAATTAAGAGTTCTCTAAGCGAAGTAGAAAATTTAGAAGAGCGTTGGGTTGGCATGTTAGATGCTGAAAAAATTCTGATGGATACAGCTGGGATCGCACCAATTTATCAACGTTATAACTCTGTTTTAGAAAAACCATACGTAAAAGATATCGCTGCTCACTTAGTTGGAGCAGAATACTCATACAAATGGGCTTATGTAGACGGAAAATAATAAGTAAATGTATAGATAAAAAAGAAGCAGGTTTACTTGCTTCTTTTTTTTATGTGAAAACACTAATATATTCATTAAAAATACATGATGATGATTTGCGCCATTTTCCTCATGATGATAGAATCAAGTGTATTATTCTTATGTAAAAAGTAAGTATGAAACAATCGATGAATCAGGGGGAAACAAATATGAAAAATATGAAATTATTAAGTTTATTGGGTATTACATTATTATCTACAACTGTTTTAGTTGCTTGTGGATCAAATAATTCAAGTTCTGACGATGGAAAAACAACTAAAGAATTGAATTTAGTTGAAACAGCTGAAATACCAACAATGGATTCAGTTTTAAACACCGATACAGTGGGTTCTACAGTTATGAACAATGTAATGGAAGGATTGTATCGATTGAATTTAGATAACAAACCTGAACTTGCTATGGCTTCCGAAGAGCCTACTATTAGTGAAGACGGTTTAACGTATACTTTTAAAATAAGAGAAGACGCACAATGGTCTAACGGAGATCCTGTTACTGCTAATGACTTTGTTTTTTCATGGCGTCGATTAGTTAATCCAAGTACTGGGTCTCAGTCTGCTTATATGATGGGAGGAATCGTTAAAAACGCTTCTGAAGTTAATAAAGGAGAAATGGAACCAGAAGAACTAGGAGTAAAAGCAATTGATGAAAAAACATTGGAAATACAATTAGAATCTAAAGTACCTTATTTTAAAGACTTGCTATCATTATCCATGTTCTTACCTCAAAATGAAACGTACGTAACAGATAAAGGAAATAAATATGCATCAGATAGCGATAATGCAATTTATAATGGACCATTCGTTTTAACAGACTGGGATGGTACTGGCTTAAGCTGGTCTTACGAAAAAAATGCTGATTATTGGGATGCAGATACTGTTGAATTAGAAGGAATTAATGTGGATGTTGTAAAAGAAACCTCTACTGCTATTAATTTATACGATGCAGGTGAAGTAGATACAATTAAATTATCTGGTGAATATGTACAAACAAAAAAAGGAGATCCTGATTTGGAGTCTGTTCCAACATCTTCTGTTTTCTATTTTAAATACAACCAAGAGCGCAATGGAGAGCCAACAGCTTTAGCGAATGAAAACATTCGTAAAGCTATCTCAATAGGATTTGACAAAGAATCTTATGCTAATACAGTTCTACAAAATGGATCGTTACCTGCTAACGGATTAGTTCCAGAAGGGCTAGCTAAAAATCCTTCAACAGACGAAGACTACCGTGAAGAAAATGGGGATTTATTAAGCTATGATATCAAAGCAGCACAAGATTATATGAAAAAAGGCCTTGCAGAATTAGGAATGGATTCAGTAGAATTAGAATTACTTTCAGATGATTCTGAGAATGCAAAAAAATCTTCAGAATTCATGCAAGGTCAATTAATGCAAAATCTTCCTGGTTTAAAAATAAACATTCGTTCAGTTCCGTTTAATGTTCGACTCGATGTAAATCAGCGTCAAGATTATGATATTCAAATGGCAGGATGGGGAGCAGACTATGCTGATCCAATTAACTTCCTTGAATTATTCAAAACAGGAAACTCAAATAACAAAGCTAGTATTTCTATCCCAGAATATGATGCATTAATTGAAAAAATCGGAACCACAGATCTTGATGATCCAGAAAAAAGATGGGCTGATATGCTTAGTGCTGAAAAAATATTATTAGAAGAAGCGGCTATCGGACCAATCTACCAACGTTATAATGCAATATTGAGAAAACCATACGTTAAAGATGTAGGGACACACTTAGTAGGGCCTGAGTATTCATTTAAATGGGCTTCAATCGCAGAATAATAGTTTGTTTTAAGATAAAATAAATGAATAAAGAAGCAAGAAGAGTGGTAAAACTTTCTTCTTGCTTTTTTAAGTTCATTGTATGAAAAAGGGTTCCTCTTTTATGATTTAAAATGATATAGTATATATAACTATTATATACTGGAGGTCATTTTATATGAACGATAAAGAACTAATAATGTTACAAGAGTTAACAGATGCTAGAGGTGTACCTGGAAACGAAAAAGAAGTACGAGAGGTATTTGTCAAATATGCTGAAAAATCAACTTCTTCAATATCGTATGACGGGTTAGGAAGCGTCATTGCCAAACATATTGGGGATGAAACTGGTCCTAAAGTATTGTTTGCAAGCCATTTAGACGAAGTCGGTTTTATGGTTACAGCGATTACTGAAGAAGGGTTTATAAAATTTCAAACACTTGGTGGATGGTGGTCTCAAGTGATGTTAGCTCAACAAGTTCAGATAACGACTTCAAAAGAAAAAACGTTACATGGAGTTATTGGATGTAAGCCACCTCATGTATTGACGACAGAAGTAAGAAATAAAGCATATGATATTAAAGACATGTTTATTGACATAGGTGCAACAAATAAAGAAGAAGCATTATCTTGGGGTGTGAAACCAGGAGATATGGTAACTCCGTATATTGAATTTAAACGATTGAATCAATCTAAATTTTTATTAGCAAAAGCCTGGGACAATCGCATTGGTACTGCAGTAACTCTAAAAGTGTTGGAAAATATTGCACGTGAAGGACATCCAAATGAGGCATTTGCTGTTGGGAACGTGCAAGAAGAAGTGGGGCTACGTGGAGCAAAAACTTCAACGTACTTAGTCGATCCTGATATTGCATTTGCACTAGATACTGGTACTGCTGGAGATACGCCGGGGATGACTGATAAAGAAGCAGATTCTAAGTTAGGAAAGGGTCCTCAGATTATTATTTATGATGCTTCCATGGTCGCTCATAAAGGATTGCGTGATTTTGTCGTAGGGGTAGCAGAAGAGTTGAATATACCGTTTCAATATACGGTAATTGCAAGTGGTGGAACAGATGCAGGAAGTCAACATGTGACGAGAAATGGAATACCTTCATTGGCAATCACAGTGGCTACAAGGTATCTCCATTCACACACATCTGTTATACATGAAGATGATTATTTAAATACAGTTACTTTGATGACAGAGGTTATAAAAAGATTGGACAGTAAAACTATTGAAAAAATAAAATTTGGATAAGGCAATTAAAGATTCATTAATGATGGTATGCCCTCGATTATCTAACGAAAACGTTCAATGATTAGTTCGACTGTTTAAAGGGGAAGAAGAAATATGAAAAGGGCAAAAAAAAGAATTGCTATTATTGGTGGGGGTATTACTGGTCTGACTACAGCGTACCGTGTTAAAAAAATAATTGAAAAAGAAAATTTACCTTTTGAATTAATCATATTGGAAGGATCTTTAAAAGTAGGCGGAAAAATCTACACCATGAAAACGAAAACGCGTTCCATCGATCTTGGAGCTGAATCCATTGATACAAGATATCCAGAAGCTTTAGAATTGATTAAAGAATTGGGATTAGATGATCAACTAATCTACAGTGAAGGAAACAAACCAGATGTCTTTTTCTATAATCGCTTATATCAACTAAATTATCCAACCTATAATGGCATTCCGGTTAGAAGAAAAGATATATGGAAAGGGAATTTATTAAGTATATGCGGGAAAATAGTAACGTATAAAAGTTACTTTAATACCTTTAAAAAGTTAGAAAAAGATATAGAAACTAGTGCTTACTTAAAACGGCTTCTAGGAGATGAGATGGTTGAACATATTGTAGAACCGTTCTTCACCAAAATTTACGCTAGTGATTTAGACAAAATTGGGATTAAAGCGTCAAAAGAATTAATCTATGAAATTGAAATGAAGTATGGCAGTTTACAAAAAGGTTTAGCTGCTCATCCAGAACTATTAGATGGTTCTGGTAACTATATGACTTTCAAAAATGGATTATCTGTATTAACTAATGCTCTGGAAAAAATATTGAAACCTCATATTCAGTATAGAAAAAAAGTTTTTGAAATTAAAAAGAATGATGAAGATATGTATATCTTAGATATAAATCATACAGAGCAAGTTAGAGTGAGTGCAATTTGTATAGCAACTCCGATAACCGAATATTTTAAATTGATTGATCATCCCGAAATATATAAAATTTTTAGTAAAATAGAAACAGCATCAGTAGGTTACATTATTTTTGCATTTTCAAAAGAAGCCATTAAAAATATGCCAGCAGGCTTCGGAATTGTAACACCAAGAAGAAGTGATTCTTTTGTTACATCAGTTGTTTTCTTAGACAAAAAATGGCCAACTTTAAAAAGAAATGAGGAAGTTTTAATCGGAGTCAATTTTGGTCGCGATGGAGAAGATGCCTTAGTATCTTTGAGCAATAAAGAAATTGAACAGTCTATTTTAAAGGATTTAGGTATTATATTAGGAATTACTGAAAAGCCTTTGTTTAGAATTATCAAACGATGGGCTAATGCTATTCCTCAATTTACAATCACTCAAGAAGAAGATATTCAACACGCTAAAAAGATTTTGTCTGATGAATACCCAGGAGTCTATATTGCAGGTCAAGGTTTAGCCGGATTTAGTATTAACCACTGTATTCAACAAGCTAATGATGTCGGAACTCAAATTATTGAGTATGCAAAAAAACAAAATTGTTTATAAGATAGTAGATTTAATAATGAAATAACCTGAAATAAAAAGTCTTTTTTACGTTTAAAAGGCTTTTTTATTTTAAATAAGTTCAGAGTGTTGTAAGGTAATAAAATAAGTTGGAAAAGGAGAATGTAATGATGAAATTAACTATTTTAGGTTACTGGGGTGGCTATCCTACAAGAAATGAAGGAACAAGTTCTTATTTATTAGAGTCAGGCGACTATCATCTATTGGTTGATGCTGGTAGTGCTTCGTTAATTGCACTTGAAAAACATCTTGATCCTTTAGAACTGGATGCTTTGCTTTTGACACATTATCATGCGGATCACATTGCAGATGTAGGAGTTTTACAATATACGAGACAATTAAAAAGATTAGATAATAACGAAAGAAGAGCATCAGTTCTACCTATCTATGGTCATCAAGAGGATATAGAGAACTTTAGTCGGCTAACAATGGACCGGATAACAAAAGGAGTAGGATACTCAAAAGATGATGTACTAACTGTTGGACCTTTCGAGATTACGTTTATGAAGACCTTACATCCAGTTCCTTGTTATGCTATAAGAGTTAAAGAAATAAATACTGGAAGAGTATTGGTCTTTACTGCTGATTCAGGATATTTACCACAGTTTATCCCATTTAGCCAAGATGCGGATGTTTTATTAGCAGATACTAACTTTTTTAAAGGAATGGAAAATCATCGTGTTCATATGACTTCAATCGAAGTGGCTAGAATTGCAAAAGAAGCAAAAATTCCAAAACTAATTTTAACCCATTTGCCTCAAGAAGCAGATTTAGATTTGCTGAAAGCACAAGCAATTAATGAGTCCCCTAAGACTGAAGTTATTTTAGCCAAAAAAGATTTGATTATACACATCTAAGGGATATGTAAAATATAAGTACGGATGAATTGCGTACTAAAGAAAAGAGGAACAAAAGATGTATTATGTAGCAAATGAGCGTAATGGAAAAGAAATTACTGATCCAAGGATTAATTTAGCAATAGAAACATTCTTATTAAAAAATGTTTTGTTAGAGGAACCCGTTTTACTTTTTTATATTAATGAACCGTCTATTATAATAGGACGTAATCAAAATACTATTGAAGAAATAAATATGGAATATGTTGAAAAAAATAATATTCACGTTGTAAGACGTTTATCAGGTGGAGGAGCAGTTTATCATGATTTTGGAAATCTTTCATTTTGTTTTATCAAAAAAGATGATGGGAATTCCTTTAGAGATTTCGGGAAATTTACGGAACCAGTGATACAATCCTTACACAAAATGGGGGTCGAGGGAGCGGCTTTAATCGGACGGAATGACTTAGTAATTGATGGTCAAAAATTTTCCGGGAATGCTATGTATTCGACAAATGGGCGTATGACTGCTCATGGCACATTAATGTTTGATAGTGATATAGAAGCAGTTGTAGGAGCGTTGAAGGTTAGGAAAGACAAAATTGAATCTAAAGGAATAAAATCAATCAGAAGCCGTGTAACAAATATCCGGCCTTATTTGTCTGAAGAGTATCAATATATGACAACCAAAGAATTTCGTGATAAATTGTTAATAAATATCTTTGATGTTGATTCTAAAAAAGATATCAAAGAATATAAACTAACGGAGCAAGACTGGAAAGAAATTGAAAAAATTTCTAATGACTATTTTAGAAATTGGGATTGGAATTATGGGAAGTCTCCTAAGTTTGAATTAATTCGCCGTTACCGTTTTCCTATCGGATCAGTTGAATTTCAATTGAATGTTGAAAAAGGCAGAATACAAAATGTACGAATATACGGAGACTTTTTTGGATTAGGTGAAATTTCAGACGTTGAAGAAAAACTAAAAAACATAAAATATGAACAGGATGCTATCGAAGAAATATTTAGTGAAATTGATATTCAAAAATATTTTGGGAATATTACTAAAGAAGAATTGATCAACTTGATTTATTAAGCACATAAAGAAGTTAGGAATACCTCCACTGAGGGTGCGTCTATTCCTAACTTTTTTTGAACAGTTTAATAATTTTTAAGTAAAGTAGTAAAAAAGCAAAGCTATTAAGCTAATGAATAGTAGGGATATTCCAATTTTTAAAGGGAATTTATATCCTTGCCCGACAGACTTAGATAATGGAATATCCTCAAGTTCTTCTGAGTTTTCTTCTCGACGCATTTTTGCTGTTACTTTTTTCATACTATAATGAAAGAAATCAAATGCACCTGAATATAATACCGCCCAAAAAAGACTAATGATTAAAAAAAGACTAGCAGCGACAAAAGTAATATTTGTGGTCTGCAAAAAACTAATATTTCGGTAAATAATTAATTCTAAAACTAAACATAAGATGAAAATAATACTAGTCAATTTAATAACAGTAAATTTGATTTTCATTTTAGACCTCCTAGTAGTGAGTGATAAGTTTCAATTTACAGTATATTCAAATAAAATACAATAATAAAATTAAAGTAAAAATTTAATGATAAAATGGCTAGAAAACCAGTGATTCCGCCATTTCTTTTTAATCTTGTTTTTTTAAAATATAATTTTTTTAAAAAAACTTTTGCATTTATCCCTGTAACACGCTATTCTATATAGTATATTCTCTTTTTGAATAAAAAAAATGAATTACTGGAGGTGCTTAAATCGATGAAAAATTATGCTAAATATCTTGGTAAACGTTTCTTATATATGTTGTTGACATTATTCTTAATTGCATCGATCACGTTCTTCTTAATGAAGCTTTTACCGGGAACTCCATATAGTAACCAGGACAAGCTATCAGAAGAACAAATTTTCATCATGAACGAAAAGTATGGATTAAACGAGCCACTTCCGATTCAATACTTAGTCTATATGACAGGTTTGTTACAAGGAGATTTAGGGACCTCTTTCCAATTTAATAATACTCCTGTAACTGAATTATTATCAACCAGAGTAGGACCCTCCTTACAGCTAGGAATTCAAGCTGTTGTGTTAGGAACCACCCTAGGAATTATTCTAGGTGTTATAGCGGCCATGAACCAAAATACATGGATAGACACTACAGCGACCTTTACGGCAATACTTGGTCGATCAATACCTAACTTTGTTATAGCGGTATTGCTACAGTTAATTTTTGGTGTTTACCTGAAGTGGTTCCCTATTGCTCTTTGGAACGATGGATTCCAATCATCAGTATTGCCAACCCTTGCCCTAGCTATTTCGCCACTTGCTGATTCAGCTCGTTTTATTCGTACTGAGATGGTAGAAGTACTGGGCAGTGACTACGTTGAATTAGCACGTGCTAAGGGACTAAGTCGTTGGACAGTAGCGTTCAAGCACGGTGTTCGTAATGCATTAATACCTTTAGTAACAATTTTAGGCCCCATGGCAGTTGCTTTAATGACTGGGTCAATGGTAGTAGAAAACATTTTTGCAATACCAGGAATTGGCGAGCAATTCGTAAAATCAATTTTGACAAATGATTATCCAACAATTATGGGTGTAACCATTTTATACTCAGCAATGTTAGTGGGTATTATTTTAGTAGTCGATGTTTTATACGGTGTAATCGATCCGCGTATTCGTGTTGCAACTGAAGGAGGAGACAATTAAATGAATAAATCAAAACAAACAGTTGTTGATGAAACAACTAAACTGTCTCCTGAAATGTTTAATCCAGCTGGTAGCTCAGATAAAGGAGACAATGAAAAAATAACAGCACCGTCATTGAGCTTCTTAGAAGATTCTTGGAGACGACTAAAAAAGAATAAAGCTGCGGTTATTAGCTTGTTCGTATTAATTATCTTTATCCTTTTAAGTGTTTCAGCACCAATAGTTTCGCCTCATAATCCTGATATTCAAGTAGTTTCGCACGCAAACTTGCCACCTAGAATTCCAGGTATCAATATTAATGGATTAAATGGTACACAAGTTGTTGGAGACACGAGAGTTGACAAGTATGAACAAAAAAATGTAGCTGAAGACGTGAATTATTATCTAGGAACAGATGGTTTAGGACGAGATTTACTTTCTCGTATTTTACATGGGACTCGCGTTTCTTTATTAATTGCTTTTGTAGCAGCATTATTTGATTTAACGATAGGCGTCGTCTACGGTCTAGTTTCTGGCTGGGTTGGTGGAAGAGTTGACAACGGAATGCAACGTTTATTAGAAATATTATCAGGTGTACCAAATTTAGTTGTTGTTATTCTAATGTTGCTTATTTTAAATCCAGGTATTCAATCAATCATCATCGCACTAGCCATTACCGGTTGGATTTCAATGGCACGTGTCGTTAGAGCTCAAACATTAAAATTGAAAAATCAAGAATATATTTTAGCAGCTCAAACCTTGGGTGAATCACCCATCAAAATTGCATTTAAACACTTAATACCAAATCTATCAGGTATCATCATCATTCAAACGATGTTTTCGATTCCGGCTGCCATTTTCTTTGAAGCTTTCTTAAGTTTCATCGGTATAGGTATCCCGGCGCCTACAGCATCACTTGGAACGTTAATTAACGATGGATATAAAACTTTCCGCTTCTTGCCTCATTTAATGTGGTATCCAGCAGCAGTTATTTGTATCTTGATGATTTCATTTAACTTGTTAGCTGATGGTTTACGAGATGCATTTGATCCAAAAATGAAAGATTAGCGAGGTGAAAACGAATGACTAATGTATTGGAAATCAAAAATTTAAATATCACATTCGACACCTACGCTGGTAAAGTAAAAGCTATCCGTGGTGTCAGTTTTAACTTAAAAAAAGGTGAAACATTGGCAATCGTAGGTGAGTCAGGATCTGGGAAATCAGTTACGACTCGTAGTATTATGCGTTTACTTTCTCAGAATGCGAATGTCGAAGATGGATCAATTCTTTTTAATGGTGAAGATTTAATCAAAAAGTCTGAAAAAGAGATGCAACAAATTCGTGGTAAAGATATCGCTATGATTTTTCAAGATCCAATGACGTCACTTAATCCTACAATGACAATTGGGAAACAAGTATCGGAACCGATTCGTCTTCATCAAAAATTAAGTAAGCAAGACTCTTTTAAAAGAGCTCTTGAATTATTAAACTTAGTAGGGTTGCCAGAAGCTGAAAAGCGTATGAAACAATATCCACATCAATTTTCAGGGGGACAACGCCAAAGAATCGTTATCGCAATAGCTTTAGCTTGTAATCCGGAAATATTAATTGCAGATGAACCGACAACGGCTTTGGATGTTACCATTCAAGCTCAAATTCTTGATTTAATGAGAGAGCTACAAAAGAAAATATCGACTTCAATTATTTTTATTACTCACGATTTAGGAGTAGTTGCAAGTGTTGCTGATCGAGTAGCCGTGATGTACGCAGGAAAAATTGTAGAGATAGGAACAGTTGATGAGATTTTTTACAATCCACAGCATCCTTATACATGGGGATTAATTAGTTCTATGCCAACACTAGAAGTTAAAGAGGCGCTGTATGCTATTCCAGGAACACCACCAGATTTATTGGATCCGCCAGTAGGAGATGCATTTGCTCCTCGGAATGAATTTGCCATGAAGATTGATACTGAACTTGAACCGCCTTTATTTAAAGTATCTGATACCCATTATGCAGCTACGTGGTTATTGCATCCTGATTCTCCAAAGGCCAATCCACCTGCTGAAATTAGAGCAAGACAAGCAGTTTATGAAGAAAAATTTGCTAATCATTATAGCAAGAACGAAACCTCCATTTTTGATTCTGAAAATGAAGTAAAGGGAGGCGTTTAAAAATGGAGCAAAAAGAGAAGATTTTAGAAGTTAAAAATTTAAAACAATACTTCAATGAAGGCACAAAAAATGAAGTGCGTGCTGTAGATGACATAACTTTCAATATTTTCAAAGGAGAAACTTTTGGTTTAGTTGGTGAATCTGGTTCTGGAAAATCAACAACAGGACGTTCTATTATTAGACTGTACAATCCAACTGATGGAGAGATTGATTTTGAAGGTACGAAAGTCCATAGCATAAAAGGCAAAAAAGATATGTTGAAATTTAGAAGAGATATGCAGATGATCTTTCAAGATCCCTATGCCTCTTTAAATCCTAAAATGAAAATTCGTGATATTATTGCTGAAGGTATCGATATACATGGTTTGGCTTCATCAAAAGAAGATCGCAATCAACAAGTTGATGAATTGCTTAAAACGGTTGGGTTGAATCCGGATCATGCATCACGTTATCCGCACGAATTTTCAGGCGGCCAACGTCAAAGAATTGGGATTGCAAGAGCATTAGCAGTTAAGCCTAAATTTATTATTGCAGATGAACCTATTTCGGCACTAGACGTCTCTATTCAAGCACAAGTAGTGAATTTATTAATGGAGTTACAAAAAACAAAAGATTTAACTTTTTTATTCATCGCTCATGATTTATCAATGGTAAAATACATTAGTGATCGTATAGGTGTAATGAATAGTGGGAAATTACTTGAATTAGCGGCTGCTGATGAGGTATATAATAAACCTTTGCATCCTTATACTGAAAGTCTACTTTCTGCTGTTCCGTTACCCGATCCAGAATATGAACGTAACCGTATTCGTACACCCTATATTCGTAGAGAAGTAAATAGCGAACCAGAAGCTTTAAGAGAAATAACTCCTGGTCATTTCGTTTACTGTCGCGAATCAGATATTCCTGCACTACAAGAAAAAAAGGCGAATTACACGAAATGAAAAAATATCAAAATACATGTTAATTTGAAGACGAAAGTCTCATTTTAAGGTGTATTTTTTTATTATTACATTTTATAAAATATCTTATTATAATGATTATAAATATCTGCATTTAAATAGTAAGTGCTAATCATATAACGTTTTTTTGGTTATTAATGCGAATAAACAAAAAAAATCAAGTTTAAAGGTCTATTTATTTTTTAAAAGTGACGGAAAAATGACGAAAAGTGTAGTAATTTCTTGGAATATGATATATAATAAATAGAGTAAGCTAGCAAGTTAAAGGTGCCATTAATAGTTACTATTTATTGACTAGATCAATCCGAATAAAAAGGGGAGAATAACATATGGTTACAATTTATACATCACCAAGTTGTACTTCATGTCGAAAGGCTCGTGCTTGGCTAGAAGAAAACAACATTACTTACAAAGAACGAAATATTTTTTCAGAGCCGTTGGATATTCCTGAGATTAAATCTATTTTACGAATGACAGAAGATGGAACTGAAGAGATTATTTCTACAAGATCGAAGGCTTTTCAAGAGTTAAATATTGATTTGGAAGAATTACCACTTCAAGAACTTTTTGCTCTGATTCAAGAAAATCCTGGATTGTTGCGTCGTCCGATTATGGTAGATGAAAAGAGATTGCAAGTAGGATATAATGAAGATGAAATTCGTCGTTTCTTGCCAAGAGAAGTACGTGCAATCGAATTGTTACGAGCTCAAAGAATCGTGGGTTACTAAAAATTAATTTAATCAAAGAGAGTTTGTCACTTAAAATTTATTTTATGACAATCTCTTTTTTTGTAAATTTTTTCAAAACTTTGCTATTAGATTACTATTTTCAATACATTTATCTTTACATTTTATATATTTGCTTTAAAATAGTTAGTATGAATATTCTTTATTATCACCAAGGTGAGTAGGGAGTTAAGAAGCGAGGTGTAGGACTATGGAGATGGAACATATAAATGAGAATACAATCCGTGTGCTTATTGAAAGTACTGATTTAGAAGAAAGAGGGATAACCTTTTTAGATCTTTTAGGGAATCATAAACAGATTGAAGATTTCTTTTACAGTATTTTAGAAGAAGTGGATGTAGACGAAAAGTTCCAGGAATCTGATGCTATTACATTTCAAGTTTTACCAAATGGAAATGGATTAGAGTTATTTATCAGTAAGGGTGGTCCGTTAAATGAAGATATTGATTTTTCTTCAGCATCCGGTAATTTTGAAGCAAATGAATTTTCTCAACTTATAAAAAACCAATTAATAGATGATGATGATGATCAAGATCAAGATATTGATCAAGAATATCTAAATGATTCAAGTAGACAAACTCAAGAAGTGGTTTTGAGATTTAATGAATTTGAAGATATGGTCTCATTATCTAAACAATTATATTTAGACAATGCTACTTCCAAACTTTATTGGTATAAAAATAGTTATTTTCTTTATTTAATCTTCTTTACAGAAGAGACGACTGAACGAAGTGTAGAAGATCAAATCACAGTAGCTCTAGAGTTTGCGCAGAGAACCCCTATTACTCAAGGGATTTTAGCAGAGCACGGTAAAGCGATAATGGAAAATAATGCTTTAGAATTAAGTCGTTTTTATTTTAAATAAAACCTATAAAAAAGCAATTTCCAGAAATTTAAATTTCTGGAAATTGCTTTTTTTGTTTTTTGTTTATAAATGTAGCATTTTTTGCGGATACTATGTAAAACCGTATGAATGGAAGTGACTACATGTTAATAGCTTTAAATGGTAAAAACCAGACTATCCATGCTAATAAAGTGAATGAAGAAATAAGAGGAAGAAATCTTTATTATTGCCCTGATTGTAAAGAATGTGTATTTTTAAAAAAAGGTGTATTAAAGGTAGCTCATTTTTCACATTTCAATCAAACTAACTGCAGGTTATTTTCAGAAGGTGAAACAAAAGAACACTTACAAGGAAAGCAAATATTGTATGATTGGTTTATAAAACAAGGGCTTAGATGCGAATTAGAAGCCTATCTACCGAATTTAAATCAGCGACCCGATATACTTGTTTGGGTAAATCAAACAAGAATAATAGCTATCGAATTTCAATGTAGTTCAATGCCTCTAAAAAGAATGGAAAAGAGAACAGCTGGGTATAAAAAAAATGGTTATGATGTTTTTTGGATACTTGGTTCTCAATTTAAGCTTACTGATAAGATAACCGCTTTTCAACGTCTTTTTATATATAGTGATAACCAACTAACATCTAGTCTGTTTTTCTTAGATGTCTCAAAAAAAAATATATATCTATATTCAAATATTCAACAAAAAAATATAACCCAAAGAATAGTATATGATAGCTACTTAATAAATTTAGATTACTTTAAATTAAGTGAGGTTTTAATGATGATAGATAAAATTAAAAGAAATTCAAAAAAAACAAAATATCTTTATCAGCCAAAAGATTTAATACAAAGTCATCTTTTTCTCAATCAAGGGCGAATGTATCAAACTCCTGAAATTGTGTCTTTTCAAAAATATATTTATCAAAATGGTGATTCTTTAATTTCTATTCCGAAAGAAGTCTATTTCAAGGTGCCAGGACAAATAACGATTAAAACACTGCCTCATTTTTGGAAATATATCTTACTTAAATGGTTAACTGCAAATAAAATTAATTCGGTAATTACTTTAAATGAACTGGATAATCAAATAGATGAAATGATAAAAAATAAATCACTAGTCTTTCATCCGATGCCTTTGATTTCATTAGAAGTACAGAAAAAGCCTATTTATTTCTACGTTCAACTCTTAATAGAATCAGCTATCTTAGAGAAAAATAAATCTAACCAATGGGTTTTGATAAAAAAGCCATATTGTTATAAAAATGAACAAGAAAAATTAGCAGCTTTCCAAAAGGACTCTCTTTAATTAATTGAATAATGTGGTAAGATTAAAAAGGATTTAAATTGAGGGAGGACAATACTATGAGTGAATTTAAAAAAATACCAAAACGTGAAGAAGTACCTGAAATGTTGAGTTGGAATTTAAAGGTTATTTTTAAATCAGATGAAGATTTTTTTATATCTTATCAAGAATTAGAAAATAAAATAGTCGGTATTTCAGATTTTAAAGGGAAGTTGAGTAAAAGTTCTGAGCTTTTTTTAAATAGTATCCAATATATCTTAGATGTTTCTAATCAATTGGAAACTATTTATGTGTATGCTCATTTAAAAAATGATCAAGATACAACAAATACCATATACCAAGCAATGTATGACCAAGCATCTACACTAGCTACAAAAATTAATGAGTCTATATCTTGGTTTGAACCAGAAGTAATAGAAATTCCAGAAGAAAAGCTAACAGAATTTTTAAAAGAAAATAATGATTTAGCTATGTATCAACATTTTATTGATCAGTTGACAGCTACTAGAAAACATGTTTTGACAGCCGAGGCAGAATCTTTGTTAGCTGGAGCGGGAGAAATATTTGGAGCTTCAAGTCGGACGTTTAATGTTTTAAATAATGCCGATCTTCAGTTTCCAGTTATAAATGATAAGAACGGAAATACGATTCAACTATCTCATGGTGTATATGGCCAAGTAATGGAAAGTACAGATCGTTCATTAAGAGAGGCAGGTTTCAAAGCATTATATAACGTTTATCAAGGACTAAATAATACGTTTGCAAGTACATTATCCTCTCATGTTAAGTATCATAATTATAATGCATCTGTCCATCATTATCGCTCGGCACGTGAAGCAGCACTGTCTGTTGGACACATACCCGAAGCCGTATATGATACGTTGTTAACGGTAGTTGATGATAACCTTGATTTACTCCATCGTTATGTAACATTAAGAAAAAGGCTTCTTTCGGTTAGCGAATTACACATGTATGATATGTATACACCTATTATGGGAGAAGCTAGTATTAAATTTACTTATGACGAGGCAAAAGAAACAGTTTTAGAAGCCTTAAAGCCATTAGGTAAAGAGTATCAGTCTGTGTTAGAAAAAGCTTTTAATGATCGTTGGATTGATGTAATAGAAAACGAAGGAAAAAGAAGTGGAGCTTATTCATCTGGTGCTTATGATACAAATCCTTATATTTTATTAAATTGGCATGATTCATTAAATCATCTCTACACATTAGTTCATGAACTAGGTCATAGTGTTCATAGTTATTTCACACGAAAAAATCAACCGTACGTTTATGGTGATTATTCTATATTTCTAGCAGAAATAGCTTCGACAACGAATGAAAATCTTTTAACGGAATACTTGTTGAGAACTCAAACAAAACCTGAGGTACGTGCGTACATTTTAAACCATTATTTAGATGGTTTTAAAGGAACCATCTTCAGGCAAACACAGTTTGCTGAATTTGAGCATTTTATACATGAAGAATCAGCAAAAGGTACACCCTTAACTGCAGACTTTTTAAATCAGGCCTATAAAAAATTGAACGACCGCTATTATGGACCATCTGTTTCAGAAGATCTAGAAATCGTTTATGAATGGTCTAGAATACCTCATTTTTATTATAATTATTATGTCTATCAGTATTCTACAGGATTTTCAGCAGCCACTGCACTTGCTGGTAAAATTTTAAAAGATGATTCAGGTAAATCTTTAGAAAATTATTTAACTTATTTGAAGTCTGGAAGCAGTGATTATCCAATCGATGTGATGAAAAAAGCTGGGGTAGATATGACTAAAAAAACTTATATCAAAGAAGCTATGGAGGTATTCAAATTAAGACTAGATGAATTAGAAGTTATTGCAGATAGTAAAAATAGTGAATTGTAATCATTAGGGAGTGGGATATTAAGCGTTTAGACCCGAATTACTTCATGGAAAAGCGCAAGATGGTCATAGACCATCGAACATTATTCGTGAAGTGGATATTGGATTTGCTTTTTGGAGCACGTTCCAGAATGAAAATTCTGATATGTGAAAGAGGCTGAAACATTTGGTTGTGTTCCAGCCTCTTTTCGTATAAAAAGGTATAGTTCAATGAACAGATGAAAAAACCTCCAAATCCACTCATTTGAAGGTCTTTTTATCTATTAAAAATTAGTCGTTTATATCTACAGTTAAATGGATAGTTACTTTTCGTGCTATTAACTTAAAGAACAAACAAATGATTCTTTTTTTTATTTCTACCAGAAAAAGCTAGCTGATTCTTATCTTTGCCTTCATTGCACAATGCTTGTAGCGTTTCAAAATTGATATCCTCTTCAATTAATAATCCGTGATTGGAGCTCTGATCATTGAAGACGACGCAAGAAGGGTTAGAAAGAACATGCATTTCACGCGCTACTTTCTGATCTGCTTCAAAAGCGGTTTTAGCAAATTCTGATTGTTTATCTTCAGAAAACATAGGGATATCTAAATTAGATTTCAAGGCCGTTTCATAAACTAGTTTTTGTGAGAAGGGCTGATTGTCAATCGCAATAGCTTGTTGTAAGGCCATTAAGAATATACGGCCTTTCTTTTTACCTTGCATTGATGCAGCGGCATAAGCTAGACACGCTTCGTAGATTTGAAAGAAATGTTTGTTTCTTAAATCTAAGTCATTTTTGGGTAATTTTTTTGCTTTCATGTAATCAGAAAATGTCTTGAAATTGTGGACAGGGATAAAGTGGAAATGAATTTTTTTTTCGTTTGACTCGATAAAGTCCAACAATCCTTTCTCCGCTTGATAACATGCAGATCCAATAGGGTTGATGAACAAATAAATTTCTGTCACTTGTTTGTATTGATTCCCTTTACTGGAATGCGTACTTGATAACATCTTATTTCACCTTTACTTTGTATAGTATTAAAAACATTGTTGTTTTATTTACAACATACTTATTTTATCAAAGATTCAAAAAAAATAGTATCAATAAGTCTCATACTAGATTTTAAAAAAAGGGTGGCAGTCACATTTTAGTCACATTTCTATTTTTTTATTCAGCTTTATTTTTTAGTGAATTATTGATCATCCTGACAATTTTATTTTCTGAACGATTTTTTTTTAACTGATGCTTTTTTAAAAAAGTATCAAAAGCGATTTCTCCGGTTTGAGCTTCATGTACTTCGAACTCTAATTCAAAATCTGTTTGTTCTCCATAAAAGCTTTGATCTAGTACGATTAACCCCACAGAAGTTTGTTTTTCAAAACGTTTAGTTTTAAGCGAGCCAATTAAATGCATATCTTTTGGATTAATATTTAGTTCTCTTAGTTTTCTTGCTACATGACCTGTAAAATAAATCTGATCTTTTAATAATAAATCTTCAGATTCAATAATTGATAAGTAGTCTGTTGTTTCTAATAAGTGTTTGTTAAGTGGTGTTTTAAGTGTTAATTCAGCTGTATCATCAAGTACTCTAATTCTTAAGCCAGCATGCATTTTTTTTAACTCCCAGAGAGTAGAATCAAAGTAATGATTTTCTTGTATAAAAAAGTCTCCTTCTTCAGCCTTATAATAATTAAGAAGCCTATAATAATCCTTAGCAGACAATTTATTTTTAAACTCTATTTCAAATTCTTCACTCATATTTTTCACTCCTTTAACTAGTTTAATTAAACTATAGTACCGTCAACTTTAAAAAGCGAGTCACAAATAGAATAGCATATTTATTTTATATTTGTAAATTTCGATTATTTCTTATTTTAAACCGTATATGTTAAAATGGGTATATATGCAATATTTACGTGAACGAGTGTTAAAATGAGCGATAAAGAAGGTTGAAATAATGGAAGAAGAAATGAATTGGGAAGATTTTTTAATACCCTACCAACAAGCAGTAGAAGAATTGAAAGTTAAATTAAAAGGGATTCGAAAACAATTTGGAAAAGAAAATTTGCACACTCCGATTGAATTCGTTACTGGACGAGTAAAACCGATAGATAGCATTTTAGCTAAAGCAAAACTACGTAATGTGCCATTAAAACATTTGGAAACAGATATGCAAGATATAGCTGGTTTAAGAATTATGTGTCAATTCGTGGAAGATATCCATGAAGTAGTTCGTTTATTAAGAAATCGAAACGATATTAAAATTATAGAAGAACGGGATTATATCACAAATAAAAAAGAGAGTGGTTATCGTTCTTATCATGTTGTATTTGAATATCCTGTACAAGTCATTGAAGGCGAAAAAATAATTTTGGCTGAAGTTCAAATAAGAACACTTTCAATGAATTTTTGGGCAACCATTGAGCACTCTTTAAATTATAAATACCAAGGTGAATTTCCAGAAGATATCAAGATTCGATTGAAAAGAGCTGCGGAAGCTGTTTTTCAACTAGACGAAGAGATGTCTCAAATTAGAGAAGAAATTCAAGAAGCACAACAAATGTTTTCACATAACCAACGAGATAAATCAAAAAAAATTAAACATAAGAATGCTAAATGAATACAAGTTAATTGCTTTAGGATAGGAGGAAAGAGTTGTGAGAATAGCTATTGTTCATAATAATAACGAAAAGTCCCTAATATTAGTAGCCGAGTTACGAATAATGTTGGTTGAAAAGGGGATTCAGATAGATAATAAAAACCCTAATTTAGTTATCACAATAGGTGGAGATGGAACATTGCTATCAGCTTTCCATCGTTATGCACACCTGTTAAATCAAATACGTTTTGTCGGAGTGCATACAGGACACCTAGGTTTTTATACGGACTGGCGTGATTATGAACTTCCAGATTTAGTAGCAAGCTTAATTGAAGATAAAGGAGAAAGCATCAGTTATCCATTATTAGACATCAAAGTGAGTTATCAAGGGAAAAAAGAGCCTTCTCATTTTTTAGCATTGAATGAATCGACAATGAAACGTGTAGATGGGACGATGGTTTGTGACGTGTTTGTTAAGGATGAGCTATTTGAAAGATTTAGAGGGGATGGACTTTGTGTTTCAACTCCTACAGGTTCAACTGGATACAATAAATCAGTTGGAGGAGCGATTATTCATCCTAGACTGGAAGCTATTCAGTTAGCAGAGATAGCATCTATTAATAATCGAGTTTTCAGGACGTTAAGTTCGCCAATGATAGTAGCACCAGATGAGTGGATACGAATAAGACCCGTTACAACAGATGGATTTGTACTGACTGTCGATCAATTATCATCATCTGAAAAAAATATCGTTGAATTACAATATTGTATAGCAGAGGAGCGTATTCATTTTGCTCGTTATCGGCATACACATTTTTGGAGTAGAGTAGAAGACGCGTTTATTGGAGCGAAAAATAAATATGAAGTTTAATTGGATTTATGAGTCATCGGAAAAACAACAAGTAAAAACGTTTTTAAGAACAAAAGGAATTTCGAGAGGATTACTAGCAAAAATAAAATTTCAAGGTGGGAAAATTGAAGTTAATCACCGCGAAGAGAATGCCGTATATTATCTTGAAGACAAGGATCAAGTAGACATCACCATACCAGATGAAAAAGGTTATGATACGACCATGCCTATCGATATTCCAATTGATATTATTTATGAAGATGCACACTTTTTAATTGTCAATAAACCTTACGGTGTAGCTTCAATTCCTTCAAAGGTTCATCCAAAAGGTACCATGGCCAATCGTGTAAAAGGATATTACGTACGCGAAAATTATATTGATCAGGTCATCCACATTGTTACACGTTTAGATCGGGATACAACCGGTTTGATGCTGTTTGCTAAACATGGTTATGCTCATGCTTTATTAGACAAAGAGCTGAAATTAAAGCAATTACATAAAAAGTATGTTGCTCTAGTAACTGGGAAAATAACAGATGAATTACATGGGAAAATAGAAGCTCCAATTGGTAGACCAGAAGACTCCATTATTAGAAGAATCGTTCATCCAAAAGGTAAAACAGCTTTGACTGAATATTGGGTAAAGGAAAGGTATAATCAAGCAACTTTAGTAGATGTCCAATTGCATACGGGAAGAACTCATCAAATACGTGTTCATTTTGCGCATATTGGTTTCCCATTGATGGGTGATGATCTTTACGGTGGAGAAAAAAATGAATGGATAAAAAGACAAGCTTTACATTGTCGTGAATTAGATTTTATCCATCCTTTCACACACAAAAAAATTGTATTAGAAGCAGACTATCCCGAAGATATATCAGAATGGCTCAAACATAATAATGGATAGAATTGCCTTTTAGAAAGGAGCCTTATTATTGAATGAAGCACAATTAGAAATGGAAGGAAAATTAGCTTTATTGAAGCTTTATTTAGAAGAAAAAAAATTAGAAGAATTTCGTTTCGAATTTTTATCCTTACATGCTTATGAACAAGGTCAATATTATTTGTCATTAACGGAAGAAGAAAGAAAGCGAATGTATTTTTACCTTTCACCAAAAGAAATGGCGGATATGTTTGAAATTCTGGAAGAAGATGAAGAGTCTGTTGAAGTTTATTTAAAAGAAATGGATCCTCAATACGCGGCTGACATGTTGAGTGAGATGTATACGGATAATGCGGTAGACATTTTAAATCAATTAGAAAAAGTAGATTTACGTAAGTATTTAAATATGATGACCGCCGATAATGCAAATGAAATAAAAGAACTGCTTCATTATGAAGATGAGACAGCAGGTTCGATTATGACAACTGAATATGTTTCAGTGGAGGCGACACAAACAATTCAAGACGCTATGCATATCTTAAAAAGCAAAGCTTTAGATACAGAGACCATTTATTACATATATGTGATAGATACTGCTGAAAAACTTGTAGGTGTTATTTCTTTGAGGGATTTAATTACTCATGAAGACGATGAATTAGTTTCGGATGTAATGGGAGATCGTCCTATCTCAGTAAATGTAACAGATGATCAAAACGATGTTGCTAAAACTATTCGGGATTACAACTTCTTAGCTGTTCCCGTGGTAGATAAAGATGATTATCTTTTAGGCGTCATCACGGTTGATGATATTATTGACGTTATCGATGAAGAAGCCGCAAGTGATTACTCCGGTTTGGCCGGTGTTGATGTTGGCGAGCAATCTGAAAATCCCTTTATAGCAGCTTCAAAGCGGTTGCCATGGTTGATTACGTTATTGTTTCTAGGAATGGGAACAGCATCGTTAATCAGTCGATATGAAGTGTTAGTAAGTGAAGCTAGTATTTTAGCCGTCTTTATATCTCTGATAACTGGTACAGCTGGTAATGCAGGAACCCAATCATTAGCGGTAGCGGTTAGGAAATTAGCAGACAACGATGACAAAAGCAAAAGTTTTAGTCGTCTAGTTATCAGTGAAGTTTTAACAGGTGTAGTTACAGGTTTGACAACAGGAGTTACTATTTTTTTAGTAATCGGTATTTGGAAAGATAACTTTATTCTAGGTTTTGTTATTGGAACAGCGATGCTTTTTGCAATTATTGTAGCCAATTTAGCAGGAAGTTTGATTCCTATTTTAATGGATCGACTAGGTTTTGATCCCGCGGTCGCAAGCGGACCGTTTATATCGACTCTAAGTGATTTAACAAGTGTCTTAATTTATTTTAATATTGCAGCTTATTTTATGAAGTTTTTTATATAATTTTTTTTGGGGTAATAGAAAAAAAGTTGAAAATAAATCAATAAAGACAACTTTCTTTTTTTAGAAAGTTTTTTTTAATAGTAAAGGATTGAAATAAAGTGGTTTATCGGAAAAAAAAGAAAAAATTGACAAAAAAACAAAAAAATCGACAAATGAAAGTAGCGACATTAATTTTTATTATTCTTTTTTCTTTTACAATTGGATTGTTTTTAGGGAGAAATGATAGGCCAGTTAATTATATTAGTGAAAAAATAAATCAATTTAAAGAAGAATGGATTCTTGTTTTTCAAAATCATTCTACAAAAACAAATAATAATAATCAAAGCATTGTTCAGAATGCACAATTTCATTTTTTAAATGTAGGTCAGGGATCTTCGACGTTACTCCAATCGGATGATGGAACAACTATTTTAATTGATACGGGTCGATACGAAGATAAAGATAAAAAAATCTTGACTTATTTAGACCGCTACATTGGAACGGGTGGGAAAATTGATTTACTGATTTTCACTCATAATGATTCCGATCATATTGGATATGGCGATTTGATTTTGCAATATTATGATGTTCAAGAAGTATGGATGAACGGCTATGATTCAACCAGTAAAATTTATGAACGTGTACTGGATGCAATCGGAAATAGCAATACACAATATGTTGAACCAAAAAATGGAGAAACACATCAAGTTGGTCCTTTTTATCTAGAAGTGCTAAATCCTGGGACCGAGTTAAGAAACAACCCAAATGATGATTCTATTGTGACTAAGGTTTCATTTACTAATTTCAGTGGATTATTTAGTGGAGACGCGTCTTCACGTGTTGAAAAAAATATCATAAAAGATGGAGCAAATTTAAACGCTGATTTACTTTTAATGGGTCATCATGGTTCAGAAACCAGTACAAGTAAAGAATGGGTAGAAGCCATAAATCCGGAAATTAGTGTTTATTCAGCAGGTGAAAACAAGGGTTATCGTCATCCGGGATTAGAAACAGTAGATCGACTAAACAAAATGAATATTCCTATTTATGGAACGGAAAAAAATGGAACGATTACGATAAAAGCTAATAAAGATGGAACATTTATTGTTGAAACTGAAAAGGAGGAATAGAAAATGCGAGTAATTTTAGAAGAATTAGAAGGAGATGTTGCTCGACTGATTCCTGATAATGGCAATGATCCAATTGAAATAAGTAGATGGAATTTACCTAATGAAGTAGTTTTAGGTGATGTTTTTGAAATCTATTATGAATCAAATCGACCATCGATTATTGAAAAAATTAATTTAATTCCGAATGAAAGAAATAGGCGTTTGGAAAAAGTAAAAACAAAACGAGAAATCCTAATTAAAAGAACGGAAGGAAAAAAATATCAGGTGAAGAGACTAAAGGATAGTTGAAAAGTGTGATGTTAGTCGCTAATTTGGTTGAACAATAAAAATAAGGAAAGAAGGTTTGAAAAAATAAAAATCGCAATTTTTGCTGCAATGGCTGAAGAAGTTAGGTCTTTACGAGAAAAGATGGGAATGAAAAAATCACAGTTGCTAATGCGGTATTCGAATAAGGATTATTAAATGGCAATGATATTGTCTTAGTTCAATCTAGAATTGGTAAAGCGAATACTGCATTGTCTACAGCGATTTTAATAGAACGGTTTACGTCTGACTTTATTTTAAACACTGGTTTTGCAGGAGGGATGGATCGCTCTTTGTGCATTTGGGATATCGTTATCTCAACAGAATCAATTTTTTGCGATGTCGATGCAACTGTTTTTAATTATACTTTAGAACAAGTTCCAGAAATGCTAGCTAGTTGCCAAGTAGATGATAAATATAGTGAACTTGCTCTTAAAGTATTTGTTGAATTAGATACTAGTCAAAAAATAATATGCGGTTTTAATCCTTACAGCAGATTCTTTTATGAGTGATAAAAAAAGAGTAGAAGAAATTAGAAGATGATTTCCAACTGCGAAAGCTGCAGAAATGGAAGGACTGCTATTCATCAAACAGCCTATCACTAAGCTATTCCATTCATAAATATTAGAAGGTTATCAGATATAGCAGGTGAAAATGCAGAAGCAGGTTTTGAAAAAATAGGAATCTTGCAGCAGAAACATTGATGTTGTTTGTTGAAAAATTCGTTGATTAATTGGTGGAATTGAGCAAATAAAAAAATAACGAGCGTATTTCCTTTTCTAATAGGGAAATATGATCATTATTTTTTATTTTTAAATCTTATTGTTTAAACTAGTAACGTGGTTAAACTAAGCTTTTAATCATATCGTGATGAGGGATGCCTGCATCCAAATAGCCTTCACTATTAATCGAATAACCCAAAGAGGAATAAAATCCGATAGCTTGGTCTTGAGCTCCTAAAACTAAAGAAACACGTTTTTTTTCAATCGCAAAGCGTTCTATTTCAGCCATAATCTGTTTGCCAATTTGTTTGCCACGGTAGTTTTTTAAAACAGCTACACGTTGTACCTTATAGGTGCGTTGATCCATTGGCAAAAGTCTAGCAGTAACAACAGGAATTGAATCTAAATAGCCGACTACATATGTGGTTAGAGTTTCAAATTCGTCTACTTCCATTTCTGGTGGTACTTGTTGTTCATCTACAAAAACCTTGTTTCGAATAGATAATGAATCTTTATAGATAGTAGAATTTAAATCAGTTGACCAAAAATAATTCATAACTTACCTTCTTTCTACGTTATTCTGGCTCTAAGAATAACATAGAAAATAGGATGTTTCTAGAGGAGACGAACGGTAGGAATAAATCTTTATTTTCTATCACCACTAACATATAATGATGAAAACAGTAAGATGGAGGTGAAATAATGAATAATAAAACAATTGGATAGATGAAATATTTAGCCAATATACCTTCTCCAACTGGAAACACGAGTCAAATAATAAAAAGAAATAAAGCAAATCCTTACAAAATTAGGATATGATGCTTATGAGAATAATAAAAGCAGTTTAATAGGAACTGTTAAATGAAAAGACCACAAAAATAACGTCTAGTAACCGCTCATGTAGATACACTTGGAACGATGGTACAGGCTATAAATCCGGATGGTCGCTTGAAAATGAATCTGATTGGAGGGTTTCGATATAATGCGATTGAAGGTGAATATTGTACTATTCAGACTTCTCATGGAGAAACGTATACAGGAACAATTCTTTTACATCAGACAGGCGTTGACGTCTATAAAGAAGCCGGTACAGTTCAAAGAGATTAAACAAATATGGAGATTCGTATTGATGAAAAACTCAAAGTAAGGAAGAAACAAAAAATTAGGTATAGAAGTCGGAGATTTTATTAATTTCGATCCTCGAACAGAGGTAACAAAAAGTGGCTCTATTAAATCCCGCCATCTTGATGATAAAGAAAGTATAGCCCTATTATTAAATTTTTTAGAAAAAATAATGAAAGAAAAAATTGAATTACCTTATACAACTCAATTTTTTATTTCTAATAACGAAGAAATTGGATATGGAGGAAACTCAAATATATTTGAAAAAGGAGTAGAATATTTAGTAGTAGATATGTGAGCTATTGGTGACAATCAACAAACGGATGAATACTCTGTATCTGAAAGACAGTAGTAGATGTTCGTCATGCGTTAATCGGTGCAGGAATCGATGCTAGCCATGCAAATGAAAGAACTCATAGGTTTTTAATAGAAGTAACGGAGAAATTAGTTGGAAATTATTTACTAAGCTCTATGATGGATTCAGTATAAAAAAGGAGATGGAAAAATGGAACTCTTCAGGAAATCAAAATTAATGTTTTGGTCTATCTGGCTATTAGTTATAGCAACTTTAATTTTTATGTCAACAAAGATTGATTTTATATTTCAACCAATTACAACATTTGTGTCAACGTTGTTTACACCGATACTGGTAGCAGGATTTTTGTACTATCTTTTGAATCCTATAATTAATTTAATGGGAAAAACTAACATAAAACGTAAGTATGGCATTATAATTATTATGCTTTTATTTCTAGGAATAGTTGTTATTTTGATTGTTTCAGTACTTCCTATTTTAGTTAATCAAATTGGGCAATTGATCTCTAATATCCCGGACTTAATTAAGTCCTTGGAAGATTATTCTAGAGAAATTATTCAAAAACCTTGGTTAAAAAACTTTAATATAGAAAAATCAATGAACAAATTAGATTTATCTATTGGAAATATAGCTAATATTGTTTTTTCAGCAATTACAAATAGTGTAGGTTCAATTTTTGGAGCAGTTGCGAATACCACTATTGTTATATTTACCGCTCCTATTATACTGTTTTATATGTTTAAAGACGGACAACATTTTCGACCAGCAGTAGCAAAATTTTTTCCAAAAGAATTTAGAGGACAAATGATTGAGCTGCTTGGTCAAATGAATAATACGATTGCTTCGTATATTAGTGGACAATCATTGGTTTGTTTGATGGTTGGGATCTTTACGTTCATTGGCTACTTAATTATAGGTATGCCTTATGCATTGTTGCTAGGAATCATAGCAGGAATTACTAATATTATTCCTTATGTTGGTCCTTATATTGGTGCAGCACCTGCAGTCATTATTGGTTTAACTATTTCTCCAACAAAAGCAATTTTGGTGGCATTAGTTGTCTTAGTGGTGCAACAAATAGACGGTAACTTCATTTCGCCAAACGTAATTGGAAAAACATTAGCGATACATCCCTTAACTATTATTGTAATTTTATTAGTTGCAGGAAATCTCGCTGGACTTTTGGGTATGATTTTAGGTGTGCCATTCTATGCAGTTGTAAAAACGATAGTTGTCTATTTACATGATATGATAAATATAAAAAAGAGACACCAAAATTTACAAGGCGAAGACAATAAAAAGTAATACAGTTCTTCCAAAAACTCAATATAGTATCTATATACTTAAAATAAGCATCCAAAAGAAAGATATCTTTCTTTTTGATGCTTATTTTAATGAAATAATATGTTTGTTTTAATGAAATAAATTAGTTAAATGACATTAAATCACTAATATTATTTAGTGAAATAATTCTTTAAGTTTCCTTTTTTAAATATATTGTGATATAGTTTAATTGTGTTTGGTGAAGAATAATACCAATTAAATGGTGTTAATTTTATTAAACAAATCCAATAAAAAGTTAATAATAGGAGGAATTACAACATGAAAGTAATCGTAATTGGCTGTACTCATGCTGGGACATCAGCGGTAAAAACAATTCTAAATGAAAACCCTTCAGCAAAAGTAGCAGTTTTTGAACGTAATGATAATATCTCATTTTTATCATGTGGAATTGCACTATACGTCGGTGGTGTAGTAAAAGACCCAGCAGGGCTATTTTATTCAAACCCTGAAGAATTAACAGCTATGGGTGCAACAGTGAAAATGGAACACAATGTTAAAGAAATTGATACAGTTGCTAAAAAAATAGTTGTTGAAAATATTAAAACAGGTGAAGTATTTGAAGAATCGTATGATAAGTTAGTTAACACTACAGGTTCTTGGCCAATTATCCCACCTATTCCTGGTATTGATCATAAAAATATTTTATTGTGCAAAAATTATAATCAAGCAAATGAATTAATTGCTAAATCAAAAGATGCTAAAAAAATCACAATAGTTGGTGGTGGATATATTGGTATCGAGTTAGTTGAAGCTTTTGCTGAGTCTGGTAAAGAGGTAACACTAATCGATGGTTTAGACCGAATTTTAAATAAATATTTAGATAAAGAATTTACAGACGTATTAGAAGCAGATTTGCAAAAACGTGGCATTAAAATGGCGTTGAACCAAACAGTAAATGGCTTTAATGCTAATGAAGCTGGTGAAGTTGTGTCTGTTGTAACTCCCAAAGGTGAGTATGAAGCAGATTTAGTTGTTTTGTGCGTAGGATTCCGTCCTAATAACGATTTATTAAAAGGTAAAGTAGATATGTTACCAAACGGAGCAATTATTGTAGATGATTACATGAGAACAAGTAATTCTGATATTTATGCTGCAGGAGATAGCTGTGCAGTAAACTATAATCCAAATGGTGGACATGCTTATATTCCTTTAGCAACGAATGCTGTTCGTATGGGAACACTGGTAGGGAAAAATATTGTAGAACCAAAAGTTAAATACAGAGGAACTCAATCAACATCTGGTTTATATTTATTTGGGTTTAATATTGGTTCAACAGGAGTAACTACTAGTGGCGCACCACATTTTGATTTAGATGTTCGTTCTGTTTTGGTTAAAGATAATTATCGTCCGGAATTTATGCCGACCACTGAAGAAGTTTTAATGCAATTGGTCTATGAAGTGGGAACAAATCGCATCGTTGGTGGACAAATTATGTCTAAATATGATGTAACACAATCTGCTAACACTCTTTCTTTAGCTATTCAAAATAAAATGACTATTGAAGATTTAGCATACGTTGATTTCTTCTTCCAGCCTCACTTTGACCGTCCTTGGAACTACTTGAATATATTAGCTCAAGCAGCAGTAGAACAAGAAAGAAAATTAGCTGAAAAATAATTTAGGATACTATTTTTAGAATCGAAGGAAAGGAGGAAGGGACATTTGTCCTTTCCTCCTTCTTTATTTTACGCATAGTAACTGAAAAGAAACTAATTAATGATTGAAACTATCTTTATTTGGTTCAATCTTTCGTCAAGAAGTTTTTTGTATTACAATAGAAAAGCGGGTTGTTACCATATGATAGGTGTAATATGATAATGATTGAAAAAGTGAAGTTACCTATTAATAGGAAGTGAAGAACTTGAGGAAAAATAATGTTAGGTATTATAGCGGTACTTCTTTCTATGATAGGAAGTTATTTTGTTTTAGATTCTCCAAACACGAATTCATTAGTGGAATTAGAAGCTAAAGGATTATCGATAGAATTAGAAAGAGTGATAAATGGGGATACGATTATATTTAATCAAAATGGAGAAAGTCAAAAAATACGTCTATTTTTAATGAATACTTCTGAAAGTACGATAGCTAAGACTGGTGCAACTCAACTATTCGGAAAAGAATCAAAAGAATGTTTATCAGACTATTTAATGGGAAAAAATGAGCTATTAGATATGAACCTACTTAAGAAAAAGAAAATCAATATGGATGTACATTAGCCTATCTATTTGCTGATGATGTATTAGTCGAAGAAGAACTAGTTCGTGAAGAGCAAGCGATAGTAGTCTATAAAGAAGGTTAAGAACATTATTTTAACAGATTAAAAGAAGGAGATAAAAAGAATAGTTGGTCGAAAAAGGGTTATGCAATGAAATATAGATTTAATAATAAATAAAAAATCTTGATGAGTGTGCTATAATTATTTAGATTATAGTTAAGGAAGAGTTCTACAGAAAAGGGTATTGACTTGTAACTGCATGCCAGTAAATAAAAAGACTAAATAATGATTTAAATGAGGGATAATAATATGGAACAGAAATTAAAAGACGAAGTAGAATCAAGAAAAACTTTTGCGATTATCTCCCATCCGGATGCTGGGAAAACAACAATCACTGAACAACTCTTATTATTTGGTGGAGCAATCCGCCAAGCAGGGACAGTGAAAGGTAAAAAAACAGGTAAATTTGCAACTTCTGACTGGATGGAAATTGAAAAACAACGTGGCATATCCGTTACTAGTTCAGTTATGCAATTCGACTATCAAGGCAAGAAAATTAATATTCTAGATACGCCTGGGCATGAAGATTTTTCAGAAGATACGTATAGAACGTTAATGGCTGTGGACAGTGCAGTAATGGTTATTGATAGCGGGAAAGGGATTGAACCTCAAACTAAGAAATTATTCCAAGTTTGTCGCATGCGTGGCATTCCAATTTTTACTTTTATTAATAAGCTTGACCGCGATGGCAAAGAACCATTGGAATTACTAGAAGAACTTGAAGAAGTGTTGGAAATTGATTCTTATCCTATGAACTGGCCTATTGGAATGGGAAGAGGTTTGTTAGGGCTATATGATAACTACAATAAAAAGATTGAAATTCATCATCCTGAAATAAATGGGAAAGACGGAGAAAAAATCGTTGAATTAAATGCAGAAGGTAAAATAGAAGGAGATCATCCTATAAAAAAATCTTCTCTATATGATGAAGCGATAGAGGATATCGAGTTATTAAATGAAGCAGGAAATAAGTTTTCCGAAGAAAAAATTCTAACTGGACAATTAACACCAGTATTTTTTGGATCTGCTTTAACTAATTTCGGAGTCGAAACTTTTTTAAATACTTTTCTGAATTTTGCACCTAGTCCATCTTCTCATAAAGATGTGGCAGGCGATAAAATCCCAGCAACAGCAGATGATTTTTCAGGTTTCATCTTTAAAATACAAGCAAACATGAATCCCGCTCACCGTGACCGTATTGCGTTCATTCGAATTTGCTCAGGCGAATTTGAACGCGGAATGGATGTAACGCTTGCTAGAACGAATAAGAAAATAAAACTATCTAACTCAACTCAATTTATGGCTGAGAGCCGTGAAACAGTTCAACGAGCAGTTGCAGGAGATATTATTGGCTTGTATGATACAGGTAATTTTCAAATTGGTGATACTATTTTTGAAGGAAAAAAAAATATTGAGTTTGAAAAATTACCGCAATTTACACCTGAAATTTTTATGAAAGTTTCAGCAAAAAATGTAATGAAACAAAAATCTTTTCATAAAGGTGTTCAACAATTAGTACAAGAGGGAGCGATTCAACTGTATAAAACGTTCCATACAGAAGACTATATTCTGGGAGCAGTAGGACAATTACAATTTGAAGTTTTCCAGTATAGGATGCTACATGAATACAAGTCAGAAGTGATTATGACTCCAATAGGGAATAAAATTGCACGTTGGATTAAGCCAGAACAATTGGATACAAGTATGTCATCTAGTCGAAATTTACTTGTTCGCGATCGTTATGATCAACCTTTATTCTTATTTGAAAACAAATTTGCTATGCACTGGTTTGCAGATAAGTATCCAAATGTAGAATTGACATCGTTGCTTTAAAAATGAAATAAGGGGCTAGGACAAAAAGTCCTTAAAAAAATACACTCCCAAAACTAATGAATTATTTACTCATTAGTGGGAGTGTATTTTTTTATATTTCTATTTAACTTTAAAGGAAGAAGACAATTTTTTTTGTGGAAAATATTTATGTCCTAGCCAATTTATAAAGGAAGGGGAAAAAAGAAATAATTATTGTTCTACTTGTATGGATAATTCAACGATGTTAGGAGCGTGTAAAATATCTACTTGATTAAGTTCCGCCTCTAAAATATTCTCAATGGCGTATTGAATCTCTGTATTCTTTATATTACGGTGATTGTTTAATAAAAGAACATCTTCATGAGTAGGAGCTCCCGAAAAAATTATAGTTGTCGGACCTAATGTATAAACTTTAATAAAGTTTGCATCAGTACTTCCTAATTGCTCGGTTACTAAATCTATATGGCTATTGGTAACGTCAATAAGCTTCATTTTTTCACCTCTTTTTTAAATCTATTATATTAAGGCCATTATATAATTAATAGTTAGTAAATTCAAAGCATATTAATTGAGTGAAACAGAATACAATATAAAAAACAGAAAAATTATTCTGAAATATATAATCAAAGACTGTCTAGAATATCGTCTAAACAGTTTTTTGAATGAATAAAATTTATTTAGCCGTTTCGTTAGTAGTTTGATTTGCCTTTGTTATTGAAGTGATGTCTTGTTCAGATGTTACGATAATCTCATCATATTCATTAATTGAAGCTGCTAATTTTTTGATTTCTGGGTAATCAATATAAAAATCAGCAATGCGATCTTCTATTTGTTCTTGAATGATGCGACGTAATGGTCGAGCTCCTAGTTGAGGATCGTATCCTAGTTCAACTAATTTTTTCTTAGCAAGTTCATCAGCTTTTATACTAATTCCCTGATCTTTAAGCATATCGTTAACATCTTGTAACATCAAGTCAACAATTACAAGTAGGTGTTCTTGTTTTAAGGAATTAAATTCAACAATTGCATCAAAACGGTTAATGAATTCTGGCTTAAAGAAATCAGTCAAATGATTTAACACGGATTTTTGATTACCTTTAGCGGCTGCAAAACCAACATTTGCTTCTATTGAACCACTACCAGCATTACTAGTCATAATAATTATGGTATCTTCGAAACTAACGGTACGACCTTGTGCGTCAGTTAGACGACCATCTTCCAAAATTTGTAAAAACATGTGTAAAACATCTGGATGTGCTTTTTCAATTTCATCTAAGAGCAAAATACTGTATGGATTATGACGAACTTTCTCAGTTAGTTGTCCTGCTTCGTCATAGCCTACATATCCTGGAGGGGAACCAATTAATTTAGAGACGCTGTGTTTCTCCATGTATTCGCTCATATCAAAGCGAATATAAGCCTCTTTGTTGCCAAAGAGCTCTAAAGCTAGTTGTTTAGCTAATTCTGTTTTACCAACACCTGTTGGCCCGACGAATAAAAATGATCCAATCGGGCGATTTTTTTTATTCAAACCGATACGACTTCTGCGGATAGCTTTAGAAATTTTTTCGATTGCTTGATTTTGTCCAATGACATGTTTACGCAAGTCAGTTTCTAAGCTACGAAGTTGTGTTTGTTCTTTTTCTTTAAGTTCACCCACTGGTATATTGGTTTTAGTTTCAATGATATGAACCATATCTTTTTCCGTGACAATAGGACGTTCCTCGGACTGAATAGTTTGTTTATCGCGCATAGCTGAAAATTTTACTGCTTGATCACGATAGAACGCAGCTTTTTCATAATCTTCTTTCTTTAAAGCTACTTGTTTTTGTTGAGCAGCTTCAGCAATTTTATCCTCAATAACTTTTGGATCAACTACTTGAATCGTCAAGTTCTTTTTAGAACCAGATTCATCAAGTAAATCAATAGCTTTATCTGGTAAGAAACGATCCTGAATATATCGGTTAGATAAAAGAACAGCATCCCGGATTGCTTCATCAGTGTAAGTTACTTGGTGATACTCCTCGTATTTGTTTTGGATACCTTTTAGAATATCAATGGTTTCGTCTACTGAAGGTTCACTTACGCGGACAGGTTGTAAACGTCGCTCTAAAGCTGCGTCTTTTTCAATAGTACGATATTCTTTTAGAGTAGTAGCTCCAACCATTTGTAGTTCACCACGTGCTAAAGCTGGTTTTAACATATTCCCCGCATCCATACTACCCTCTGCACTGCCGGCCCCTACAATTTCGTGAACTTCATCTATAAAAAGAATGATTTTTGGATTTTTTTTCATTTCATCCATTAATTGCTGCATCCGTTCTTCAAATTGTCCTCGGACACCAGTTCCTTGTACTAAAGAGGCAACATCTAATTGAATAACTTCTTTATTCATTAATTTTTCAGGTACTTCAGCATTTACAATTTTTAGAGCTAAACCTTCTACTACAGCTGTTTTACCAACACCTGGTTCACCGATTAAAACGGGATTATTCTTTGTACGACGATTCAAGATTTCAATCACACGCTCAATTTCTTTATTGCGACCAATAATAGGATCGATAGCACCATTTCTTGCTAAATCAGTTACATTCGTACCATATTCTCCTAAGAGGCCAGTTATTTTATTTGTAGGAGGTTGTCCGCTCCCACCACTATGAATATTTTGAGTAGGTTCGAAATTTTGATCATTCTGTTTAGGCGAATTTATAGAACGGAAAAAATCATCTAAATTACCTAAACCAAAAGGATCTTGTGGAGTTTGGCGATTATTTTGACTAGTTCCTTTACTGTTTGCTTCCTTTAATAAACGGTAACAATTTTGGCAGATATCTAATTGGCCTTTTTGACCATTCATATTTGTATATAAATGAATAGTTGCATCTTGTTGATGACAATTTTGGCATAACATATAGCACACAACCTTTCGATGATTAATTTTTAAGGTATAGAAGATGGTTTTTGTGTTTGACCTTCCCTGACCTTGTTTTTTATTATACACTGACCTTGTCTGACATTCAAGTGAATTGTTCTATCTTTTATCAAAAAGTTAGAGTACAATAAACATTTATTAAATAAGGATTTCACTTTAGAAGGGGAATGACAACTAAAATGGATAATAGTCAAATTGAAGAAAATGTTGAGAAGTTAGTAAGAGGCGAAATGGAAGAAATCATTATAAAAAAAGAGGATTTTATGAAGTTCAGAGAAATCTGGTTAAATCATCCAAAAAAAAATTCGATTATTGGCAAAGCAAACCACTATGGTGAAGTTAGTTATCATTATAATTCAATCGAATAAACTGGTAATAAACAACATGATACAAAGAAAAAAAAGAAAGTAGTTGTAGAATCTTATTAAAAATGGTAACCTATGAAGATGTAAGGGTTATTTTTAAATAGCGTGTTCTTTAAACAAAACTGTTTGGAAAACAACTACTATAGAGAGAACCCTCATAAAATTATTTTTTATTAAAAGGAGATCAAACATAATGGAAAAACGCGATTTTCATGTAATAGCTGAAACAGGGATTCATGCACGTCCAGCAACTTTATTGGTACAAACAGCTAGTAAATTTAGCTCAGATATCAATCTTGAATACAAAGGTAAATCTGTAAACTTAAAATCTATCATGGGTGTAATGTCATTAGGCGTTGGCCAAGGTGCAGAAGTTGTTATTAGTGCAAATGGTACTGATGAAGCAGAAGCAATCTCAAGCATCGAAGAAACAATGAAGAAAGAAGGTTTAGCTGAGTAATGGTTGAAAAATTAAAAGGGATTGCAGCAAGTGACGGCATTGCTACAGCAAAAGCTTATCTTCTTGTTCAGCCCAATTTATCTTTCGACAAAATCTCAGTTGAAAATTCTGATTCAGAAATAGACCGTTTAAAAAATGCCTTAAATAAAGCTAAGCAAGAACTTGAGCTGATTCGTTCTAAAGCTGCTGAAGCTTTAGGCGAAAAAGAAGCTCAAGTTTTTGATGCACATTTGATGGTTCTTTCTGATCCTGAGTTAATTGGGAGTATCGAAAGTAACATAAGCGATAATAAAGTAAATGCTGAAAGCGCACTTAAAGAAGTAACAGATATGTTTATCGGTATCTTTGAAGGGATGGAAGACAATCCTTACATGCAAGAACGTGCTGCTGACATTAAAGACGTTACAAAGCGTATATTGAGTCATCTTTTAGGGGTAAGGTTACCCAACCCATCAATGATTGATGAAGAAGTAATCGTTATCGCACATGACTTAACTCCAAGTGACACAGCTCAATTAAACCGTAAATATGTAAAAGCTTTTGTAACAGATATTGGCGGGCGGACTTCTCACTCAGCAATTATGGCACGTTCTCTTGAAATTCCAGCAATTGTTGGAACTAAAACTATAACAGATTTAGTTAAAGAAGGAGACAACATTATTGTAGATGGTCTAGAAGGTGACGTATTAGTTCATCCAGATGAGACTGATATTTCTGCTTACGAAGAAAAAGCAAAACAATTTGCAGCTCAAAAAGTAGAATGGAATAAGTTGAAAAATGAAAAAACATATACTGCTGATGGGAAACATATTGAACTAGCTGCCAATATTGGAACACCTAAAGACTTAGTTGGGGTTAAAGATAATGGTGGAGAAGCTATTGGGTTGTACCGTACTGAGTTCCTTTATATGGATTCACCTGACTTCCCAACTGAAGAAGCTCAATTTGAAGCCTATAAAACTATCTTAGAAGGTATGGGAGACAAATCAGTTGTTGTTAGAACAATGGATATCGGTGGAGATAAAGAACTCGCTTATCTAACACTGCCTCATGAGATGAATCCGTTTTTAGGATACCGTGCAATTCGTATCTGCCTAACAGAACCAGAAATGTTTAAAACACAATTGCGTGCATTATTGCGTGCTTCTGTTTTTGGTAAATTGCGTATCATGTTCCCAATGATTGCAACTTTAGGAGAATTCCGTAAAGCTAAAGCTATGTTGCTAGGAGAGAAAGAAAAATTAGAAAATGAAGGCATTGCTGTTTCAGATGATATTGAAGTCGGTATCATGATTGAGATTCCTGCTGCAGCTGTACTTGCCGATAAATTTGCTAAAGAAGTAGATTTCTTCAGTATTGGAACCAATGATTTGATTCAATATACTATGGCAGCAGATCGCATGAATGAACGAGTTTCTTACTTGTATCAACCATATAATCCATCAATACTACGTTTAATTAAAACCGTGATTGATGCCTCTCACAAAGAAGGCAAATGGACAGGTATGTGTGGAGAAATGGCTGGAGATCAAACCGCAGTACCATTATTGATAGGACTTGGACTTGACGAGTTTTCGATGAGTTCATCAAGCATTTTGAAAACACGTAGCTTAATGAAACGTTTAGACTCAACAAAAATGGCTGAATTAGCAGATAAAGCAATCAATGATTGTGATACAGCTGAAGAAGTCGTTAGCCTAGTTGAAGAATATACAAAATAAAGTAAAAAACGTTGAAATCTTTTGATTTCAACGTTTTTTGGTTGTATATATGACGTTGGTGAAAGAATCACTAGCGTCATTTTTTATGTTCTTTAAATATAAATAGAAAACAAGTGAGTTCTCCTGTAAAATAATAGTCGACGAAAACTTACAACTAAGAAGGACTCACTTGACTACTTCAAAGGATAGTCTAGAAATACTAGATATTCAAGATGTAAATAGTCAATTCAAATGCAATTTTATTAAACACGGTCAATATAATGGCGGGGAATATAAAACTCGCTCCTACTATTTTATGTTCGGATAGCGCTTTGAATCCACCATTGTATCTGCAATGTTAGTCTACGGTGTAATATCAACTACTACTTATCAGCGCTATTAATCGATTATTAAAGCGGTTTAAGAAAATAATTACAATGAATTAAAAGAAACTTCAAGTAGAGAGATAAGTAAGGAAGTCTCTTTATTATAGAAATACGTATCAAAACCTCAAGAAAATATTTTCCTTATCTTAAAAATACCTTTTATTATCTTTGTTGTAATGCCGTTATTCTAATGGGGAAATAAGAGGTATTAAAATTAACTTTCTTAATTGAGTTGTTTATTGTTGTAGAAATTTATTGAATTATGAGAACTGGATTATTTCATATTTAATATGAAACTGAAGATTAATAGAAATAGCATCAGACAATAAGTTCAAAAATACGAATAATTGAAGACTAATCTTTTCCAGCAATGTTAGTAAACGTAGAACTATTTTTGAAAATGTAATCTATTTCAAGGTTTTTTGATTATATAAAGGCTAATATTTATGTTTTTACATAAAACGAAGTATAATCAAACAAAGGGGTGAAATTAAATGAAAGTTGGAATTTTTACTGATACTTATTTTCCACAAATAAGCGGAGTAGCAAGTTCGATAGAGGCATTAAAAAGAGAACTTGAGCGACAAGGACATGTTGTCATCATTTTTACTACTACTGATCCTAAAGTGAAAGATAACGAGGAAGGGATTATCCGATTGCCAAGTTTACCTTTTTTTTCATTTCAAGATCGTCGAATTGCAATAAAAGGTTTGCATCGAGCAGTCAAAATAGCTAGAGAACAAGGCTTAGATATCATTCACACTCAAACAGAATTTAGTCTGGGACTAACTGGTAAATATATTGCACACCAACTAAAAATTCCATGTGTCCATACTTACCACACAATGTATGAAGATTATCTTCATTACATTGGAAAAGGAAAAATTCTTCGTCCGAATCATGTTAAAATTGCTTCAAAATTATTTTGTAATAAATCTACTGGTATTATAGCACCGAGTAAAAAAGCAGCACGTCAATTATTAAATTATGACGTTACTTCAAAGATAGTAATTATACCTACTGGAATTATTTTAGAAAATTTTTTTAAAAAAACAACAAGAGATATACGGACAGAGTTGTCTTTTAGTAGCGAGGTACCTTTGCTTTTATCTTTGGGGAGAGTTGCTAAAGAAAAGAGTATTGATAGTCTTATTACAGCTATGCCAGAAGTCTTAATTAAAAAGCCGGCAACAAAGTTACTTATTGTTGGAGATGGTCCAGAAAAGCAAGAACTGGAACGTTTAGTGCAAGAGTTAAATCTGACCAAGTCAATTTTTTTCGTAGGAGAAGTAGAAAATTCTCAAGTACAAGCCTACTACCAAGCTGCTGATTTATTCGTAAGCGCTTCTGATTCGGAATCACAAGGATTAACATATATTGAGTCGATAGCATCTGGAACAAATATTGTGGCAAGACACAATGAGTACACAGAAATGTTGACTCATAATGGGGATTTTGGAGCAACTTTTAAAAATGATGAAGAATTAGCGAATACTATTTATCAGTGCTTGACGGAAAAAACGTTAAATATAAATACTGAAAATATAGAAAAAAACCGAGAAAGTTTATTTGAAATGTTATCATCAGAATTATTTGGAGAAAAAGTGATACAATTTTACAAAGAAATGATTCGACAATATGATGATGAAAAAAAGTTAGCGATTCTTTTAAAACAACGATAAAAAGATAAAAGAGGAGAAATAATCATGATACGAATAACAATGTTTTCTTCTGCAGATAAGGTAGCTGGACAAGGGGTAGGTAGTGCTTATTCAGAACTAATCAATTTGTTGAGAAAGTATCATGCAAAAGAGTTGGAAGTTAAAATTAATCAGTACTATAAAACAGACATTAGTCATTATCACACGATTAATCCTACATTTTTTTTGAGTACTTTTTTTAAAAAAAGGTTTGGTAGACGAATTGGGTACGTGCATTTTTTGCCGTCCACTTTAAAAGGGAGTATTCATTTGCCTAGTTGGATAGAATCGTTATTTTATAGCTATATCGTTACATTTTATAAACGAATGGATCATTTAGTTGTAGTCAATCCTTCGTTTATTGAAGAATTGACAAATTATGGAATAGTGACAGAGAATATCTCCTATATTCCGAATTTTGTTTCAAAAGAAAAGTTTTATCCTATAGAAGCAGAAAAAATGAAGAAAAAAAGAGATAGTCTAGATATTCCAGAAAATAAATTTGTAGTTTTGGGAGCTGGACAAATTCAAGAGCGTAAAGGAGTACTTGATTTTATCAAACTTGCAAAAGAGATGCCAGAAGTACAATTCATATGGTTAGGTGGGTTTTCATTTGGAAAAATAACAGATGGTTATGATAAATTCAATAAATTAATAGAACAATCACCTGAAAATCTATGGTTCCCTGGAATAATAAATAGAGAAGATATGTGTAGCTATTATAACCTAGCAGATGTCTTTTTATTGCCATCTTTCGATGAACTTTTTCCAATGTGTATTTTAGAAGCTTTCTCTTGTGATAAACCGGTTATTTTGAGGGATTTGGCTTTGTACTTGCCCATATTAGAAGGTTACTATGAACCAGCATCTGATCGAAAAGAGATGAAGAAAATAATTAGAAAAATGATGTCTAGCTCAGACTATTATCAAGATTTAGTTCAAAAATCAATTGCCGGAAGTAAGATTTATTCAGAAGAAAGACTAGCGAAAATATGGCTAGATTTCTATAGACAACAAGCTAAAATAAGGTGATTGTTAAATTCCACAAACCATTAATCTCTAATAATAAAGCTGATTAATAAAAACGTTTAATATATTAGTTTTTTATCTAAAATGTTATACTATTAATGTTATTTTATCTGGAAGGAGTGGTTATAAAAATGAAAAAAATTGGCTTTATAGGAACAGGCGTAATGGGTAGCTCCATCGTGAAACACTTACTTAAAGCTGGATATGAAGTAAATGTTTACAATAGAACAAAGAGTAAAACAGATGAATTAGTTTTTCTTGGTGCTGTTTGGTGTGAAAATCCTGCAGTGGTGACTAAAAAAAGTGAAGTTGTTATTACGATTGTGGGGTATCCCACTGACGTAGAAGAAACGTACTTAGGGGAAAATGGAGTTTTCCAAACAGCAACATCCAATCATATTCTAATAGATATGACTACTAGCACTCCTACTTTAGCTGTTAAGTTATATAAAGAAGGGGAAAAAAGAAATATACCTGTATTAGATGCTCCAGTTTCTGGTGGAGATTTGGGTGCGCAAAAAGGAACATTAACTGTTATGGTTGGTGGAGATAAAGAAGCATTTGAAATAATTGAACCTATTCTAACTGTATTTTCAAGTAAAGTGAATTTACAGGGTTCAGCGGGTAAGGGACAACATACAAAAATGGCCAATCAAATTATGGTAGCCGGAACTATGACAGGTATGACAGAAATGTTGGTTTATGCTGAAGCAGCGAACTTAAATTTAGAAAGAGTTATTGATACGGTAAGTGGTGGTAGTGCTAGTAACTGGTCATTAGTAAATTATGGTCCTAGAATTTTAAACGAAGATTTTTCACCAGGTTTTTTTGTAAAACATTTTGTGAAGGATTTGAAGATTGCCTTAAATGAAGCCAATAAAATGAATATAGATCTACCTTTTACAGCTTTAGCCCAGCAGTTGTATGAAAGACTAGAAACGGAAGGTTATGCAAATGATGGAACTCAAGCATTTATTAAACTGTGGTGGCCAGAAGGGAAAAGATAAATCTTAATGATGATTTTTAAGCAGTCTAAGAGCATCTAGGATTCTAAAAGATAGGTTGTTTAATTGAAAAATTGAAATTATTTTAAGAAAAAAGGATAACTTTGCTGTCTTTTAAAGAAAAATCTGTTAAAATAGTGACTGAGCCAAGTTTGAAAGGGGTACGAGATCATGAAACCTTCACAATTACAGGCAATTATTCGCCGATTGGAAGCTATGCTAGAAGATAAAGATAGTGAAGTTCAAGTTCGTAGATTTGAAAAAGAAGGCAATGAACGCTGCCTGATTTCCTATGATGCTAAGACTACTACTTTTGAATTAGAAGACAGTTCAACACATCAAGTTTATCAATTTGATGATTTAGATTTAGTTGCAATTGAGATTTTTGAATTATTGCAAGACTGATAAAAGATAGAGAATGAGCTTAGTTAAACTAGCTTATTCTTTATTTTTTTGTTTGAGATTCTAAAATCAAACATGACTAAATAATAATTGAAATTAAATTAGAATAATCCAGCTTAGAATAAAATGAGTATAATATAGTTTTTAAACTTATAATTCTACCTGAATCATTCGTAGTATCTTTTACAGAAATATTTTTACTAGTATCGAAGAAATAGAGTTTCAGAGTGCAAGTTCAGAAATATGTTTTGGAACTTTCTTTTCTTCTTTGCAATGTCAACGATTTAAGCATACCGTTTAGGTTATTGTTCTTTATTCAAGGAAAATATTTTAGACTTATTCATTCCCGTGAGGAAATGGATACTTGTTTAGCAGGTAAAATGATGGGGGAAAAGTTCTTTTACATGAACTCTATCGCTCAAAATTAATTCCATCATTTCTTGTTCGCTAAGAGTTGGCCAATAAACATGATACGTACGAAACTTTCTTAAGTAGTGCTGTCCTACTATTTTGGTTCTTATCCAGAATTGAAATTGAAAAGATATAAAAAGGTCATTTTAAAACTATATCCTGATAGGACGGTTAAAGAAGTTGTTAGCACAGATTCAGGAGTTCGTGTTTAGATGGATGGAGACTTCTTTTCTATTAATTTTTTACTTCTGTTAAAAAAACGAATCAAAAAACGAATCTCTGCTAGACATGTAACTACAAGGATTCGTTTTTTGATTCATATTATAGTTTTCCTAAAATCTTGCTCCCGTGAATTTCATTGACACCTAAGAAATCGATAACAGCTTGAGCATTCTCATCTGTTATTCCGCCTCCTGGCATAATGACTATTCTATCTTTTGCATAATCAACTAATTTTTTTAAATGGAACAAAGTTGTTTCGATAGGCTGATCAGCTGTTCCTCCATGTGTTAAGATACGTTGTACGCCATGCTCAACTAACCAATCGATAGCTTCAAATTGACGCTCGTCGGAAATCGTATCAAAAGCCATGTGAAAAGTAACTTGTAATCCATAAGATTCTTCCAAAATTTGTTCCATTGCATCTTCATCTAACCAATTGTTTTCATCTAAACAGCCCACTACAATTCCATCTAATCCAAGGTTTCTAGCTTCAATGATATCATAGCCCATTATTTTTAATTCAACATCATTGTAAACAAAATTTCCACAACGTGGACGGATAATTGTCATCACAGGAACAGAATGTTCGCTACAATAAGCTAAGGTTTCTTGCATCACTCCCTTACTAGGTGTTGTCCCACCGCAAGATAAATAATCACACAGTTCGACTCGATGTGCACCCTTGGCAATAGCTGATGGAACAGATGTATAATTTTCAAGACAAACTTCTTTAAGAAACATTCTTTCACTCTCCATTTTTTTACAAATATTTGTTAAAGTATACCATGAAAAATAAAATTAGTTTACCACCTATCACTTTATTGAATAATGTATAAGACTTCGTTATAATAAAAATGAACGGATAGATAACAAATAAATAATTAAGGTAGTGAATTCAAAGAATGAGTCTTATTTTTTTAAAAGATGTAACTTTAAAGGATGGTATATAATGAAAATTTTGGTTCAAAAATTTGGCGGAACATCCGTTAAAGACGAAAAAAGTCGTGCTGCAGCAGAAAAACATATTGTTCATGCTATTTCTTTAGGATATAAAGTTATTGTAGTTGTTTCAGCTATTGGACGTTTAGGAGATCCGTATGCCACTGATTCTTTACTTTCACTAATTGGTGGAAATCGTAGTTATTTAGATTTACGCGAAAAAGATATGCTGCTTTCAGTGGGAGAAACAATTTCCACAGCTGTTTTTACTAATGGTTTAAAGAAAAAGGGAATAGCAGCAGTTGGTTTAACGGGTCAGGATGCTGGAATTATTACTAACGAAGATTTTGGCAACGCTAAAGTAAAAAGAATAGATAAAACTGCCATTACTAATTTTTTTAAATTGAATGATGTTGTTGTAGTTACGGGTTTCCAAGGAGTGAGTGAAAGTGGACATATCACCACAATTGGGCGTGGTGGAAGCGATACAACTGCAGCTTTTTTAGGTGCTTCTTTTGGGGCTGAAAGTATTGACATTTTTACAGATGTTTCAGGGATGATGACTGCCGATCCTCGTCTAGTTGATAATGCACAATTTCTAGAAGTTGTAAGCTATCGAGAAGTTAGTAATATGGCACATGAAGGAGCAAAAGTAATTGATCCTCGAGCTGTTGAAATTGCAATGCAAGCTGGAATACCCTTGCGTATCCGATCAACGAACCAACCAGTTACGAACACAGGGACGTTAGTGACACATATCGAAAGTCAAATAGAACATTATCGTCAGGTTACTGGAATTGCTCATGTTCCAAACTTAGTACAGTTTAAGGTTGAAGCTGATTATGAGATGCAGGAAAAAATCTTTACGTCACTAGCTTTATTACAGATTAGCGTTGATTTCATTAATATTTTTCCAGATCATATTATTTTTACGTTGCCTCAAACAGCTTTAGAAGATGCTCAAGCGCTATTTGAAAAACAAGCCGTTTCATATACTTGTATAGAAAACTGTGCAAAAGTTGCAATTGTTGGAGCAGGTATCACAGGTGTACCAGGAATTGTTTCAAAAATCGTGACAACTTTAGCCAATAATCGCGTACCTATCTATCAATCGGCAGATAGTTATACGACTGTATGGATTCTAGTAGCGGAAGCCAACTTAAGGATTGCTGTTAATTCACTGCATGCTGTCTTTTTACAAAATGAGAATCAAACTAAAAACAATTGAGTTTGATTGCTATTTCATGGTTTTAACGTATAATTGATTAGATAGTAAACTAGAAGGAGTACTGGAAAAGTACTCCTATTTTAATGAGTAGGGAGAAACTATGCTGAATATATTTAAACCAACATGGATGATAGAAGCTATATATCACTTAACACCTGAACAATTAAAAAAACAAAATGTAAAAGCTGTTCTAACAGATTTAGATAATACTCTGATTGCCTGGGATAACCCTGACGGTACCCAAGAACTGATACAGTGGATCCAAGTAATGAAAGATGCAGGTATCCCAGTTATTATACTGTCAAATAATAGTGCACATCGTGTTGAGAGAGTAGCAAAAACCTTAGATTTAGACTATGTTTCTAGAGCTATAAAACCGACAATAATTGGATTTAAAAAAGCAGAATCAAAATTAAATCTTCCTAAAGAAGATATTTTGATGGTTGGAGATCAGATTATGACTGATATATGGGGCGCTAATTTAGCGGGCATTCGTACAGTACTAGTAAAGCCTATCATCGACAGTGATGCTTGGAATACAAAACTTAATCGTTATATGGAATTGCATATTATGAATTATTTGATTAAAAAAGATCCAGACATGAGATGGGGGAAGTCATTACATGACGAAAGAATTAATGAATGAAGAAGAATTACGGTGCATTGGCTGTGGAGCAGTTATACAGACAGTCGATAAAGATCAATCTGGTTATACACCAGAATCTGCACTGAAAAAAGGTTTAGAAAAAAACGAAGTCTATTGTCAACGTTGCTTCAGATTACGTCACTACAATGAAATTCAAGATGTCCATTTAACCGATGACGACTTCTTGAAATTGTTAAATGAACTAGGAACAAAGGATGCACTGATTATAAACGTCATTGATATTTTTGATTTCAACGGCAGCATGATTCCAGGATTGCACCGTTTTGTTGGAGATAACCCTGTTCTTTTAGTAGGGAATAAAGTTGATTTATTACCTAAATCTTTAAAACGAGGTAAAATGACACAATGGTTACGTGAGAGAGCTTTTGAAGAGGGATTGCGTCCAGAAGACGTTGTCTTGACAAGTGCTGTTAAGCCTAAAGAAATGGAAAATTTACTAGCTATTATTGAAAAACATCGCAAAGGACGGGATGTTTTTGTAGTAGGAGTAACAAATGTAGGGAAATCAACTCTTATCAATCAAATTATCAATATGACTGCGGGGGTACAAGATTTAATTACAACTTCCCAATTTCCAGGAACAACATTAGACAGAATTGAAATACCGTTAGAAGATGGGAAATTCTTAATTGACACTCCCGGCATTATACATCGCCACCAGATGGCCCATGTTTTAGGAGATAAGGATTTGAAATTAATTGCACCAAAAAAAGAAATCAAGCCAATGGTTTATCAGCTAAATGAGGGACAAACATTATTTTTTGGTGGTGTCGCACGTTTTGATTACTTGAAAGGCGATAAAAGGTCTTTTACTTGTTTTACATCAAATGACTTAAAAATTCATAGAACTAAACTAGAAAAAGCAGATGAATTGTATCAAAAACAAGTAGGGAAATTATTGCAACCTCCTCGTGAAGATGAAGTCATGGGCTTTCCAGAATTGGTTCGTTTTGAGTTTACTGTTAAAGAAAAAGCCGATATTGTTTTTGCGGGCTTAGGATGGGTTACAATTAATGAACCTGGAGCAATAATAGCTGGGTGGGCTCCAAAAGGTGTAGACGTTATTATAAGGAAATCATTGATTTAATAAAATTAGAATCGAGAGATCGATTTAACTGGAGTGAGAAAATGGATTTAACAGGAAAACAAAAGCGTTTTTTAAGAAGCAAGGCACATCACTTGGATCCAATTTTTCAGATTGGGAAAAATGGTCTAAATAAAGAAGTTATTGTTCAAATAGGGGAAGCTCTTGAAAAAAGAGAATTAATCAAAATTAATTTACTACAAAATACAGATGAAGCAGTTGAGGAAGTAGCAAACAAAATTGAGACAGAGTTAGGGTGTAAGGCTGTTCAAATAATTGGTCGTGTGATTGTTTTATTTCAGCCTTCTACACAAGAAAAATACCAACGGATTTCAATGAAAGTACCAGCAAAAAGAAAAAAATAATTTTGTGAGGAAAGGTGATTGTTTTGAAAAGGCCAACTATTTTTTTTAATCAAGCAGAGGCATTGATGGAAACGGCTCCTTTGGGAATTGAACGAAAAAAAGTAGGGATTTTAGGCGGAACGTTTAATCCCCCTCATGTTGGCCACTTAATAGTCGCTGATCAAGTTTGTCAACAACTTGATTTAGAGAAGATGTATTTTATGCCAAGTGCTAATCCACCACATCGTGATGGGAAAGAGGCAATAGATGCCAATCATCGTTTGAAAATGGTTGAGGCAGCAATTCAAGATAATCCTTATTTTAATATTGAACGAAATGAAATCGAACGAGGTGGAAAGAGTTTCACCTATGATACAATGATTCAGTTAATTGAACAACATCCTGATACAGATTATTATTTTGTTATCGGAGGGGATATGGTTGAATACTTACCTAAATGGTATGAAATTGATAAATTACTTCAATTAATCCAGTTTGTAGGAGTGAATCGTCCTGGTTATGCCTTAGCAACTGAGTATCCTATTATTTGGGTGGATGTTCCATTAATAGATATCAGTTCAACCATGTTGAGAAAGAAAATAAAAATGAATTGTACTGTACAGTATTTGATTCCAAATCGAACCTTAGAGTACATTTATGAGAAGGGATTATATCAACATGATGATAAAATCAACTGACATATCTTATAGTAATAACTACATCCAATTTACTAGAAGTGAGCTACTTGAAAAAGTCCAATCAAAAATGAGCCAAAAGCGATTTGAACATGTTCTTGGGGTTGAAAAAGTTGCTGTTGAATTAGCTCAACGTTATAATGATTCGATCGAGGCAGCAAGCATTGCTGCTTTAACTCATGATTACGCTAAGGAACGAGATCCGCAAGAGATGCATGATTTAATTATTAGTGCAAATTTAGATCTAGATTTACTACAATACGGCAGCGAAATTTGGCATGGACCAGTAGGAGCGATTTTAGTAAAAAAAGAATTGCGTATACAAGATGAAGAGATATTAAATGCTATTCGTCATCATACAGTTGGTTCTTCTAAGATGAGCATGCTAGAACAAATTATTTATGTCGCAGATTATATTGAGCCAGGACGTGATTTTCCTGGAGTAGATAAAGCTAGGAAATTAGCGATAAGTAATTTAACACTGGCTGTTGCATTTGAAACAGAACATATATTGCAACATTTAATTTCAAAAAAAAGAAAGATTTACCCAAAGGCTATTGAGACGTATAATGCGTGGGTAGCAAAAAATTAGGAGGAACAACATGACAGCAACAAGCGAAAAATTATTAGAATTAGTAGTAAAGGCTGCAGATGATAAACGGGCAGAAGACATTATGGCTATGGACGTTAGAGAAATTTCGATTTTAGCAGACTATTTTGTTATAATGCATGGGAATAGCGAAAAACAAGTTCAAGCTATAGCAGACGAAATTATTAGCCAAACACAAAAAACAGGCTATGAAGTAAAACGTGTTGAAGGTCGAGATTCAGCAAAATGGTTATTAATTGATTTAGGGGATGTTGTCGTTCACGTATTCCACTATTCAGAGCGTGCATTTTATAATCTTGAAAAATTATGGAGTGATGCACCCTTAGTTGACATCACAGAGATGGTCTAAAAAAAATGAGCTATCAAACTTTTGCTCAAGTCTATGATGCAATTATGGATGACTCGCTTTATGAACGTTGGGGCCACTTCGTTGACCAACAACTTAATAATAACGGTCAAAAACTATTAGAACTAGCATGTGGGACTGGAGCTTTAGCAGTGACATTGAAAAAACGTGGTTATAACGTAACAGGGCTGGATTTGTCTCCAAATATGCTCAGTCTTGCAAACGAGCGAGCGTTGTCAGCTGGGGTTCGTTTGCCTTTAATTGAAGGCAACATGTTGGATTTATCTGAAGCAGGAGAGTTTGAAGCTGTTACTTGTTTTTCAGATTCTATCTGTTATATGCCAAATGAAAATGCAGTCTTAGATGTCTTTAAAGAGGTATCTAAAATCTTAAGTTCAGATGGAACATTTCTTTTTGATGTTCATTCCACTTATCAAATGGACGAAATTTTCCCCGGCTATATGTATAATGACCAATCAGAAGAAATTAGTTTTCTTTGGCAAAGTTACTCAGGAGAGGAAAGATATTCTATTGAGCACGATTTAACCTTTTTTGTTTACGATAAAGGTATTAATCTGTATGAACGTTTTGATGAAACACATAAAGAACGGACCTACCCATTAGAAGCCTATTGTGATATGCTTGGAAAAGCTGGGTTCACTTCTATCGAAGTTTATTCTGATTTTGGTGATTCTGAGGTAAAAAAAGAATCAGTACGCTGGTTTTTTGCATGTACAAAATAAAAATGTTTAGTCATTAAAGTTGATTAAATAATAATAGCTTCAACAGAGTAAAAAACAGGAGAATCGAAACTGATTTTTCTGTTTTTTTAATCTATTAAGAGAATATAATGAAAAACGGAGGGTTAACACATGCTAGAAAAAGCCCGACAATTATTGAGTGAAATATATGGATTTAACGAGTTTAGAACTGGACAAACTGAAGTAATTGAAAACATTTTAAATGGGAAAGATTCTTTAGCTATTATGCCTACAGGTGGAGGGAAATCGATATGTTATCAAATTCCTGCTCTACTATTTGATGGAATTACAATTGTCATTTCACCTTTAATTTCTTTAATGAAAGACCAAGTAGATGCTTTGACAGAACTAGGTATACCCGCCACATTTTTAAATAGTACACTATCATCTCAAGAGATGAATGAACGCTTAAAAAAAGCTAGTGACGGAGAATACAAATTGGTTTATGTAGCTCCCGAACGATTTCAAACAGAAGAAATTTTTTATCTTATGCAATCTATTAAAGTTTCATTGATTGCAATAGATGAAGCCCACTGCATTTCCCAATGGGGGCATGATTTTAGGCCAAGTTATTTGTCTTTATGTGAGACGATTCAACACTTTTCTTATCGTCCAACTATTTTAGCTTTAACTGCAACTGCGACACCGCTTGTGTCTAACGACATAATCAATTTATTGGATATAAACGAAGGAAACCTTGTTAATACTGGTTTTGTGCGCAATAATCTAGCTTTTCAAGTGGTGAAAGGACAAGAGCGTAATCGATATCTATTAGATTATTTGAAAATAAATGAAGGTCAATCCGGTATTATTTATGTAAGCACTCGCAAAGAGGTTGAACGAATTTATGAATTACTACAATCAAAAAAAATACTAGCAGGTAAGTATCACGGTGGCATGAAAGAACACGAACGAAATGAATGGCAAGAAAAATTTCTTTATGATGAAATAACAGTAATGGTGGCAACAAATGCTTTTGGAATGGGCATTGACAAAAGTAATGTACGCTTTGTTATCCATTATCAGATACCTAAAAATATTGAAGCTTATTATCAAGAAGCTGGTCGTGCAGGACGAGATGGGCTACCAAGCGATGCAATTTTATTATTCTCACCACAAGATATACAGATTCAATATTATTTTGTTGAGCAATCAGATATGGATGAGGAACATAAAAAATTAGAATATACTAAGGTAAGAGAAATGGCCCAATATGGTTCAACACAGATGTGCTTACAATCTTATATTGTTCGATATTTTGGGGATGAATGCAACGAATGTGGCCACTGTAGCAATTGTTTAGACGAACGAGAAGCTATTGATATCACCAAAGATACTCAAAAGGTTTTATCTTGTGTTAAGCGGATGGGAGAAACGTTTGGTAAATCTATGGTTATGAAGGTTTTGACAGGCTCAAAAGATCAAAAAATTAAACAATGGAAATTTGAAGAACTATCAACATATGGTTTGATGAATGGAGTACCACAAAAAGAAGTTACGCAGCTCATTGATTACTTAACTGCAGAAAAATTTTTGATCCCAACAGATGGACAATACCCTTTATTAAGGATTACTGAAAAAGGGGCATCAGTGTTGAAAGGGAAAAGTAATGTTACTCGTAAACAAGCACAAAAAGCACAAAAAGTAGCCATTGATGATAGTTTATTCGATCGTTTACGAGAAATTCGAAAGGGTTTAGCAACCTTGCAAAAAGTACCTCCGTATGTTATTTTTTCAGATGAGACCTTAAGACAAATGTGTCAGTTAGTACCTCAGACTGAAAGTGAATTACTTTTGGTTAAAGGTGTAGGGGAAAATAAACTAGAAAAGTATGGTTCAGTATTTCTTGAAGCGCTAAAAGAGATTAAAGTTACAATTTGAAGTGAGGATGAAAAATGAAAAGTTGCGGTGTTATTGTAGAATACAATCCATTTCATAATGGCCATCTTTATCATATCCAACAAGCAAAAGAAAAAACGAATGCAGAGGTAGTCATTGTAGTAATGAGTGGAAACTTTTTACAAAGGGGCGAACCCGCAATTGTAGATAAATGGACACGTGCAGAGATGGCTTTATCCCAGGGAGCTGATTTGGTGGTTGAATTACCTGTCTCTTTTAGTGTTCAACCAGCCGACTATTTCGCTAAAGGAGGGGTAGCTTTACTTCAGGCTTTGGGTTGTAATGATTTGTGCTTTGGAGCTGAGACGGGTAAGGCTATCGATTATTTCGATATGACAAAGATACTTAGTCAAAAAGAAACAGTAATTGAGGAACGTTTTAATGAACTGAAAAATGATGGGACTAGTTACGCTTTTCAAATGAATCAAATAATGCAGGAATTAATTCCAAACACGGCACTTAACCTAACTTCACCGAATACTATTTTAGGCCTAGCTTATGCAAAAGAAAATGCTAAGTATTCTGATCCGATGAGATTGTACCCCATTAAACGAAAAGAAGCCGAGTATCATGATACAAAAATAAAGCATACTCAAAAAATAGCTAGCGCTACAGCCATTCGTAAAGAGTTGAGCACTAATCCTAGTCAAAGAAACTCATTGGTAGCCTTGAAAGAAGTTTTACCGGAGTCTAGTTATGAGTTGTTAGCAAATGCTGAGTGGATAACGTGGGAAAATTATTGGTCGTATCTTAAATATCAATTGATTAATCAATCAATCAATGAATTGCATTTAATCTATCAAATGAAAGAAGGAATTGAGTACCGGTTAAAAGAAAAAGTTAAAGAAGCTAAAAACTTTAAAGATTTTATTTCATTAGTAAAAAATAAACGCTATACTTGGGTTAGGTTACAGCGTTTATGTGTGTATATATTATTAAATATTAAAGAATCTGAAATAAATCCGCAGTTAGACTCACCAAAAGCAATTCATATATTAGGTTTTAATAAAACCGGTCAGACTTATTTAAATCAAATAAAGAAAACTGTGGAATTACCTATACTCAATAATATCAATCAAAAAAATGCTTCTCTATGGGGATTAGATATTAAAGCAGGCGAGATTTATAATTTAGGATATACACAAGCAATAATACAACAAGATTATCGGCGACAACCATTAATATGGGATTAGTTTTGGGTTTTTTATGAAAAGATATGTGAAAACAAGGATTGCATGCTTTTTAGTGTAAGGTAAAATACGTTGACAAAGGTATGATTGACTAGTATAATTACCTTTGTTGCTTTAGGAGTGATGAAAAATGAAATGGTCATTAAACGAATTGCAAAAATACCGCTTTGAACCGCTTATTTTCTCTGAAACAGTTGATTTGAAAAAATCCTTGATAAAGAGGAATAAAGAAATTTTAGATGTATCTCCAATTCTTTTGGAAGGAAATCTAATCGTTCAAGAAAACGAGATCTTGCTTCATATGGTTGTTTCATTAAATGTGACGCTACCTTCCGCAAGATCATTAGAACCAGTATTAATACCTCTATCTTTAGAGGTAGACGAGATTTATATTCCAGAACATATAACGAGTCGCGAAATTGACGAAGAAGAAGGAACGATTATTCAATTAGAGAATGACTGGATCGACTTATCAGAGGCAATTGAAGATGCGGTATTGTTAAATATTCCAATTCAGGTCTTCACTGAAGAAGAAGCACAGGAAAATAAAATGCCTAGTGGAAACGATTGGGTTGTTATGTCTGAACGAGATTTTATATCAGAAAAAACAGAACAAAAAGCTGAAACTTTGGATCCTCGTTTTGCAGGTTTGAAAGATTTATTTAAAAATGAATCTGATGATAAGAAGTGAGAATAGAGCTTAAATCTTCTCTTTTCAAGCTATCAAATGAAGAACAGAAGAAATTTTAAGGAGGTGTAGAGAATGGCAGTACCAAAAAGAAGAACATCAAAAGCTAAGAAAAACAGACGTCGTACGCATTTTAAATTAGAAGTGCCAGGCATGAATGCGTGTCCTAACTGTGGTGAATTGAAAAAAAGTCATCACGTTTGTGCAGCATGTGGCCATTACGATGGTAAAGAAGTAGTAAGCAAAGAAGCATAATCCTAACAGTATCTTGAGATAATGTTAAAAACACCTTTGAGACCATGGCTCAAGGGTGTTTTGCTTTGGGAAAAAATAAAAAATTAGTACTAACAAATTTGATTTAGTTGTTAGCTATTTTTTTAATTGTATACAAAAAAACTAATTTAAGGTAAATTGGATAAGAGGTTTAACTGAGTAAACATCCATAAATATAGTCGATTAAAAATAGCCTTATCATTTTACAAATCGAAAGGAGAATCATCTTGAATGGAGCAATGTTTGAAATATCAGATATAGTGCTTTATTTTATACCGATTGTATTGCTTTATTTTTTTAGTGAAAGTGTTAATCGCCATTTTAGAAATCAACAAATAAACATTAAACTTGCAGACTTAATAGTTCCTTATTTAATGATGGGTATACAGATATTAAGCATTCAAACTTTTGGAAAATCTATTTTCTCTTACTTTTTAATTTTTATACTTAGTTTAGGAATGGGTATTGCAATACTCATAGCCTACAAAAAAGGGGAAATTATTTACAGCCAATTTTTTAAAACGTATTGGCGTTTTGTATTCATATTTTCTTTTTTCACCTATTACTTGTTAGTAGGAGCCAATATTATAAATAAACTAACGATTTCTTAAGCAGTAGGATGGATTTTCAAACCATCTTGCTGCTTTTTTGTCTGTTATTTGGGAGAAGTCACCACTTTAAAATTCTTCTATTATTACCGTCTATTAAGACAAATAACTAACAAATATTTCAATACTCATTTTTTTTTGAAATGTATCGTTTAGTTGTGGTGGAAAGTGGGGCAATGTGGTAGACTAAAATCATCTATTGATGGTGAGGTGAGTATAGATATGTTGATGGGTGAATATAAGCACAATATTGATGCCAAAGGCCGCTTAATTATGCCAGCTAAGTTTCGTAATGACTTAGGAACGACTTTCATTTTAACAAGAGGTTTAGATGGATGTTTATTTGGTTACCCCAAAAACGAATGGTCTATACTTGAAGAAAAATTAAAACAACTCCCATTAGCTAAAAAAGAAGCTCGGGCATTTACAAGATTCTTTTATTCAGCAGCAACAGAATGTGAATTAGATAAACAAGGAAGAATTAATATACCTCAAACATTAAGAGAACACGCAGATTTACAGAAAATCTGTCACGTTGTAGGGGTCTCCGATCGCATCGAAATTTGGAGCGAAACAAAATGGAATGCTTTTTCGGCTGAAGCGGAAGAATCATTTGATGAGATTGCCGAAAATATGATAGATTTTGGTTTTTAAAACGTTAACGATTGACTAAAAAATTAGTATAAAAGCTAGGTGGGGAAAAAATGACAGAATTTAATCATGAAACAGTCTTACTCCATGAAACAGTAGATAATTTATCTATTGTTCCGGATGGAATTTATGTTGACTGCACATTAGGAGGAGCCGGACACAGTGAATACTTGCTTTCTCAATTAAACGAAAACGGTCATTTATATGCTTTTGATCAAGATACAAGAGCAATTGAAAATGCTGAAATCCGGTTAGCTGATTATGTCGAAAAAGGGATGGTCACATTTATCAAATCTAATTTTCGTTTTATAAAAGAAGAGTTGAATGCTCAAGGAGTACTTGAAGTAGATGGAATATTTTATGATTTAGGCGTTTCATCACCACAACTGGATGAAGCTGAAAGAGGTTTTAGCTATCATCAAGATGCCCCATTAGATATGAGGATGGATACGGATGCACCGTTGACAGCTAAAGAAGTTGTTAATTCTTGGACTTATCAAGATTTAGTAAGAATTTTTTACCGTTATGGGGAAGAAAAATTTTCTAAAAGTATTGCCCGAAAGATCGAAGCAGCACGAGAAGAAAAAACAATTGAAACAACTGGGGAACTAGTTGAAATCATTAAAAGAGGTATTCCTGCACCAGCTAGAAGAAAAGGTGGCCATCCTGCAAAACGTGTCTTTCAAGCGATAAGAATTGCTGTGAATGATGAGTTATCTTCAGTAGAAGACTCCCTTGAAGAAGCAATCAGCTTATTAAAAGTAGGAGGCAGAATTAGCGCAATTACTTTTCATTCGTTAGAAGATCGAATTGTAAAATCAATGTTTAGAGAATACGCTAAGGGTCAAGAAACACCAAGAGGGTTACCAGTTATTCCTGAAGAATACTTACCAGAATTAAAATTGATTACTCGAAAACCAATTTTACCAAGCAAAGATGAATTGGAGATAAATAATCGAGCTAGAAGTGCAAAATTAAGAGTGGTAGAGAAGCAAAGGAAATGAAAATTTGAAAATAGAGGTTAGAAAGGAAGTTATCTAAATGTCGTTAAATAGTAATCTAGCTAGAAATGTTGAAGTGGAAATGCCTCTACAGTCGCCACTTGCCACACCAAAACAAACAAATAGCCCGATACATAAACCTATTCCCGGAAAATCAATTGTAACTAGAACAGAAAAGATGTTGATTGGAATGATTATGACTATAGCCTTCACCTTAATTGCTGTTAGTATCTCTTTAGAGATTAATGTGGCAAGTATAAATCGTGCCTTACAAGATACCAAAACTTCAATCGTAAGTACAACGACAATAAACAATAATTTGAAACAAGAGGTACAAGAGCTTTCTAGGTACGATCGGATATATAAAATTGCTAATAATCAAGGGCTAAAAATGAATGAAGCTAATGTAAGGAATGTCATTAAATGAAAAATAAAAACCCTTTAAAGAATAGAAAGAAAATTACGATCCTGCTTTTTTTCGTTACCTTATTTACATTTTTGGTATTTGTAGGACGTTTTACTTATATTATGGTAAAAGGAGAAATTAACGGAGAAGATTTGTCTCAAAATGTTAATAACCTCTATACAAGAAGTAGCGTACTCGAAGCAAACAGGGGAGCCATTTATGATATGGGCGGCAACCCTATTGCTATGGACGCTACTTCTTATTCGTTAATCGCTATCTTAACAGATAAATGGTCAAATTCTCCTGATAAACCTCAATATGTGGTGAATAAACAAAAAACAGCTGTAGCTCTAGCCAAGCATATCGCTATGAGTGAAGCTGATATTTTAAAAAAATTAAAGCAAAAAGATTTGAGTCAGGTTGAATTTGGTTCTGCAGGTAAAAAATTAACATATGATATAAAATCAGCAATAGAAGAAGAAAAACTACCAGGAATTATTTTTGATGAAACGCCGACTCGATTGTATCCAAATGGTATTTTTGCGTCGCATATAGTTGGTTACGCTGAATTGCCGACAAATGAGGACGGTGAGATAAGCGAACATTCATCAAATGCCGATTTAATTGGCTTAATGGGTATAGAACAAGCTTTTAATGATGTGTTGACGGGTAAAGATGGTTCTATCGAGTACCAGAAAGATAGTTTTGGTTATGTTTTACCTAATTCTTCTGTGAAGTCTACTGAGCCAGTGGATGGTAAAGATATTTATTTAACTTTGGATAAAAGAATGCAAGTTTATTTAGAAAGTGTTATGACTGAGGTTAATGACAAATATAAACCAGTGGGTATGACAGCTACGCTGATGAATCCGGAAACAGGTGCGATCATAGCTGCTTCTCAAAGACCATCATTTAATGGGACGACTAAAGAAGGAATTGGAGATTTATGGCAGAATTTACTAGTCGAAAGTACTTTTGAACCAGGATCTACAATGAAAGTATTAACACTTGCAGCAGCTATCAACGAAGGAGTATTTAATCCTAACGAAACCTATATGTCAGGTTCTAAAAAAATCGAAGGAGGCATAGTAAATGATCACAATGTAAATGGTTGGGGTCAAATTAGCTTCTTAGAAGGGTTAGAACGATCAAGTAACGTAGCTTTTGTAACCTTAATGGAAAAAATGGGAACAGAAACTTGGAAAGAATATATGGATAAATTCGGTATAGGAAAGTCCACATCTACCGGTCTGCCAAATGAACAAGATGGCTCTAATCCTTATATGTGGCCACTTGAGAAAGCCAATACTTCATTCGGACAAGGATTGACAGTAACTGTTGTTCAGATGATGCAAGCTTATTCAGCCGTAGCAAATGAAGGCAAAATGATGAAGCCACAATTTATAAGTAAAATTGTTGATCCATTGACAGGAAAAGAAACCGTATTTGACCCTGAAATTGTAGATGAACCCATTTCTAAAGAAGCAGCTGATCAAGCTTTGAATTATTTAAAAGAAGTAGTATACAGTGAAAATGGTACTGGACAAGGCTATAAAATAGAGGGGCACAAAATTGCAGCCAAAACAGGGACGGCTCAAATTGTAAATCCTGACACAAAGGAGTATTATAGCGGAGGAAACAATTATGTTTATTCAGTTGTTGGAATGGCACCAGCTGATGATCCTAAAGTGGTGCTATATGTAACGGTGCAACAACCAACAATTAAGGACTCTTCAGTAATTGGAAGTGATGTAGTTAAAGCCGTTTTTAATCCTGTTATGAAACGAGCTCTTGAATACCAACATTTAACTGATGAATCAAAAAATCAAGATGTAAATCAAGTAGAAATGCCAAAAGTAACGGATCTGACTAAAGAAGGGGCATTAGAAAAATTAGATGAATTAAAGTTAAATGTGACCGTTATTGGAAATGGTGATACAATAGTACAGCAACTGCCAGTGTCTCAAAAAATAATTATTGAAGATCAACGGATTATGCTAATGACAAATGGAGCTATGACAATGCCTGATATGGCAGGTTGGTCAAAGAATGATGTTTTAAAAGTGTCTGAAATTACTGGAATAAAATTTACATTTAAAGGAGAAGGGTATGTAGTTGAACAGAGTCTCATGCCTCAAGTTAATATGCAGAATGAAGAAACAATTACTGTTACATTAGCTTCTCCTCAAGAATAGAAAAGGTGGAAACTATGAAAGCAATCGAATTAATCGCATCACTTATTGTTAAAGGTGCATCTGTCAATATTCCTCAAGAACTATCTATCTCTAAAATAACCCAAGATACACGAGAAATTGAACAAGACTCCTTATTTATTTGTATTGTGGGTTCGGTGCAAGATGGGCATAAGTTGGTTGAAGAAGCGGTTAATAAAGGAGCCACTTTGATTGTGGCTAGTAAAAAAATAAACGTATCTGTACCGGTGATTTATGTGGCAGATACTACAAAAGCTATGGCTATTTTAGCAGATTGCTTCTACCAGCATCCTAGTCAAAAATTGCGAGTCATCGGAGTAACGGGTACAAACGGTAAAACAACGGTTACTCATTTGTTAGATCAAATTTTTAGAAATAACAGAGAAATAACAGGTGTTATTGGAACGATGTATAGACGTATTAATGATGAGATACTCTCAACTAAAAACACGACGCCAGACAGCATTACCTTACAAAAAACATTAAGTGCAATGAATCATGCAGGTGTGACTACATGTGCTATGGAAGTGTCTTCTCATTCTTTAGTACAAGGAAGAGTATGGGGAATAGATTTTGATATCGCTATTTTTACAAATTTGAGTCAAGATCATTTGGAGTATCACCATACAATGGAAGAATATGCGCATGCAAAAGAATTGCTTTTTTCTCAATTAGGGAATAGTTACCAAAATGCAAAACCTAAATATGCTATTTTAAATGTTGATGATTCTGTTGGTAGAAGCTATCAAAATAAAACAGCAGCTCAAATCTATTCATATGGTATTGATGTACCAGCAGACTTTAGAGCGCTTGATTTAAAAACAACCAATAAAGGAACTAGCTTTACATTATTATTCCAAGAAAAAGAATATCCTGTTCATATGCAGATGATTGGTAAATTTAATGTCTCCAATGCATTAGCTGCAATTGCAGCTGCCTATGCTTCAGGAATGAACTTAGCTGGTATTATTGACTCAATGGAAGAAATTCAAGGAGTAAGAGGCCGATTTGAAGTTGTACAAGGTAAACAAGACTTCACAGCTATTGTGGACTATGCTCATACACCTGATGGATTACTAAATGTTTTGGATGCGGTAAATGAAATTAAAACCGGTAAAGTTTATTGTATAGTTGGATGCGGTGGAGATCGAGATCGGACGAAAAGACCAATCATGGCAGAAGTAGCCTTTTCACATGCGGATTATGTTATATTTACTTCTGACAATCCAAGAACTGAAGATCCGCAAGAAATTCTTGATGAAATGGTTATCAACTTAAAAGTTGGAACCTACCAAATGATTCTAGACCGTAGAAAAGCTATTCAAACAGCTGTGAATCAAGCAGTTGCGGATGATATAATTTTAATTGCAGGAAAAGGACATGAAGATTACCAAATTATCGGAACTAAAAAACATCACTTTGATGATGTTGAAGAAGCAAAAGAAGCTATTAAACTAAAAATTAAAGAAATTTAGGAGCGATTAAGTATGTATTGGACAGAAATGTTATTGCCGTGGGTTAGCAGTTTTGCACTGACTATTATGGCAATGCCAATTGTCATTGGCTATTTTAGAACGAAACAATTAGGGCAAACAACAAGAGATGAAGGTCCAAAATGGCATGAAGTTAAAACTGGGACACCAACAATGGGTGGTGCTGTTTTCCTGATAGCGGCTGTCATTTCAACTGTTTGGGTTGGCATTTGGCAGAAAAGTTTAACAATAAGTTTAATGTTATTGTTATTTATCACCTTACTTTATGGTCTACTTGGTTTTTTAGATGACTTTATTAAGATTTTCAGAAAACGAAATTTAGGTTTAACTTCTAAGCAAAAATTAATCGGACAGGTAGTCGGTGGAATCTTGTTTTTTGTTGTTTATCAATTGAGTGAACTTTCAACTAATTTAGCGATTCCTTTTATAGGTACAATCCATTTAGGATGGTTATATGGCATTTTTGTTTTATTTTGGCTAGTAGGATTTTCCAATGCGGTTAACTTAACTGATGGGTTAGATGGTTTAGTTGCCGGCACAGCAGGTATAGCCTATACAGCCTATGCAGTCATTGCTTGGCAACAGCAACAAACAGATGTGTTAATTTTTTGTTTAACGATTATTGGAGGGTTAGTAGGATTTTTCTTCTTTAATAAAAAACCTGCAAAAATTTTTATGGGAGATGTTGGTTCATTAGCATTAGGCGGTGGATTGGCAGCAGTATCTATTTTATTAAAACAAGAGTGGTCATTACTTCTAATTGGGTTAATCTTTGTAATCGAGACGGCCAGTGTTATGATCCAAGTAACTTCGTTTAAACTAACAGGAAAAAGAGTATTTAAAATGAGCCCAATCCATCATCATTTTGAAATGAGTGGTTGGAGTGAATGGCGTGTCGTTTTAACATTTTGGTTTATCAGTCTTGTTACAGCAGCATTAAGTCTCTGGTTAATTTTTTAAAATAAAATAATAGGTGAAAAACTCTGTTGAAAAGAGGTTTGAAGATGAAAAAAATTAAACGATACGAAAATACTAAAGTGTTAGTTTTAGGACTAGCTTTAAGTGGTGTGAATGCTGCCAAATTGCTTCATTCATTGGGAGCATTGGTAACAGTTAATGATTATAAAAATTTTGATGAAAACCCTGAAGCACAAGAATTGCTAGAATCCGGGATCCGAGTAGTGACAGGAGGGCACCCTGTAGAATTACTTGATGAAGATTTTGAATGGGTTGTAAAAAATCCGGGAATTATGTACACCAATCCGATTATTGTGCGTGCTATTGAAAAAGGAATACCAGTTATCACAGAAGTCGAACTTGCCTATGAAGTTTCTGAAAGTATATTAGTAGGGATTACTGGTACAAATGGAAAAACAACGACAACTACTATGATTGCAGATATTTTAAATAAAGGTCGTGAAAAAGGACACGCTTATGTTGCTGGGAACATTGGGACTCCAGCTAGTCTGGTAGCCCAAACAGCTTCAGCAAGTGATGAAATTATTATGGAATTATCTAGTTTTCAGTTGATGGGAATAACAGAATTAAGGCCCCATATCGCAATCATCACAAATATCTATTCAGCGCATCTTGACTATCATGGATCGAGAGATGAATATGTTCATGCCAAAATAAGAATAACTGAAAATCAAAGCGCATCTGATTTTTTAATTATTAATTGGGATCAGCCTGAATTAAGAGAATTGGCAAAAATGAGCAAAGCTCAAATTATCCCTTTTTCACGATATGAACATTTAGAAAATGGCGTTTATTTAGAAAACGATGTTATTTATTATCAAAATGAACCGATTATGAATAAAACTTCTATATTGGTACCCGGCGAGCACAATGTAGAGAATGCCATGGCAGCAATTGCTGCAACAAAATTATTGGGACAGAAAAACGGGAGAATAAGGGAGTGTCTTGAACAATTTAAAGGTGTGAAGCATAGAACTCAATTTGTTAAAGAATTTCAGGAAAGACGTTTTTATAATGATTCAAAAGCTACTAATAGCTTGGCTACAGAAAATGCATTAAGAGGCTTTAATGTACCGATTATTTTACTCGCTGGAGGTCTGGATAGAGGGAATGATTTTGATGAATTAATTCCAGAACTAAAAAAAGTGAAAGCGTTAGTTGTTTTTGGAGAGGCAGCAGCAAAATTAGCGAAAACAGGTGAAAAAGCTGGGATTCAGCACATTAAATTTGTTCAAAATGTAGAGTCTGCAGTACCTGTTGCATTTGACTTAAGTGAACGAGGAGAAGTTATCTTGCTATCACCAGCTTGTGCGAGTTGGGATCAATACCGTAGTTTTGAAGTGCGTGGTGATGCATTTATCGACGCAATTGAGCAATTAGTCGATGAAATAAAAGAAGAGGAGGAGTAGACCAACTGGTCTGACCTAAAATGAAAATTTTATTATCTGGCGGTGGAACAGGTGGACACATCTATCCTGCTCTAGCTTTAATTAAGAGATTGAAACAGTTAGATCCTGCTACTGAAATTTTGTATGTAGGAACAGAAAAAGGATTAGAAAGCAAAATTGTTAGAAATGCCAATATTCCGTTTAAATCAATTGAAATACAAGGATTTAAACGTTCGATTTCTATTAGTAATTTGAAAACAATACAATTATTTATCACAAGTATTAAAAAATCTAAAAAAATAATTAAAGAATTTAGGCCGGATGTTGTTATCGGTACTGGTGGCTATGTTTGTGCACCAGTAATTTATGCGGCTTCAAAATTAAAAATTCCAACGATCATTCATGAGCAAAATAGTGTAGCAGGTGTGACAAATAAATTTTTGGCTCGCTATGTAACCAAGATTGCCGTGTGTTTTGAAGAAGCCCAAGCGGAATTCAGTAAGTACTCAGAAAAAGTTAACTATACAGGAAATCCGAGAGCACAAGAAGTAGTAGGTATAAAACCATCATCTATTTTAAAAGATTATCATTTAGTTGCCGATCAGCCAACTGTTTTAATTTTTGGTGGAAGCCGTGGTGCTAGAAGTTTAAATCAAGCTTTCCTTGAGGCCTTACCAGAGCTAAAAAATAAAAACTATCAAGTGTTGTTTGCGACTGGAGATATTCATTACGAAGCGATTAAGGAACAAGTTGAAACACAACTACAAAATATTCAGTCTATTTCGGTTGTTCCATATATTGAAAATATGCCTGAAGTTTTTGCAAACGTTGAATTAGTAGTCTCTAGAAGTGGTGCAACAACACTAGCAGAACTAACAGCTTTAGGTCTACCGAGTATTTTAATTCCTAGTCCTTATGTAACCAATGATCACCAAACAAGAAACGCTGAGAGTTTAACTAAACGTGGAGCCGCTAAAATGATAACTGAAAAAGAATTGAATGGGAAACAGTTAACAGAAGCAATTGATGAGTTAATGCTACATGAAGATGCAAGAAAAAATATGGCAGATGCAGCTGGAAAACTAGGATTACCTAAAGCTGCTGATTATTTAATACAAATTATAAAAGACATTACACGTTAAAAAATGATAAGAGGAGAACAGCGTATGACGGAAAAACAAGATTCAACTAAACAGAAGAAAAAATTGTCTGCGCAATCGTCTTCTTGGAAAAATAAAATACGTGGAAAAAAAGCAGAACAGAAAAAAAGAAATCATTCATTGGAAGATAAATTACCTAAATTAAAAGAAAAACGTCGTAAAAAAATGCAACAACGATTGATTTTGTTACTTTTGTTATTTTCATTTGCAATTTTAGTAGTCGTGTATTTTATAACACCGCTAAGTAAAATTGGGAAAATCAGTGTTAGTGGTGCTAGTGAAGTTACAGATCAAGCTGTGATTGATGCTAGTCAAATTAAGTCTGGTGATTCTTTGTGGGAAACATTCTTTTTAAGAAAAGAAAAAGAAACGCTAGTAAAAAAACAACTATCCCAGGTGAAATCGATGGATTTAAAGTTTGATAGTGTAAATTCTTATGAATTAGTTATTACAGAATATAAAACGGTAGCTTATTTAGAGAACAATGATGCTTATTATAATATTCTCGAAAACGGAAAAATTGTAAATGAAAGTAGAAAAGTTTCAATCGGAAATCAGCCTATATTTATTCATTTCAAAGAAGGAAAAGTATTAAATGAAATGCTTGATCAGTATCATTTACTTAAAGAAAATATCCATAATAGTGTATCAGAAGTTGAATACACACCAAGTAAAACTGATCCATATTTAATAAAAATGTATATGAACGATGGAAACCAGGTAATTGCATCTATTACATCATTTGCTAGGAAAATGGCTTATTACCCAGATATTGTTCGAAAAATTGGTAAAGAAAAAGGAACAATAAATATAGAAGTAGGTATTTATTTTTTACCATTTGAATCGGTTCCTCCTGAAATAAAAAAAGAGAACGATGATTAAAGAAGAATAAGTAATAATTAAAGAAAATTTGCCGGAAATAAGAATTTAAGAATGCTATTAAAACCTTCGTAAATTAAGTACCGATATGGTAAAATCAAATATAAGTATTATAAACTAAAAATAAAAACTGAAAATGAAGTATAAGGAGGTTTCAATGAATGAAAAATACTGGAATGTATGTAAGTCTAGATATTGGAACCACTTCAATAAAAGTCGTTGTAGCTGAATTTATTAACGGTGAAATGAATATTATTGGAGTAGGAAATGAAAAATCAGAAGGTTTAAGTCGCGGGATTATCGTTGATATTGATAAAACGGTTAATTCAATAAAAAAAGCTATTAAGCAAGCAGAACAAAAAGCAAACGTTGAGATTAACAAAGTGATTGTTGGTATTCCAGGAAATAATATTGAAATTGAACCCTGTTATGGCATGATTGCTGTTTCTGGCGAAAATAAAGAGATAACAAAAAATGATGTACAAAATGTATTATCTGCTACCATGGTGAAATCAGTTCCACCAGAAAAAGAAATTTTGGCTATCTTACCAGAGGAATTTATCGTGGATGGTTTTGATGGAATTAAAGATCCTCGTGGAATGATTGGTGTTAGATTAGAGATGCATGCTACTATGATTACGGGTCCAAAAACCATCATTCACAATACAAAGAAGTGTGTTGAAAAAGCTGGACTACAGATTGAAGATATTGTCCTACAGCCACTAGCTACAAGCAGCATAGCTATGTCAAAAGGAGAGAGTGATTTCGGTACTATCTTAATTGATATGGGTGGTGGACAGACTACAGCATCAGTTATGCATGATAATCAGCTAAAATTCGTTTACGCTAACCAAGAAGGTGGAGAATACGTAACAAAAGATATATCTGTTGTTTTAAATACTTCTTTTGAAAATGCCGAAAGGATTAAACGTGATTATGGTTATGCACTTCCAGAAGAAGCTTCATCCGATGAAGAATTTCCGGTAGATGTTATCGGACAAAATAAACCAGTGAATGTAGATGAAAAATATTTATCAGAAATTATCGAAGCACGCTTAGTTCAGATTTTCGAAAAAATTAAAACTGAACTAGATTTCGTAGAAGCGCGTGATTTGCCAGGAGGAATTATATTAACTGGGGGAGCTGCTGCACTTCCGGGAATTGTTGATTTAGCAGAAGATATGTTTGGAATTAATGTCAAACTCTATGTTCCTGATCAAATGGGGATGCGCTATCCAACATTTACGACAAGTATTGGTTTAGTAAATTATGAATCACGTTTGGATGATATTCATCAAATTATAAAAGGCTATTCATTGAACCAAAGACCAGTTGATGAAAACGATAGTACACTAAGACAAAACCAAAACCAAAACCAAATACCTGAATACGAAGAACAAGAACAACAATACAATGAGAAACCGAAGAAACAAGAAAAACGTAAAGAAGACAGCTTGGTTTATAAAGCTAAAAGTTTTTTCTCGAATTTTTTTGATTAAATACAGTAGACTTTGTCATTAGGAGGAAATGGAATGGATTTAGAATTTGATACAAACCCGATGAATAATGGAGCAATTATAAAAGTGATCGGTGTTGGTGGAGCAGGGAATAATGCTGTTAACCGTATGATCGACGAAGGTGTTAAGGGCGTAGAATTTATCGTAGCCAATACAGATGTGCAGGCATTAGCTGGATCAAACGCAGAAGTGAAAATACAATTAGGACCTAAACTTACTCGTGGATTAGGAGCAGGTGCTAATCCTGAGATTGGGCGTAAAGCAGCAGAAGAGAGTGAAGAACAAATTGCTGATGCGTTGAGAGGCGCTGATATGATATTTGTTACGGCAGGTATGGGCGGAGGAACAGGTACTGGAGCCGCAGCTATCGTAGCACGTATTGCAAAAGAACAAGGTGCGTTGACAGTGGGAGTGATTACTCGACCATTTACTTTCGAAGGACCTAAACGTGGGCGTTTTGCTGCTGAGGGTGTTGCTCAGATGAAAGAGCACGTGGATACATTAGTTATCATATCTAATAATCGTCTATTGGAAATCGTCGACAAAAAGACACCAATGCTTGAAGCTTTTCATGAAGCTGATAATGTATTACGTCAAGGAGTACAAGGCATATCCGATTTAATAACTGCACCAGGGTATGTAAACTTAGATTTCGCAGACGTTAAAACAGTAATGGAAAATAAAGGTTCAGCATTAATGGGAATCGGTATGGCTAGTGGGGAGAATAGAACAGCTGAAGCTACGAAGAAAGCAATCTCTTCTCCATTACTTGAGGTTTCTATTGACGGAGCTGAATCAGTCTTATTAAACATAACTGGTGGTTCAGATTTAACGTTATATGAAGCCCAAGATGCTTCAGATATTGTTTCTTCAGCTTCTACAACAGAAGTAAACATTATTTTTGGGACATCTATCAATGAAAATTTAGGTGACGAAGTTATTGTAACGGTCATTGCTACAGGTATTGATACAACTAAAAAAACAGAAACACGTCCTAAATCTTCAGGAAGAAACCGTAGCATAGACTCAAGCGATTCGCAAAAACGTGGAGAGGGAGCACAAGCAAGAGCTTCAAAAGATCCTTTTGGTGATTGGGATATTCGCAAAGAACCTAATGTTCGTGAACAAAACTTTTCTAATTCACAATCAGAATCAGGTTCTGAAAAAGATAAGTCCGAATTCGATCTTTTTAAACGTGAAGAAAAACAAGAACGTGGACATAAATCTGAAGATGAAAATCTTGATACACCACCATTTTTCAGAAGACGTCGCAAGTAAATTAGATGATTAATATAAAAGAAAATGTTTCTCAGTTTGAAGGAAAATTTAATCAAGCTTTGAAAAAAGGAGAACGGAAAAGTTCTACTGTTCAAGTTGTTGCAGTAATTAAAAATAGTCCAATTCAACTAACAAAAGAGATTATTCAAGAAGGATTTAATCATTTAGCGGAGAATCGACCTGAAGGATTACTTGAAAAGCAAAATGAATTGAATAACCAAAATATAACTTGGCATTTTATTGGGAATTTACAAACGAGAAAAGTAAAAGAGATTATTAATCGTATTGATTTTTTACATTCTCTGGACCGCTTATCCTTAGCAAAAGAAATTGAAAAAAGAGCAGAAAATAGTATAGCTTGTTTTGTACAAGTCAACATTAGTGGAGAAAATTCTAAAAGTGGGATACATCCTGATAAATTAGAAGAATTCATTACACAATTAGCTGATTATCCTAAAATTAAAATAATCGGTTTAATGACGATGGCTCCATTGTTAGGGGATGAAACGGTTATTCGATCCGTTTTTTCAAGATTGAAAATCTGTCAGGAACAGATAGCAAAAAAAAAATTGCCTTACGCTCCATGTACAGAACTCAGTATGGGTATGAGTGGAGACTACCAAATTGCTATTGAAGAAGGGGCGACTTATATTCGAATAGGTTCCTCATTTTTCAAGAGTAATTAAATCGTGTTACCGCCATTTATTCATTAAGGGGGATTAAAATGGGAATGAAGAATAGATTTAATCGTTTTTTTGAACTAGATGGAGAAGACGAGTTTGATCCAACACCTACTCAAGAATCTCCCTCCTTTTCTAAAGGTGGGGAAAATAGGAAGAATGTTAATCAAACAGTTCCTATTATCAACACTAAGCGAGAGAAAATAAATAATAAAGTGGTGCCATTTAATCAGCAGCCCACATCAAAACAAGCTAAAATCACTATTCTTGAACCTCGAGTATACTCAGAAGTACAAGGGATAGCTGATATTTTGTTGGAAGATCAGTCAGTTGTGCTGAACTTTGTTCGGATGGATGAAGAACAAGCGAAAAGAATTGTAGATTTTTTAACAGGAACTGTCTACGCATTAGGTGGGGATATTCAGCGCATTGGTGATGAGATATTCTTATGTACTCCTGAGAATGTGAGTATTGACGGTACGTTAACTGATATTATGCGTGAAAAAGAATTATATTAGAAAAGAGGAGTACGCTAAACGTTATGGATATATTATATTTAATTTACCTTATTTTGTCGAGATTGATTCAAGCTTATTCGACCCTTATCATTATTTATATACTAATGTCTTGGTTTCCAGGAGCTTATCAATCAAAAATTGGTCAAATTTTGGTGCGAGTTTGTGAGCCCTATCTAGGTTTTTTTAGACGTTTCATCCCACCAATAGGTATGATTAGTGTTTCTGGAATAGTAGCGATAGTCGTTTTAAACTTAGCACAAAGAGGATTGTTTTCATTTTATCAAATAATTGTAAGATTAATTCTAAGCTTCTGACCAAGGAGGTATTTTGATGATAGAAAATGTTTATCAACATTTCAGGAAAGAAGAACGTCCTTTTATCGATCAAGTTACCGATTGGATTAGAGAATGTGAAGATCAATATACGCCTTATTTAACAAATTTTTTAGATCCAAGACAGGCTTATATAATTGAAACAATTGTAGGGAAAAGAAGTGGCATAAAAATCTATTCTTTCGGCGGTTATCAAGCTGCTGAAAGAAATAGGATTTATATTTGTCCAGAATATTTTATACCGACACAAGATGATTTCGAAGTAGCTCTTTTTGAAATACGTTATCCAATCAAATTCACAAAATTATCGCATGGAAAAATCCTTGGTACATTGCTTTCAACAGGTTTAAAAAGAGATTATTTTGGAGACATCATTTCTGATGGAGAACGATGGCAGTTTTTTATTGGAGAGAGTATGAAGCCATTTGTTCAAAATCAAGTTGAAAAAATAGGAAATGTCTCCATTAGATTAATAAAAAAAACTTATTTAGATATTTTGAAACCAATTGATAATTGGACAATAGTGCAAGAGACAGTGTCTTCTATGCGTCTAGATACAATTATAGCTAGTCTGTTTAATATTTCTAGACAACGTTCAAAACAAATGATTGAGTCCGGAAAAATTAAATTAAATTGGTCAGAAATAACTCAACCAGATTTTGAATTAGGAATCTTAGATATTGTTTCTATACGAGGATTTGGCAGATTACAAGTCCAAGAAATAGTAGGTAAAACAAAAAAAGATAAATGGCGTATAAAATTTGGAATCTTGCATAAATAAACTAATTAGGTATTCTAGTAATGAATCATTAAACGTCGAAGCAAAGATAAAAAAATCAGATGATGGAGGTGTCTTAAATGGTGTTAACTCCTTTAGATATACATAATAAAGAGTTCCCTGTAAAGATGCGTGGATATGACCAAGATGAAGTGAATGATTATTTGGATCAAATTATTAAAGATTATGAAATGGTTCTAAAAGAAAATCGTGAATTAGAAAAAAATCTAAAATTTTCTGAAGAAAAAGTAACGCATTATAATAATTTACAAGATGCATTAAATAAATCTATTATTGTTGCTCAAGATGCTGCTGATCGGTTAAAAGAAAATGCAGTAAAAGAAGCGGAACTAATAGGTTTAGAAGCAGGGAAAAATGCGGATCGTTTACTTGATGAAGCAGTTGCCAAGGCAAAGAAAATTACAACTGAAACTGATGAGTTAAGAAAGCAAAGTAGAATCTTTAAACAACGATTACAATTAATGATGGAGTCACAATTAGAAATGGTGAAAAATGAAGAATGGGAAGATATTTTAAAGCCTTCACAAGAAGAAGCGTTAGAAATACCAACTTTAAAAGAATTGCTTTCTGAAATGAAACAAAAAGAAAGTTATGAAGAGAAAATGGAATCAGCTACTAAAGAAGATGAATCAAAAAATAAAGATAATCAAAATACTGAAGGCATAACGCCTGCAATAGAATTACCATAAATTTAAAACTATGATTGGAATAGAAAGCAATACAATACTTATTAGCGAGTTAGAATATGGTGAAAGTCTAACAGTACCTTCTATTGTAAGATCTTCCAAGAGTGCTGATTTGAAAACGCTAGTAAGATCAGCCGGTTGATAACCGTTACCAATTACTTGAGAGGAATAAAAATAACATTCATTTCCTGAACTTGGGTGGTATCACGAAGTCACTTCGTCCCTTTTAAGGGGTGAAGTGTTTTTTTGTACACTAAATTTGTGTTTTTTAAGTAGGAAACAGTATGCCATAAAAAAATTATAACGATAAAAATGGAGGAATAAGTAATGAAAATGAAGGAAACATTACAATTAGGGAAAACAGCTTTTCCAATGCGTGGGAATTTACCAGTACGTGAAATTGAATGGCAAAAAGAATGGGAAGATAAAGACATTTATGGTCAACGTCAAGAATTAAATAAAGAAAAACCTGCTTTTATTTTACATGATGGCCCTCCGTATGCTAATGGAAATATCCATATCGGGCATGCATTGAATAAAATTAGCAAAGATATTATTGTGCGATACAAATCAATGACGGGCTTTCGTTCTCCTTATGTACCTGGATGGGATACACATGGGTTGCCCATTGAACAAGCTTTGACCAATAAAGGTGTTAAGCGTAAAGAAATGTCTATTGCCAAGTTTCGTGAACTATGTGAAGAGTATGCTTGGGAACAAATTAATAAGCAACGGGATGATTTTAAGCGTTTAGGTGTTGCTGGTGAATGGGATAATCCTTATGTTACGTTGAATCCTGATTATGAAGAAGCACAAATTCGTGTTTTTGGTAAAATGGCCGAAAAAGGGTATATCTACAAAGGATTAAAACCAATTTATTGGTCTCCTTCAAGTGAATCCGCACTAGCAGAAGCAGAAATTGAGTATAAAGACGTTAAATCTCCAAGTATCTATATTGCTTTTAAAATTGTTGACGGTAAGGGATTAGTTGATGAATCCACATCGCTTATTATTTGGACCACCACGCCTTGGACTATTCCATCTAACTTAGCGATTACTGTTCACCCAGATTATGAGTATGTTACGGTCTTAGCAGATGGGAAAAAATATATTCTTGCAAAAGAATTACTAGATACGGTTGCTCAAGAAATTGGTTGGGAAGACGTAGAAATTATTAGTGAACTTAAAGGGAAAGATATGGAATATATGACTGTTCAACATCCAATGTATGATCGGACATCTTTAGTTATATTGGGAGACCACGTTACATTAGATGCTGGTACTGGACTAGTTCATACGGCTCCTGGACATGGGGATGATGACTACATTGTTGGGCAGAAATATAAATTAGGCGTCTTGTCACCAATTGATGATAGAGGATGCTTTACAGATGAAGCTCCTGGTTTAGAGGGTGTATTTTATGATAAGGGAAACAAATTAATTACCGATATCTTAAAAGAAAATGGTTCTTTACTCAGTTTAGACTTCTTTATGCATAGTTATCCTCATGATTGGCGTACAAAAAAACCGGTTATTTTCCGTGCGACACCTCAATGGTTCGCTTCTATAGATCTTTTTAGAGAACAAATTTTGGAAGCTATTAAAAAGGTGAATTGGACACAACAATGGGGTATGCAACGTCTATATAATATGGTACGTGATCGTGGCGATTGGGTTATTTCTCGTCAACGTGCGTGGGGTGTACCGTTGCCTATTTTTTATGGTGAAGACAATGAACCAATTATCACACCAGAAACAACAGACCATGTTGCAAAATTATTTGGGGAGTTCGGTTCCAATGTTTGGTTTGAACGAGCAGCCGTTGATTTGTTGCCAGCAGGATTTACACATCCGTCTAGTCCTAATAATATCTTTACCAAAGAAAAAGATATCATGGATGTTTGGTTTGATTCCGGATCTTCTCATGAAGCAGTCTTAAAAGAAAGAGCTAATTTATCATTCCCAGCAGATATGTATCTAGAAGGATCTGATCAGTATCGCGGTTGGTTTAACTCTAGTATTACAACAAGTATCGCTATTAATGGTGTAGCACCTTATAAAACGGTACTGTCTCAAGGAATGGTATTAGATGGTGAAGGACGTAAAATGAGTAAATCACTTGGTAATACGATGTCTCCTGACAAAGTAACCAAACAAATGGGTGCTGATATTATTCGTCTTTGGGTTGCTAGTGTTGATTCTCAAGCAGATGTACGTGTAAGTGACGAGATTTTAAAACAGGTTTCAGAAGTATATCGTAAAATTCGCAACACCATGCGTTTTTTATTAGCGAATACATCTGATTTTAAAGCTGAGAATCATGCTATTGAATTCCATGACTTACGTTCAGTTGATAAGTATATGATGGTCCGTTTAAATCAGCTTGTTGAAAAAGTGGAAATGAACTTCGAAAAATATGAATTTCCAGCTATTTATCAATTAATTAATAATTTCTGCACAGTTGATCTATCTCAGTTTTATTTAGATTTTGCAAAAGATGTTGTTTATATTGAATCAGAAAATTCATACGAGCGTAGAGCGATGCAAACTGTATTCAACGAAGTGCTTGTTAAATTGACTAAATTATTAACGCCAATTTTACCTCATACAGCAGAAGAAATATGGAGCTTATTGGATGAAAAAGAAGATTTTGTTCAACTAGCTGAAATGCCACAAGTTAAATCTTATGAAAATGAAGCAGAATTAATGGATATGTGGAATGCATTTATGGCTATTCGTCAAGATGTTCAAAAAGCATTAGAAGAGGCGCGTAATGATAAAAAGATTGGTAAATCATTTGAAGCGAAGCTAACTATTTATCCTACTGCACCTACAAGAGATTTATTTACATCATTAAATAGCAATATTGAACAATTATTGATTGTATCAGACTTACAAATTGTAGGAGATAAAAAGGATGCACCAGAAACAGCCTTACAATTTGATTCTTTAGCTATCCTAGTAGAACATGCCCACGGTGAGACTTGTGAAAGATGTCGTGCGATTAAAGAAGATGTAGGAACAAATGCTACAGCTCCGACTCTTTGCGAACGGTGTGCAGGAATTGTATTAGAAAATTTTCCAGAGGCTTTAGTACCAGAGCAATAAAGTAAGGTGACTCATTAAAAAAAGAGACATAAAAACTCCTTGTAGGTAATTAGCAGAAATTTCTTTTCTTTCTAAATTACTTTGCAAGGAGTTTTTTTATTGTTCACTTTCTAAGGAGTTTTTCACTTCATTTAAAATATTTTTGGCCCACGTTTTTTTCACAGAAGGTAAGAGCGGAGTAAAAAGCAAACTCTTTCTTCCTTTCAAGCGAAGGTCTAAGGAAACTTTTAATTGTATTTTGTTTTTAGAATACTGATAAATACTTAGTTCGCCAAGACCTGATATGTGTTTATTTGTTGAAGAAAAAGTAAAGTGAACGTTGTTAGTTTTTGTTTTCGTTTTCGTTTCAAAATGAAAGGTTAATAATGTTTTGCGTGCGACTGACCCTAAGGATAAAAAGAGGTCTACCAAATAAGTACAATCAGAAACAGACGTAAGTTGATTAAATCCTGGTAAAAAAGGTAACCAAAAATTAGGATCATTTATTATTTTTATGGATTTTTTAAGTGGAGCATTTATAATAACCGAGTATTGCTCTAATGACATAATAACTCCCCTTTTTTTGTATCAAAAATTAAAAATAAAAACTCTTTGAGAAATTTTCTCAAAGAGTTTTTATTAAATCATAAAACACAATTAACCTTTACGTCTTCCCATGATAAGTGAAAAGATGAAGATTAGAGCTACAGCACCAATTAATGCAGGTATAATAGCAAATCCACCAATGACAGGTCCAAAGCTACCAAATAATGAAGAACCAATCCATGAACCGATAAATCCTACAATAATGTTACCAATGATACCTCCTGGTACGTCTTTACCTAAAATCATTCCTGCTATGGCTCCTAAAATACCGCCTACGATAAGTGACCAAATAAATCCCATTATAATTTCCTCCTTTTACTAAATAAATAAGTAATATTACTATTACTATTACTATTATAGACACATCGTGTTCACAATTCAAGTGATATACATTGAGCTACAATTTTTTTGAAATATTTAATTTAAATGGTTATCTCACTAGTCCATAAGATGACGGTTTTAGAATCTAAAGATTTTTGAACATCGATAATCCTTTGATTTGAACTACCTCTGAACTGAAGAGTTAAATCACGTTTATTTATTTCAAAACGACCATCAATTAGAACATCCATGTAAGAAAGCAGTTCAAGCTTGTCTTCTGATTCTAGCATCAATTCTTCCCACGTATAACCAGTCCAAGCCCAAATGTCTTTGGACTTCCCAAATTCTTTTTTTATCCGTTTTGATAAAGGATTAACAATTTCTGTATTCAAAAAAGGTTCTCCACCAAGAAGAGTGAGACCTTGTACATATGGTTGATTTAGATCCTCTAAAATTTTATATTCTAATTCTTTAGTGTAATAATAACCATAATCAAAATTTTGTGCAATTTTATTGTAACATCCTTTACATGCAAATAAACAACCACTTACATATAAACTGCAACGAACACCTTCACCATCAACAAAAATAAAGGGTTTATAATCAGCAACTTTCATTTTACTATAGTCTTTTGATAACCATTCTTTTGGCTTTGGATTTCTCATTTTATTGTTCCTCCAGATTGATTGTGTAATTAGTTAATATGTTTAACACGAGAAGTGATTTCTTTGTGTCGACCCTGAACCATTGGTCTTGCTTGCGGATTACCTAGATAACCACAAGTTCGCTTTACTACATCACATGTTTTAGGGTTGCAATTATTGCACTCAGGGCACTTAAAGCCTTTTTCAGTTGGATCGAAATCACCGGTAAAACCACACTGGTAGCAATGATCAATAGGTGTATTTGTTCCGAGGTAGCCTATTCTATCATATGCGTAATCCCATACAGCTTCTAAAGCTTTAGGATTTTGACGCATATTAGGATATTCGCAATAATGAATAAATCCACCACTTGTTAATTTAGCGTAATCTTTTTCGAAGTCTAGTTTTTCAAATGGAGTTGGTTTTTTTCTAACATCAAAATGAAAACTATTAGTATAATATTCTTTCTCAGTAATATCAGGAATAACACCGAATTTTTCTGTATCTAACCGGCAAAAACGATCGGTTAAACTTTCACTAGGGGTAGAATAAACACTGAAGTGATAACCATAGAGGTTACCCCATATATCTGCATGTTCTTTTAGTTGTTTTAAGACAGTCAAAGTGAATTCTTTAGCTAAAGGAATATCTTCCCATTCGGCACCATAAAATACAGTAGCCACTTCATAAAGGCCAATGTATCCAAGAGATATCGTTGCACGTCTATTTTTGAATACTTCATTCACGGATTCATCTTTATCTAATCTCTTACCAAAAGCACCATATTGATAAAGGATAGGGGCACTACTTGGAAGAGCTTCTTTGGTTCGATTGATTCTATAAATAAGGGCATCTTTACAGATAGATAATCGTTCTTCTAAAATTGTCCAAAATTTATCCATATTATTATTTGATTCAAGAGCAATACGCGGTAGATTCAATGTAACGACACCTAAGTTCATTCGACCAGAATTGACTTCTGTTCCATTCTCATCTTGCCAACCTTGTAAAAATGAGCGGCATCCCATAGGTGCTTTAAAACTTCCAGTTATTTCTTTAAGCTTATCGTACATCAAAACATCCGGGTACATTCTTTGGGTCGCACAGGCAACTGCAAGTTGTTTAATACTATAATTAGGATCTGATTCATTAAGATTGATACCCTTTTTTAATGTGAAAACTAATTTAGGGAAAATAGCTGTTCTTTTTTCTTTACCAAGTCCTTTTATCCGAACAGAAAGAATGGCTTGTTGAATTTCTTTAGCGTACCAGTCTGTTCCTAAACCAAATCCCAGAGTAGTAAAAGGCGTCTGTCCTTGAGAAGAGAAAAGAGTATTGATTTCATATTCTAGGCTTTGCATAGCATCATAAATATCTTTTTTTGTTGCTTGAAGAGCATATTTTTCTCTTTTTTCAGAATGATCAATCCATTTAATGGATTCAGTTAAGTGTTTTTTAAAATTGAGTTTTGCATAAGGAGCTAGAACTTCATCAATTCGATCAGCACTGCACCCACCATACTGACTAGAAGCAACATTGGCTATTATTTGAGCCATTTGAGCAGCTGCTGTTTGAATAGATTTTGGACTTTCGACTTCAGCATTACCAATTTTAAATCCTTCGGATAACATATGCTTAAAATCAATTAAACAGCAGTTTGTCATAGGAGAGTAAGGGTGATAATCTAAATCATGATAATGAATATCACCTTTTTGGTGGGCATTTCGAACATGTTCCGGTAACATTTTTAAGCCAATTGACTTTCCAACAACTCCAGCAGTTAAATCACGCTGAGTGTTAAATATTTCACTGTCTTTATTAGCATTCTCATTAACAAGTGAAGGATCTTTTTTTAACAACGTATTAATAGCATGATTGATATCTGTTTCATTTTTTCGGTTAATCGATTTTTGAATTTGGAAATCAGTATAAGTTTCAGCTAAGTCAGTTCTTTCTTGATTGATTAAAACTTGTAAAATAAACTCGCGAATTTTAGAAACGGGTATCTTATTTTCATTAGTGTGGATTAGTTCATTTTTAATTATTTTTACTATTTCTAGTAAATCATAATCACTTTTATATTTCGAGTTATTTGTTAATATTTTGTCTGCTTTCAAAAGAGAATGATAAATTTTTTCTTCTTGGAAAGTTGTTTCTCGTCCGTCACGTTTAATGACTATAGCAACAAGAGTGTTTTTATTGTTAGTATAATCATAATTTTTTATTTTATTTTCCATTTTATTATTTCCCTCCTGAGTAGGTAAGTTATTCTAGTTATGTAAAAAAATACCATATGTAGGATAAAACCTTAAGTGCACACTACATATTGTATCACTGTTCAATGATATAAGATATCAAAAAAATCCGTTAAAAATTTTTTAAAATAAAAGATAAAACAAAACCCTTTATTATCCACTATAAAAATAGCAGATAATAAAGGGTTTTGTTATTATTTTATTTAAGATTGATCACTAGTCAACTCTAATAATTTATTTTTCAAAGAATCTTCCATGACAGTTAATTCATTTTCAGCTTCTTTTCGTTTTAAGCGACCAGTTTTTTGGATTTGTAATGTTTCCTGTAAAGTTTCTACTAAATCATTTTGAGTTTTTTGTAGTGTTTCAATATCAATAATACCACGCTCATTTTCTTTGGCTGTTTCAATAGTAGATATTTTTAACATTTCTGAATTCTTTTTCAATAAATCGTTTGTTGTTTCTGATACTTGTCTTTGAGCGGTAACAGCATCTTTTTGACGCAATAATGTTAAAGCAATAGCAATTTGATTTTTCCAAAGCGGAATAGCAGTATTAATAGACGATTGAATTTTTTCTGCTAAAGCCTGATTAGTATTCTGAATCAAGCGAATTTGAGGGGCTTGTTGGATTGTCATTTGACGTGCTAATTTTAAATCGTATGTTCGTTTTTCTAAACGATCTAAAAATTGATTTAAATCATTGACGATTTGGACGTCCATTTGATTTGAACTATTTTCAGCATTTTGGATGGCTTCAGGAATAAACGTATTAGCTAGTTCATCTATTTTAAGTTCACCAGCGGCAATATAAATATTTAAAGCATCAAAATAATCTTTATTTTTTTGGTAGAGTTGTTCTAACATAATATTATCGTTAACTAATCCGTTTTTTTCTTTATCTAATTTGATGCTAATTTTATCAATTTGTGCGCCAATTTTTTGATATTTTGATGTCATCTCATAGATAGATTTTTTAACTCGTCCAAATATTTTTTTAAAAACGTTGTTATCTTCCGCTCTTAAATCTTCAGGATTGGCTTCATTTAAACGAAACATCAAATCATTTAGAGAATCACCTATTTCACCAGTGTCCTGGTTTTGAACTTGGTTTAACATAGTATGCGAAAATTCACCTAATTTTTGTTGAGCAGCAGCTCCGTAGCTCATAACAGATTGGATATTGGTAACATCGATTTGATCAGCTAACTCTCTGGCTTGTTTTTGACGTTCTTCTGATAAACGATTAATCAAACGATCAACTTTCTGGGTTTCAACCATATCTTTTTCAACCGATTCTTTCACAGAAGGTGTATTTAAGTTAGCTTCATCAAAAGGATTTGATAATAATTCATCTAGCTCAGAGTTTACTTGTTTAAAGGAACTATTGTTTGTTGATGTGTTATCTGTCATTTTTCCATCTCCCTATATGATCTTAAAGTTCTTGGTTTTCTATTTCTTCAAAGGCTGCATTATCTCGTTCTATAGCTTTTTTCGCAAGTTCTACTTCAATACTCATGTCATCAAAATCACCTGATTTAAAAGCAACATAGTCTACAGCAATTAAATGGCACATTTCATCAATAGTTGCTGCACTCTCATTGAGAACATCGTAGGTTGCTTTACTTTTCACTTCATGTTGATCAATTTCAATATATTTATTTGTCAAATCAACTAAAGAGGATAAGTGAACATAAAGAAATTTATTTGCTTCGTTCAACCGACGAGGATTTTCTGTAATTTCTTTAAACAAAGATTTTGCTAAATGAACCGTATTGTTTCGTTTTTCAATAGCAGATAGTTTTGAAACGAATTGCATGTTTTTTTCTAAGGTTAAAATTTGCATCTTTGCAACATACATAGTCTCTCTAAAAAAGTTCATTTCTTCTTTATTTAATCCATTAGATTTATAAAAATTCTCTTTTTGAACGGAGACCTTTTTTAGCTTACCGTGAGACTGACTAGTTTTATTTTCATTTTGCATATAGAAGAGAATGCTACCAATCGCAATACTAATAATCAATGACCACCAAAAACCTAAATCAAAAATAAAGGCTAAAAGCAGAAACATCAAAATTGTCGAGACACTAATAAACGCGTAACGTAATACATCGATAACATTTTTAGAAAAATCATTCATTTTGTATCACTCCATAATTTTATTTAACTACATCATTCCGTTTATTGTACATCTTTATTTTATCACAGATGTGTATAAAAGGCCCATCAGACTTAAGGTTGATTTCTATTTATTTTTATTCAGAATAATTCATGCTATTTTTTTCAGAACTATTTTTATCACTATTGAAAACCTATGGATTTTAGAGTGGAAACTTATCTAATTTATCTTTAACTTTCTTCTCTTCGTTGCTAGGACTCCAATTTAATCATACCACTTAGATTATCACATCTTATTTGGTACGCCCCCCCCCACGAAACTAATATTAATGCTAGCATCAAGAAACTTCTAGTCGATTTCATGAACAGTAGTGTCATAATAGGTATTTAGTAGTTTTTAAGGAAATCTATGAATTATCTAGGTCTATTTATAACTGTAACTAATATTAACTAATGTCCCTATAGGTTAGAAATAATGATATAATTTCAGGATTGATAAAGTAATTACAGAACTGTATGATAAGAAAGAAGGTATCCATAATAGCAGGGGGAAATCTAATGGAATTTAACGAAGAAACAATTAAAAGTCAACGTATTTATAAAGGAAATATTACAGAATATTGGGTAGAGGAAGTTCTTTTACCGAATGGAAAAAAAGCAAACCGTGAATTAGTAAAACATGCAGGGGCAGTTGCAATTATGCCTTTCACTGCAGATGGAAAAATGATTTTTGTTAAACAATTCCGAAAAGCCATTGAAAAGACTATTTTAGAGATACCCGCAGGAATGATTGACAAGACAGATGATAATCCTATAGAAACTGGGAAAAGAGAACTGGAAGAAGAAACAGGTTTCCAAGCAAAAGTTTTTGAACTCGAAACTTCTTTTTACACATCACCTGGCTTTTCAAATGAGTTTTTGTATATTTACCGAGCTGAAGAGTTAACAAGAGTAGACCAACCGTTAGCGCAAGATGAAGATGAATTTCTTGAACTCGTAACATTATCTTTTGAAGAAGCTTGGGTGGCCTATGAGAAAAAGTTAATAATTGATTCTAAAACAGTATTTGCTCTTTTTTATTGGAAAATGAAAAAAGAGATGGAACAAAAGAATAGATGAGGTGTGAACGAAAGAATGGATCAAAAAACAAGAGCTGAGTCGCGAAAAGTAAAAGAGCAAGATGCAAAAGAGAGAAGTAAAAGAAGGAAAGAACGTGATAAAGTTGAAAAAGATTATCAAAAGAAGCTAGAAAAAGAGGGGAAATCCCTAAAAAGTAGGAAAACAGAAAACGATAAATATCGGAACATCGACAAACTCTTAACAAAAGCTATTATTGTAGTCTCATTATTGCTCATTATTGTATTAATAATAGTGTTTTTAATTTAATTTTAAAGGAGAAATAAACGTGAAAATTGGAATTATTGGTGCTATGGAAGAAGAAATTATTTTGTTGAAATCAAAAATGACAACCCCTAATGAATGGCACCAAGCTAATGTCGTGTTTATATCAGGAGAAATAGAAAAACATCAAGTTGTCTTGGTACAATCAGGTATTGGTAAAGTGAATGCGGCGATTGCAGCTACTTTATTAATTTCTCAATATGATGTAGAGATTTTAATTAATACCGGTTCTGCTGGAGGTATTGGTAAAGGTCTAACGGTGGGAGACATTGTTATCTCAACTCAAGTAGCTTATCATGATGTAGATGCGACCATTTTTAATTATGAAAAGGGACAAGTACCGCAAATGCCTGCTCGCTATACAGCAAATGAAGAACTTGTTGAAAAAACGATTGCTGCAGCAAAAAATGTTGGTTTACATCCAGTAAGAGGGCTTATTGTTACAAGTGATTCATTTATCGCTGGTAAAGCTCAAACAGAAAAAATAATAGCAGACTTTCCCGATGCTTTAGCAGCAGAAATGGAGGGTGCAGCAATCGCTCAAGTTTGTTACCAATTTGGAAAACCTTTTGTTATTTTGAGAGCTATGTCAGATGTTGCAAACGAAGAGGCTGGTATTAGTTTTGATGAATTTATTATTGAGGCTGGAAGACAATCGGCTAATATGGTTTTAGAATTATTGAAAAGTAGTTTGTAATCTACAAACGGGGATTAAACCGTCTAAGATAATGAGAATTTACAAAATATATTTATTGGAAAAGAAAGGAAAGAATGATGGGTATCATAGAGACTGATAGGCTACTATTAATTCCATATACGATAGAATATATTGAAGCAACTTTGTCAGGAAAAAAACAATTAAGAGACGTATCAGGTTACGAAGTAAGTAGTGGATGGCCCGGTATCGAATTTTATTTTTACTTACCTTTCGCGTTAGAGGAGTTAAAAAAAAAGCCGGAAATGGAAAAATGGACGAGGTTAATTGTTTTAAAAAAAGAAAATAAAATTATTGGTGAAATAAGTGTACAAGGAAATTCTAGTAATACATGGATTCCAGAGTTAGGATATGGGATTGTTGCTGCTTATTCAGATCAAGGTTTTGTGACTGAAGCAGTTAAATCATTTTTAGAATGGCTTACAGAGGCGCAGAATTTTCCATTGATCAAAGCTAAAACTTTTTTGAAAAATAAAAAGTCACAACACATTTTAAAAAATAATGGATTCATTAAGACAGGAGAAGGGGTAATCGGCAGTGGTGAAAAAATCATTAAATTCGAATGGAGAAATAATGAGCTAGAAGATGAGAATTAGACTGAACTAATGAAAAATAAAGTAGCCGAAAAGAATAGGATCTCTTCGGCTACTTTATTTAATCGGATTGAGGTTTTACGAAAAAAGCTTTTTGAAAAAAGACTTTTTTTCATGTTTCTCTTTTTCGGGGTCTTCATCAGCTGCTGGGTATTTTTCTGCAACATTAATAATCTCATTATTCACTGCTTGTGGAGCAATATAAATTAATCCGATGTTGCAATTTTCAGCATCCTCATCTGTTACGATTCTAAATGAACAATTCAACTGCTTACTTAATTTAATGTAGGGATTTAAATCTTTTATATCAACAGATCCGTTGAATAAAAGTGTATTACCCGGGTATTTAGTTATTTCTTTTTTTAGCGCATCCAAGTAATCTGTAGAAATTAATTGTTCAAGAGTCATCGATAAATAAATACGTTCTCTTAAACTCCCAAGGTATTCTTGACGTTCCTCAGGTTTAGTCTGATTAGCTCCATAAATGCCTTTGTTTAAATAGTCTTGCATATTATCTGAACTCATGAGAATCTCCCCTTCCTTTAAAAAACTTTTTTAATTAATAAATTATTTGGTTCTATTATAACATAGATCAGCATAATTACATTTTTATACTAACAGATACGAAAAATTTTTGTCCTTACTGGCATTACGATAGAAATAGAGAGAGGAAGCGAGACATGATGGAGTTAGTGAGCTTTACTCAGGAAGATTTTGATGTTTTTGCTATCGAAAGTCTAGAGTCTAGAATGAATGAAATTCGAAAAAAAATTCAACCAAAATTTAGAACAATAGGAACAGAGATTTCAAAAGATTTAAGTCCGTTATTGGGAGCTAATTCTTTACCCGTACATATTGCTCAACACCTTAGAAGAACTAAAAATCCACCTCAAGATACTTGGTGTGCAATTGGTGGGGACAATAGAGGATATAAAAAATATCCCCATTTTCAGTTGGGTCTTTATCAATCGCATTTATTTATTTGGTTAGCCTTTATAGATAATCCACAGTTTGAAAAAGAGATGGCACAAAGTTTCATTGATAATGATGCAACTATTCAAGCTTTACCTGCTGATTATGTTATTTCTTATGACCATACTATGGAAGGAGTATTACCCATTGATGAAAGTGAATGGAGTAAAGGACTTGTACGATGGAGAGATAGTAAAAAAGGTGAGTTTTTAGTTGGCAGACAGTTAAGTGCTACTGATCCGATTTTTAAAGATGCTCAAGCTCTTCATATATTTGTACTAGAAACGTATCATTCTTTAGTTCCTATATATAAGCAAGCCTTTCAAGCCTACCCAAGTGAATAATTCAAATAAGTTCATTTACTATAGATACTGATGAATAAAAAAACGATGATTCTATTGGAATCAACGTTTTTTTATTTTTTATGGATACAGCGAGCCATGTAATCATATAAGATTAAGGCATCGTCATCAGATGAGAGGTAAAGGATAAATGTTGAACGATTTCGCGTTAATTTGACGGATGTTCCAGAAACCTCAAGTACGGTTTGATTGTACACAATGTACGCTCCTTTAAATAAGTAGTCTTAGTTGAACAGATAAATTATAAATACAGATATGATTTCTAGTCTAAACATACTACCATAAATTAAACTAAAAGTAAATGGAAGATACTTGATTTTAAAAGATTCTATTATTGCTATCCTACTTTATTAAGATCACATCACTTAGTTAAAATAAAATTAGAGTGAATTGGTTAGGTTAATGGGTTGCTTATAAACTTGAAATAATTTATTCAACAACCAAATATCTTCGTTTGCAAGTCTATATAGTTCTTTAAAAACATGTTGGATAGCCTCTGACTCATCTATTTCTTTGATAATAACCAACAATTCATTTTGATAACGATCTAAACGGCTTAAAACTGAGAGGTACTCATCAATGAAATCAGAAAAATTATCTTTTCCATATAGCAAATCTTCTTTTAGAAAATGAGAATTTTTAAAACCTGACTCAATGACTTCACTAATTGTTGTATTAGCAGTTTCAGCTAAACGAGTCATTTCATTTCCAAAATCGTCACTTACTTCAATCAACACATTTATCACCTCAAGTTCAAATTAGTTATAATTTAATTATAAAGCATCTATTCTTAATAGGGTATCAAGTGTTCACATAGCATAAAAAGAATAATAGCTTTATGTCTAAATTGTGAAATAAAAAGGATGAAAAAGTTTAAATTTATTTGCCACTATTTCAAGATGTAATTGTTTAACTGTCTAACTAATATAGCCTTTATGATTGATTATATTAGTAGATGAATAAAAAAACACAATCAGATATATCTGATTGTGTTTTTTAAGAATAGTATGTTTATTATAATCGAATTAACGGTTGTAGAACTCAACGATGAATGCTTCGTCGATTTCAGCATATAATTCTTCACGTAATGGTAAACGATTCAATGAACCTTCTAATTTTTCTCCATCGAAACTAACAAATTCTGGACGGCCGAATAATGATTCAACAGCAGAAGTGATAATTTCCATGTTTTTAGATTTCTCACGAACAGAGATAGCTTGTCCAACAGCAACACTGTAAGATGGGATATCAACGCGTTTGCCATCAACAAGGATATGACCGTGGTTAACTAATTGACGAGCTTGACGACGAGTAGTCGCGAAACCCAAACGGTAAACAACATTGTCTAAACGTTGTTCTAGTAAAATCATAAAGTTATCCCCAACTTTACCTTCTTTAATTTTACCAGCTTTAACAAATAAATTTTTAAATTGGCGTTCGTTCATGCCGTACATATTACGTAGTTTTTGTTTTTCTTGTAATTGTAACCCGTATTCAGTTAATTTTTTACGACTGTTCGGACCATGAGGACCTGGAGCGTAAGGACGGCGTTCAATTTCTTTACCTGTACCTGAAAGTGAAATACCTAAACGACGTGAAATTTTCCAACTTGGACCTGTATAACGTGACATAATAAAATTCCTCCAATAATGTTTTTTTGGAGTAAAATAATAAGTTGATAGTTCAATATTCCGTGCAGTTTATTTTTCATTCTTCGCCTTTGCAGCCGCAGGTTACACAAATGCACCAATATTGGCAATAAACTGTTGACGCGAACACCACTCTCACGCTGCATTATTTTACACAAATTCAATTATACAATGCGTGCTTCTAAAGAGTCAAGCTTTCTTTTTTTACAGTTAAATCATAGGTTGACTATTTTTTTGTAAAAGTTCAATAAATAGCTCTAAAAAGTGTTGATCTATTTTATCAAATCGATTTTTTATTGGGGCATCAATATCTAGGACCCCTATTTTTTCGCCGTTCAGTACCAAGGGTATAACGATTTCTGATTGGCTTGCAGCATCGCAAGCGATATGGCCTCGGAATTTAGAGACATCTCCAACGATAAGCGGTGCGTTTTTCTCAAACGCCGTTCCACAAACACCTGCACCTATTTTTATTCTTATGCATGCCACTTTACCTTGGAAAGGACCTAATACTAATTCATCTGATGTTTTTTCGTACAAATAAAATCCAGCCCAATTGATATCAGATAAATTTTCAAACAATAAAGCTGCAGCATTGCTCAAGTTAGCAATCAGGTTTGTTTCATCATTGATAATAGCGGTAAGCTGTTTATTCATTAAACGATAATTTGATTCTTTTGACATGGAAATTCCTCCTGTAATGAAGACACGTACTAGATAAGATAAAATAAAAAACCGCTTTTAGTAGTGTTAGATTTCATTATATATGTTACTATATACAATAGGTATTTCTATAAGAAAATGCAACTTATGTTAAAAAGTTTTTCTGATATCGTAAAAAAATATGAACTAATAATAACTATTTTTCTTATATAAACGTATCAATTTGGCTGGAGGTATCAACAAAAAATGAAGTTTGAATATATTTTAGTTACTATTATCTTTTTGGCTCTCATTGCCTACTTAATAAGTTTCATGATGAAAAAGAAACATTATTCGTTAATCAATGGTCTAGAAAAACAAAAATTTGAATTAATGGATTTGCCTATACCCGATGACTTGCGAAGAGCGAAAGACCTACAATTAACAGGGCAGACGAAAAAAAAGTTCAACCAATTGCATTCGGAATGGCAGAAAATTGAAACTAAAACTTTTCCAGATTTAGAAAATCATTTGTTTGATGCAGAACAAGCTGCAGACCGTCTGCAATTAATTAAAGCAAAAGCAACAGAAACGAAAGCAGCCAATTTAATTAAAAATATCGAAATGGATATTAAAGAAATTCAAACTGCCTTATATGAACTACTTCAAAGTGAAGAGCAAAATATACTAGAAGTTAAAAGAATACAAGAAACTTATCAAGAAATAAGAAAAAAATTATTAACACAAAGTTTTTCATTTGGTCCTGCGTTAGAAAAGTTAGAAAATAAATTGACTTTTTTAGAAGTTGATTTTTCAAAAGTATCAGATTTAGCAGCTTCTGGAGATCATGTTGAAGCTAAAAATATTTTAAATAAAATTGATGCAGATACAAAAAGTTTGAACCATAGTATCAAGCAAATACCTGGGCTTTTAAAACAACTGGTAAACGAATTTTTTGAACAAGTACAAGAATTAAAAGAGGGTTATGATGAGCTTATTGAACGACAATTCGTTTTTTTAGATGATACTATCTTAGCAGACGTTGAATCAATAGAGATGAAATGTAAAAGTGTCGAAGAAGCCATTACAGAATGTGACATCGAAAAGGCTAAATCGATAAGCACAGAAATAGAAGATGAGATTAATCGGTTGTATGACGCTATGGAAATTGAAATTGAAGCAAAAAAATTCATCGTAAATCAGCAGCCCGTATTAGATGATTATATAGAATTTGTAATTGAAAAAAATCGAAAACTTTTAATTGAAATTGATCGTGTGGCTCAAAGCTACGCATTGAACCACGATGAATTAAAGCAAGCTCAAAAAATGCAAGAACAACTGAGCGAGATTCAAGATAATTTTGATACATTTACAGATGGCTTAAATAGCCAACAAGCTATTTTTAGTGCAGTAAAAGAAAGCTATACAGAGCATGCGAAGTTACTCGAACAAATTGAAGTGGAACAAAAAATGATTAACGAACATTTATTAGAATTACGCCAAGAAGAAAAAGAAGTCAAAGATAAAATTGATGATTTTGAATTTAATTTACGTGGAGTAAAACGGTATATTGAAAAACAACATCTTCCTGGATTACCAACGCAATACCTAGATTTTTTCTTTGCAACGACAGAACGAGTAGAAGAACTATCTAAAGAATTAAATAAATTAAGAATAGATATGAAAGATATCAAACATTTATGCGATTTATGTGATGATGATGTGGAACTTTTAATTAAAAAAACGGAAGAGATAGTAGATAATGCATTGTTGTGTGAATATATGATGCAGTATGCTAATCGTTATCGTCATACACATCCAGAAATAGCAGAGGCTATTGTAAAGAGCATGACAACATTTAATACTGAATTTGATTACAATAAAGCATTAGAACAGATTTCAACAGCTTTAGAAGAAGTTGAACCGGGCTCGTTTAAAAAGATAGAAGAAAATTATCTAGAAGATAAACAAAAGAAATGATGAAAAAACGACAGAGTCTTTCATTTAATTGGAAACTCTGTTTTATTTTGTATTAAATCAATGATGAAAAATCCATATCAAATCATGTGAAATAGATAATAGAAAGTGTGAAGATAAATGATATATTTTGATAATAGTGCAACGACTCAAATAAATGAAGAAGTATTGCAAACATTTATAGAGGTAACTAGAAGTGTCAATGGGAATCCATCTAGTATGCATGCACTGGGAGATCAAGCTGCTTCTTTGATGAAGCAATCACGTATGCAAATTGCTTCTTTACTTGCAGTTACACCACAAGAAATTTACTTTACTAGCGGTGGCACAGAAGGAGACAATTGGGCCATCAAAGGAACAGCTATTGAAAAAAAAGTTTACGGCAACCATATCATTACAACAACTGTGGAGCACCCTGCTGTAAGTGAATCTATAGGCCAATTAGAACAATTTGGTTTTGAAGTGACCTATTTACCGGTTGATAGAAATGGGGTTATTTCTATCACAGATTTAAAAAATGCCATACGAAAAGATACAATTTTAGTTTCTGTTATGGCTGTTAATAATGAAGTGGGTAGTGTACAACCCATTGAGGAAATTGGTGAAGTTCTAAAAGATTATCCATCTATTCATTTTCAGGTTGATGCTGTTCAAGCTATCGGGAAAATACCGGTGCATTTAGGCCCAAATTCTCGTATTGATATTGCTGTTTTCTCAAGTCATAAATTCCATGGGCCAAAAGGAACAGGATTTATTTATTTGAAAAAGGGAAGGAAAATAGCGTCTTTAATGAATGGTGGTGGACAAGAAAATCGAATACGAAGTGGTACAGAAAATGTTGCTGGTATCGCAGCTACTGGGAAAGCTTTACGTTTGGTCATGACAGATGCTACCAATAAGCAAAAAAAACAAAGAGAAATTAGAGATTATTTAATTAATGAGTTGAACAACTATAAAAAAATTGTACTGTTTTCAACGCAAGCAGGAGCACCACATATTCTTTGTTTTGCTTTAAAAGGTATCAGAGGAGAAGTGTTGTTACATGCTTTTGAAAATGAATCTATTTATATTTCCACTACAAGTGCTTGTTCTAGCCGCAAAAAAGCGAGTTCTAGCACTCTTTCAGCCATGCATGTACCGGACAGTCTTGCAGTTGATGCTGTTCGTATTAGTTTATCAGATACAAATACTATGGAAGAAGCAAAACAATTTATGAGCGTATTTAAAAAGCTGTATAAAAAATTCCAATCAATCAATGCATAAGAAAGAGAAGTGAATATAAAATGCAATACAATGAAGTGATGGTCCGTTACGGAGAGTTATCTACTAAAGGTAAAAATAAAAAAAAATTTATTAATAAACTAGTCCAAAATGTAAAATTTGCTTTATATGATTTTGAGCAACTTAACGTAACGGGTGAACGAGACCGAATGCATTTAAAATTAAATGGTGTAGACAGTGATTTGGTTTTGGAGAGATTAAAACCTATTTTCGGGATTCAAAATTTTTCTCCAGTGGTAAGACTGGAAAGAGATATCGAAGAAATGAAAAAAGTAACAGTTGATATGGTCCAAGAATTATATACAGAAGGTAAATCATTTAAAATCACCACGCGTCGTTCAGATCATGAATTTAGTTTAGACACTGATGAAATTAATCATTTATTAGGATCAGAAGTTTCAAAAAATATTGAAGGTATTAAAGTGAAAATGAAAAACCCTGATATTAATATACGTGTTGAGATTAGAAATGAAGGTATCTTTCTTTCTAGTCAAACAATATTAGGAGCAGGCGGACTACCAGTAGGTTCAAGTGGGAAAGGTATGCTAATGCTGTCTGGCGGGATTGATTCCCCAGTAGCAGGTTACTTGACAATGAAGCGTGGTGTAGAAATCGAGGCCGTTCATTTTCACAGTCCTCCTTATACAAGTCCTCGGTCTTTGCAAAAAGCCAAGGATTTAACTTCAAAGATGGCTGCATTTGTCGGAAATATTATATTCATTGAAGTTCCATTTACTGAAGTTCAAGAAGAAATTAAAAGATGTGTACCTGAAGGTTACTCAATGACAGTGACACGACGTATGATGTTACGAATTACAGAACGAATTCGTGAAGAACGAAAAGGATTAGCTATTATTAATGGAGAGTCTCTTGGACAAGTAGCATCGCAAACTTTGCATAGCATGATAGCCATTAATGATGTGACGACTACACCCATTATCCGTCCTGTTGTTTCAATGGATAAAAACGAGATAATCGATTTAGCTCAAAATATTGATACATTCGAATTATCAATACAACCTTTTGAGGATTGTTGTACTATATTTGCGCCAACTACTCCTAAAACAAAACCAGATTTAGAAAAAACTAGACGATATGAAGCGAGATTGAATATAGAAGACTTAATTCAACGTGTGATGGATAATCTGGTTTTTTCTGAAATAAAAGTAGGAGATACTTTAGAAAAGCAACAAGCCGTCAAATATTCTGGACTCTTATAAATAAATAAAAAAGATTAGAAAATGTACTCCTTTTAATAGTTAGCTAGCAGGAGAAAACAAAATATCTAATCTTTTTTATTATAATATAATAGCGAGTGTTTTATTTTCATTTAAGAAAAGTAGTAAAATAGTTTTGAATGTGATTATTATCACAAAAAGATTGAGTTTTATTTTTATTGATGATATGATTTGAGGAAATAGACATGCAATTGGAGGATTTCTAATGAAAATCAAGCAAGAAAAACAGTCTGTACCGAAAGCAACTGCTAAAAGATTACCCGTTTATTATCGATGCTTGAAAAAGCTTGAAGATACTGGAGTTAAAAGGATAAAATCACAAGAAATTAGTGAATTAACTCAAATACCTTCAGCGACAATTCGTCGTGATTTTTCTCATTTTGGTGAATTAGGCAGAAGTGGCTATGGTTATGAAGTTGATTATGTAGTAGAAGTGTTTCATGAAATTTTGAATGTGAATAAAATCATCAATATAGCCTTAGTAGGTGTAGGAAACATCGGGAAAGCGCTGATTGCTAATAATTTCCGCAGAAATGACAATATGAAAATAACGTGTGGTTTCGAAAATAGTGAAGAAAATTCTGGGAAAATTTTATCAGGAGTTCCTATCTATTCTATTGATCAAATGAAAAGTGTTTTATCTCGTGAAAACATTCATGTAGCGATTTCTACAGTTCCAAGCGAGCATTCACAAGAGTTGGTAGATAGGTTGGTTGATTCTGGAATTACTTCTATTTTAAATTTTGCTCCTGGTAGAGTAATAGTTCCATCAACTGTAGATGTTCGTTATATTGATTTAACAGGTGAAATATTAACTCTGGTCTATTATGATGGTAGATTGCTTCCACCAACGGTAAAAGGATAAAATGAAAATTAGGATACTTACTATCTTTTCTAACCTTTAAACACACAGTACCTACTCTTTGACACTAAATTTATAAAATAGATGAATTCCGGATTTGCATTTTTCTTTTCAGACAGCGTATACTTAACAAGTAAATATGTTTAGAAATGGGAGCGAGTAAATATGGAGTTCACAAAAAAAGGCAAGCCACTTAAAGTAGAGGGGACATTACCTAACGTTGGTGATAAAGGCCCAGACTTCTCAATCAAAAATAGTAAGGATGAAATAGTAACTTTAGAAGACTGTAAAGGGATGGTTACTTTAATAAGTGTTATCCCTGACATTGATACGAGAGTTTGTGCGATTCAAACAAAATCGTTTAATAAAGAGGCAAGTGAACTTGAAGGAATCAAAATAATGACTATTTCTACAAATACGAAAGATGAGCAAAAGAAGTGGTGTGCAGGAGAAGGCATAGATATGGAAATGCTTCAGGATACAGATTTATCTTTCGGAAAAGCCTATGGAATAGCTATTCCTGAACTAAATGTCTTGGTTCGTTCTGTGTTTATTATTGACGCAACTGGGAAGCTAGTTTATAAAGAAGTGGTATCAGAAATGAGTGATGAGCCAGATTATGACAAAGCAATCAAAAATACAAAAATAGCACGTTAATTCTGACTTTTCGTTAAAATCAGGATTGAATTAACAGCTTTTCAATGCTAAAATGAACTATAGAAAAAAAGCGATGAACAAGAGGAGTAATTTTATTAGATGGGTATTCAGAGAAAAGAACAAATGCTGAGAGTTCTTGACCATGATAAAATGAAAGTAGCTTGGGAGCTGACGAGGTGAAGAAATAGTAACTTTGTCCGGAATAACGTTTCGTTAAAAACGTGAAGAGAGGTATATTTTCTAAGGAAATATACAATATAGGTGGTACCGCGAATCAAAAAGCATTCGTCCTAATACAAAAATTTGTATTAGGGCGGGTGCTTTTTTTACTATTTCAGAAAAAAATAAAAAGAAAAGAGGCTAAAAAATGTCCAAAGAATTAAAAATGCCGACAAAATATCAACCCCAAGAAGTTGAAGCTGGTCGTTACGAAAAGTGGCTTGAAAAAGATTTATTTAAACCAAGTGGAGATAAGACAAAGGAACCCTATTCTGTTGTTATTCCTCCTCCAAATGTGACAGGTAAGTTGCATTTAGGGCATGCTTGGGACACAACGTTACAAGATATCATCATCAGACAAAAAAGAATGCAAGGTTTTGATACTTTATGGTTACCAGGGATGGATCATGCGGGCATTGCTACACAAGCAAAAGTAGAGGCTAAATTAGCTGAAGAAGGCATTTCACGTTATGATTTAGGGCGAGAAAAATTTATTGAGACGGTTTGGGAATGGAAAGAAGAGTATGCTGCAGTTATCCGTGAGCAATGGGCGAAAGTTGGGATATCCGTTGATTACGGACGTGAACGATTTACTTTAGATGATGGTCTATCCGAAGCGGTTAGGAAAGTTTTTGTTACGATGTATAACAAAAATCTGATTTATCGTGGAGAATATATTATCAATTGGGATCCAAAAGCAAAAACGGCTTTATCAGATATTGAGGTAATTCATAAAGATGTTGAAGGAGCTTTTTATCATATGACCTATCCATTAGCAGATGGTAGCGGTTCTGTAGAAATTGCCACAACACGTCCGGAAACAATGCTTGGTGACACTGCAGTGGCGGTTCACCCTGATGATGAACGCTACCAACATCTCATTGGTAAAAAAATCATTTTGCCATTGATGAACCTTGAAATACCAATCATTGCGGATGAGTATGTTGAAATGGATTTTGGGACAGGTGTGGTTAAAATAACGCCTGCGCACGATCCTAATGACTTTGCGGTAGGAAATCGACACGATTTACCTCGTACAAACGTCATGAATCCAGATGGGACGATGAACGAAGTGACAGGTAAATATGCAGGTATGGATCGTTTTGAGGCTAGAAAAGCTGTTATTAAGGATTTAAAGGCTGAAGGACGATTAGTGAAAATCGAAAAAATGACACATAGTGTAGGACATTCAGAAAGAACAGGAGTCATTATTGAGCCACGATTATCAACTCAATGGTTTGTTAAGATGGAACCTCTTGCAAAAGAAGCAATCGCTTTGCAAGCTACTGAAGATAAAGTTAATTTTGTACCTGAACGTTTTGAAAATACCTATTTAAGCTGGATGGAAAATGTCCATGATTGGGTTATTTCTCGTCAATTATGGTGGGGTCACAGAATACCAGCTTGGCATCATAAACATAGTGGAGAACTTTATGTCGGGATGGAAGCACCCGAAGATAGTGAAAATTGGGAACAAGATCCAGATGTTTTAGATACTTGGTTCAGTTCAGCTCTTTGGCCTTTTTCAACAATGGGTTGGCCAGATGAGGACTCAGCAGATTTTAAACGTTATTTCCCCAATAACACACTAGTAACAGGCTATGATATTATTTTCTTCTGGGTTAGTCGCATGATTTTCCAAAGTCTTGAATTTACTGGTAAAAAACCATTTAATGATGTGCTTATTCACGGGTTAATTCGTGATGAAGAAGGTCGCAAAATGAGTAAATCTTTAGGCAACGGAATTGATCCGATGGAAGTAGTCGATAAGTATGGTGCTGACGCTTTGCGGTGGTTCTTGTCAAATGGTTCCGCTCCAGGTCAAGATGTTCGTTTTAGCTATGACAAAATGGACGCTTCATGGAATTTCATTAATAAAATATGGAATGCAAGTCGCTTTGCATTAATGAATATGGAAGATTTCACAGTTGAACAAATTGATTTAACAGGTGAAAAAACGATGGCCGATCGATGGATCTTAACTAAATTAAACAAAACAATAGAAAAAGTGACAGATTTATTTGAACGCTTTGAATTTGGCGAAGCAAATCGGCACCTCTATCACTTTATCTGGGATGATTTTTGTGATTGGTACATCGAAATGAGTAAAGAAATCTTATTTAATGATGATGAAGAGGCTAAACAAACAACAAGAAGTATTTTGGCTTATGTGTTGGATCAGACACTCCGTTTGTTACACCCAGTTATGCCTTTTGTAACAGAAGAAATTTGGGAAAATATTCCGCATATTGGAGAATCATTGGTCATTGCAGAATATCCTGTTGTTCGTCCTGAACTATCGGATGAGGAATCGACTGAAGGAATGGATGTATTAATGGAATTGATTCGTTCTGTCCGTAATATTCGTTCAGAAGTTAACACTCCTTTATCCAAGTCAGTGGAACTATTGATTAAAACAAATGATAATAAAGTTGAATCGTTCTTGAAAAATAATATTTCTTATATTGAACGCTTTTGTAATCCTGAAAATCTAACTATCTCAAGTACCATTAAAGCTCCTGAAACAGCTATGAGTGCAGTTATTACGGGTGCAGAGATTTATCTTCCTTTGGCAGGTTTGATTAATATCGACGAAGAGATTGTTCGTTTAGAAAAAGAATTGGCTAAATGGTCGGGTGAAGTTAAAAGAGTTAGAGGTAAGTTATCTAATGCTAAATTTATCGAGAATGCTCCGATTACGGTTGTAGAAGCAGAAAAAGCAAAAGAAACAGAATACCTTGAAAAACAAACGCTTGTCTTAAAAAGAATTGAGACATTAAAAACTCAATTATAATTAAATTAAAAACTCAATTATAATTAAATAGACTTGAAAAAAATCTTTGCCTTCACTACTATGAAAGAAGGCAAAGATTTTTTTGCTGTTTATTGGAAAACGATGACTATAAAAGACGAGGTGCAACTGATGTTTAAAACATACGAAGAGGCATTGGACTGGATTCATGGCAGAAAAATTTTTGGAATGAAACCTGGACTTAAGAGAATGGACTGGATGCTAGAAAAATTAGGATCTCCACAAGAAAAAATAAAAGCTATACATGTTGCTGGTACGAACGGAAAAGGTTCGACCGTTACGTTTTTAAGAAATATGTTAGAAGCAAATGGCCAGACAGTTGGAACGTTTACATCTCCTTATATTGAGACGTTCAATGAACGTATTAGTGTTAACGGAGTGCCTATATCGGATGAAGAAATTATCCGATTGGCTAACGTGGTTTATCCTTTAGCCTACGAATTGGAAGAAACTGAGTTGGATGGACCTACTGAGTTTGAAGTGATTACTGCTATGATGTTTATTTATTTTGGTGAAGGTCATGCTGATGTAGTAGTGATTGAAGTTGGATTAGGAGGCTTATTGGATTCAACAAATGTTGTGACTCCTGTTGTCTCAGTCATAACTACTATTGGTTTAGATCACATGCAGGTATTAGGAGAAACGTTAGCTGAAATCGCCTCACAAAAAGCAGGAATCATTAAACCAAATGTTCCTGTTGTAGCAGGAAGGATGCCTAATGAAGCTCTGCAAGTTATCCAAACGGTTGCTAAAAAAAACGAATCTAGCATTAAATTATTTGGAGAAGATTATTGGTCTTCGAAATGCCAAACACTACCAACTTGGGGTGAGCAATTTACTTTTGAAGATGAACACATTTATTTAAATCAGATACAAATAAAAATGTTAGGACAACATCAAATTGAGAATGCGATGGTGGCTCTAGAAGCGTTACAAATTTACTGTCATAAGACAAATTTAGAACTAAACCATGAAGCGACAAGGAGAGGGCTTAAATTAGCTTTTTGGCCAGGAAGAATGGAAAAAATTAGCGACAGTCCTATGATAGTCTTAGATGGCGCTCATAATGAGCCCGCTATACGCAGATTAATTGAAACGATAAACGCTGACTTTAAACAACAAGACGTTTATTTAATCTTTGCTGTTCTACAAGATAAAGCGGTCAATAGTATGCTAAGTTTATTAAAGGAATTGGCGAATGTTCATATTACTTTAACGAGCTTTGCTAATCCTAGAGCTGTTAAAATAGAAGAACTGGAATCATATGCAATTTCAGGTATAAAGGTAAAAGAATACTGGCAAGAAGCAGTAGCAGATATTATTAGAGAAATGGATGAAAACGATATTATTTTAATTACCGGCTCACTTTATTTTATTTCAGAAGTCCGGCAGTTATTACTAAAATCAACTGATGAATGAGGAGGTTTTAAAATGAAGCAAATCAAAGCAGTCATTTTTGATATGGATGGTCTAATGTTTGATACCGAAACAATGTATTACAAAGTAAATAAAGAAGTAGCAGATCTTATAGGTATGGATTTTTCATATGATTATTATTCTAAATACATTGGAATTTCTGATGAAGAATTCCATAGAAACTTATATTTAGATTTCAATGACGATGAAAAAGTTACTCTTTTTATAAAAAAAACTAGTGAAAGGCTTATTGAAGTAATCGAAAGAGACGGATTAATCAAAAAACCTGGGTTATTGGAATTATTAGATTACCTAGCAGAGAATCAAATAAAAAAGGTTGTTGCTTCAAGTAATATAAATTCGGTTGTTTCTTTTTTTCTGAAACGAGAAAATTTAGAAGGCTACTTTGATTACTTTATTGGTGGAAATGAAGTGAAACGGGCAAAACCAGATGCTGAAATATTCGAAAAAGCTTGGTCTGATTTAGGAGTAGAAAAAGAAAATACACTAATTTTAGAAGACTCGCTTAATGGTATAAGAGCAGCATATGATGCACAAATTAATGTAATTATGGTGCCAGATATTTTTGAGGCTGGGGATGAAGAAATACGAAAAACATTAGCTATCCATAAAGATTTGCAACAAGTTAAGAACTTTATTCATGATACACATGCTTTGTTAACTATGTGATGATAAAAAAATGAAAATAGCTCTTTTTTCTTGCGTATATTAAAAAGGTAGGTAGAAAAGGAGTGTTTTTATGACAGGAAAAATGACGAGTCTAGTTAAAGAGGTACCTGTTTTTTCAAGACCAAGGGAACGTTTAGAGAACTATGGAGAAAAAGCATTAGCCAACCATGAATTATTGGCAATTTTACTCCGTACAGGAACAAAAGATTCGAATGTTATGGTGCTTGCAATGAAAGTTTTGAATACTTTTGAAAATTTATATTTTTTGAAAACAGCTTCGATAGAGGAGCTGATGGGGATAACGGGAATTGGCAAAATTAAAGCCACAGAAATAAGAGCAGCAATTGAATTAGGTATTCGCATTTCTCAAGCATCTCAACTTAAAATTGGGCAAATTACCTCTAGTCGTAATGCGGGAGAGATGCTATTGAATGAAATGCGTGATTTGCAACAAGAACATGTGATTGTGATGTACTTAAATACTAAAAATGAAATCATTAAGAAAGAAACAGTTTTCATTGGAGGCTTGAATTCTAGCGTAGCTCACCCCAGAGAAATATTTAGAGGAGCTGTTCGATTTTCAGCAGCGCGTATTATTATTGGTCACAACCATCCCTCCGGAAATCCTGAACCTTCAGAAGCTGATATCATGTTTACCAAGCGGATGGCTAGTTGTGGGGAAATGATGGGTATTGAATTGCTAGATCACATCATCGTTGGGCAAACTTATTATATAAGCTTAAAAGAACTTGGCATATTTTAATATGAAAACCATATTAAATAGTTGAATCATTTTATTGTTCATGTTATACTTAATACAAGTTTTTGTTTAGGTATAAGAAAAGAATTGTTTCAAAACATTCCGATTCGTACCGTTAGCAAGGCTTAACAAAATGTGCAAAACGCACGAGGAGGATATTTTATAATGGAACAAGGTACAGTAAAATGGTTTAACGCAGAAAAAGGTTTTGGTTTTATCGAACGCGAAAACGGAGACGATGTATTCGTACATTTCTCAGCTATCCAAGGCGAAGGATTCAAATCTTTAGAAGAAGGACAAGCAGTAACTTTCGACGTTGAAGAAGGAAACCGTGGACCTCAAGCAGCAAACGTAAACAAAGCTTAATTTAAATTAAACTTAAAACGTAAAAAAACTTAGTCAATTGACTAAGTTTTTTTTATTATTATTTTATCTAATCGTACCAGTAAGTGATTCGCTATGTGTATGGATCAGAAAAGGCAGTCTAAATAGGTGGATATCCAATAAATAGTTAAGTTGTTCTTGCTATGTATTGAATCACATGTTACACTAGCTTTAAGGTTTTTGTGAGGTAACAGAAAAGAATTGTTTCAAAACATTCCAATTCGTACCGTTAGCAAGGCTTAACAAAATGTGCAAAACGCACGAGGAGGATATTTAATTATGGAACAAGGTACAGTAAAATGGTTTAACGCAGAAAAAGGTTTTGGTTTTATCGAACGCGAAAACGGAGACGATGTATTCGTACATTTCTCAGCTATCCAAAGCGAAGGATTCAAATCTTTAGAAGAAGGACAAGCAGTAACTTTCGACGTTGAAGAAGGAAACCGTGGACCTCAAGCAGCAAACGTAAACAAAGCTTAATTTAAATTAAACTTCGAGAGATCTGGTAATTTTTACCAGATCTTTTTTTTATACCAAATGAAAATAAAGCGTTTTACTTGCTTAGAATATAGTATTATGATAAAATATTTTTAACGTTTAAGTTGATGTAGGTGCAAGAATTGTTGTTGAAATATTCAGAATCTTACTATTGACAGAAACGTAAAAATACAAAGTGTTTAGTGCACGAGGAGGATATTTATAATGGAACAAGGTACAGTAAAATGGTTTAACGCAGAAAAAGGTTTTGGTTTTATCGAACGCGAAAACGGAGACGATGTATTCGTACATTTCTCAGCTATCCAAGGTGAAGGATTCAAATCTCTAGAAGAAGGACAAGCAGTAACTTTTGACGTTGAAGAAGGAAACCGTGGACCTCAAGCAGCAAACGTAAACAAAGCTTAAATTAAACTTAAAACGTAAAAAGACTTAGTCAATTAACTAAGTCTTTTTTTTATGACCTTTTTATCTGATTGTAATAATAAGTGATTGGGTGTGTGTGTAGATTGGAAAATTGAGGTTAAGTAGATGGATAATTTATAACTTTTCTTTAAATCTACGAAAAGTCTAGTGTGATGCTCTTTTTCATTTGATTTTCCTGCACTCTTTTTGTGTAACAAAAGAACTTTATTCTATTATTGAAGTGCAAATTAACAACCATAGAATGGGGTTCACTCAAGGTCTCTGTTACAAAGAAGACGGCATATATACTTTTGATAAAATAATTAGAAGTAGCATGATACCAACTTTAAATCAGATTTCCTAGGATTATTATTTGGGGAATAATTGAAAGGTTTGTGAATCTCGGATAACACTCAGAATGGATAAGTCGCAAAAAAATCTTGGATAAAGAACAATAACCTAACCAACAGGATTAAATAGTGGATATCGTAAAGCCAAAAAGAAAGGTTAAAATACATTGTCTGAGTTTTCACTCTGAAACTCTATTTTTTCACTAATGAAAAAAATTCTGTATAAGATATTATGGATAATTCAAGAAGCAGCTGAATGTTTAAGGAATAGTCAATTTCTTCTTGCTATATATTGAATCACATGTTATACTAGTTTTAAGGTTTTTGTGAGGTAACAGAAAAGAATTGTTTCAAAACATTCCAATTCGTACCGTTAGCAAGGCTTAACAAAATGTGCAAAACGCACGAGGAGGATATTTAATTATGGAACAAGGTACAGTAAAATGGTTTAATGCAGAAAAAGGTTTTGGTTTTATCGAACGCGAAAACGGAGACGATGTATTCGTACATTTCTCAGCTATCCAAAGCGAAGGATTCAAATCTTTAGAAGAAGGACAAGCAGTATCTTTCGACGTTGAAGAAGGAAACCGTGGACCTCAAGCAGCAAACGTAAACAAAGCTTAATTTAAATTAAACTTCGAGGGATCTGGTAATTTTTACCAGGTCTTTTTTTTGTGCTATATTTAAATTTTCCTAATACTGTAATCTAATACGTCTAATATTTTCTAAGAAAAATAAGAGAAATAAAAATAAAATTGGAAAATGATAACAAAAAATAAACCTATCTTTCAGCTATTTAAAGATTTTACTTAGAAATTATAAATATTTTGTTAAAATAGTGGGATAAGTAATGTTTTGGGTAAAAAAATGAAGTATGATGAAATTATGATAAGGAAATTCTATATCATTTTTGTTATACTATCTGTAGAATCTAATGAGTATTAATAAAAAAAATATTCTATGAAAAAAAATTAGATTTGTTTGACTTGAGAGGATGAAATACGTGTTTAGATTTGGAAGTAAAGATATTGGAATAGATTTAGGAACGGCTAATACAAATGTTTTTGTAGAAGGTAAAGGGATTGTTTTGAGAGATCCTTCAGTAGTAGCTAAAGATATTTCGACGGGTGACATAGTAGCAGTCGGTGAAGATGCAAGAAATATGATTGGTAGAACCCCCGGTTCAATTGTAGCTATTAGACCTATGAAAAATGGTGTTATTGCTGATTACGATACTACTGCTGCAATGATGAAGTATTACATTGAAAAAGCTATTGGGAAAACGACATCTAAACCGTACGTAATTGTTTGTGTACCAAGCGGAGTAACTGAAGTAGAAAAACGCGCTGTTATTGATGCAACAAGGATGGCAGGAGCTAAAGATGCATTTATTCTTGAAGAACCATTCGCAGCTGCTATAGGAGCTGGTCTGCCAGTAATGGAACCAACAGGCAGCATGGTTGTTGATATAGGAGGCGGAACTACAGATGTCGCAACGATAGCGTTAGGTGGTATTGTAAGCAGCCGTTCAATCCGGTTAGCTGGAGACAGTATGGATGAAGGGATTATCCATTTTGTACGCAAAAAATTCAATTTGTTAATTGGAGAACGCACAGCTGAACAAATTAAAATTGAAATTGGTTGTGCTTCAATTGAAAAAGCAGCTGAGTATGGATCTATGGATGTTCGAGGAAGAGATTTGTTAACTGGCTTGCCGCAAACGATTCAGGTTTCTGCGGTAGATGTTGCTGAAGCAATCAAAGAAGTTGTTGATGGCATCGTTAGTGCTGTAAGAGAAACTTTGGAAGAAACACCACCAGAAATTTCAGCAGATGTGATTGATCACGGCATTGTTTTAACAGGAGGCGGAGCATTATTAAGAAATATTGGTGATGCAATAGCTGATGAAACTGAAGTGCCCGTTTTTGTAGCAAATGATCCGTTAGATTGCGTTGCTTTAGGTACTGGAGAATCACTTAAGCACATAGATGTATATAAAAAGAAAAGAATGAAATAAGATGAAAAATATATTATGATGAAAAGATGCGGAAGCTATTTTGCTTCCTGCATCTTTTCATTTGATATAAAAATTTAGTGGATTACTAAGTTTTTTAGCTAAAGTTATGGTAAAATAAACAAAGCCTGAAGAATTAATGAGGTGATAAATTGCGTCAATTTTTTTCAAATAAAAAATTAATTATATTGTTGGTTAGTATAATTGTTTGTCTAGGTTTAATAGCCTATTCTATTTCAGGAAACGGTAAATTGCCAATAGTGCAACGATTCGGAAACGACATTACGGCTGTGACTGGTCAATTGTTATCAAAACCAACTAATGCGGTTGTCAAATTTGTTGATTCGGTGGAGAATTTGAGGAATACCTACAAAGAAAATCAATTGTTAAAATCAAAAATTGATGGTCTTTATGAAACAGAAGTAGAATTAGGTAATTTAAAACAAGACAACCAAAAAATGAAGGAACAACTAGAATTACAAGATACGCTTTCTGATTATAAGAAAATTAATGGAACTGTTATAAGTCGAAACCCTGATAATTGGATAAATCAAATTATTGTTGACCGAGGAAGTCAGAGTGGCATATCTGTAGGGTTATCTGTTATGGCGGACAATGGACTGATTGGTCGTGTGATAGAAGTGAATCCAGCTAGTTCAAAAGTCCAATTGATTACAACTTCAGACCAAAATAATAGTAGAGTTGCGGCTTCAGTTTCTTCAAAAAAAGGATTCGTCCATGGAATTATTAATGGATATGATTCAGAGACTAATCGTTTGATTATGAAACAAATAACAACCAAGATAACCTTAAAAAAAGGGGATCAAGTGATGACTTCCGGCTTGGGAGGCATATCACCAAATTCATTATTAATTGGTTCAATTGATGAAGTAAAACTAGATTCACACGGGTTATCTCAAGAGGCTTACGTTATACCTGCATCAGACTTTGATGATATTCGTTATGTAACTTTTATTCAACGGACAGCTGAAAGCGGGGAGTAAGATGAGTAGGGATTGGAAAATAAATATTTTTGCTCCAGTGTTAATTTTTTTGGGACTGTTGATAGATGGTCTCATTTCAGGCACTTTTTCTGAACATTTGTATACAGAAGATGGGAATGTCATGGTACCAAGATTAATTATTCTTATACTTGTATTAATTTCATTTTATCTACCCAGAAACAAAATGATTCTATATGCTATTGTTTTTGGGTTTCTGTATGATAGTTACTATGTAGGGGTATTAGGGATATATGTAGCAATTTTTCCTTTGATTGTGTATGTTACAAATAAATTGAAACAGGTATTAAACCCAAATCCAATTACTATTGGGATGATGATTTTCATTAATTTAACTATTTTAGAAACAATGCTCTATTGGATTTATAAATTATTAGGTTTTACTATGATTGATATGAATACTTTTATGGCTAACCGCTTGGGTCCTACATTATTGTTGAATTTGGTATTCTTTATAATCACATTTTATCCATTAAAAAAATTAATACTTAAAATGACTGGGAATTAAAAATAGTGGAATCCTTGTTCGTTATTTAGATGATGGGAGTTGTTGAAGTGAAACAGAGTGTGACATTAAAAGGAAGTAAAGATGGTTTTGTATTAACTTTAAACGAATCAGCTTCTTTTACTGCAATTGTTGAAGAGTTAGAACAGTTGTTAGAACATCTTAAAACGGAGTCGAAAAAAGATGACTCAAACGAAAAAAATAAAAAGATTCAACTAGAAGTAATAACTGGAAATCGTTTATTAACGGATGAAGAAAAAAAAGTACTAACAAAAATGATTAAAGAGAATAGTCATTTTGAAATAAAAAAAATTAGTTCAGCTGTTTTAACTTACGAATCAGCTCTAGCTTGGCAACAAGCTGTTAGTTTACAGATGGAGATACAAACAGTACGTAGTGGGCAAGTACTTCAAGCTCCAGGAGACATTCTTTTTGTTGGAAAGGTTCATCCTGGTGGAGTGATTCGAGCAAATGGTAGTATTTTTATCATTGGGGAATTACACGGTGTTGCACATGCAGGATTTGAAGGAGATGCAGCAGCGGTTATTGTTGCCGATTTTCATACAAATGCACAAGTACGAATAGCAGATAATGTTCAAATAATAGAAAATCAATCAGCGGAAAAATTGAGTGTAAAGAAAAATGAATTTGCATTTATAAATGATTTACATATATTAGATTTTGAAAATCTAGATCATTTAAGTAAAATGCGGCCGATGTTAGGTAAATTGACAGGGGGATTAATTTAAATGGGAACAGCAATTGTAATTACTTCTGGAAAAGGTGGCGTAGGGAAAACAACGTCAACAGCAAATATTGGAACTGCGCTTGCCTTACAAGGTAAACGGGTATGTCTGATTGATATGGATATAGGTTTAAGGAATTTAGATGTTATTTTAGGTTTAGAGAACCGAATTATTTATGATATTATTGATGTTGTTGAAGGACGCGCAAAATTACATCAAGCAATTATAAAAGATAAACGATTTAATGATAATCTATATTTACTACCAGCAGCACAAAATGCAGATAAAAATGACGTTAATGGCGAACAAATGAAAGAAATTGTTGCGGAATTAAAGGAAGAATATGATTATATTTTAATTGACTGTCCTGCGGGAATTGAACAGGGATTTCAAAATTCAATTGCTGCCGCAGATGAAGCAATTTTAGTAACTACACCTGAGATATCGGCTATTCGAGATGCAGATCGTATAATTGGGTTGTTAGAACAGACCGAATTAGATCCTCCGCAGCTTATCATAAACAGAATCCGCAAGAGAATGATGCAAGATGGAGAAGTTCTAGATGTAGACGAAATTACAAGACACCTTTCAGTTGATCTATTGGGTATTATTTTTGATGATGATGACGTTGTTCGTTCTTCTAATAAAGGAGATCCTATTGTCTTAAATCCGAAAAATCCTGCTTCACAAGGATATCGAAATGTCGCTCGTCGTATATTAGGCGAAACAGTACCTTTGATGTCGATAAAAAAAGAAAAAGAAAGTTTTTGGAAGAAACTATTTGGCAAAAAAAGTTAAATGTGTTATAGTTTTAAAAATAAACAAAAGCAAAGACGAGAAAAAGTAAGGTTAGAAACTCAACAGAGAGATTGCGGTTGGTGCGAGCAATTAAGAGCCTAGTCTGAACACACATCTCCAAGCTGACAGTTGAACCATACTTAGTAAACTGATCCGGGTGTACCCGTTATAGTACTAGCGTTTAGTTGTTTTGAACGCGATAAGGTAGTTTTCTGTAAAGAGACTACAAAAAAAGGTGGTACCACGATATAAAAACTATCGTCCTTTGATTTCCTGTTATTTAGGGAGTCAAAGGACTTTTTTGTTTTTATTTAAATTGGTTTTAAAAAAAAAGAGATTGGGGAGTTTGTAATGAAAAATAATTTATTGAAGATTATCACAGGTTTAGGTTTATTCATATTGGTTCTTTCGGGTTGTAGTACTAATTCAACAGAAGAAGATAGCTATGATTCTATTTTAGAAAATGGCACAATTGTAATGGGACTGGATGATACCTTTGCACCAATGGGTTATAGAGATTCAAACGATGAAATAGTTGGATTTGATATTGATTTAGCTAATGAAGTCGGGGAACGTATGGGAGTTGAGTTTAAATTTCAAACGATTGATTGGGCATTAAAGGAAACAGAATTAAATGCTGGAAATATTGATGTAATTTGGAATGGTTATACCATAACCGAAGAAAGAAAAGAGAAAGTACTATTTAGTAGTCCTTATTTGAATAATAGTCAACTTATTATTGTTTTAGAAGATAGTCCAATAAACAGCAAAGCCGATTTGAAGGATAAAACGGTGGCTGCACAACAATCATCAAGTGCAGTTGATGCAGTTATGGCTGATGATTCAGATATAATTAAAACATTTAATAACGGTGAAATAGTTCAGTATCCTTCTAATAACGATGTGTTTAATGATTTAGCATCGGGACGAAGCGATGCGATTGTAGTAGATGAGACAATGGGTCGCTATTATATGCAACAAAATAAAGACATGGATTACCGAGTGCTGGATGATAATTTTGGTAATGAAGAATATGCAGTAGGGTTGCGTAAGTCGGATGTTAAGTTAAAACAAGCTATAGATGAGAATTTAGCAGATCTTAAAAAAGATGGTACCTATGATAAGATATATGATAAATGGTTTGCAGAGTAGAAAAATAGCGTTGTTTAAATGAAACATACTTAACACGTTTCATTTAAACAACATTATGATAAAAAAGTTTCTAATAAGATAATAAAGAAACTACATACTACTTGAATATTTTATGAGAGAAGAGGAAGAATATGAATCTAATTAATGATATTATGCCTACTTTAATTAATGGTCTAGGTACAACAATGCGTCTTTTTATTATTATCTTTGTTCTAACAATCCCTCTAGGCTTTTTAGTTGCGTGTATACGAATTTATTCTCCACGATTCCTTTCTTGGGTTATTCAACTGTATATCTATGTTATGCGTGGTACGCCCTTATTATTACAGTTGATGATTGTATTTTTTGGTCTTCCGTTAATTGGAATTACATTTGATCGGTTTACAGCAGCTATTATTGCATTCGGTTTGAACTACACAGCCTATTATGCGGAGATATTTAGAGGTGGAATCATATCCGTGCCACAAGGGCAATTTGAAGCAATTAGAGTTTTGGGAATTGGTAGAATACAAGGCTTTAGAAGAATTATTATTCCACAAGTTTTACGTACGGTCCTTCCTTCTGTCGGGAACGAAGTTATATCACTAGTAAAAGATACGTCACTGGTCTATATCCTAGGACTTGGAGAGTTATTGAGAGCCGGACAGATTGCAGCAAACACCTATGCTTCACTACTGCCTTTTGTAGCAGTTGGAATCATTTATCTCTTTATCACAGGAATAATCACAATTATTTTGCTTATTGTTGAAAAGAAATTTAATTTTTGAGAGGGTGAGCTATATGTTGTTGAAAGCACTAGGAGTCACTAAAACGTTCAATAAAATGAAAGTAATAAATAACTTCGATTTTACAATAAGTCATGGAGAAATTATTTCTTTAGTAGGTGAATCAGGAACAGGCAAAACAACGTTTATGAGACTGTTGACTGATCTTGAAGAAGCGGATACAGGTACAATTTCAATAAATGGTGATTACCTTTGTAAAATGACGACTGAAAAAAAAACTCACTACACTTCAAAGAAAGAGAGAAATCGATATGGCAACAAAATTGGATTGGTTTTTCAAGACTACCAATTATTTCCTAATTTAAATGTCATACAAAATTGTATTGAAGCGCCTGTGCAAAAAAAGTTAATGACAATAAAAGAAGCGACAATAAAAGCTGAAAGTTTACTAAAACAAATGAATTTATTAGACAAAAAAGACTCATACCCAAAAACTTTGTCAGGTGGCCAACAACAAAGAGCAGCAATTGCACGCGCAATGATGTTAAGTCCAGAAATACTTTGTTTCGATGAACCAACATCAGCATTAGATCGCCATTCTTCAAATGGAGTTGGTGAGATGATACAAAAGATAGCTGCTACAGGAACAGGGATATTGATTGTTACTCACGACATTGAGTTTGCAGAAAAATTTAGTACAAGAAATATCTCTTCAGATACTTTTATTTAAAATAATAAAATAGCAATTATGTAAAAAAAGATTTTTTTACAAAAAGATAAAATTATTTATTGACGTAGAAGTCTCTTTTTGGTATGCTACTACTGTTGTTAATGTGTAGCACCACAACTACAACCGCGCGGGAATGAGTTTGTAAGTCCAGTAATGGCGCTCATGACGGCGAGTCTAAGTCTAATAAGGAGGTGCGAATAAATGTACGCAATTATTAAAACAGGTGGAAAACAAATTAAAGTTGAAGTGGGCCAAGCAATCTATATTGAAAAATTAGATATTGATGCTGGTGAAACAGTTATATTTGATGAAGTTATCTTAGTAGGTGGCGAAGAAACAAAAGTTGGTGTTCCAACTATTGATGGAGCTGTTGTTGAAGGTACAGTTGAAAAACATGGTCTTCAAAAGAAAGTTACGACTTTTGTATACAAACGCAGAAAAGACTCACATCGTAAACAAGGACATCGTCAACCTTATACAAAAGTTATGATTAATGCAATCAACGCATAAGAAAGTGGTGTCTGTGAATGATTCATGCATTTTTGAAGCGTAACGAGGAGAACAATATTGTTTCTTTTGAAGTTACAGGTCATGCAGAGTCAGGAGCTTACGGAACTGACATTGTCTGTGCAGCCGTATCAGCTTTAACAATTGGGACAACGAATAGTTTATCTGTTTTGGGTGGATTCACTCCACTGGTTGAAACAAATGATGAAGTCGAAGGTGGATATCTTTATGTTGAATTACCAGTGGGAATCACTGGGAAACAATTGACTACTACGCAGATTCTTTTGGAAAGCCTTCTCTTGTCTTTAAAAAGTATAGCAGAAGAATATCCTAATTATGTCAAATTGAATTACATTTTAGACTAAAAACAGGAGGTGCAATTAAAATGTTGAAAATGAATTTACAGTTCTTTGCCCATAAAAAAGGGGGCGGATCTACAACTAACGGTCGTGATTCTCAATCTAAACGTTTAGGTTCTAAACGTGCAGATGGTCAAACTGTTACTGGCGGATCAATTTTATACCGTCAACGCGGTACTAAAATCTACCCAGGTACTAACGTGGGAATTGGTGGAGATGACACTTTATTTGCTAAAGTTGATGGCGTTGTTCGTTTCGAACGTAAAGGCCGCGACAAAAAGCAAGTATCTGTTTACCCAGTTGCTCAATAATTTAACAAAAAAAACTCTTCTATTTTTTAGAAGAGCTTTTTTTTTAGTTTTAATTCTTTTTTAATTCTTTTTTTAAAAAAATTAAAAAAAATTAGAAAGAGAGGAGAGTTATAGTGATTGATTTAATTATTGGTATTTTAGGCTTTAGTATAAGTGCCGCAGTCATTATCATCATTCTTTTTGGTTTGTTGAAATTAGAAATCTGGGTATACAATGATGCGAATAGAAGACGAATGCGAGGCGGTATTTGGGCTTTTTTAGTATTGATTACTCTAGTTATTCCAGGTTTGTTAGTTTATTTACTGATTAGAAAACCAGCTGGTAATTTTAAATACCATCATTTTAAAAAGAATCGGTTTTAATTACTTTGGTAACCTATTTTTTTATTATTAGTGGTATTATTATTTTAAGATGAAATTCAGAAAAAAATAGTCATAATTTTAAAAAAATGAGTCTTGAAAGTTAGACGTTTATTCGTTAGAATAATACAGGTAGTAATTAACTTGTAAAACAGATGATTAAGTTTGGTAAAGAATGATTTTTTTAATAAAAGAGCTATGGATTAAGAAAAGAGGTCGGGCAAAGTGTCTCAAAAAGAAATCGAACGTTTATTTTCAGGATTAGATACTTCCGTTCAATTGTTACAGAAAGAATTAGGTGTTTCATATTTAGAAGGACTTTCTGAGACAGGTGAAAATATTATTGATGGAAAGAAGGCAACGCAAGAAAATAAGTATCCTTCAGACCAAACAGTAAAAATGCTGACGGAACTTTATCAAGAATTGCCTCTAGATAATATGGAACCTGAAGAGATAAGAAAAAGTTTTCAATTAGCGCTGTTAAAAGGTGCGAAAAGTGACCAAGTGCAAGCGAATCATCAGATGACACCTGATGCTATTGGATTTATATTATCCTATTTAATTGAAAAGGTTATTGATATAGATATAAAAAAAATACGTCTACTTGATCCGGCAGTTGGAACAGGGAATTTATTGTCTACCATTTATAATGGATTGACTTTAAAAGAAATTGAGGTTGAAGCTGAAGGAATAGACAATGATGATTTATTGTTGTCATTGGCTCTTATTAATACAGAACTTCAAGGGCAAAGAGTAAAATTAACTCACCAAGATGCGCTGACAGACTTACTTATCGATCCAGTAGATATTGTGGTCAGTGATTTACCAGTAGGTTTTTATCCGATAGATAAGAATGCTAAACGTTTTAAGGCGAGTGCACCTGAAGGACACTCATACGCGCATCATTTATTTATTGAACAAAGTATCTATTACCTGAAAAATAATGGTTACGGAGTGTTTTTAGTCCCTACACAACTATTTGAAACAAAAGAATCAGCTGCATTAACTAAAATAATTCAATCCGAAGCTTATCTTCAAGGCATGCTTCACTTACCAAAAGAATTGTTTAAATCTGAGAAGTCAAGAAAATCTATTCTTTTAATTCAAAAAAAAGGAGATAAAGCAAAACAAGTAAAACAAGTTTTGTTAGCTCAGATACCTGATTTTAAAAACCAAACCTCTATGCATCATTTTATGCAAGAAGTTGAAAATTGGAAACAAGAAAATATAAAAAATGAGAAATAAGGGGTTTTATTATGTCAAAAACAATCGCAATAAACGCAGGAAGTTCTAGTTTAAAGTTTACTCTTTACGAAATGCCAGCAGAAGAAGAAATTGTTTCAGGAATTATTGAAAGAGTTGGTCTAAAAAATTCTGTATTTACAACTAAATACAATGGCGAAAAATATAAAGTAGTTGAGGATATCAAAAATCATGAAATCGCAATACACATGGTTTTAGATAAATTAATCGAATTAAATGTAATTAAAAATTATGAAGAAATTACAGGTGTCGGTCATCGTGTGGTTGCTGGGGGTGAAATTTTTAAAGATTCAGCTCTTGTCACTGATGAAGTAATCGCTCAAATTGAAGGCTTGGCAGAATTTGCGCCCTTACACAATCCTGCAAATGCTACAGGAATTAAAGCATTTAAAAAATTATTGCCAAATATCACTAGTGTAGCAGTATTTGATACATCATTTCATGCGTCTATGCCAGAAGAAAACTACTTATATAGTATTCCAATGAGTTATTATAAAGATTTTGCAGCCCGTAAATACGGAGCTCATGGTACATCTCACAAATATGTTTCAGAACGCGCAGCTGAAATGCTTGGTAAACCATTAGAAGATCTTAAACTCATTACTTGTCATTTAGGAAATGGCGGTTCTATTACAGCTGTTAAAGAGGGTAAATCACTTGACACATCAATGGGCTTTACTCCTCTAGCAGGGATTACTATGGGAACGCGTTCAGGTGATATTGATGCTTCTATATTGCCATTTTTAATGAATAAATTAGGTCTTAGTGACATTAATGAAATGGTTTATATTTTGAATAATAAATCTGGATTATTAGGTCTTTCTGGTGTTTCTAGTGATATGCGTGATGTAGAAGATGCAGCAGAAGCAGGAAATGAACAAGCACAAATAGCTTTAGATATTTTTTATAACCGTGTACAAAAATATATTGGTCAGTATTTTGCCTTATTGAATGGTGCAGATGCGATTGTCTTTACAGCAGGGATTGGAGAAAATTCTCCTGAAACACGCCAAATTATTATTGATGGTATAAATTGGTTTGGAGCAGAAATTGATGAAGAAGCAAATAAAGTACGAGGTAAAGAACGTATTATCTCTACTACCGATTCAAAAGTAAAGGTATTGTTAATTCCAACAGATGAAGAAATTGTTATCGCACGTGATGTAGAAAGATTACGTAAGTAATTGACTTATTTAATGAAATAAAAGCAAAATAAAAGGGGCATTAAAAAAGTTTTAACTTTTTTAATGCCCCTTTTATTTTAATAAATTATGATTCCGGAATATTATCTAAACCAGTTCTAACAATTAATACATCACATGAAGCGTGTCTAATAACATACTCTGAAACGGAACCTATAAAAATACGTTCAACAGCATTTAAACCGGTTGCTCCTAAAAGAATTAAGTCAATATTTTTGTCTTCCGGTATTTGTTTTGCGATTAAAACTTTTGGTGAACCATATTCAATAGAGTAACTAATATCTGCAACTCGGTGATTCTTAGCATAGCGAACATATTCTTCTAAAGTTGTAGTAGCTTGTTCCTTAGCTTTTTCAGCCATAGAACCATCAAAGGTTGAAATACTCTGAAAAGCTCTAGTATCAATTACATGTGCTAAAATTAAAGTAGCATTATTTCGTACAGCAACTTGTACACCTTTTTTAAAAGCAAGTTCAGCTTCTTTTGAACCGTCAATAGCAACCAAAATCCGATTATACTGTTGTAACATATAAATCACTCCATTCTAATTAAATTATTGAACTAGTTAACAAGTACTTCTATCTATGATTATTGTACCTCAAATAAATTCGTTTTCATAGAATTTGTATTCAATAAAGTAGATAAAGTGTTCATATTAAGAATTCACATAAAAAAGTTCAAGGCAAAAATAAAAATCATCATAAAAAGACTTACTAAACCTAAGAATCCAAATGAAAGCCAAACAGGATGATAAAAAATTAAAGCTAAACTAGCAATTCCAGAAAAAATAAATAGTATTCCAAAAATAAGAAAAAGGTTTTGAGCATATTTTTTTCTCTCAGCATGAAGATTTGGAATAAAGATAGTCGCTTTACCACTTATTAAAAAATAAGATAGGGATAACAAAAGAAAGGCGAAAATTCCGAATAAAATTTGTAACAACATACTGGATGTTCCTTTCTGTAGATAAGTACTTTTAATCACTTTAAAATAAAATAGAAACGACAAAATAGAAAAAAGCCACTCAATAAAGAATGGCTTTCAAAGTTTTTCAACTTTAATAAGAAATCCGGTGATGCCGTTTATACGTCCAGGTTGTATTGAACCCGCAGTTAGCAGGTGGGCTCCACTGTCAAACGTCTAACTACCAAGTGAAAAGGCATGTTATTTGTTTGAATCAGTTTGGATCCCAAGGTAATATTAATTGTTCGGTCAACACATGTTGGACATGACGAGCATCTCAGAAATCTTATCTTTATATTAGCATACAGCTAACAAACTGTCAATAATTCAGTAATGCTTTCGATTCAAAAAACATACCTACAATACAACAAAGAAACCGCTATTTTATTCTTTTTTTTGGTTGATCTTATTGTATTGACGTGCTAATGCATCTTCATATTTCCCAGTGTGGTTAGGGTGATAATAAATAGATTTTTTTAATTTATCTGGTAGATATTGCTGATCTACCCATGCTTCTGGATAGCTATGAGGGTATTTATAAGTTAAACCACGACCTAAATTTTTTGCACCTTTATAATGAGAGTCTCTTAAATGATCAGGCACATCTCCACTTTTTCCAGAACGTATATCCTGTAAAGCTGCATCAATTGCAACGACTGAAGAATTTGACTTTGGTGAAAGGCACAAGTCGATAACCGCAGTAGCTAATGGAATTTTGGCTTCTGGAAAACCAAGTCTTTCGGAAGCATGGATAGCTGTGACAGTCCTTTGAGCAGCAGATGGATTAGCTAGCCCAATATCTTCGTAGGCAATCACCATTAATCTTCTAGCAATAATAGGCAGATCACCGGCTTCTATTAGACGGCCTAAGTAATGCAAAGAAGCATTTACATCGCTGCCACGAATAGATTTCTGTAATGCTGAAATAACGTCATAATGAGCGTCTCCGTCTTTATCATGAGTCAATGCTTTTCGTTGAATACATTCTTCTACAATATCTAGAGTGATTTGAATTATCCCATTCTCATCGGGATTAGTTGATTTAACTGCTAGTTCCAATCCATTAAGAGAACTCCTTAAATCGCCATTAGTTGTTCTTGAAAGGTGTAAGGTAGCTTCATCTGTAATATTAACAGTATAATTACCTAAGCCACGTTCTTTATCTTCAAGAGCAGAAGTTAAAGCTAGTTGTATATTTTCTATAGAAAGAGGTTTTAATTCAAAAATCTGAGCTCTACTTCTGATAGCAGGACTGATAGATATATAAGGATTCTCAGTTGTTGCGCCAATTAAAATGATTCGACCACTTTCTAAGTGGGGCAGCAAAAAATCTTGTTTAGGTTTGTCTAGACGATGAACCTCATCAAGCAAAAGAATCACCGAACCACTCATCTTTGCTTCTTCAGCAACAATTTGTAAATCCTTTTTAGTATCAGTAGCAGCATTTAATATCCGAAAAGCATATCGAGTGGAACCTGCAATAGCGCTAGCAATACTTGTTTTACCAATACCTGGAGGTCCATATAAAATCATGGAAGACAGCATTTTTGCATCAACCATCCGTTGAATGATTTTTCCAGGCCCTACTAAATGACTTTGTCCAATAACTTGATTGATGCTTGTAGGACGCATCCGGAATGCTAAAGGTTTATTCATATTTTGCACCTCCATAATAATTACCTTAACAGTATATCATTTAAAGACTTCAGCTTCTACTTATAACGAACGTTTGTTTGCAGGATAGTATAATTAAAAATGAGAAAAAGTAAGTAATGTTCCCTATTATTTTAAAATTATGCTATCATTAATTAGAATAACAAGTTAAGTAATTTAATAGCTAAATAAAAAACTTTCCTAAGGACTTTCGGGTTATGAAGGAGTGAAAAATTTGATAACAAAGCTAACAAAAAGGAAAGTTTCATCCTATGTTGTACCCGTGAAATCAAGCGTTCAAATAGAGGCTGAAATTGAAGCGGAAGATATCTTGAATGAAGCTTATCACCAAACTAACAGTATCTATCGCCAAGTTCAAGAACAACTGGTAGAATTTAGAAGTCTTACTAAAGAATATAAGAAAAGCTTTTATCAAGAAGAAAGTAGTAGATTGCAACAGTTGGAAAAAAAAATTACCGCATTAGAAATAGTCTATGCAATCAAACATCAGGCTCTAAAAAAAATATTTGAAAACAAACAAATAAAAATGGATGACATTCTTGTGAAAAAATCTGATGAGATTGAAAAAATACTGAGTGTAAAAAAAGAAGAATATCAGAAAGATATAATAGAGAATCTAAAGTACTTAAGAGAAGAAAATGAGGCATTTATTTTTTATCAAGAGCAAGAAAAGGCTAGTTTAGAAAATAAAGAGCAAGAATTATTTTTAACTATACAAAAAATACAAGACAACTATAAATTGAGCGAACAAGAACTGAACAACCAACTAGATTATTACAAGGAGCTAAAAAAGTTAAAGCAAACTAGAGTGTTTAAAGTTGGGATAGTGATCCTTTTCTTAGCTACAATAAATATTGTACAGTTAACTTTTTCTCAACCGCAAAGATTGCTTGAAACCATTTTCCCTTTATTAATAGCCTGTGCGACAGTATATCTTTTATCTATTACAATATCAGAAGGTAAAAAAGAGAAAAATCAGCATAAGCTGCTTCAGCGCAATCAATTTTTAATTGAGCAAAACTTGGAAATTAAAGAGGGAATTAAATATATAGAGGAAGATTTGAAAAAACTATTAAATGAAAAAGCCAGCTTAGAAAAAATAGATCGTTCTTTTGGAGATAATTTTCAGTTTCTAAAGATTATACAACAAGATTTAAAAGAGTCAGAGATGAAGCGTAAAATTTTAGAATCAGAAAATGCAGCATTAAGGAAACATTTAATTTCACAAAAATAAAATAAGAGTAACATTTTTAATCTATAACATAATTATTTTATAGATATGAAAGGAATAAAGGTAAATTCAATCATGAAGGAATCATCTACATTTGAACAAGTACAAGCATTCCATGAAGTTTTTAATCAACCAAAAAATACTAGTCCGACAGCACTAGTGCCACAAGAAGCGTTACACCGTGCGGCATTTTCAACAGAAGAAATATTAGAATTTTTGTATGCAAGTGTAAAAGGGGACTTATCGTCATTTGAAAAAATCGTTTTCCAATGGGAACAGTCTGTTGTTAAAACGATTACTAAAATAAAAATGGAAAATAAAGAAGTCAAGTCGACTTTAGTCGGGCAAGTTGATGCATTGATAGATGCGAACTATTTTAATTATGGTTCGTTTGTTTTAATGGGTGTAGATCCAAGACCTATTTCAACTATTGTGCATGAGGCTAATATGGGGAAACGATTTCCTGATGGAAAGCCTCATTATCGAATATCAGATGGCAAAGTATTAAAACCAAAAGATTGGGAACAACTATATGCTCCAGAAAAAAAAATCAAAACTGAAATTGAAAGACAAATCAAAGAAAAAAGAGGGAACATATAGATGAAGACAATTAAAGAAAATATAAAAGAACTTAAAATAAATCACGCTTTTTATAAAGCTATTTATGGTATAGAAAAAGAAGGGTTACGGGTTTTGAATACGAGTACACTGTCTTTAACTGAACACTCAACTCAATTTGGAAACCGTTCATTCCATCCGTATATTCAAACCGATTTTAGTGAATCACAATTAGAATTAATTACTCCACCACTTAACTCCATTAGTGAAACTAATAGATGGTTAAGTGCGATTCATGATGTTGTACTAAGAACTATTTCTAAGGATGAATTTATTTGGCCGATGAGTATGCCAGTTGTTTTACCTGAAGAATCTATTATACCTATAGCAAACTTAGATAGTGAAAAAGATGTAGCCTACCGTAAACATTTAGCGGATAAGTATGGTAAAAATAAACAGATGTTGAGCGGAGTTCATTATAATTTTGAACTTGATAAAGAAATGATAAAACAATTGTATTTAAATCAAACGGAGTATGTAGATCTCGTTCATTTTCAATCCTCTCTTTATTTAAAATTAGCAAGGAATTTTTTGCGTTATCGATGGGTTTTAACCTATTTATTAAGTGCTGCACCTGTTGCAGATTCTTCCTTCTTTAAGAATAAAAAATGTGAAATAGACCCTCCAAAAAAATACATTAGAAGTATTCGTAGTAGCCACTTTGGTTATGCTAATTCAGAGGATGTATCTATTTCATTTGAGACGGTTGAAAAGTATGTTGAAAATTTAGAAACAGCTGTAAACGAAGGTATGTTATCTGAAGAAAAAGAGTTTTATTCAGGTGTACGTTTAAGAGGAACCAAGAAAGCTCGTGAGATGCTGCAGGAAGGTATTTCTTATGTAGAATTAAGAATTTTTGATTTGAACCCTTTTGATGCTTTTGGGATATCTGAACAAGATATGCAGTTCATTCATTTGTTTTGTATGCTAATGATTTGGAAAGATGAGTCAGCAACAATGGAAGAAGTTGAAAAAGGAAAAGAAATGAGCGAGATAGTTGCTTTAGAAAATCCTTTTGAGGCTACTCAGTACCATAAAGAAGGAATGGATCTTATAAATCAAATGTTTGAAATGATTCAAGAAACTAATGGTTCGCTTACTCAAACTAACTGTATTCAGCATGCCAAAGAACAATTCGAAAAACCAGAAACGACAATAGCCGCTCGAATGGTAGAAGGTATTGAAAACAATGGAACCTATTTGTCTTTTGGGATGCAATTAGCTGAAAAATATAAAAAAGAATCTCTTGAAAAACCTTACATGGTAAGAGGGTTTTCAAATATGGAATTATCAACTCAATTGCTTATTTTTGATGCCATTCAAAAAGGTTTAATAGTAGAAATTTTAGATGAAACAGAACAATTTTTAAAATTGAGTTATAAAGACCACGTTGAGTATGTGAAAAATGCTAACATGACATCAAAAGATCAGTATATCGCTCCTTTAATTATGGAGAACAAAACGGTTACGAAAAAAATACTTGCTGCCAAAGGGTTTAATGTACCAGCAGGGGAAGAATACCATAATAAAAAAGAGGCTGAAGAAAATTATTGGCTGTATAAAACTAAAGGGATCGTGATAAAGCCTAAATCGACTAATTATGGCATCGGTATCTCTATATTTAAAGAAGGCGCTGATTTAGATGATTATCAATCAGCTTTAGACTTTGCCTTTAAAGAAGATTCGACTATTTTAGTAGAAGAATTCATTGAAGGAACAGAATACCGCTTTTTTGTTCTAGATGGTCAAGTAGCAGCAATATTATTGCGCACGCCTGCCAATGTAATTGGAGATGGAGAACACACAATAAAGGAATTAGTCGCAGAAAAAAATAAAAATCCATTACGTGGAACGAATCACCGTGCGCCACTTGAAGCGATTCAATTAGACGAGATTGAACAATTAATGTTAAAAGAACAAGGATATACTATAGATAGTATCCCTAAAAAAGATATCCAAGTATACTTGCGTGAAAACTCCAATATGAGTACAGGTGGAGACTCCACTGACGTGACGGATATCATTGATGACTCTTATAAAAAAGCAGCGATAGAAATGACCGAAGCAGTAGGCGCAAGGGTTTGTGGAGTAGATTTAATAATTCCAGATTATACTCATATCTCTACAAAAGAAGCTCCGGGATATACTGTCATTGAAGCGAATTTTAATCCTGCAATGCATATGCATGCCTATGTATCAAAAGGACAAGGGCGACCATTAACAATGGGCATTTTGAAGATGCTTTTTCCAGAAATAATTTAAGGCACAAAAAAATAGATAAGAGAGATTCGACAAAAGTCGTTGGATGTCTCTTTTTATCTTCATATCAACGAATATTGTTGTTACTATAACAGAAAATATGAAAAGGGAGGATAACAATGGAAAGATTTTATTTTGACTACGCTGCAACTAGTCCAGTACATCCAGAAGTAATAGAAGTTATTTATGATGCGATGAAAAATCATTTTGGTAATGCTTCTAGTATTCACTATTTTGGAAGAGATAGCCGGCGAATTATGGATAATGCCAAAATGGTATTTGCTCGAAGTATTGGCGCTAAACCAAATGAAATTGTTCTAACAAGCGGTGGAACAGAGAGTGATAATACAGCTATTATAGAGACCGCATTTGCTCGAGAAAAAGAAGGCAAACACATCATCACAACAGTCATTGAACACCATGCCGTTTTAAGACCAATGGAGTATTTGGAAACGATGGGATTTGAAGTTACCTATCTTCCTGTTAATAAGTTTGGCATGATTGACTTACAAGATTTAAAGGAAGCATTAAGAGAAGATACCATTTTAGTTTCTATTATGTATGGAAACAATGAAGTAGGATCAATATTGAATATTGAATCAGTCGGGAAGATCATTAAGGAAAGCCTATCTACGGCGTATTTTCATACAGATGCTGTTCAAGCATATGGATTAGAAACAATAAATGTGAAAAAAGACTTCATCGACTTGTTATCCACTTCGAGTCATAAAATAAATGGACCTAAAGGAATTGGATTTATATATATAAGTGAGACTATCCATTTGCCAAGTTTTATGCTTGGTGGAGAACAAGAGATGGAACGCAGAGCAGGAACGGAAAATATTCCCGCAATAGCTGGATTCCAAAAAGCGGTAGAAATCGCACAATTAAAAAAAAACACACGTAAAAAAGATTATCAAAATTTTAGTAACCATTTGTTGTATCGCTTAAAAGAGGGTGGTGTTGAATTTGAAATAAATGGTCATCCTGACAACAGATTATTGCATATCATCAATATCTGGTTCAAAGATGTCTCATCAGAACAATTATTGCTCTTAATGGACTTAGCTGGCATTGCTATCTCTGCTGGATCAGCTTGTACAGCCGGAAATATTAATCCTAGTCATGTTCTAATGGCTATGTATGGTGAAAAAAGTCAGAGGGTAAACGAATCTGTTAGAATTAGTTTTGGAATAGAAACAACTATAGAATTGATTGATCATTTAGCAGATGAATTAATTAGAGTAACAACAAAATTAAAAAAATAAATAAGTGATTAGTCAGTAAGATTTAATAGGTAATTATGATATAGTAGATAAGAATAAATTTAATCTGAAAAGCAAATATAATAGATGAGGTGAAAGGATTGGCATTTGAAAAGATAGCAAAGCTACAAGGTTCAAATGATGTATATACACTTAGTCCTGACTTAAAAAAATATACATTAAGAGATAACGCTTTTGAAGAATTGAAAACAGGCAATTTCCAATATCTTCGCACATTATCTGGTGATTCTATGGTTAACCAAGAAGTAAAGTTGAAGATTGTTATCTCCAATGATTTATCTAAATTAAAAATAGCAACAACTACTATGAATGGTCTTAGAGCCGTTAACATTTATACAGGCGATACTTTTAAAGAAATACGTGAAAAACACGAATTTATTATGCAAGAATTTTTAAACAAAGGAATTTTCAAAAAAAAATAAAATAAGCGAAAAAAGCATTAAAAATGGGTTTATCCATTTTTAATGCTTTTTTTAGATAAACTGCAAGCCCAGTTATCTTGCTTTCTTTCAAAAAGTTAGTATAATGAACTAGACTGAAAAAATACGACCTTCAAATCGTTAAGATTTTCAGAATCTATTTGAAATGATGGTGAAAGTATGAAAAACAATAGCAACACACGCGTTGTGGTAGGAATGAGCGGCGGAGTAGATTCTTCTGTTACAGCTCTATTGTTAAAACAACAAGGTTATGATGTAATTGGAATTTTTATGAAGAATTGGGATGACACCGATGAGTTCGGAGTATGTACAGCCACTGAAGACTATAATGATGTTGCTCTAGTTGCTAACCAAATTGGTGTTCCATATTATTCAGTAAACTTTGAAAAACAATATTGGGATAAAGTATTTCAATATTTCTTAGATGAATATAAAAAAGGACGGACACCTAATCCTGATGTGATGTGTAATAAAGAAATTAAATTTAAAGCCTTTTTAGACTATGCCGTCGAATTAGGAGCAGATTATGTCGCTACAGGCCATTACGCTCAAGTAGAAAGAGACGAAAATGGTGTCACTCATATGTTGAGAGGAATCGATAATAACAAAGATCAAACTTATTTTTTGAATCAATTATCACAAGAACAATTGGCTAAAACGTTGTTCCCATTAGGTAATATGGAAAAAAGTGAAGTTCGTAGAATCGCGGAAGAAGCTAACTTAGCAACAGCTAAGAAAAAAGACTCTACCGGAGTGTGTTTTATTGGAGAAAGAGATTTCAAAAAATTCTTGATGAATTACTTACCAGCTCAACCTGGTAAAATGATGACACCAGATGGCGAATTAAAAGGAACACATGATGGCTTGATGTACTATACAATTGGACAAAGACAAGGATTAGGAATTGGTGGAGGCGGCGCTTCTAGCGAGCCATGGTTTGTTATTGGAAAAGATTTAAAAACAAACACATTGTTTGTTGGTCAAGGATTCCACCATGAATGGTTATATGCTACACGCTTAGATGCTACCAATATTCATTTTACAACAGATGAAACAAAAGCAACGACATTCAAATGTACGGCTAAATTTCGTTATAGACAAGCGGATACAGCTGTTACAGTCCATTTAAATAAAGATGGAACGACAGCTAAAGTTGAATTTGATGAGCCTGTTCGTGCAATTACTCCTGGGCAAGCCGTTGTCTTTTATAAAGAGATGGAATGTCTTGGCGGAGGTACAATTGACGCTGCTTACAATGCATCAAGAGAATTACAATACGTATAATACTCTAAAGAAGACGGGCTTGTGTTTAGTCCTGTCTTCTTTTCTAATTTTAAAAAATGTAAACTGACAGAATATAGAAAATTATCTTTGTTTGGTGTAAAATGATAAGAGTTATAAAGGAGTGAGCAAAGTGAACCTAAATCATAAAGCTTTTCAATTATGGGAAAATGGTCAATTGAATGAGGCTGTTCAGTTATTATTTGAAGAGATTGAAAAAAACGATGAAAATAGTGATAGTTATTGCAACTTAGCCAGTATTTTTATTTTAGCTAAAAAATATGATGATGCTCAAGTTGTTTTAGAAACAGCTCATGAAAAATATCCGAACCACATAGAATTACTTTATACATTTGGCAATCTATATTATCAAAAAAATAATTCTACACTTGCTTTAAAGTACTTTTATCAGGTATTTAATGGGAATGAAGATAGCTTGAAAAAAGATGCGACAATTATGATAGGTCAGTGTTATTTACTATTAAATGAACCCAAAAAAGCATTAGTTTATTTAATAACAGCTTATGAAAATAATGAAAAAGATAGTTCAATTATGATTTTATTAGGTGATTGTATGATGCAAACAAGTCACTTTAAAGAAGCCAAAAATTATTATATGAAAGCTTGGGAAGTATCACCTAAAAATGATGAAATTTTGTTTAAACGAGGTTTGGTAGGAGCTGCTTTAAAAGAAGAACCAGAAATTTTTAATGATTTTTTTGAACAATCAAAAAAACTAAATCCCAAAAAATATCAAAAAAGACTTCAACAAATAAAAGATATTGAGACCTTTATTTATAGTCAAAAAAATAATACACAACCAATAAATGAAAATGAATTAAACGATCGAAAGGATGGATAAAAATGGCTGAACAAGAAAACTTAGCTTTATTTTCAGCGGAAGAACCATATATAGTGGGACAAACCGTAGCCATATTTTATCAAAATCCAACAAATTTTTATAAAGTTTTATTAGTAAAGGTAATGGAAACAAATACAAACTATGATGACAAAGAAATTGTGATTACTGGAAGTTTCGGTCAAGTTCAAGAAGAAGAAAGTTACCGATTCTATGGAAAAATAGCCGACCATCCCAAATTTGGGGTTCAGTTTAATGCACATCGTTATAAACAAGAAAAGCCGACCTCTGTAGTTGGAATAGTAAATTATCTTTCCAGTGATAAATTCCCAGGCATTGGTAAAAAAACGGCAGAAAATATTGTGAAAGTACTAGGAGAAGAAGCTATTGATCGAATAAGTGATGATCCTGCTATTTTAGAAGAGATCACTGGTTTAAATGATAAAAAAAAAGCGGTTTTAGTTCAAACTATTCAAGCAAGTGATGGAATGGAAAAAATTATTATTGGATTAAATAGCTATGGCTTTGGAAGTCAACTAGCATTTAATATTTATCAAACGTACCAGAATGAGACATTAGAAATTATTCAAGAAAATCCTTATCAATTAATTCAGGATATTGAAAATATTGGATTTAAGAAGGCTGATGCTATTGCTGAACAACTTGGTTTTGCAGCTGATTCGCCTGCTCGATTAAAAGCAGCTGTTTTTTTTGCTTTAAATGAATTATGTTTAAGCCAGGGAAATACTTATATATTAGCAAAACCTTTATTAGAAGAAAGTCTGCGAGTTCTAGAATCAAGTCGATCTTTCATTATTGATCCAGATGCAGTTGCTTCTGAATTAGTACATCTTGTTGAGGAAAATCAAATTATTGAAGACAACAAAAGAATATACATTAAATCTTTATATGCATCTGAGTGGGGAATCTCTTCATCAATAAAACGATTAATGGATCGTAAAAAAATAAGTTATAAAGCGCATGACATACCAAAAGAAATTAGAAAATTAGAAAAAAGATTGGCTATTTCGTATGGTAAATCCCAATTGAAAGCCATTGAAGAAGCGATGTTATCTCCAATATTTATTTTAACAGGGGGACCAGGTACCGGGAAAACAACTGTTTTAAATGGGATAGTTTCCTTATTTGCAGAATTAAATGGTCTGTCTCTAGACCTAAATGATTATACGGATAAAGCTTTTCCTATATTGCTTACCGCACCTACAGGAAGAGCGGCCAAAAGAATGAATGAAACGACTGGATTACCAAGTAGTACAATTCATCGCCTTCTAGGATTAAACGGAAGAGAAAGTAACAATGAAGACCAACAATCTGAACGTGAATTAGAGGGTGGGTTATTAATTGTGGATGAAATGTCGATGGTAGATACTTGGTTAGCTAATCAAGTATTACGGGCAGTTCCTCAAAATATGCAAGTTTTATTAGTGGGAGATAAAAATCAATTGCCATCTGTAGGTCCAGGGCAAGTGTTGCATGATTTGATTGATGCAAAATTAATATCAAGTATGGAGTTAAGTGAAATTTACCGTCAAGAAGACGGTTCTTCAATTATCCCATTAGCTCATAAGATTAAAGATGGCCAATTGCCAACAGATTTTTCACAAAATAAAAAAGATCGTTCACTAATTACTTGTAATGCTTATCAAATTGAAGAAGTTATTAGTCAAGTCGTAACTAAAGCTAAAACAAAAGGATACACACAGCAAGATATACAAGTTTTAGCGCCAATGTATCGTGGACCAGCTGGGATTGATGCGTTGAATAAAATGATGCAAGAAATTCTTAATCCAAATGATACAGGAAGACGAAAAGAAGTGAAATTTAATGATAAAGTTTATCGAATTGGAGATAAAATTCTACACTTAGTAAATAATCCTGAACTAAATGTGTTTAACGGAGATATGGGTGAGATAACGAGTATCGTATACGCAAAAGAAACAGATGATAAAGTGGATGAATTAATCATTCAATTTGATGCAAATGAAGTAACGTATAAAAGAAACGAATGGAATAAGATTACGCTTGCTTATTGCTGTTCTATTCATAAATCTCAGGGTAGTGAATTTAAAATGGTTATCTTACCTATGGTGCACAACTATGGTAGAATGCTCAGACGAGACTTATTGTATACTGCTATCACGAGAAGTAGTGAGTTATTGATCTTGTGTGGTGAGATTAGTGCATTTCAAGAATGTGTAGTAAAATCCTCTGCTACAAGATTGACTACATTAAAAGAACGGCTTTGGGATAAAGATGTTGTTATGTTAGATGAATTACAAGATAAAAAAGAAGATAGTAGTATTGAGGAAACAACAACTAAAGAAAAAACTTCTCCAAAAATTTTGGAAGAAGAGATTTCATTATTCGAAGAAATAGGGGTAAAAGAAGATAAACCAAAATCTTATCGATTAACCATAGATATGATAAGAAAAAATACTATAAATCCGATGATAGGCATGGAAGGAATAGCACCTTGAGTCATCGCCTATTCTTACTATTAGATCCAGAAATAGCGAATAGAGGATTGAATCGATAAATTCACAGATTTTCCCCCTAAAAATTCCCCATCTGCTTGGACATCTGCTAGCTGATTTGAAAGAATCTCAATATGAGTGCCTTTCAAATAATGGACATCTTTGTGATTTAAATGTCGTCCACCGCTTAACAGTAAAATAAAAAGAAAAATAATTTTAAAAACAGAAACCTTTTGCAAAACAATTAAATCAATACAATTATCATATGGCGAAGCTTTTGGAGATATTCCAATTCCACCACCAAAATAAGGGTGATTATTAACGGTAACTAAAAAAGCTTTAGGAAATATCAAACGGACGTTATCTACTTTGACTTCAATCGGAAATCCTTTTTGTTTAAATAAGACAATAATTAATGAAACTACGTACGTCAAAGAACCCATTTTGATAGTATTTAGTTTCTTTTTTATTGTTGATAAATTGGCGTACTTAACCGTAGCAGCATCAAATCCCACTCCGATATTATTTACTGCATACCCTGTTTCATTTGAAAAACTTTCATAGAAATGAAGGATATCTATTTTTTTAGGTTCTTTACAATTTAATATTTGTTCCAAAGCTTCAGTTACATTCTTTGAAATGGTTAACCCTTTTGCAAAGTCATTTCCTGACCCAGCGGGGATATAGGCTAAAGGAATATGTTTTTGTTCTTCTCCAAGTCCTGTAAGGGCCTCATGTAATGTTCCATCTCCGCCTACGATAAGCAATAAATATTTCTTTGTAGTGAAGTTGATGTTTTTTTCATTTGAAAGATTTGCAGCTAATTGTATGGTATGGCCTGCATATTGAGATGGGTATAAATTGAAATCAATCTTTTTTTTATTTAATAATGTTATTAACGCGGTGGATACTTTTTTTCCATTACCTGAACCAGAAAGTTCGTTAACGATAATATGAATTTTAGTTGGGTTGATCATAGATACTCCTTTATAAAAATGCTTTATAAAAATTTATGATTAAGTATAAATGAATTATAAACTAAAAAAAAAAAAAAGTAAGTAAAATAATGAAAGATTCTAGTTTAAAATAAAATTGAAGAATCTGGAAGAGTTTAATGGTAGAACTCAATTTAAAATAGCTTTAGATAATGAATCATTAATTATTACTTACTCTGACTTAGTAGGAACAGGTACTAGCATTAGGGCAAACACTAAGAATAACTTTTTAATTCAAACAAGTATAAATGATTAAGGTAATAAGCGGGGCTTTATTGAGAATCAGTTTAGTGACGGTTTTCTAATAATGCCTGAATGCCTGAATTTCATATAATACAATCGTATTGAAGATACTACTGGAGAAACCTTTTTTACTCTGCTGAGTTGGAAGTTTTTTGACTGTTAACTATCAGGGAGTTATTCTTATTTGTATTTCTCTCAAAATAGTGTAAAATTTAGGGACTTGAAAGATAAAGGGTTGAGATGAAATTGAGTACAGATATAAATAAAATAAGAGTGTTAAATAAACTCGTCGCCCATTATGGAATTCAAAATTGGTGGTCGGATGAGAACCGCATAAAAGACTGGGTTTCGATGATTCTGATTCAGCAAACAACGCAGGAGAATGTCGAAAAAGCCTTGGAACAGCTTGAACCGTATTTAAGGGTGGACAAATTGTCTGACATGGAAGAAGAGAAGCTCCAGTTACTGATTCGACCAGCGGGATTTTACAAGCAGAAAAGCACTTATATTAAAGAACTCATGATATGGTTTGTCAGTCATGGAGAAGATTTTGAAAAGTTTGAGCTGTATTCTGATGAGACGTTGCGGAGAGAATTACTGAGTATCAAAGGTGTAGGTCCGGAAACAGCGGATGCGATGTTGCTGTATATCTTCAATCGAAATGTGTTTATTGGTGACCAGTATGCAATTCGTTTGTTTAAGCGGCTAGGATTTGGTGAGTTTAAGAACTTAGGACATATGCGCAGAGAGTTTAATCACTTAGCAGAAAGTGTCCCAGTTGAGTTATGTAAAGAATGGCATGCAGCAATTGATGAGCATGGAAAAGTATTTCGTAAAAATAAAGAGGTGGATGAATCGTGGTTACTCTCTTAATCCACAAGTGAAACTAGCTTAATTGATGATATAAAAAAGCTTCCATAATCTGTACCAACCTCTAGAAGTTAGACCTAAAAAATCTAACTTCTAGAGGTTTTTCATATCATGAAATAGACAGGTAGTTTTAAATTCAAAATTGTACAAGCATATTTATGTGGCGAAGATGGATACGCAGTGTTAGCGAATTGATTTGGAATTTCACACGCCTATCGATTCCTGGATTGTTAGCTTCTTAAATATTAGAGGTAAGACTATCTCCTACCATAAGAAATTCAGTTTTATTATCCGTATTTAAGGTATCAAAAATATGTGTGAAGAATTATGGGTCGGATTTTTCCACTCCGAATTCTTCAGAAGTGAAGATTTTTTCAAATAAGTAGATTAAATTGGCATCTGCCAGCCTTTTTCATTGTTTCTTCGCAACACTATTTATTCCAGCATATATCGGATATCCGTTTTTCTTTAAGGTCGGTAACAGTTCATGCGTATGATTCATCTTCTGTTACCCTTTCCCAAGGGATGATCGCCTGTTCCAGTTTTTGCCATAAGCAATGGTTAATTTCTTTAGACATGTAAACAGTTTCTTCGGTATGGGGAAGGCTATAGGTATCAATAATCTTTTTCAGGAATTGTTCTTTTGCTTCCCAGAATTTCAGTACTATGTTATCCAAATCAAAAATTATTTCCTTGTATCACGTTAGTTATTTATTGCTATTTTGCTGTAATCATTAAGCACTATCTCGAATTATTTTTATCTAATATGTCTATTTTATCAATGTGCCAACTTAAGTACAAATACTTTTTTTGTCTGAATAGATATCGCTTAAAGAACTGCTTATATTGTATAAAGTTCTATTTAAAAAGAAATTCTCTGAACTATCATATTTCTACCTAATAAAATACTTTTGTCATATACTATAAGTAATCTCAAGTAAATAAAGGAAGAAACGATATAGCTACAGGTGAAAAGAATATTTTTTTAAAAAAAGTAGAGAGAAAGGAGACCGTCATGCGTTATACAATTACAGGAGCGACGGGTCATCTAGGTACTGAAGTGCTGAAGGTCGCCACTGAAAAACTATCTATTGAAGAATTACGAATATCGATTCGCACTATCAAAAAAGCTGAGAAATATAAGCAAATGGGAGTGGAAGTGAAAAAAGCTGACTATTCTAACAAGGCAGAACTTGTCCTTGCCTGGCAGGATACGGATGTCCTAGTTTATATTCCCAGCATTGTGCATCCGAGCTATGAACGGCTACCAGAAATCGAAAATGTTGTTCTAGCTGCTGAGGAGGCAAAGGTGAAACACGTCATTTTCGTGAGTTTCTATGCGGATCAGGAAAACAATCCGTTCCAAATGAGTCCTTTCTACGGCTATGCCACCAGACGTCTGGCCTGTTCATCGCTCTCATATACGATATTGAAAAATGCGATGTATGCCGATCCTTTGATTAATTATCTTCCAGAACTCATTGAACGGGGAAATGTCGTCTATCCTGTGCCTCATGAAAAGGTCAGTTTTATTTCCCGAGAGGATAGTGCTAAAGCTATTGTGGAAGTTGCAGCAGACGCTTCCCTTCAGAATAAGACGTATACACTGACACAAAATCGTTCTTATACTATGAGAGAACTGGCTGATACACTCAGCAAAGTATCTGGCGAAAAGATTGGATTTTCCCCAATGTCTCTAAAGAAGTTTGCTCAGACTTACGATGAACCAAAAGGATTTGGTGGCCTCTTAGTTTCCATGTACGAAGCTGCCAACTGTGGACTGATGGATATCGTTACGGAGGATTACCGTACAATTATGGGACGTGAAGCAGAATCGCTCTCCAGTTATCTTAAACGACACTATCCAACTAATTAAAGTAAACCTATAAAAAAATCACTTATTTTAAATCGTTCATGATTCATATATGAGTAAGCATATATAAAAAAATAGGATGGAGTAAAATCCATTCCTATTTTTTGAGTTTTTTTTCGAGCCAATTTATTTATCATAGATAGGCTAAATAAGTTTCAATGCAATAAGATAACATGAGAGAAATAAGGTGTCTTAACATGTTATGATATCTTATATAAAACTTTTTTCAAATTAAGGTCAAAAAGAGACAAAACTTACTCCAAAGAATCAGATGACTAAGAAGGGAAGGGAATGTCATGGCTGAGACTAAATGGTTTCATTTAAGTAGTGAAGAAACAGAAAAAGAAAAACAGACAAACAGTCGAACAGGATTAACTTTAGAGGAAGTCGAAAAACGAAAAGAAGAGTACGGATTAAATGAATTACCTGAAAAAAAAGGTATACCCGAGTGGTTGAAATTTTTGAAACATTTTAATGATGTGCTTATTTATATCTTATTGTTTGCTGCTGTTGTTACACTTGTTTTAGGTCACTATGTTGATACTATTGTTATCTTACTTGTTGCTATTATCAATGCTGTGATTGGATACATTCAAGAGAATAAAGCAGAAAAAACGCTTGAAGGAATCAAAAATATGTTGTCCCTAGAAGCGGTCGTTCTTAGAAATGAACAGAAAAAAGAAGTAAATGCGTCAGAGCTCGTACCAGGAGACATTGTGATACTCAATTCTGGAGACAAGGTCCCTGCAGACATTCGGCTGTTTCGTACAGAACGGCTAAAAGTAGAAGAGTCCTCTTTAACAGGAGAATCAACGTCCGTAGAAAAGCAAACGGCTGCTTTAGAAAAGGATACACCCCTTGGGGACCGAACAAATATGGTGTTTTCAGGAACAATGGTTTCCTCAGGGACTGCAAAAGGCATTGTTGTTGAAACAGGAGAAACAACAGAATTGGGTCAAATTAACCGATCTATGAGTGAAGTGGAAGAAATGAAGACACCATTGCTCAAACAAACGGCTAAATTCGGAAAAACGATCTCAATCGTAATTCTTTCTTTGGCCACTATGTTATTCATAGCTGGCATAGCTATTCATGATTATGACTGGGGCGAACTTTTACTATCCGTCATTAGTTTAACAGTCGCTTCTATTCCTGAAGGGCTTCCTGCTATCTTAACTATTATTTTGGCATCAGGTGTACAATCCATGGCACGTAAAAATGCAATCATGCGCACACTTCCGTCAGTAGAAACGCTAGGTGCTGTAACGGTTATTTGTTCAGATAAGACAGGGACACTTACAAAAAATGAAATGACGGTGCAATCGGTAATCACTAGAGAAAATAGCTATACTGTAACAGGATTGGGTTATGCACCGGAAGGTAAGATAGTAAACGAATTGGAAGATAAAAAAGATGTCGATGAAGATAGAGACTTGAAAGAGTTACTCACCGTAGCCAAAACAGTAAATGAGTCTGATATTTATCAAAAAGATGATGAATGGCTCGTGAGAGGAGACCCAACGGAAGGGTGCCTAATAACACTAGCAGAAAAAGCAAGTACCTCTATTGATGCACTTGAAATAAACTCTAAAATTCCATTTGATTCAGAATACAAATATATGGCAGGATTAGTCGAAGAAAACGGACATAAAAAGATCTACATTAAAGGTGCGCCGGATCGTTTATTTGAAATGGCTGATTTGGATTCAAAAACACGTGACTATTGGGAAATACAAATGAATAAACGGTCTAAAAAAGGTGAACGTGTTCTCGCAATGGCAATCAAAGAAATCTCGAAGACAAAAGAGCACATTGATCATGAGGATATTCAATCAGGAATAACGATACTTGGACTTACAGGTATCATTGATCCACCGCGAGAGAATGTTATAAAAGCCATCAAAGTCTGTAAAGAAGCGGGTATCCAGGTTAAAATGATTACAGGAGACCATAAAGAAACAGCCTTGGCGATTGCCAAACAGCTAGGGATTACCGATCAAGATAACGTCTGTGAAGGACGTGAGCTAGAAAAGATGTCCGATACAGAATTACAAGAGATTGTGGAAGAGGTTGATGTCTTTGCACGAACGAGTCCTCAAAATAAATTAAAACTGGTAGAAGCATTGCAAAAAAATGGACACATTAGTGCCATGACCGGTGATGGTGTGAACGATGCACCAGCACTGAAACGAGCAGACATTGGGATAGCTATGGGCATCAAAGGGACAGAAGTAGCTAAAGAAGCCTCCGAGATGGTTTTAGTGGATGATGATTTTTCAACCATTGTTAATGCGGTAAAAGAAGGTCGAAGAGTATATGACAACTTAAAGAAAACGATCCTCTTTATTTTACCAACTAACGGTGCTGAAGCATTATTGATTACGACAGCATTATTGGTAGGGATTGAAGTACCGTTAACACCGGTGCAAATTCTTTATGTTAATATGATTACTGCTGTAACAATCGCTTTAGCTTTAGCTTTTGAACCTTTAGAAAAAGGCACAATGTCAAAACCGCCACGTGATTCTAATCAAAGATTGTTAAGTCCTTACTACGTCTTTCGTATCCTTTTTGTTTCCATGCTTATTGGCGGATCAATCATGTGGGTTAATCTAGTTTTACTAGCAGGATATGATGTTGAAATATTGAATACGGTGGCACTACATTCACTCGTTTTAGCTCAGTTGTTTCATTTATTTAATGTAAGAACTGAACGTCACTTCAGTTTGAATCGTCAATTTTTTAATAATAAAGCTGCTTTTCTAGTATCGGGTCTGTTGATTATTTTCCAACTATTAGTCACCTATGTCCCGTTCTTAAGCAACGCATTAGGACTTTACCCAATTCGTTTGAATGATTGGATTTACCCTATTGTTATAGGGATTGGTGTCTTTATAGTAGTAGAGATAGAAAAATTCATTACACATAGTGTCCTAAAAATAAATAATAGATGAATGATTATAGGTCAGTAAATGAGAAGTATAGTAGTTATTCAATCAGTTAAAAAGATAATAGAAAAAAGAAGGAAGAAGGAAGTGAGGCATGAAATAGTTGGACTCGAATCGCTTCACGAAAAAGCACAAGATAGTCGAAGACCAGTGAACGTCGGGGATGTTTTTAGAGGATGTTCTAGAATGAAAATCCAGATATATGAAAGAGGTGGGGACATTGTAGTGATCCCCGCTTCTTTTTTACATAGATAGGCTATTTTATGACGTTAGTTACTGACACGTCGTTAAGTTTTACTTTTAACAGGTTTAGTTCTTTTCAAAATATAGTTATGATAGGTTTTATTAATTATAAGTGCGATGACATTGTTACTGGAAACGTTTGTTGCCGTACCAAAACTATCTTGAGTAATGTAGAGCGAAATAAATAGATTCCCTAATAACCCGGTTGGATCAATACCAACTGTATAAATAAACGGAAAAGCGCTCATAATAGCCCTATTTGGCGTAGCAACCAGTGCAACATCTTTTAATCCATTTATTTGATATAATTCAATTATTTTTTCAAAAATCAGTATAAAAAGTCTACTTTAATGATAGAATAGTCTGTAGTTTGAAAAGTCTAAAGAAAAAGGTGTTTATAGTGAGAAAAAAATTTAAAAAAGATCAGTTTCCTCTGCATATAATCGACATCATCTTTATTGTGGTCGGTTCTTTTGTTGCAGCAGTTTCATTCAATATATTTCTTTTGCCAAACTTTATTGTATCAGGTGGTATTAGCGGTATAAGTACAATTTTGAATAGTTTATATCAATGGAACCCCTCAGTTGTACAATTAGCATTTAATGTCCCGCTATTAGTCTTATGTTTTATCGCTTTGGGTAAAGAAGCAGGTTTTAAAACAATTTTAGGAAGTTTAATTTTACCAGCATTTATTGGTTTATTAAATTTTATGGAACCTTTAACAATGAATCCATTATTAGCAGCAATATTTGGAGGCATCACGACAGGAATAGGCTTAGGGTTTGTTTTTAAAGCTAAGGGATCTACAGGCGGAACAAGTATTATCGCCCAAATTATTCATGTGTACTTAAAATTACCTTTGGGTACAAGTATGGCTTTAATAGATGGAGTTGTTATTTTTGCAGCGTTGATAGCATTTGATGCAGAAACGGTTATGTATTCCATTATTTCGTTGTTTGTTATTAGCCGGACGATTGACATCATTCAAGTTGGATTCAATAGATCTAAGAATGTAATGATTATCTCAGATCAAGCTATTGAAATTAGAGCAGCTATTTATCAAAATATAAATAGAGGTGTCACTAATTTACGAATTACTGGAGGATACGGAAATAACAAAAAAGAAATGCTGATGTGCGTAATAGGTGAGCGTGAGTTTACTTATTTACGAGAAACAATCTTAGAAGTAGATCCAGATGCGTTTGTTGTAGTAATGAGCGCTAGCGAAGTCTGGGGTAGAGGATTTACAATGGCTAAGGATTCTACAATCGAAAATGTATAAGTCTGTTTAAAGAAAAGTCAGGTCACCATAGCGCTATTAAATTTTCTTTAGTGAGTTCAATCATTCATTGGTTTGTTATTGACTTTTAGTAAAAGTTCTCCTATAATTTAAAACGATAGCGAAAAGGACATGTTTTTTTATATTTTAACCTTTAGAGAAGTTTTCCAAGGCTGCAAGAAAACTGGTAAGTTAAAGAAATGCTCCCTTTTTTAATACTATAGTAGCAATACTATCGTTTCTCACGTTATAGAGACTTAAGAGGTAATGAATAGGTTGAATGACATCATTGCAAACAAGGTGGTACCGCGCTTACATCGTCCTTGTCTAGCAATGTTGTTGTTTGGCTTTTTTTATACTCTTTTTTTAAAAATAAGGAATTCGAAAGGAAGAAAGAAAATGAAACAATTAACTAGTAACCAAGTTCGTCAAATGTTTTTAGATTTTTTTGAAGGTAAAGGTCATAAGGTTGAACCTAGTACTTCACTTGTCCCGTTTGAAGATCCAACATTATTATGGATTAACTCAGGTGTAGCAACACTAAAGAAATATTTTGATGGTTCTGTTATACCTGATAACCCTAGAATCGTAAATGCTCAAAAAAGTATCCGCACAAATGATATCGAAAATGTAGGGAAAACGGCTAGGCATCATACGTTATTTGAAATGTTAGGGAACTTTTCTATTGGAGAATATTTTAAAGAAGAAGCAATTGTTTGGGCATGGGAATTTTTGACAAGTGATAAGTGGTTAGCATTAGATCCTGAAAAGCTTTATGTAACAGTTTATCCAGAAGATAAAGAAGCTGCTAAGTTATGGAGAGACAAAGTCGGTCTTAGAGATGACCATATTATCGAAATTGAAGATAATTTTTGGGATATTGGAGTTGGACCTAGCGGACCGGATTCTGAAATTTTTTATGATCGTGGAGAAAAATTTAATCACTTATCAAAAGATGATCCTGAAAATTATCCGGGCGGTGAAAATGAAAGATGGCTCGAAATATGGAACCTAGTGTTTTCTGAATTTAATCATAAAGAAAACGGGACCTACGAACCACTACCAAATAAAAATATAGATACAGGTATGGGACTTGAAAGAGTAGTCTCAATTCTACAAGATGCTCCTACAAATTTTGAAACAGATTTGTTTATGCCTATTATTCGTGAAACTGAAAAATTAAGTCAAAATAAATCTTATGGAATAAATAAACAAGATGATATTTCATTTAAAGTAATCGCAGATCATTTACGCGCAGTAAGTTTCGCGATTGGTGATGGTGCACTGCCTTCAAATGAAGGACGTGGATATGTTTTACGAAGATTGCTTCGCCGTGCAGTGATGCATGGTAAAAAACTAGGAATTGATGAAGCATTTATGTTTAAATTAGTTCCAGTTGTTGGAAATATTATGGATTCGTTTTATCCTGAAATTTTAGAACAGCAAGCCTTTATTGAAAAAGTGATTAAAAATGAGGAAGAACGTTTTCATGAAACGATTAATGACGGCTTATCAATTCTAAATCAACTTATTTCGGAGTTGAAAATAGCGGGTGAAAATAAAATTACTGGAAAAGATATATTTAAATTATATGATACTTTTGGATTTCCTGTCGAATTAACCGAAGAATATGCTGAAGATGAAGGCCTATCAGTCGATCATGAAGGCTTTATCAAAGAAATGGGAGCTCAACGTGATCGTGCGAGATCAGCTAGAAGTGATGGGAAATCAATGGGTGTACAAACAAAATTATTCTCAGATTTAGCTGTTGATAGTATTTTTATTGGTTATGATCAAACTTTAGTAGAAGCAAGACTTGAAGTAATAGCAACAGATGAAGAATTAGTTGAGACAGCTAAAGCAGGCGAAAAAGTTAGAATGATTTTTAATCAAACCCCTTTTTATGCTGAAATGGGTGGTCAAATTGCAGATAAAGGTTTATTGCTAGATTCGGATGGAAATACAATTGGAAAAGTAATAGACGTTAAGAGAGCACCAGCTGGTCAATCCTTACACATTGTTGAAGTATTGAGTGATGTGCTAGTAGGCCAAACAATGAAACTAGCAGTGGATAAAAGCTTGCGCAATAAAATAACGCGAAATCATACAGCTACTCATTTATTACACCGTGCTTTAAAAGACGTATTAGGAGAACATGCTAATCAAGCGGGATCACTAGTGATGGCGGACTATTTGCGTTTTGATTTCACTCATTTTGGGCAAGCAACTCAAGCAGAATTAGATGAAATGGAACACAAAGTTAATGAAAAAATTTGGGAGTCTTTAGAAATTAAAACAATAGAGACCACTATTGACGTAGCACGTGAAATGGGTGCAATGGCACTATTTGGTGAAAAGTATGGAAATGAAGTTCGTGTGGTCAGTGCAGGCGATTATTCAATAGAATTATGTGGTGGAGTTCATGTGAATAACACTGATGAAATTGGGCTATTTAAAATTCTTTCAGAATCTGGCATAGGAGCAGGTGTTCGAAGAATTGAAGCTATTACTAGTGAAGCAGCCTTTCATTATTTGCAAACACAAGAAAGACGTTTGAAAACAATAGCAAGTCTAGTAAAAGCTCAACAAATTAAAGATGTAGAGAGAAAAATTCAACAGTTGCAATTAGAGTTGAAAGAAACCCAAAAAGAAAATGAATCATTACAGTCGAAATTAGCCAATGAACAGGCAAGCGATATTTTTGATGAAATTCAAACAGTAAATGGTATTAGTATCGTCACGGCACAAGTAGATGTTAAAGACGTGAGTCAGTTACGACAACTTGCCGATCATTGGAAACAAAAAGCTATTTCAAATGTCTTAGTTCTTGGTTTTTCAAAAGGTGGAAAAGTTAACTTGCTGACTGCAATCGATCAAGAAACTATCAAAAAAGGTCTAACTGCAGGTAATTTAATTAAAGAAATTGCACCATTAGTTGGTGGCGGCGGTGGTGGTCGTCCAGATATGGCACAAGCTGGAGGTAAAAATCCTGCTGGACTAACAGACGCATTACAAGAAGTAGCAGATTGGGTAGGAAATAATAGTTAAATCTTTCTTTAGCAAAGAAAATAGCAGTTAAAAAAGTTTGTTTTTAATTGGTTATTTAATCTAAAATGAAGCTATTTTATAATAAAAACGAAAAATAGTTTCATTTGTTTATAGTTATTGTAGTTTGAAGTCCTTTCTTGTAGAATAAAGATATAGTTTACAGAAATCGAGGTGCATAATATGAGTTCAATAGATGAAACAGTTCGGTTTAATGTTGGTGATAATCATGACAAAGACGTGAGACAAACATTGACGTTAGTGTATGAAGCATTGGAAGAGAAAGGGTACAACCCTATTAATCAGATAGTTGGCTATCTACTTTCTGGAGATCCAGCGTATGTTCCACGTCATAATGATGCTAGAAATTTAATTAGACGTCATGAACGCGATGAGATCGTAGAAGAATTGGTGAAGACTTATTTGAAAGAGAGCGGTAAAGAAATTCAATGAGAACGATGGGATTAGATGTAGGTTCAAAAACAGTTGGCGTTGCAATTGGCGATCCATTCGGTTGGACAGCACAAGGAATTGAGACGATAAAAATTAATGAAAGCCAAGAAGAATTTGGTATGGAAAGATTAAAAGAATTAATCAAAGAATATGAAGTTTCAAAAATTGTTGTTGGATTACCAAAAAATATGAATAACTCAATTGGGCCAAGAGCAGAAGCTTCGATTCGTTATGCTGACCTTTTAAAAGATTTATTCCACCTGCCTGTTTTTTTTCAGGACGAAAGGCTCACTACAGTTCAGGCAGAAAGAATGTTAATTGAAGAAGGGAATGCTTCACGGGCAAAACGTAAACAAGTCATAGATAAAGTTGCAGCCGTTATGATTCTCCAAAACTATTTGGATAGTAATCAAAACTAGCTTTTGATAAAGAGTTAGGTTAAACTAAATTAGTAGAGTTATAGACAATTATAAAGGAGTGTTAAATATGGCCCATGAACACGAACATGATCACGATCACGATCACGAAGAACATGAACATATCACAATTATAGACGAGCAAGGCAATGAAGAATTATACGAGATTCTATTTACATTTGACTCAGATGATTTTGAAAAATCCTATGTGTTAGTTTATCCTGCTGGTTCTGAAGAAGGAGAAGAGGTTGAGTTGCAAGCCTATTCTTACGTGGAGAAAGCGGATGGCAAACAAGGGGATTTAGAACCCATTGAAACAGATGAAGAGTGGGACATGATCGAAGAAGTATTAAATACTTTCATGGCAGATGAAGATGAAGATTAAGACTTCTTTTTAACTAATTGAATTAAGTGAAATTGAGCTGATGATGGAATCGTTGGCTCAATTTTACTGTTTATAAAGCTATATATAAATAAAAAAACGCAAGAAATAAATCAAAATTAACCTACATAATTTAAGGAAACGAATGTCATTAATAATACACAAATAACTAGTCGTTCTCTTTTTCTATTCACTTTGAGTATGGTATCATGTATAATGATTCAAGTTAGTAGTTAAAATGTGCAAAAATAGAGAAGATATATTAAAATATGTTTATTTCTTTATTTTGATAGGAGGGCCTCTTTTTGGAAAAGAAAGATATAAAAAGCAAGAAAAAAAATGACGAGCAGAATAAAATTGAAACGAATCCTAAATTGGTCGAACGGCAAAAAGAAAAAAAGATGGTTAAAAAAATTGTATGGAGCATTGTTACAATATTAGTTACTCTTATGATTATTTTTGGGATAGCTAGTTACCAGTATGTGACATCTTCTCTTCAACCATTAGATGCTACTAGTGAAGAAGAAATTCAAATAGAAATACCCTCAGGTTCTTCCTCGGCAGATATTTCTCGTATTTTAGAAAAGAATAAAGTTATTAAAAGTGCGTCCGTGTTTAGATTTTATATAAAGTTAAATAATAAAACTGATTTTCAAGCTGGCTATTTTCTTTTTTCTCCTTCAATGACTTTGGAGGAAATCATTCAATCTCTTCAATCAGGTGGAAGTCCTATTGCTTTTGATGGAACAAAGATATTAGTTCAAGAAGGATTAACGATTGAACAAGTAGCTGAATCAGTTGCAAAATCAACTGATTATAGTTCTTCAGATTTTATAAAAAAAGTGAAAAACACAAAGTTCTTAATGGAATTAAAACAAACCTATCCAAAACTATTAACTAGTGCAACTGAAGCAAAGGGAACAAAATATGTACTGGAAGGGTATTTATTTCCAGCTACCTACGATTTCTCAGCAGATATGTCTCTTGAGACTGTCATAGAAAATATGGTTAAAAAGACGGATGAAGTAATGCAAGAGTATTATGCGACTATTCAAGAAAAAAAAATGACTGTTCAGCAAGTGATTACCTTGGCTTCATTAATTGAGCGAGAAGGCAATTCATATGAAGATCGCACAAAAATTGCTAGTGTGTTTTTCAATCGTATTGAAGCAGAAATGCCCTTACAATCAGATATTAGCGTGCTGTATGCGCTAAACAAGCACAAAGAAATCGTAACGTATAAAGACTTAGAAACAGTTTCTCCCTATAACTTATATCAAAATAAAGGTTACGGGCCAGGACCTTTTAATAATCCATCAGAAGATGCAATTAAAGCTACATTAAATCCTTCAGATACAAGCTATCTTTATTTTTTAGCAGATACCTCAATGGGTAAAGTATATTTTTCAAGAACGTATGCCGAACATCAAGAATTAGTTGAAGAATACATCACTCCTTAATAATTCGAGGCAATAAAGAAGAGAAAAAAGCATTGAAATGGTTAAAAATCAATACTTTTCAACAAGAATGGGGCGAATAAAAGCATGAATACTGAACGCAAACCAATTGTCATTGGTGTAACAGGTGGATCTGGAAGTGGGAAGACAAGTGTAAGCCGGGCAGTCTATAATCATTTCACTGGACATTCTATATTAATGTTGGAACAAGATTTTTACTATAAAGATCAAAGTGAGATATCGTATGAAGAGCGGCTAAATACAAACTATGATCATCCATTTGCTTTTGATACAGATTTACTTATTGAACATTTGACGGATTTAATCCACTATCATCCAATAAAAAAACCAGTGTATGATTATGCTGCCCACACAAGAAGCGATAAATTCATCGTTCAAGAGCCAAAGGAAGTTATTATTTTAGAAGGAATTTTAATCTTAGAAGACAAACGATTAAGAGACTTGATGGATATTAAAGTTTATGTAGACACAGATGATGACATTCGAATTATTCGAAGAATTAAAAGAGATATAGAAGAACGTGGTAGGACGTTAGATTCTGTTATTGAACAATATTTAACTGTTGTAAAGCCTATGCATACACAGTTTATTGAACCAACTAAAAAATTTGCAGATATCATCATTCCTGAGGGTGGACGAAATCAAGTTGCTATTGACTTAATGACAACTAAGATTAAGAGTATCCTTGAATATCAATTAAAGTCTTAATAAACACAGACAAATTATCACGAAAAAACAGTTAAAGAAATTATAAGACAATAAATTGAAAATATAAACTTAAAATTATATAAGAATGCCTGTAAAGTGTTTACAAATAATAGCTTACATGGTATCTTATCTCTATTGAAATTGTAAAAAAACTTTCAATAATTAAATAATTATAAAACCAATAGACAAGCTTTTATTTAAAAAGGAGAATTCACTTATGATAGAAAAAATATATCCAATGACTTTAGATGGAAAAAACAAACTAGAGGCAGAATTAGAAGAATTAAAAACAGTAAAAAGAAAAGAAATTGTTGGGAGAATAAAAATAGCACGCAGTTTTGGTGATTTATCTGAAAACTCTGAATACGAATCAGCTAAAGATGAGCAAGCTTTTGTTGAAGGCCGTATTACGACAATTGAAACAATGTTGCGTTTTTCTGAAATAATTGACAACTCAAAAAGTGCAACTGATGAAGTTTCAATTGGTCGTAAGATAACATTTATTGAATTACCTGATGGTGAAGTTGAGGAATACACAATTGTAGGCAGTGCAGAAGCTGACCCATTTAGTGGTCGCATCTCAAATGATTCACCTATTGCTAAAGCTTTAATGGGCAAAAAAGTTGAAGATCAAGTTGTTATTTCAACACCAGGTGGAGATATGACAATTAAAATAACAAGTATAGAATAATAATAAATTAAAAAAGGATGGCTAGTTTCAATGAGCTATTCTTTTTTTATTAATACTATCAGACTTTAGTCTTAGACTGACTTCATGCTTTAGCAGGCGGTTTTTTCTTTTTAAATAGTTTATACTGATGCTAAAGTACCAAATGTGAAGGAGATTAAGTGCGATGAAAAAAAAATGGCAATTATTTGTTCTAATTGAAGCATTGTTGTTAGTATGGTTATTATACGAATCAGTGAGCAATAGTTTTACGCTGTTAACTTTTATCATAGGAGTAGTAGTTTTATTACGTAGTAAACACAAAAAAAATAATTCAAAACGCCAAAATTATTTAATGATTGGTAGTATTTTAATTTTAATTGCTCTATTATCCACAAGTGCAGTTTGGTTTATGTTAATTTGTGCCATTCTGTTTTTTGTAGTTTTAGGTAACAAGTCATTATTAAATTTTAGATTCTCTAATTTTGAGGCCCCGTGGCAAGATAAAGATATAATTATTGTAGAAACAGCAAAGAGTTTGCCAAAGAACGGCAAACGATTTAAAAGAAGTTGGTTTGGGAATGAAAGAATCGGTAATGCAGTCTATGAGTGGGATGATATTAATTTAACTGTCTTTATGGGAGATACAATTGTAGATTTAGGCAATACGCTTTTACCTAAAGATGAAAGTTATGTCATTATACGCAAAGGCTTTGGTAAGACCCGTATCTTAGTTCCAACAGGAATTGGTATAATGATTGAACACAGTGCCTTCAAAGGAAAAGTATTTTTTGAAAGTGATATTTTTGTATTAAGCAATGAATCTGTAAAGTTATATAGCGAACAGTATGATGAAAATACAAGGAAAATAAAACTGATTACGACCGTTCTAGTTGGGGATTTAGAGGTGATAACAATATGAAAAAAAAGAATATCAGGATACGATTTACTCAGATTACTTTTTTTTCCTTTTTATTTTTTCTGATTATTTCCTTATCTTACGGCTATGCAATACAACCTAATAATTGGGTCATTACTATTTTTACAACACAGTTCTTACAGGTGCCTTATATACTTTACCTAATAGGCGTATCATTAATTATTGGGTTGTTAACATCTCTTTTGTTATATGAGCTTCAACGAAGAGAATGGCGGCATATAGAAGAAACGTTACATTTGCTTGCTAATGGAAATTATTCAGTTAATCGTATAGACGGATTATTGGATAATGAAATAGGAGAGTTTGACCATTTAGAAGACATAAAAGATTCACTTTCTTCTATTCGTATTAAACTACTTGATTTATCTAAAGAAATTCAGAAACAAAGTAATTATCCTTCACAAGTTGATGGACAGACAAAAGAAGAAATATTAGAAATGGAAAGACGTCGTATTGCTAGAGAATTACATGATTCGGTTAGTCAACAGTTGTTTGCAGCAATGATGCTTTTGTCAGCAATCAACGAACAGATAGAAGATACTGATGATGTGATGAAAAAACAACTCAAAATGGTGGAAAGTATTATTAATGAATCACAATCCGAAATGCGAGCGCTATTACTACACCTAAGGCCAATTAATTTAGAAGGTAAAACGTTGAAAAAAGGAATTGAACAATTATTAACTGAACTAAAAACGAAAATACAAATAAAAATGACTTGGGAGATAGATGAAGTCACTTTAGAAACCGGAATGGAAGATCATTTATTTCGGATAATACAAGAGCTCCTTTCAAACACGTTAAGGCATTCAAAAGCTAAAGAACTGGAAGTTTACTTAAAGCAATACCACGATTCGTTGTCTTTGCGAGTGATTGATGATGGGATTGGATTTAATCCTGATGAAAAAAAAGCGGGTAATTATGGTCTAGTTAATATAAATGAACGAGTAAGCAATATGGGTGGAACATTTAAAGTCATTAGTTTCTTAAATAATGGGACTAGTATAGAAATTAAGATACCGTTTATCAAAAGGAGTGAAGTAGAATGATAAAAGTATTATTGATTGATGATCATGAGATGGTAAGACTAGGCGTTTCATCTTATTTATCTATTCAACCAGATATTGAAGTTATTGGTGAGGCTGAGAACGGAAAAGTAGGTTATCAAAAAGCAATGGAACTTAAACCAGATGTTATTATGATGGATTTAGTAATGGATGTTATGGATGGTATCGAATCAACGAAAGCTATCATGACAGATTGGCCAGATGCAAAAATTATTATTGTAACTAGCTTTATTGATGATGAAAAAGTATATCCGGCTCTTGAGGCAGGAGCAGCGAGTTATATATTGAAAACATCTACAGCAAGAGAGATTGCTGATGCCATTCGTTCTACTTATAAAGGAGAATCTATCTTAGAAGCAGAAGTTACTGCAAAAATGATGACGCGATTCTCGAAAAAGAGACAGCGTTTTCTTCATGAGGATTTAACAAAACGTGAAAAAGAAATTTTATTGTTAATCGCACAAGGTAATTCTAATCAAGAGATTGCTAATACTCTTTTCATAACCTTAAAAACAGTTAAAACACATGTTTCTAATATACTAGCAAAATTAGATGTTGATGATCGGACTCAAGCCACAATATACGCTTTTAGACATCATCTCATTCATTAAAAAAATATTGTTGAAACAACGAAATTTCAACGTCTGTTTTTTGTATAGTGATATGTTAAACTAACTATAATGTTAAACTAACTATAGGGTAAGCAACGAAGGGAGGATTCACAGTTTTAGGTTCTGTGAAGTAAAAAATGAAAATAGACTTAACTGAAAATGCAATAAAATGGTTCGAAAAAGAAGTTGGGGTTTCAAAAGATAGTGGTGTATGTTTTATGGGTAAAGTATATGGAAAGACTGATGTGCATGAAGGCTTTTCAGTTGGAATGAGTATCTGTCAACCTGAAGATGTTCTAACTAAAATAGAAATTAATGAAGTAACCTATTTTATTGAAAAGAATGATGACTGGTTTTTTAGCGGATATGATTTGAAAGTAGATTACAATAAAGAAAGTGATGAACCTGTTTACACGTTTATCAAACAAATATAATTAAATAAAAAAACCTTACTTTCAAAAAGAAAGTAAGGTTTTTTTTATACCGGCATAATAACTGGTAAGACCATTGGATGACGTTTTGTTTTCTCATATAAGAAAGGTTTTAGACTCTCGATAACAACTGATTTAATTGCTTGTTCTGTGAGTGGCTCATCACTGTCAGCAATTAGTTTTCTCAAGCTTCTAGTAATAACGCGTTGAGCATCGTTGATTAGTTCTCCAGACTCTCTCATATAAATAAAACCACGCGATAAAATATCTGGACCAGCTAAGATATCTTTAGATTTGTAGTCAATCGTAACAACGACAACGACTAGACCTTCTTCAGAAAGTAAACGACGGTCGCGTAAGACAACATTTCCAATATCTCCGATACCTTTTCCATCTACATAAACATCTCCAGCATCAAAATGTCCTGCTCTTCTAGCAGATTCTGCAGTTAAGGCAAGAACATCGCCATTTTCCAAAATAAAGCAATTTTCTTTAGACATACCAATTTGTTCAGCTAAACCAGCATGAATTTTTTGCATACGATACTCACCATGGACTGGAACAAAATATTTAGGCTTCATTAAACGTAACATTAATTTTTGTTCTTGTTGGCCACCATGTCCAGAAGTATGGATATTATTAACTTTTCCATGAATAACATTTGCTCCAGCTTCAGATAATAAATTAATAACTCGGTTAACGCTAGCTGTGTTTCCAGGGATTGGAGAGCTTGAAAAAATAACAGTGTCTCCAGGTTGTATTGAAATCTGACGATGTGTTCCATTAGCGATTCTGCTTAAGGCAGCCATAGGTTCACCTTGTGAACCTGTACATAAAATAATGGTTTCGTTTGCAGGCATACGATTTAATTCTTGAGACTCAATAAATTTTTCATCAGGAGCCGTAATATAACCTAGTGAACGTCCAGTTACAACAGAAGATTCCATACTTCGACCAAAAACTGCTATTTTTCTACCTGTTGTGATAGCCGCTTGTGCAACTTGTTCTAGACGGGAAATATTAGAAGCAAAAGTGGCGAAAATAATTCTTCCTTCAACTTTTTGCATAATATTTGTAATGGATTCACCAACGCCTTGTTCTGAATTTGTAAAAGTCGGAATTTCAGCATTTGTACTATCTGAAAGAAGAGCTAAGACTCCTTCATCTCCAATACGAGCCATTTTATGCAAATCAGCTGGTTGACCAACTGGAGTGAAATCAAATTTAAAATCTCCCGTTGCGACAATATTGCCAGGAGGTGTTTTAACAACAATTCCAAAAGCTTCAGGAATACTATGTGTTGTTCTGAAGAAACTAACAGTTGTTTTACGGAATTTGATAACGTCATTTTCACCGATTTCGTGTAATTCAGTATCCCGTAGCAATCCATGTTCATTTAATTTATTCCGAATTAAAGCACTTGCTAAGGGACCAGCATAAATAGGAATATTCGCTTGTTTTAATAAGAACGGGATACCACCAATATGATCTTCATGGCCATGAGTGATGACCAAAGCTTTTACTTTATTGATATTTTGAACAATGTAGCTATAATCAGGAATAACATAATCGATTCCTAATAAGTCGTCTTCGGGAAATTTGATACCGGCATCAATAATGATAATTTCATCTTGAAATTGAATGCCATAGGTATTTTTACCAATTTCACCTAAACCCCCAATGGCAAAAACGGCTGCTTCATTGTTTTTTATAGATGGTTTCATTTAGCAAACTCCGTAAGAGCAAAGGCTGCGTTTTTTTGTTCATATTCTAGATGACTGCCATCTAAAGGCTGTATGAACTCAATGTTGAAGGGGGTGTTCGTTTCAACAAGACTACGTGCTTCAATTTCTGTGTTAGCTTCGATATATAAAGATTTTGTTTCTTCCCGTTTCGGGTTTCTTATATTAGATTCTTGATAAGTGATTTTGTAAATCATATATTTCTCTCCTTTTTAATATCATCATAATGATGATTTGTTTTATAGACGATTATTGGGCGTATTGGTGCATAATGAAAAAAACCATCATATTACACTACTTAGTGCTGATTAGATGGAACCACATCAGTTTTGTTTCATACATTATACTGGTAAAACAAGCAGAAAAAATTTCATAGTTAAACAGTGTAACTCAACGCTGAAATATTTTTTACTATTTTTCCCGAACTGGTGGTTGTGTTAGTCTCACAACAGATACTACTATTTTAACATAGTTCAATTAGTAAGTATAGAAACTAAGACTAATCACCCAAAAAAAGAAAAAAATCTAGTGAATAATAAAAAATGAAAGGACGAATGTTTCTTTTATCTAGACTATGCTATATTAACTAGAAAGAGTTTAGTCGTGATGGATTAAAAGGAGATGAACAAAGTGAAATTAATGTTAAGTTATTTAAAAAATTACAAGGGATTGCTAGGGTTGAATTTTCTATGTGTATTTGGCTTTGTTATTATTGAATTAGGGTTACCAACTTTATTAGCTTTAATTATTGACAAAGGAATTATTATGAATGATTTTTCTGAGGTCATGAATTATGGTGAATGGATGGTTGTAATAGCTATTATAGGATTAATTAGTCTGATAGGCTTAGCTTATACAGGAAGTAAAATAACTACTGAAATTGTTAGAGATATTAGAAATGATATTTTTATGTCTGTTCAATCTTTTTCTCATAGTGAATTCAATCATATTGGTGTTTCCTCATTGGTTACTAGGACAACAAATGATGCTTTTCAAGTGATGACTTTTTTACAAATGCTCTTAAGGTTAGGTATGATGACACCCGTAATGTTTATTTCTAGTTTTATAATGATTGTTAGAACAAGTCCGTCACTATCGTATACTGTATTGCTAGCCATTCCATTTCTGTTTGCAATCGTATGGTTAATAGCTCGGAAATCAGAACCGTTATCAGAAAAACAACAAGTAAGTTTAGATCATATCAATCAAAACTTGCGTGAAAACTTAACCGGTTTAAGAGTAATTAGAGCTTTTGTTAAAGAAAAATTTCAAGAAGAAAGATTCATTAAAGTTAATCAAAATTATACAAGAGTTTCAAAAAAACTCTTTAAGTTAATGGCATTAGCTATGCCTAGTTTTTCTATTATATTTAATATAATTTTAATCACAATTGTTTGGTTTGGAACAATTGAAATTCAAAGTGGAAATTTACAAATAGGTAATTTAATTGCATTTATAGAATATATTTTTCTCGCTTTATTTTCATTTATGCTGTTTGCGAATGTATTTATGATGTACCCAAGAGCAGCTGTATCGGCAGAAAGAATAGAAGAAATTATTCAAACGGTACCTTCGATTGATGAAAATGAAAATGGTGTAATAGAAACAACTACTCATGGACAGGTCGTTTTTGAAAATGTTACGTTTGCTTACCCTGGAAATACCGAGTCGCCCGTTATTAGAAATGTTAGTTTTAGTGCTAATCCTGGAGAAACAGTTGCATTTATTGGTAGTACCGGAAGTGGGAAATCAACTTTGATACAGTTGATCCCTCGCTTTTATGATGTGACAAAAGGGCGTGTTTTAATAGATGGAGTGGATGTTAGAGATTACCAACTAAAAGCTTTACGAAAAAAAGTAGGATTCATTCCTCAAAAAGCTCTTTTATTCACTGGGACTATTTCTCATAACATGCGATATGGCAAATGGAATGCGACCACTAATGAAGTAGATGAGGCTTCTGATATCTCTCAATCTAAGGAATTCATTCTATCAAAACCAGCTCAATATGAAGAAGTCTTAGCAGAAGGTGGAAGCAACATGTCTGGCGGACAAAAACAACGTCTTTCTATCGCAAGAGCCATCATAAAAAAACCTGATGTATATGTCTTTGATGATAGTTTTTCTGCATTAGATTATCAAACAGATGCAAGATTAAGAGAGCGTTTAAAGTCTGAAACTCAAGATGCGTCTGTTTTGATTGTTGCGCAAAGAATTGGTTCTATTAGGCATGCTGATAAAATAATCGTTTTAGATAAAGGAATCGTAGTTGCGCAAGGCACGCATGAAGAACTAATAAAAATGTCAGATATTTATTATGATATAGCTGCATCTCAATTGTCGAAGGAGGAATTAACATGAAAGGATCGTTAGTCGCAATTCGGCGTTTGTGGAAATTCATCAAGACTTATAAGACAGGCTTCATTTCAGCTATTGTATTGACGATGATTTGTATGCTAATGAGTGCACTCCAACCCTTTATTATTGGTCTTGCTTTAACAGAAGTTGGGAAAAATGTAGCCGATATAGTTAAAGGGGTGCCAGGAGCTAAAATTAATTTTTTATATGTCCGTCAAGTCCTTATTATTATGTTAAGTGTTTCAGCAGTTTATCAACTAACTCTTTATGCTTCTGCTTATATTATGACTAATGTTGTTCAAAATACTATGCGCGATTTAAGAAATACAATTGAAAGTAAAATCAATCGATTACCAGTTTCTTATTTTGATCGTAATCAACAAGGAAATATTTTAAGTCGTGTAACAAATGATGTAGATGCAGTAAGTAATGCTATGCAACAAAGTTTAATCCAAATTGTAAACTCGATTATGGGAATTGTTTTTGCAGTTCTGATGATGTTGTATTTATCTGTACCATTGGCGGCAGTTATTTTAGTATTGATTCCTACTTCACTTTTTATTTCAAAATACATTATTCGCAAATCGCAACCATATTTCATTCAACAACAAAATGCTATAGGAGCGATGAATGGGCATGTTCAGGAAAGCTATAGTGGATTCTCTGAGATAAAACTATATGGAAAAGAACAAGATAAATTAGAAGAATTTAAAGTGATTAATCAAAATCTGAGTGAATATGGCTTTAAAGCGGCTTTTATTTCAGGAATTATGAGTCCTTTAATTGGTTTTGCTACTCATATAGTGTACTTTGTAGTAGCCGTATTAGGTGGATTATTTGTCATCCAAGGTGCACTGTCTTTAGGTAACTTACAAGCATTTACGCAGTATATCTGGCAAATCAATCAACCTCTTACTCAGATAACCCAACTTTCAGGAGTCCTTCAAAGTGCTGCAGCAGCAGTTGGAAGAATTTTTGAAATTTTAGATGAACCTGAAGAGAAACCAGATGTTATTCGAGTAGATATACCTAAACCAGTATCCGGAGATGTTACTTTTGAGCATGTCACTTTTGGATATGATAAAAGTAAGCCGTTGATAAAGGATTTAAACGTTCAAGTAAAAAGTGGTCAAAAAGTGGCTGTTGTAGGTCCAACTGGAGCAGGTAAGACGACACTAATAAACTTATTGATGCGTTTTTATGATGTTGATAGTGGCGCAATAAAAATAGATGGAATTGATACGAAAACTATGGATCGAAAAGAAGTAAGAGCGCAGTTTGGTATGGTTTTACAAGATGCTTGGCTATATAATGGAACAATAGCAGATAATATCCGTTTTGGTAAATTAGATGCTACGGAATATGAAGTTGTAGATGCTGCTAAAACAGCAAACGTTGATCATTTTATACGCACTTTGCCTGATGGGTATAATATGGGGTTAGATCAAGAAGCTTCTAATATATCTTTAGGACAAAAGCAACTATTAACCATTTCTAGGGCAATCATTTCTAATCCTAGGATTCTTATCTTAGATGAAGCAACAAGTTCGGTTGATACCCGCTTAGAAGCTTTGATCCAGAAAGCTATGAAAAAAATAATGGAAGGACGTACGAGCTTCGTTATTGCTCATAGGTTATCAACTATTCGTGATGCAGATTTGATTTTGGTCATGGACCAAGGTGAAATTGTAGAGCAAGGCAATCATGAAGAACTGTTAAATAAAGGTGGATTCTATGAAAAGTTATATAACAGTCAATTTAAACAAGCGCAAGAATAAAAGATTATTATAGAGAGAGGTCAGAGGGTAATGGAAAAGAAAATGATATTTTTTGATATAGATGGCACTTTGTTAAATCATGAAAAAAATTTTTTGCCAAATACAAAAAAAGCCTTAGACAAGTTGAAAGAAGAAGGTCATGAGGTTGTCATTGCAACCGGAAGAAATTTATATTTAGCTAAATCAGTCATTGATGACTTAGGATTTAATAATTATATTCTTTGCAATGGGGCAGTAGGATATTTTCACAATGAATTAGTCTATGAAAATAGATTGGATCAAAGCGAACTAAAAAGATTAATTAAAATAGCAGATGCACTAAATCATAATATTATTTATGAATCTGCTGACATGTTGAAAAGAAGAAGCGAAAAAAATGATATCAGAATGATTACGGCTATGAAGAGTGTTGGATCTAGTACGCCTCTTTACGATCGTGATTATCATTTAACTAATCCTATCTATCAAGGATTAATATTTTATACCGACGAAGAAAAGAATGCCTATGAGAATGGACAATTCCCTAAATTTAAATTTATCAGATGGCATGATAGTGGAGTTGATATTGTCCCGCATGATGGGTCTAAAGCACATACGGTATTAGATTTTGCAAAAAAACAAGGATTTGCAGTTGAAGATACGATTGCTTTCGGAGATGGGTTAAATGACCTTGAAATGCTTACTGAAGTAGGCATAGGAGTAGCAATGGGAAATGCTTTAGAAACGGTAAAATTAAAAGCAGATAAAATAACTAAAAGCTGTAATGAAGATGGGATTTATCTTGCATTGCAAGAACTTAATCTGATATAATAAAACAGTAAATAAATAAGATTCATTTCTTATTTATGGGGGTATAGCTCAGCTGGGAGAGTGTTTGGCTGGCAGCCAAAAGGTCAGGGGTTCGATCCCCCTTATCTCCATTAAAAAAGATAGAAATAAATAAAACTACTAGAAACTATTGTTTACTAAACAATAGTTTCTAGTAGTTTTATTTATAAGCAAGGGCTTAATATAGTGGTAAATAGTTTAGTATAGGATGCGTTACAGTGTTTTTTGTCGTTTAGATTGAGTTTGTTTAATAAAAATAAGTTGAAACAAAGGGAATATGCTCTCTTTGTTCCAACCAATTCTCATATATTTTGTTGCTTAATATTTAACTAAGATAGAATAGAAACGTTCTCATCTAAATGAAAAGGGTCCTCATTATTAATATGATCGTAAAACATGATTCCGTTAGTATGGTCAATTTCATGTTGAATAACGATAGCTGGATAATCTTTTAATCGGATTTTCTGTTTTTCTCCATCCAAATCAAGATAAGTCACAGTTACTCTAGTATGACGAGGAACATATCCTGGAACATCACGGTTAACAGAAAGGCATCCTTCTCCTTCCGCTAGACAAGCACTTTGAACAGAATGACTAACAATTTTTGGATTAATCATAACTGTACTCAAAAGAGGTTCATTTGTTTCATCATCGACATTAGGTATATGGACAGCAATCATTTTTTTTCCAACATCTAACTGAGGCGCTGCCAAGCCAACTCCGGCACGAAGTTGATATTTTTCAGCTAATTCTGCATCTTGACTATTTTTCAAAAATTCCAACATCTCTTGCCCCATTGTTTGTATGTCCTCGCCAATAGGAAAAGTAATTTCCTCTGCGGGCGTTCGTAAAGTGGGGTTGCCTTCCAAAATGATATTTTTCATTGTAATCATTTGTACTTCACTCCTGTAAATAAATTTTCCATAGAATATTTTACTCATTATAGGCATAGTAATTATCAACTTTATAATTTTAACAGCTATTTAACTAAAATGCACGGCAAATTAAATTTAAAGATGATCATGATGATTAGGATGAAACAAAAATTTTATTTTGAAAAAGAAATATGATATAATATGGAACAAGAAACAACATGTTTGTTAACAATTAAAGAAAGTAAGGGGAGATAGTATGCAAGAAGCAGCAAAATACATTGAAGACACATATGCAAAAATACTGAAAAGAGATCCTGATCAAATTGAATTTCTACAAGCAGTTAAAGAGTTTATTGGTAGTATTGAACCAGTATTTACTGCTCATCCTGAATTTATTCAACAAAATATATTAGAACAAATGATTGAACCTGAAAGAATTATTCAATTCAGAATCCCTTGGATGAATGATCAAGGTGAAACCAAAGTAAATAGAGGATTTCGTGTGCAGTTTAATTCAGCAAATGGGCCTTATAAAGGCGGTCTTCGTTTTCACACAAGTGTAAATCAAAGTATTGTTAAGTTTCTTGGCTTTGAACAAATTTTCAAAAATAGTTTGACAGGTCTACCAATTGGTGGTGGAAAAGGCGGTAGTGATTTTGATCCGAAAGGGAAGTCAGATAATGAAGTCATGCGTTTTTGTCAAAGCTTTATGACTGAATTGCAACAGCATATTGGACCTGATTTAGATGTTCCTGCAGGCGATATCGGAGTTGGAGCTAGAGAAATTGGCTACCTATATGGACAATATAAGCGCTTGAACGGTTCTAAAGCAGGAGTTTTAACAGGGAAACCAGTTTTTCTAGGAGGTAGTCTTGGTAGAACGGAAGCAACAGGCTATGGGGTTGTTTATTTCACAGATAAAATGCTTCAAGATACTGGTGAATCGTTTAAAAATAAAAAAGTAGTTGTTTCTGGAAGTGGGAATGTAGCTATATATGCCATTCAAAAAGTTCACGAATTAGGTGGGAAAGTTATTGCTTGTTCAGATTCTGATGGCTACATTTGGGATCCGGATGGAATTGATTACACTACTATTAAACAATTAAAAGAAGTAGAGAGAGAAAGAATTTCGGAATACGTTCAATACCATCCTAAAGCATATTATTATGAAGGAAGTATCTGGGACATAGAAAAGGAATACCAAGTAGCGTTGCCTTGTGCTACGCAAAATGAAATAGATGGTGAAAATGCGAAAAAAATGATTGAAAAAGGAGTCATTGCAGTTGCTGAAGGAGCAAATATGCCTTCTAACTTAGATGCAATAGCAGTCTATCAGGAAGCTCAAATCCTTTATGCACCAGGCAAAGCAGCGAATGCTGGCGGGGTAGCTGTCTCTGCTTTAGAGATGTCTCAAAACAGCCAGCGACTTAGTTGGTCATTTGAAGAAGTAGACGAGAAGCTAGAAAGTATCATGGAATCCATCTATATTGAAGTACGAGATACTGCTAAAACATATCATATGCCAGGTAATTTCGTAGTGGGTGCAAATATTGCTGGTTTCATGAAAATCGCTCAATCAATGATTAGTCAAGGACTCGTATAAAAAGAAAGAAACAGATTTTAAAGTCTGTTTCTTTCTTTTTTTTAAATAGAATAATAAAATGATTTTAAAAAAATGGAATTGAATAGAAAAACTAGAGTATATGAGAAAGTTCTAATCTTTTTTTACTTTGTGAATAAAATAATATTGTTTTCATCAAGTGTTTACTGTATTCAATGTAATACAGTTTTTTTTAAATTATATAACAGTTTTAAGCTCGATTTATCAATTTTATTCGATATTTTTTTTTATAAGAAAGACTTTTTTTGAAAAAAACCCTCTAAAATTAGTCGTGAAATATTTCACGACTGCAAAAAAAATCAAGGATTTTTTATATGAATGCCTCGGAAATAAGATTTTGCAGCTTAGAAAGCGTTGATATACTTGCATAACTAGAAAAAGAGTGGTAAATTTAATTAGCAAATAGATTGCACTAATACAGTTTGTGAAACTGTGTAAAACAGAATTTTATGAAAATTAGAATGTAAAAAGAGAGGAATGGTTTAAAAATGGCTAACAAGAAACAACCCGTAGATTTTGAAGCATTGTTAAGTACCGTTGATGCGGCTTTTCCAATGGTACAAATCCTAGATAAGGATGGTAAAGTTGTTAATAAAAACATCATGCCAGATTTATCTGATGATCAATTAGTGGAATTAATGGAGAAAATGGTATGGTCTCGTATTTTACATGAACGCTCAATGGCTTTAGCTCGTCAAGGACGTTTAGGTTTCTATGCTCCAACGGCTGGACAAGAGGCCTCTCAGATGGCAAGTTATTTTGCATTTGAAAAAGAAGATGAATTATTCCCAGGATACCGTGATGTTCCTCAATTGATTCAACATGGTTTACCTGTCTATAAAGCTTTCTTATGGTCTCGCGGACATGCAGTAGGAAGCCAATATCCTGATGCTTTACATGCTATGCCACCTCAAATTATTATTGGAGCCCAAATTATTCAAGCTGCAGGAGCAGGACTTGGATTGAAAAAACGTGGCAAACCAAATGTTGCATTCACGTACACTGGCGATGGTGGTTCATCACAAGGGGATTTCTATGAAGGAATGAACTTTGCAGGGGCCTACAAATCTCCAGTAGTATTTTTCATTCAAAATAATGGCTACGCAATCTCAACTCCACGTCATAAACAAACGGCTGCTACTACATTAGCTCAAAAAGCTGTTGCAGCTGGAATCCCAGGAATCCAAGTTGACGGTATGGATCCATTAGCCGTTTATGCTGTTACAAAACAAGCGAGAGAGTGGGCAATTGCAGGAAATGGTCCAGTGCTAATTGAAACAGTAACGTCTCGTTTTGGTCCTCACTCAACTTCTGGAGATGATCCAACACGTTACCGCGATCAAGAAAGTTTTGACTATTGGGAACAACGCGATCCACTTATTCGTTTCCGTAAGTTCTTAACGGCAAAAGGTCTATGGTCTGAAGAAAAAGAGCAAGTATTAATTGAAAAAACCCAAGAAGAAATCAAAGCATCAGCTAAAGAAGCTGACCAAGTACCTAAGCAAAAAGTTTCAGACTTTTTGAAAAACATGTACGAAGAGCCAACGCAAGTGATTAAAGAACAAATTGCGACTTTTGAAGCAAAGGAGAATAAATAATTATGGCACAAAAGACAATGATTCAAGCGATTACTGAAGCACTTGAACAAGAAATGGAACGTGATCAAGATATCTTAGTTTTTGGAGAAGATGTCGGTAAAAATGGCGGAGTATTCCGTGCAACTGCAGGTCTTCAAGAAAAATTCGGCGAAGACAGAGTTTCCGATACACCCCTTGCTGAATCAGGTATTGGCGGAATGGCTATCGGTTTAGCTTTACAGGGTTTTCGTCCAGTTCCAGAAATTCAATTTATTGGATTTATTTTTGAAGTATTAGACTCCATTGCTGGTCAAGCTGCACGGACACGTTACCGTATGAGTAGTACCCGTAGTTTACCAATTACAATTCGTATGCCATTTGGTGGCGGCGTTCATACACCAGAAATGCACTCAGATAATTTAGAAGGTTTAATGACACAATCACCAGGTTTGAAAGTCGTTATTCCTTCAAATCCTTATGATGCAAAAGGGCTTCTAATTGCATCACTTCGTGATAATGATCCAGTGGTATTCATTGAGCATATGAAATTGTACCGTTCATTCCGTGACGAAGTACCGGAAGAATCTTATACTGTTCCACTAGGTAAAGCTGCTATTTCTCGTGAAGGTAAAGACGTTTCGGTCATCACTTATGGTGCGATGGTTCGCGAAGCACTTAAAGCTGCTGATGATTTACAAAAAGAAGGTATCTCTGTTGAAATCATAGATTTAAGAACTGTTTCTCCATTAGACATTGAAACAATCATCGCTTCAGTTGAAAAAACTGGCCGCGTAGTTGTTGTTCAAGAAGCACAACGTCAAGCAGGTGTTGGTGCTATGGTTATGTCTGAAATTGCAGAACGGGCTGTGCTTTCATTAGAAGCCCCTATTGGCCGTGTTGCTGCTCCAGATACAGTCTTTCCATTTGGTTTAGCTGAAAGTTCTTGGTTGCCAAATGCTGCAGACATCGCAGAAAAAGTGAAAGAAGTTTATAATTTCTAATTTATAAATCATTAGACGAGATAATAATAGATGTAAACCATTTACTGAAATAATAAATGGTTGCATCTATTGATTTTAAAGTGTTTAGTTAATCTTATTTTTTGGAAAATAGAATGGCTAATAAAGAAGGGAAGAAATCAAAAATGGCTTTTAAATTTAAATTACCAGATGTTGGAGAAGGAATGGCAGAAGGCGAAATCGTAAAATGGTTAGTAGCTGAAGGCGATGTAGTTAAAGAAGAAGATTCAATCGTAGAAATTCAAAACGATAAATCAGTTGAAGAAATTGCTTCACCCGTTTCTGGAACGATTAAAAAGATTTTAGTATCAGAAGGAACAGTTGCTAATGTTGGCGACGTCATTGTTGAGATTGATGCTCCAGGGCATGAAGATGAAGAAGCAGAAGAAACAGAAGTTCCAGAAGCTGCTCCAACTCAAGCTGCAGCTCCAAGTACTCAAGGAAGTTCTTTCTATCAATTTAAATTACCAGACGTTGGAGAAGGAATGGCAGAAGGTGAAATCGTAAAATGGTTAGTAGCTGAAGGCGACGAAATCAAAGAAGAAGATTCAATCGTAGAAATTCAAAACGATAAATCAGTTGAAGAAATTGCTTCACCCGTTTCTGGAAAAGTTAAAAAGATTTTAGTATCAGAAGGAACAGTCGCTGCTGTTGGTCAAGTAATTGTTGAGATTGATTCACCTGAACACAACACTGAAAGTGCAGTTCCTGCTGCTGAAAATAATGCTCAAGAAACAGCTCAAACAAAAGGAACAGCAAGCGTTGTTAAGTCGTCTGACTCTAACAAACGCGTACAAGCTATGCCTTCAGTACGTCAATTCGCACGTGAAAGTGATGTAGATATTACACTAGTTACACCAACAGGTAAACATGGTCGTGTAACAAAAGAAGATATCACTAGCTTTAACAAAAATGGTGCAACTCCAGCAGTGAGCTCAGCACAGACAGCTACAGCTCCTACAACAAAACAAGCTCCAGCAGCTAAAACAGCAGCTCCAGCTAAAGCATTTAAATCTAGCCAAACTGAACTTGAAACTCGTGAAGCAATGACTCCAATGCGTAAAGCAATTGCGAAAGCAATGGTAAACAGTAAAGCAACTGCTCCACATGTTACTTTATTTGACGAAGTTGACTCAACTAAATTAATGGCTCACCGTAAACATTTCAAAGATATTGCAGCAGGCAAAGGTGTTAAATTAACATTCTTACCTTATGTCGTTAAAGCAATTGTTTCTGTCTTACGTAAATATCCAGCATTGAATGCTTCAATTGACGATACAACAAACGAAGTAGTATACAAGCACTACTTTAATATTGGTATTGCTACTGATACTGATCGTGGTTTATTCGTACCAGTCATTAAAGATGCAGATTCTAAGAGTATCTTTACTATTGCAGGAGAAATCACTGAACTTTCTGGTAAAGCTACAGAAGGTAAATTAGCAACAAATGAAATGAGCAATGGTTCTATTTCAGTAAGTAACATTGGTTCAATTGGTGGCGGTTGGTTTACACCAGTTATAAACTATCCAGAAGTTGCTATCTTAGGCGTTGGTCGTATTGCTAAAAAAGCAGTTGTAAATGCAGAGGATGAAATTGTCGTAGCACCAGTTATGCAGTTATCATTAAGCTTTGACCACCGTATCATCGATGGAGCAACTGCACAAAAAGCAATGAATGAATTAAAAACATTGCTTGCTGATCCAGAATTATTATTGATGGAAGGATAAAGGTGAGGTTAAAATGGTAGTAGGAGATTTCGCAATAGAGTTAGATACAGTTGTTATTGGGTCAGGCCCGGGAGGATACGTTGCAGCTATTCGTGCCGCTCAAATGGGACAAAAAGTAGCAATCGTAGAAAGAGAATACATCGGCGGAGTTTGTTTAAACGTTGGTTGTATTCCATCAAAAGCTTTGATTAGCGCTGGACATCATTATCAAGATGCTTTGCATTCAGAGACTTTTGGGATTACAGCTGAAAATGTTGTATTAGATTTTGCTAAAACTCAAGAATGGAAAGAAAATAAAGTTGTATCGACTCTTACAAAAGGTGTCGAAGGCTTATTGAAAAAAAATAAAGTTGAAATTTTAAGAGGTGAAGCTTACTTCAATGACGAGCATACTTTACGCGTTATGGGAGAAAAAACTGGTCAAACTTATTCTTTCAACAATGCAATTATTGCAACAGGTAGCCGTCCAATCGAAATCAAAGGCTTCAAATTTGGTAAACGCGTTATCGATTCAACTGGTGGCTTGGCTCTTCCTGAAGTACCTAAAAAATTAATTGTTGTTGGTGGAGGTTACATTGGTAGTGAATTAGCTGGCGCTTATGCTAATTTAGGTGCAGAGGTAACTATTTTAGAAGGAACTGCTTCTATTATGCCAACGTTTGAAAAAGATATGATTAAATATGTTACAACTAACTTTGCTAAAAAAGGTGTAACAATTGAAACATCTTCAATGGCTAAAGAAGCGATTGAAACAGAAAATGGCGTAACCGTTAAGTACGAAGTAAATGGCACAGAAAAATCAATTGACGCTGATTATGTAATGGTAACTGTTGGTCGTCGTCCTAACACAGATGAGCTTGGCTTAGAAGGTGCTGGAATTGAAATGTCTGAACGTGGTTTAGTTAAAGTAGATGAGCAAGGACGTACAAATATCAAAAACATCTTTGCTATCGGGGATATTGTTCCCGGTGCTGCATTAGCTCATAAGGCAAGCTATGAAGCTAAAATTGCTGCAGAAGCAATATCTGGTAAAAAAGTAGCCGTTGACTACAAAGCAATGCCGGCTGTAGCTTTTACAGATCCAGAATTAGCGGTTGTAGGATTAACTATTGCAGAAGCAAAAGAAAAAGGAATGGATGTTAAAGCGTCTAAATTCCCATTAGCTGGTAATGGACGTGCACTTTCGCTGAATGCAACGGATGGATTCGTACGTCTAGTAACAACTAAAGAAGATGGTCTTATTGTTGGAGCACAAGTTGCTGGTGTAGGTGCTAGTGACGTGATTGCTGAACTAGGACTAGCTATTGAAGCAGGAATGGTAGCAGAAGATATTGCGTTGACTATCCACGCACACCCATCTTTAGCTGAAACGGTTATGGATGCTTCAGAATTAGCATTAGGATTACCAATTCACATGTAATTCAAATAAATTTAAATTGTTTTTATTTATCCAATAAAGACATGTACAGAAAGAAAAAAACACTTATTCTTAAATGAATAAGTGTTTTTTTGTATATGATAAAATAAACAGTGAAAAATTTGGTATAATAAGAAATAATAGTAACATGAAAAATTCTCTTAATTTATTAATAGAGTTGAAAATAGTCTGTTGGAGGCGATTTAGTGAGTGAAGGACAAGGGAAAAAAATTATTATTGTAGGTACAGATGAAACAACCTATCAATTTGCTTTCTTAAGTATGTTAAAATTAAAAGTAGCAAAAATATTATTTTATCAACTTCCATCTTTAGAAGAGAATAAAATACGTGATTTACAGTTTGCTTCTTCTTTTTCATTGGCAAGTTCTTTTGCAATCGCTAACGCAAAAGATTTTCTTTCTACTGATTTATTAATTATAACAGCACAGGAAGAAAGAAAATCTGATGAATCTGATAATGATTATATTAGAAGGAATATATCATTAATACGCAAGGTAATTAAAAAAGCTATGGCAAATGGATTTAGTGGTTTAATTTTAATTGCCACTGAACCGACCGATATGTTTACTTATCTTGTTTGGAAATTTTCGGGTCTTCCTAAAGAAAAAATAGTTGGACTAGGAACGTATATAGATTCCATCCTATTTAGGCAACTCTTAAGTAAGAAGCTATCTGTTTCTTCCAGAGATGTTAATGCTTTTATTGTGGGTGGGAGCTCAAAGGACAGTAAAGTAACGACTTGGAGTCGATCTAATATTGGAGGTAATCCAATTCTTAGTTTAATGATGGATAAGAAAAATCATTTTAATCAAAATGATAGGATAAACATCGAAACAATCCTTTCAGAAAGAGATTTGTTTTCAAGAGAAACCAATTCTTATTTTACAAACGTTTCTGCTCTAGTTAAATTGACACAACTAATTTTTACTGATGAAAAAGCGTTAGTTACTTTAATGCACTTAGTGGACATAGAAGATTTAGTGAATATCCCATTATCGCTTCCGGTTTTATTAGGAAAAGAGGGTATTATTAAAATATCCGAACTTGGTTTTTCGGACTCAGAAAAAAAAGAATTGCTTAAAGTTGCGCGAGAGACTAGAGATTATTTAGACTGGATAGAAAAAGGTTAAAGGGGAAAATAATGGAAAATAAAAGTTATAGTTATCCAATGGATTATGATTGGACAAAAGATGAAATGACAAAGGTCATAAATTTGTGGAGAGCAGTTGAGTTAGCTTACGAAATGGGAATAACAAAAGAAGCATTTTTAACAAGTTATCGTCAATTTAAAGAAGTTATTCCTTCAATTGGTGAAGAAAAAAAATGGAGTCGTCAATTTGAATCCATTTCTGGTTATTCTGTCTATGCAGTGCACCAAGAAGCTAAGAAGACGGATAAAAAAATAATTTTTATGAACAAAAGCAGATGAATAGAAAACAGATTTTAAACATGGTAACTTAAACCACAAGAGAGGAAGTGAGTTCTTGAATCAAATAGTTAAGCGAGATCAATTAATAAAAGAATGGATTTATGTAGCTGCTGATATAAGTAGAACTTCTTTTGAACAGACCATTAATATAGAAGAGAAAACAAATCGTACGGATTTAGTGACTAGTATTGATAAAGAAATTGAACAGTATTTTATTGAAAAAATAGCTACCCACTTTCCTAACGAACGGGTTTTAGGGGAAGAAGGTTCAGGGCATCAAATTACTGATTTAAAAGGTGTTGTGTGGATAATAGATCCTATTGACGGAACATTAAATTTTGTGAAGCAAAAAAATGATTTTGCTATTATGATAAGTGTTTATGAAAATGGCATAGGTTATTTAGGGTATATATATGATGTTATGAAAGATGAGCTTTATTCTGCTGTAAAAAACCAAGGAGCTTGTCTAAATGAAATACCGCTAAAAAAAGTGAAGGATATTCCTTTGCGAGAAGGGTTAGTTGCGGTTAGCCATCGTTTGATGTCCAGTGAAAAAAATGACGAAGCGAGAAAAATTGGAAGAGCTAGTAGTGGCGTGCGGATGGTGGGCTCGGCCGGTCTTGAAACTGCACGTGTAGCAACAGGAAGGTTAGTTGCTTATATCGGTGCATCTCTAGCGCCTTGGGATATCGGTGCCGGTAAAGTGATATCAGAAGAATTAGGGCTAATTTATACACAGTTAAATGGAGAAAAAATTGATATGTTACATTATAATAAAACGATTGTAGCAACACCTTCTGCACATAAAGAAATAATAGAGAAATTTAAGTTAGATAAAGAAGGTTAAACTGAGATGGCTCTATTAAATGGTAAAGCAATTATCTCTAAAGTATAGGTTAAAACAAAGAATAAAAAATAAAAAAACAAGCTGAATTGAAACATTGATATAAATAAAAATAAAAATATACCGCTAACATTAAGTTTTTTCTTTTCAATCTTTTGTTTTAGTGTTAAACTGTACAAGTTGATAGTTGTCTTCACAAGTTTTCAATGCGTTTTCATACTGGAATAAGTATAAACTTACGGAAAATTCAAGTGCATAAATTGGATTGAATGATTTTCATATTGATAGATAGCGAATCAGAAGAATCGAAATAATGATAAGAATCATGGAGGAATATAGTAATGAAAAGAAGAGAAGATATTAGAAATGTAGCCATTATTGCCCACGTCGATCACGGCAAAACAACATTGGTGGATGAATTATTGAAACAATCTGACACATTACATTCTCATAGCAAATTGGCTGAACGCGCAATGGACTCAAATGCTCTTGAGCAAGAGCGTGGCATTACAATTTTAGCTAAAAACACAGCTGTTAAATACAATGATACTCATATTAATATCTTAGATACTCCAGGACATGCTGACTTCGGTGGAGAAGTTGAACGTATCATGAAAATGGTTGACGGAGTAGTTTTAGTCGTGGACTCATATGAAGGTACAATGCCTCAAACAAGATTTGTATTAAAAAAAGCATTAGAGCAAAAATTAGTTCCAATCGTAGTTGTTAATAAAATTGACAAAGACTCAGCTCGCCCTGCAGAGGTTGTTGATGAAGTTCTTGAATTATTTATCGAATTGGGTGCAGATGATGACCAGTTAGACTTCCCTGTTATTTATGCTTCAGCTATGAATGGAACAAGTAGTCTGTCTGATAATAAAGAGGATCAAGAAGAAACAATGAATTACATCTTTGATACAATTATTAAAGACATTCCTGCTCCAATAGACAACTCGGATGAGCCATTGCAATTTCAAGTATCATTATTAGACTATAGTGATTATGTAGGAAGAATTGGTATTGGGCGAGTATTCCGTGGAACGATCAAAGTTGGCGATAATGTTACGTTGAGTAAATTAGATGGATCTACTAAGAATTTCCGCGTTACTAAATTGCTTGGTTTCTTCGGTTTAGACCGTGTTGAAATCAATGAAGCAAAAGCTGGGGAATTAATCGCTGTATCCGGTATGGAAGATATTTTTGTAGGTGAAACAGTTACGCCTAGTGATCATATCGATCCACTACCAATACTTCATATTGATGAGCCTACGTTACAAATGACTTTCTTAGTAAATAACTCTCCGTTTGCAGGACGCGAAGGAAAGTGGGTTACTTCACGTAAAATTGAAGACCGCTTAATGTCGGAATTGCATACAGACGTTTCTATGCGTATTGAAAATACAGAATCTCCTGATGCTTGGATTGTTTCTGGACGTGGAGAATTACATTTAGCAATTTTAATAGAAAACATGCGACGTGAAGGATATGAATTACAAGTATCTCGTCCTGAAGTTATTTTACGTGACTTTGACGGGGTTCAATGTGAACCTTTTGAGTTAGTTCAAATTGATACTCCTGAAGAATACATGGGATCAATCATTGAATCATTAAGTGCTCGTAAAGGCGAAATGAAAGATATGATTAATAATGGTAACGGGCAAGTTAAATTAACTTTCTTAGCTCCTGCACGTGGATTAATTGGCTATTCTACTGAGTTCCTTTCAATGACAAGAGGATACGGAATCATGAATCATACTTTTGATCAATATCTACCACGTTTAAAAACTAAAATCGGTGGACGTCGTAATGGAGCATTGGTTTCAACTGAAACTGGCAAAACAACCACTTACGGAATTATGGGTGTTGAAGACAGAGGAACAATTTTTATTGAACCTTCAGTTGAAATATATGAAGGAATGATTGTTGGAGAAAACTCTCGCGAAAATGATATCACTGTTAACATTACAAAAGCTAAACAAAAAACTAACGTTCGTTCTGCTAACAAAGATCAGACAAACGTGATTAAAGCTCCTCGTCATTTAACTTTAGAAGAATCATTAGAATTCTTGGGTGATGATGAATATTGTGAAGTAACTCCAGAAAGTATTCGTTTACGGAAACAAGTTTTAAATAAAAATGAACGTGAAAAGTCTGCTAAGAAAAATAAAGCTTCTCAAATAGGTTAAACTTATTTGAAAAAGACTACCCGATGAGATTGAATCATTAGGTAGTCTTTTTTCTTTTTTTAATAGTAGGAAGAGATAATGACGACTTGTGGATTTAGTTTTATTAGAATACCTATGCTTTCGTATTGTTGGATGAGCATATTGTTGATATAATGAAAATGTTATACTAAAGGAGGAAGATTTATGCTGAATAATATTCAGAAAAAAGAGGCTTTAGATGTCTTGTTAGATGATGCTACAAAAATCTTTCAACTTATTGATAATCAAAAAAATCAGTTGTGTCTAACTGAATGCCCTGCTTTTAATGAAATTGTTGATACTCAAATGTTTGGACTATCAAAAGAAATTTCTTTTGCAAAAAAAATTGGAGTCATTAACTCAACTGAAGGTGACCGTATTTTAAGCGATTTAGAAAAAAAATTAAACGATTTGTACGCGAAAGCTTATAATGAAAAAAAATAGTAGAATAATAAAGGGGGCCAAAGGCTTCTTTTAAGCCGATAGTATGATGAAAAAGTTGAAACATTTAGATCAATATATTTTTATCCCGTATGTTATTTTGTCTATATTCGGTACTTTAATGGTTTATAGTTCGAGCAGTTACGTTGCAATTGGTCAAGATAAAAATCCGGAATATTATTTTTTAAGACAGGCTGTATTTGTATGTATAGGTCTTTTTATTAGTATGTTTATCTTTTCAATTAAATATAGCCATTTAAAATATAAAAAACTAATTAAGTACACGATTATATTTACAGTATTGCTGCTAGCTTATCTTCTTGTTTTTGGGAAAGAAATCAACGGAGCAAAAGGCTGGCTTGATATTGGGCCAGTAGGAGTACAACCAGCTGAATTTGCAAAAATATCGGTTATTTGGTATTTTGCTTATATATTTTCTCGCAGGCAACAACAAATTATTCGTGATTTTTGGTCTTCGATGAAACAACCTGCATTTTTATTTGCAGTCATTCTTTTGTTAATTGCTATTCAACCAGATATAGGAGGAGCAGCAATCATTTTATTCATTGGTATTATTATGATATTTGCTAGCGGAGTGTCTACTAAACTGGGTATCACGATGGGAGCACTAGGTATTGCAATCATTTTTGGTGTGGTTGAGTTGGTAAGAATTTTTGGGACAAAGTTGCCTTTTCTGCAACCGTATCAATACGATCGGTTTTTAGCTTTTTGGGATCCATTTAAAGTTTCTGAAAGTGCGGGGCTTCAATTAGTTAATTCATACTACGCTCTTAGCAGAGGTGGTGTTTTTGGAGTAGGGATTGGACAAAGTGTTCAAAAAACAGGCTATTTGCCGGAACCCTATACTGACTTTATTGTCTCCATTTTGGGAGAAGAGTTAGGACTGCTAGGTGTAATAGTTGTTTTAAGCCTTTTTGTTTTTTTGATTTTGAGAATTTATTTGATTGCTATTCGGACGAAAGATCCTTTTGGATCATTGCTTTGTATTGGAATTGCTACAATGTTCCTAATTCAAGGTTCAATCAATTTAGGTGGTGTTCTAGGACTCATGCCTATTACGGGGGTAACATTCCCTTTTATTAGTTACGGGGGTTCTAGCACACTAGTGTTAACCATTTCAATAGGATTAGTCTTGAATGTTAGTGCAATGAATAAAAAACAAGAACTTGGAAATAATAGTTAATGATATTTATGAAAAGAAAGACTGCAAGTAAAAAGGGACTTCTATTTAAAAGAAGTCTTTTTTTAAAATAGAATGTAGTTTGATAATATGAATTAAATAATTGAGTGACTTAGGAGTGAAATGATGAAAAAAGTATTAGTAGCTAATAGAGGAGAAATAGCCATTCGAATATTTCGTGCGTTAACAGAACTTCATATTGGAACAGTTGCCGTTTATTCACAAGAAGATGAAGGTTCTGTTCATCGTTTTAAAGCGGATGAAGCTTATTTAGTAGGAGATGGAAAAAAACCGATAGAAGCTTATTTAGATATAGAAGATATGATTCGTATTGCAAAAGATTCGAATGCAGATGCGATACACCCAGGATATGGTTTTTTATCAGAAAATTCGGATTTTGCTAGACGTTGTAAAGAAGAAGGTATTATTTTTATTGGTCCTAAGTTACATCATTTAGATATTTTTGGGGATAAACTAAAAGCGAAAGAAGCAGCCATTGCAGCGGGAATAAAATCTATACCAGGTTCTCAAGGCCCAGTCTTGAATGTTGAAGAAGTAAGGTCTTTTGGAGAAAAATTTGGCTATCCCATCATGATAAAAGCAGCATTAGGCGGCGGTGGAAGAGGAATGCGTGTGGCCTATTCAGCCGAAGATGTAAAAGATAGTTTTGAAAGAGCTCGTAGTGAGGCAAAAGCCGCATTTGGAAATGATGAGATTTACGTAGAACGTTATATTCAAGATCCTAAGCATATTGAAGTCCAAATATTGGGAGACGTTCATGGGAATATCGTTCATTTATACGAACGTGATTGTTCTGTACAACGCCGACACCAAAAAGTTGTAGAAGTTGCACCCTGTGTTTCTATACCGGATGAATTGCGTCTCAAAATGTGTCAATCTGCTGTTCAATTGATGGAACACGTAGGCTACGTAAATGCAGGAACGGTAGAATTTTTACTTGAAGACAACGAATTTTATTTTATTGAGGTTAATCCACGTGTACAAGTAGAGCATACCATTACAGAATTAATTACAGGCATTGATATTGTTCAATCTCAAATTTTAATTGCGCAAGGAAAAGATCTCCACAAAGAAATTAATATTCCATTTCAAGATCATATACCTTTAATGGGTGCGGCTATTCAGTGTCGAATAACAACTGAAGATCCGCTTAATGACTTTTTACCTGATACGGGTAAAATTGATACCTACCGTTCTCCAGGTGGGTTTGGGATACGCTTAGATGCGGGTAATGGATTTCAAGGCAGCGTGGTTTCTCCTTTTTTTGATTCATTACTGGTTAAAGTATGTACGCATGCTTCTACGTTTGAATTAGCGGCGCAAAAAATGACACGATCTTTGAGAGAATTTCGTATTCGTGGTGTAAAAACGAATATTCCATTTATGGAAAATGTTATTTCACATCCTGTTTTTCTTTCGGGAGAAGCTAAAACAACATTTATTGATTCTACTCCTGAACTTTTTAAATTCTCAAAAGTTCGTGATAGAGGGAATAAAACGATGAAATACATTAGCAATATTACGGTAAATGGTTTTCCAGGCATCGAACATGCTCCAAAGAAATTTTATGAGCCGGCTAGAAAACCTAAGAAACTAATCCTATTAAATGACCATTCTATCAGTGCAAAAAGTATTTTGGATCAAAAAGGTGCAGATGCTGTAGTAAGTTGGGTGAAAAATACAAAAGAAGTTTTATTGACGGATACAACATTTAGAGATGCTCATCAAAGTTTACTGGCAACTCGCGTGCGCACACAAGATTTTTTGAATATTGCTGCAGAAACAGAAAAAGCCATCCCGCAATTGTTTTCTTCGGAAGTATGGGGAGGAGCCACTTTCGATGTTGCTTATCGATTCTTAAATGAAGATCCATGGGAACGTTTAAAGAAGTTAAGGAAAGAAATGCCAAATACTCTCCTTCAAATGTTGTTTAGAGGTTCTAATGCAGTAGGATATCAAAACTATCCTGATAACGTAATTGAATCATTTATTCAACAAGCAGCCAAAAGCGGAGTGGATGTTTTTCGTATCTTTGATAGTTTAAATTGGATTCCTCAAATGGAGAAAAGTATTCAAGTTGTCAGAGATACAGGTAAGATAGCTGAAGCAGCTATTTGTTATTCAGGTGACATTAATGACCCTCTAAGAACTAAATACACGATTGATTACTATAAAGATATGGCTAAGGAACTAGAGAACCAGGGAGCACATATTATAGCTATTAAAGATATGGCAGGGATATTAAAACCAGAAGCGGCTTATCGTTTAATCAGTGAGCTAAAAGCAACCGTTCATGTTCCGATTCATTTGCATACTCATGATACGAGTGGAAATGGTATTTTCACTTATGCTTTAGCTGTTAAAGCAGGGGTAGATATTGTTGATGTAGCGATGAGTGCAATGAGTGGTGCTACTAGTCAACCTAGTATGAGTAGTCTCTACTATGCTTTATTAGGAACCCAACGTGTTCCATCTATTAATATTGAGAATACACAACAAATTAATCATTATTGGGAAGATGTAAGGACCCGTTATAGTGATTTTGAAGATGGAGTTAGCGCACCTCAAACAGAAGTCTATCAACACGAAATGCCAGGTGGCCAATATTCTAACCTTAAGCAACAAGCGAAAGCTGTCGGACTAGAAGATAAATGGGATGACATTAAAAAAATGTACGCAATAGTCAACCGAATGTTTGGTGATATTATTAAAGTAACTCCATCTTCAAAAGTTGTTGGAGATATGGCTTTGTTTATGGTGCAGAATAATTTGACAGAAGAAGACATCTACAGTCAAGGACAATCAATTGATTTTCCAAAGTCGGTAATAAGCTTTTTTGCGGGGGATTTAGGCCAACCTGTGGGTGGATTTCCAGAAAAGTTACAAAAAATTATTTTGAAGAACAACCAACCTATTACTGTTCGACCAGGAGTTTTAGCCAAGCCAATTGATCTTATTCAAATAAAAGAACAACTAGCTAGACTAATCGATAGGCAGCCTTCTAATGAGGATGTATTAAGTTATATTATGTACCCAGAAGTGTTCTTAGATTATCAAAAAAATTATGAACAATTTGGTGATGTGACTGTTTTAGATACAGCAACATTCTTTCATGGGATGCGGACTGGAGAATCAATTGAAGTACAGATTGAAAAAGGAAAAACATTGATTATAAAACTGAATCAGATTGGTGAACCTAATTCTGAAGGTAATCGTACGATGTATTTTGATTTAAATGGTCAAGGTAGAGAAGTCATAGTGAAAGATAGAAGTATTACAAGTACTAAAATTATTCGAAAAAAAGCTGAACCAACTAATAAAGAGCATGTCGGCGCTACAATGCCCGGTTCAATTATAGAAGTTCTAGTTTCGAAAGGGGACCGTGTTAGTCAAGGAAATCCAATCGTCATTACTGAAGCAATGAAAATGGAAACAACGATTAAAGCTGCTTTTGACGGTGTAATTGATCAAATTTATATAGAAGCGGACAATCTCATTGAAACAGGCGATTTATTAATTGAAATGATTGCCAAATAAAAAGTAGGTGAGGAGTATCGTAAAACATGAAAACTATTTTGAGAACAATCCCAATTTTTTTAGTTTTAATGATTTTGATCTATTTTATTCCTCAAATTATTTCTGATAGTCCTTCTGGAATTATTACTCAAAAGAAAAACACAACGGAATTAAAAAAAGAGACTCAAATTGGTCCGATTCCTGCTGTTAAACAAGAGACTTTTCCTCTTACAGGAATGGGTCACTATATGGGAGAACCAATTGATACATTTAAAAAAAAATTTGGTGAGCCGTTACGTATTGAATCCAATATATTTGGAGATGAGTGGTGGATTTATGGAGACAACGAAAATGATTATTATCAAGTAGCAGTATCCGAAGAAGATACGATAACATCTATTTTTGTTTTAGGATCAACACTCGATGTTTTACCATTTAAAGTTGGTATGGATATAACAGAAGTTTATCAATTAGCTACTTTATATCCTACTTTTTCTTTTGATTATAAGAAGACTAATTACATTATTGAGTTGTCAGAAAATGATTTGAATTATCATCCATTAGTTATTTTTGAAAAAAATATTTTCGCAATTTTAATGGTTGATCGAGAAACCAATAAAATTAATGCCATTCGCTATGTAGACGAACCGACATTGTTGCAATCTGATATTTATGAAGTAATTCCTGAGAATGAAGTGATTACAAAGAAAACACCAAAAACAGATTTAGAAAATAGATATGATGGAAATGTGCAAGAAGTAGAAATGACGATTAATATGTTAAGACAACGATATGGGTTATCTGAATTAACTTATAGCAAACAACTCTCTTCAATGGCCGATGATATTTTTATCAATCAAAGTAAATCTGTTTCTGAACAATCAAGTGAAGAAAAAAATGGGGGAAATAGTTTTCAAACTGAAAGTTCAATAAAAATAGATACGTCAAATAAAAATGAGTCTATTCAAAAGGGGCTAGCTGAACATGAGGATGAAGAAGGTTTCGAACATACACCCTTAACGAGTAAACAAATCCATGATTATTTGGAAATGAATAAAATTAGTTTAGCCGATACTCGTGTTGTTTACTCCAATAAATTTACTGATCCAACATGGTTAATAACGTATTGGTTTAGTTTAGAGAATCAGCGAACGATTCTAACTGATCCTTTGATGAAAAGGTTTGGATTTGCTTTTCGTAACGAAGAAGTAATGTTAATATTAGATACAGAAGTAGAACATACGAAAAAAACAGGAGCAAATATAAAGTAAGAAAGGAGACCTTTAATTGGAACTCATATTAAACGAAAGACAAGGTATTGTAGTTTGGGTTTATAGCTTAAGACATATGAAGACACTCAAAAGATTTGGCTTGATTCACTATGTGTCGAAGCGGATGAAGTATGTTGTTATTTACGTAAACCGCACAGATTTAGAACCCACTATTCGTAAACTGAAAGAGTTGCATTTTGTTCGACAAGTAGAACAATCGTATAGGCCATTAATAAGTATGGATTTTAAAGAAGTTCTCAAAAATGTGACTCCTAGAAAAGAAGTTAAAGAAGTAGAAGAATTTGATAAGCTATTTATAGAAGATGATAAACACTTAAAAAAAAAAGTTGAATCTCATCTACCTTATCAGTAGCGACTAAGGTCTATAGAAGTTATCGCGCTCTTTGTTTGCCAGTGCTAAATTTTTAGGTTGAAATACATTTTAGAATAAATATTCAGACATGCTAAAGAGGTTGGGATTTTTGTTCCAATCTCTTTTTTAAAAGATAAAATAGTAAAGAAAGATTGGTGCTTTAATGAGAGTTATTTCTGGTAATTATGGCGGAAGAAAATTAAAATCTGTTCCAGGTGAGAATACAAGACCAACATCTGATAAAGTTAAAGAGTCAATATTTAATATTATTGGGCCATATTTTGATGGTGGCAAGTGTTTAGATTTGTTTGCAGGTAGTGGAGGTTTATCTATTGAAGCCGTTTCGAGAGGGATGGAGCATGCTGTATTAATAGATAAAGATATTTCTGCAATTAAAATAATAAAAGAAAATATTGAAATGACTAAAGAAAAAACTAAATTTGACGTTTATCGAAGTGATGCAAATCGAGGGATTGAAATGTTAGCAGCTAAAAATAACCTGTTCGATATGCTCTTTCTAGATCCACCCTACTTTGAACAAGAAATTGTCAAACAGCTCGAAAAGATTATGGCTCTAAATCTTTTGGCTGATAGAGCAATAATTGTTTGTGAAGTAGGAAGAAAAGTTGATTTACCAAATGAAATCGGATTAGCTAAACAATTTAGGTCGACGGTTTATGGAGCTAGTAAAATAGTGTTATATGAAGTTGTCAGTGAAGGAGACCTTGAAAATGATTAAGAAAGCACTTTTTCCAGGAAGTTTTGATCCATTGACAAATGGGCATATTGATACAATCGAACGTTCTGCTAAATTAGCTGATTACCTTTTTATAGCTGTAGCAACCAATACATCAAAAAAAAATTTGTTTGATGCAGATGAGAAAATAGAATTAATTCAATTAGCAACTAGACATTTGGAAAATGTTTCTGTAATTGAACACACAAATGGATTAACGGTAGATTTAGCAAAAAAAGTTGGAGCAAGTACATTAATTAGGGGATTGCGTAATGCTGAAGATTTTGAGTACGAAATGAATATTGCAGCAATGAATAAAACACAGAATCCAGAAATTGAAACGATTATTTTGATGGCATCCCAACAGCACCGATTTTTAAGTTCAAGTTTAATTAAAGAAGTGGCATTTTTTGGTGGAGATGTTTCAAATTTAGTTCCAACAGATGTTAATATAGCGATTAAAAAGAAATATTCTGCTTTTGAGTATGAGGATGAAAAATCTTAGAACAACTGCGACGTAAAGGATGAATCTAATGAAAAAAATAAAAAATGCTAAGTCTATTATTTGGTTCGTACCTATTCTTATCATTATTTTGGGGCTAGTCATACCTCTTCCTTACTATATTGAAGCTCCAGGTTCAGCTGTCCGTTTATCTGAATTAATTAAAGTCAATAAAAGAACAGATGATAATTTGGGAAGTTTTATGTTGACTACTGTCTCTATCCGTAAAGCAACGCCATTAATATACTTTACAAAATACTTGCCTTTTCGTGAGGGGGTAACTGAAAAAGAATATTTGGGTATGTCAAAATCAAGCGAAGAGTATGCTAACTTACAACAGTACTATATGGATAGTTCAATCAATACGGCTATTGAGGTGGCTTATAAAACTGCGAAAGAATCCTACAAATTAATCTATAATGGTATCTATGTTATGTCCATTTTACCAAAATCAAATTTTTCAGAGGAACTACTAGTCGGTGATACTATAATGGCTTTAGACGGAAAAAAATTTAAGAGCTCTACTGAATTTATTGATTATGTGAAAAATAAAAATATTGGGCAGGAAATAGTGGTTACTTACAAACGCAATGGTAAAATTAAAACTATTTCTGCACCATTAATGGAAATAGAAGAGAATAAGCTTCCAGGATTAGGTATCAGTTTGGTGGATCATACATCTATTGAGACAGATATACCTGTTTCAATAAAATCAGATGAAATTGGAGGCCCTTCTGCCGGCTTTATGTTTTCTCTTCAGATATATACTCAATTGACAGAACAAGACTTGCGTAATGGCCACGAAATTGCAGGCACTGGTACAATTTCAACTGATGGAACAATAGGACGAATTGGTGGTATAGATAAGAAAGTTGTAGCTGCTAGTAAAGAAGGGGCGACTATATTCTTTGCACCGGACGATGGTATAAATCCAGTTGTTAAAAAAAAATATCCATCGATACAATCAAACTATAAAGAAGCTTTAAAAGCTGCTAAAAAAATAGACACGGATATGAAAATTATTCCAGTCAAACAGTTTCAAGATGCTATTGACTATTTAAATCAATTAAAATAAAAAATACTTCTTAGGATTTTACTCAAAATGTAGTGACCCCAAATAGTTAGACTTTTAACGGAGTAGTTAATTCTACTCCTTTTTTTGTGCTCTTTTACCTTTACACTATAATTATTTCTAAAAATGGTTTAAACAAAGACTGCTTTTTTATTGTTTAGAGATTAGCTGTGACCTTAGAGACACTCAAGCAGAGTAATCATTAAGGAGTACAGTTTGTTGTTCTCTAAATTGAATAGGGCTCATCCAGTTTAATTTACTCTTCATCCGTTCGTTATTGTAATACTCGATATAACTTTCTATTGCTTGTTTTAATTCATTAAAGCTGCGGTAAACTTCGCCATAATAAATTTCTTGTTTGAGTATTCCAAAAAAATTCTCGATTGGTGAATTATCTAGACAGTTTCCCTTACGGGACATACTTTGAAAAATTTTGTGTTCTTTTAATTTATAGGAGTAGCTTTTCATTTGATAGGCCCAACCTTGATCAGAATGAAAGGTACGTCTATAATGGCAGTTACTTGTAGCTTCGATAGCCTCTTCAAGAGCCCCCATTATTGCTAATGCAGTAGGTCTTTTTGAAATACGATAAGAGATGATCTCACTATTATACATATCTAAGAAAGGGTCTAAATAGAGCTTTCCCTGACGGATAACACCGTTTTTATCCGTCTCAAAGTATTTGAATTCAGTCGTATCCGTTGTGATTTTTTGATGAACTACATTAGTATAGAACCGGCGGTGGATATTATTTTTCGCTATGCGACCAACAGTCCCCTTATACGAACTATACTTACGTGATTTACGAGTATAAGAGTGTACTTGGATTTTTAGCTTTTTAATTAATCGTTGAACTTTCTTTTTATTTACTTTGCGTCCTCGCTTTTCCATCTCTTTTTGTGCACGACGATACCCATAATCCTTATGATCTTTACGAATTTGAAGTAATAATTTTTCATCTTCTTCATCCTTATTAGGCCGATTGAATCTCTTTTGCCAATACATGTAAGTTGATTTTGGAAATTTAAGAACCTCAAGAATTTCTTTTAATTGGAAGTCTCTTCGGAGGTTGTGGATGATTCTTGAGATAACTTCATTTCTAGTCGAGTTTCCTCGCGACGCAACCTCCTCAATTCTTTTAAACAAGCAATCTCAATTTGTAAAGCGCGGTTTTGTCTTTCAAGTTCTTGGATTCGGGTTGTTTCTACTTTATTAGGCAGCTTTTCAGAGATAATGACTTTATCTTTTTTATCAGACACCTTCGGTGGCCTCCCTTGTTGTTTAGAGAGCCTTTGAATACCATAATGACGATATTCCTTTACCCAACGTGTAAGAATAGAAGGATTAGTGATTTCAAGGAAATTCGCTAATTCAAAGTAGGACATCTCTGTAGTTAAATATAATTCTACCGCATTTGTTTTGAATTGAATAGAATAAGAATTATTTTTCCTTTTTCTCATAAGTCCTTCTTCGCCAAACTGTTTATAACTATTAACCCACATACGAACCTGGTATGCGTGTAAAACCCCAAACCTAGTCGCTAGTGTTCCATATCCCCCTTCACCACGTAAATAGGCTTGAATGATTTCTAGTTTAAGTTCAAATGTATATTTTGCCATATGAAAAACCCCCAAAAGTTAGATTTTTTAGGTCTAACTTCTAGGGGTCGGTACATAGACACGGTTCTTTTTTTATCTTTCTATTATTATTCCAAATATTCTACAAGCCTAAAACTTGATAGTATCTGCTATGGGCAAACCTTAAAGTTCCACTATGAGATTTTTTTGTGAAATTTTAAAATAAATAACTATCTGTCTACTGATAGCTTTGTTGTATTAATATTAAGTGTGAAGCCTTTCCACGATGTCTGAAGGACAGATCTACTAGCATTAGTCATGACCTCGATGTTACCTAACCTTCATCTTGATAGTCTTGCTTGCAGAATCCTTTTCCATGTATCTCTATTATTCTTTCTACTATTTTTCTCTAAGCTATCTTTGATTTCTTTTAACATAAAAAACATTAGTTATAATATCGTGTATAGTATATACTATCTTTACTGTCGCTAAGGCTTTTTCTATCATTTATCATCAACATAGCAGCTATTGATTGACTCTGATTTAAGTCCCCTTGTCTACCTCCTTATATTCCTCTTACTGGTGGTTCTTGCAGATCCTATAGTATAAAGCCTTACAGCTTGTCTCTCTACAGCTTGATTAGTGAGTTCTACATACACATAAATTGTTATATGTGGCTAAGGACATTACGGCATACTAGAGAGAAACAAGCTTATGTTGTAGAGCCTTTAAGTCTACAATAAATGGATTGCTTTTTAGGACAATCAAACATGTCTCTACAAATATCGTCTTATTTTTACGTCTAGTCTTCAAAGATTCAACTAAAGCGGATAGTTGAGTTAAATAGAGTAGAAACGGGCAACTATTTTTTTCATTAAGGTATACTTAACGAACTAAGAACGAGTCGAAGTCTGAATCAAACGATTAAAAAGGAGGAATCTATTCGTTTGAGTATTAAAAAAAATTACTTTATATTAGCTACCCTAAATTTTTTGTTTCTAGGAACCTATTTTGTTTATCTTGCTGTTCCGATAGATTTTGGGTATTGCCCTATTGGAATCGCTCAGTTATTTTTATTAGTCATCTGCTTATTATCTGTAGCCGTTCATGTGAAGAACTTTATTTTTATTAACCTTAAAAAGAGTGCATTCCCCTCCCTCTTGCTTCTGATAGCCTATATCCTTTCTATCCTTTTCATGTTTTACAGTATTTTTGTTTGGTATGCTTTTATACCATCTGATTTGTCAAATTAAGCTATACAAAATATCTTCATCCATGTAACTCATAAAAACTTCCAGCGGTGTTTGGTAATTTAATGACTTTCTTGGAATTATATTCCGTTTGTGTGCAACAGACGATA
>Ga0163215_100148_pt1 | contig 189540 bp, 169 predicted proteins | sample SynspAceP_FD_185934 | JGI IMG/M metagenome (GOLD analysis project Ga0163215, IMG submission 185934) | Saline lake microbial communities from Ace Lake in Antarctica - Synechococcus sp. Ace-P (Hybrid Assembly) | ecosystem: Environmental > Aquatic > Non-marine Saline and Alkaline > Saline | place... | reverse complement strand
CAGTCCCTTCCGCGCCAATATCAAAGAGCCGGAAGTCAATCGTGCGTTGCGCCCTGCTCAGCCGGAAACATCATAAAACATCTTGATTAACTGGTGCGCAATCGCCATTGGCGGCGGCGTTTTCAAATCCTGCTCGCGGGTCAGCATTTGTCCAACCTCGTCACGGCCGAACCAGCGGCAGTCTTCCAGTTCGGTGACATCCATCGTTATGTCGGTTGATGCAGCTTGGGCAAAGCAACCGATCATCAATGTGTGGGGGAATGGCCAAGGCTGGGTGGAATGGTAGCGTACTGCTGAGACTTGTACACCCGCCTCCTCCAAGACCTCCCGTCGCACAGCGCCTTCCAGTGTCTCGCCCGGTTCAATGAATCCGGCCAGACAAGAATACATACCAGGCTGAAAATGTGGCTGACGCCCCATTAAGCAGCGGTCGCCATCGATCACCAGCATAATGGAAACCGGATCGAGCCTTGGGAAATGTTCGCGTTCGCAGGCTGGACATCGGCGGCGGTATCCAGCTTGGATCTTCTCACTCTTCTGCCCGCAATTGGTGCAGAATTGATTGTTTGCGTGCCAGCTTAGAAGCGACCAGCCATGGCCAAGTGTCGCGACCTCCTCGGCCACCACGGCACCTGAGACAACCATGGAGCGTATGTCCAAACTGGTGTAACCGGATGGCAATTCTTCAACAGGTGCAATTTTGGCAGCAAGAACGGGTAGATTGTTGCGGACCCCAAGATAGATGCCACTTTCCGGCTCAAAACCAAGGGCAGCAGCCTCTTGCAGGGTGAACAAAGCATGCGCCCGGTCGCCCTCATATTTCAGAACTGGCTCACCCTTGTTATAAAGGTGCAAGCGCGCATTCGGGTTGTCCCAAGCCATTGCCAGATCTTGCGCACTCAGATGCTCGCTGTTGCGTACCAGCCTGTTGGCGGAAAAAGCATTCCTCTCTGAGGCGTCATCAACGCCAGCATCCAGAAAGGGAGTTTCCTTAAAAAATGAACTCACGCGTCTGTCCTTAAAATTTTGATCTGAAATTGTTCACGACGGCTTTTGCAGCAATGTCCTCATAGGGCACTGCAGTTCCGCTGCCCCAAACCGGACCCGGCCAGGCCGCGTCACCTGCATAACGGCCAATGACGTGAATGTGCAGCTGGCGCACCATATTGCCCAGCGCGCCAATGTTCAGCTTGTCGCAGGATGTCAATGCGCGCAGCTCTCGCGAAGCTTGATCGACTTCCTGCCAGAGCGTCGATTTTTGCGCCTCATCCAGATCCACAATTTCCGTGGCCTCTTCCAGGCGCGGCACAAGTATAAGCCATGGGAATCGGTTGTCATTCATCAACAACACATCGCAGAGCGACAATGACACCACGAAATGCGTGTCAGCTTCCAGACGGGGATCAAGTTGGAATTCGGCGGGTGGGTGCAGTTTCATGCACCACGCCTAATCCGGTTTTCCGCCCATTGCAAGATCAACCTCTTGCCCCTATTGTCCGCCTCGATTTTCCAGACCCTTTTACATCTTGGAGCCAGAATGACTGACCTTGCAGCCTTGGAAACTATTATCGAAGCCGCTTTTGAAGATAGCGGCTCAATTGACATCCACACCACCGGCGAAATTCGGGATGCTGTGGAGACTTCTCTGAACATGCTGGATCGGGGTGAAGCCCGTGTCGCCGAGCGACAGGCCGATGGAGAATGGACCGTCAATCAATGGCTGAAAAAAGCGGTTCTGTTGTCGTTTAAGCTGAACAGCATGAAAATCATTGAGGGTGGTCCAGGCGATTCCGTTTGGTGGGATAAGGTGCCCTCAAAGTTTGACGGCTGGGGTGCTCTGGATTTTGAAAAAGCCGGTTTCCGCGCTGTCCCCAATTGTACTGTGCGCAAGTCAGCCTATATCGCACCCGGCGTGGTTTTGATGCCGTCTTTTGTAAACCTTGGCGCCTATGTTGATGAAGGCTCCATGGTTGATGGCTGGGCAACCGTCGGATCCTGCGCCCAGATTGGCAAGAATGTGCATCTGTCTGGTGGTGTCGGCATTGGCGGCGTATTGGAACCGCTTCAGGCGGGCCCAACCATCATTGAAGATAACTGCTTCATTGGTGCGCGCTCCGAAGTGGTGGAAGGCTGTATCGTTCGCGAAGGATCGGTGCTGGGAATGGGTGTTTATATCGGCAAATCAACCAAGATTGTAGATCGTGCAACCGGCGAAATTCATATGGGTGAAGTGCCACCTTACTCGGTGGTCGTGGCCGGCGCGCTGCCTGGCAAGGCCATTCCCGGACAGAACTGGGGACCCAGCCTTTACTGTGCTGTCATTGTGAAAAAAGTGGATGCGCAAACGCGGTCGAAAACATCAATTAACGAGCTGCTGCGCGATTGATTTTGGGTTAAAAAAAGTGGCCTGACGCGCCGGGGTGCGTCAGGCCACATAATCATAAAACCGTAGAAAATCAGGCTGCTGATTGAGCTTTCAGCAGTCCGCGATTGACCAGCAATTCAGCAATCTGAACTGTATTGAGCGCTGCACCCTTGCGCAGATTATCGGACACAACCCAAAGATTCAGACCGTTTTCAATGGTGCTGTCTTCGCGAATGCGTGAAATGAACGTGGCGTCTTCGCCAGCCGATTCATACGGTGTGACGTAGCCACCATCTTCGCGCTTGTCGACGACCAGACAACCCGGTGCTTCACGCAGAATTTCGCGTGCTTCATCGGCAGTAATTTCGTTTTCAAATTCGATATTGACGGCTTCTGCATGCCCCACAAAAACCGGAACACGCACAGCGGTCGCAGTCAGCTTGATGGATTTGTCGAGTATCTTCTTGGTCTCGGCAACCATCTTCCATTCTTCCTTGGTGGACCCATCGTCCAGGAAAACATCAATGTGAGGAATCACGTTGAAAGCAATTCGTTTTGTGAATTTGTTGGTCTCCAGCGGATCGGACACGAATACGGCACGGGTCTGCGTAAACAACTCGTCTGCGCCTTCTTTGCCGGCACCCGATACAGACTGATAGGTTGAGACAACAACGCGCTTGATCTTCGCTTTGTCATGCAGCGGCTTCAGCGCCACAACCAGTTGAGCCGTCGAGCAGTTCGGATTTGCAATGATGTTCTTTTTCGAAAAGCCGCTGATCGCATCAGGATTTACTTCGGGAACAATCAGGGGCACATCCGGATCATAACGCCAGGCTGACGAATTATCGATGACGACACAGCCTTTGGCCGCGATTTTCGGCGCCATGGATTTCGATATGTCACCACCGGCAGACATGATCGCAATGTCGGTGCCGGCGAAATCATAATTGTCGAGAGCCTGCACGCGCAGGGTCTTGTCGCCATAGGAGACTTCCGTTCCCTGACTGCGACGTGAGGCAAGCGCCACAACTTCGTCTGCAGGAAATCCGCGCTCATCGAGAATTGACAGGACCTCACGGCCGACATTGCCGGTGGCCCCGACAACCGCTATTTTGTAACCCATTTCATATCCTTTCATCGCTCTCCCGCCTGCTCGGCCCGGACACGCATGGCCGGGACTTTTCTCCCCCACAATACCGGCGGAAGAGAATGCGGCTTATGAGGGAAATCAGGTGGTTTTGACTGATGTGGTGGTCGTGAAGGTCGTCAGTGTGCTAACCATCGCGCCATTGCGGCTCGCGGTTGATTTAAGTCTCTGCACTGGCTTCAAACCGTTTGACATTTGACCTTATCGAAAGCTTGCTTTCTGCATTTGCGCGTTCTATGCGGGCAAACTGCAAAAGAGTCAATGGACGACCATTTGCCATATTGCAATCATACTTCGCTGTCATCAAAGTGAGTTCTTGAGTCCTTTAAGAGATTCGCGGTAAATCCGCTTCTCATCAGTGAAAGTTCGCCGTTCCATGATCGCCCATTCTGTCAGACTTGCTACTGCGCTGATTGTTGCATTCGGGGCCAGTCAGGTCTGTTTTGCAAATGATCCCGTGGCTGCAGATGAAGTGATCCAACAAGCACGTATTCTGGACCTGCCGAATGGCGAAAGCCGGGTGCATATGGAAACGAATTCGTCTGGCATCATTGCGCTTGGTCCGGATTTGTCATTGGCTCTGACCCGAAAGGGTGATCGCGTTATTGCCTCTGTCCAGAACCGAAATATGGTTCACGCTGACCAGTTGTTTGACCTTGCTGTGAAAACCTTGCCCCATCGTACTGTTGAAGTGCGGTTGTTGGATGTGAATTTTGATGGCGTTCGGGATTTGCTGATAGAAACACAGATTGGCTATGGCGGCGTCAATGTGTTTTTTGATCTTTATCTGGGAACCGAAGAGGGCTTTGAGCCACAAGCTGCCGGTCGGGATTTGTCCAATCCAGAGATCGATCTGGAACAAAAGCAAATCTCAACCATGCAGCGCAGTGGCCCAACCTGGTACCGAAGCGTCTATCTGATTTCAGATTTCAGGCCCTATCACTTCCTGACGACCACAGCCGCGGGTGACGGTATGGAGTATGTGCGCTTTCTGACGAATGACGGCAAGCTTGATCAGGAAATGATTACCGATGCGTTGGCAGAAGACCCACGAGACTGGAAACCGCTTCGCATCGAATTGCCCGAAGGCGCGCTCTTCCCGCTGCGCGCCGAACCCGATGATGCCAGTGCAACGTCCGGCGCTTTGCCAGATGGCAGTACAATCTTTGTGCGCCGCCTGAGCGCGGACCACAAATTTGTTCTGGTCGAACACTCAAAGGGTGAGATCAAGGGCTGGCTTAAAACCGAGTGGCTGCCCAAGCTCGAGAGTGCGCGCTTTTGACTTACGCATATGAGTTCAGCACACGGTTGTTGTTGAGCCGAGCTCAATTTTAGGTCGACGTGTCACTAATTGGTGACAGACATGCTTCACAAAATTCGATATTCTAACTGGCTTTGCTGCAACTCACGGTAGCAAGATCGTTGAACCAAATCGGAATTATAAAATGATTACCGCTCTATACGACTGGTTCGAAAAACGGATTGAGCCGTTTCCATCTGAAGAGCCAACACGTCCGCCCAAAACGCTGATGGCGTTTCTGTGGCATTATTCAAAACCTGTGCTGCCAGTCCTGCTGGTGATGTCCACCATCACCGCGGCCATCGCCATTATGGAAGTGCTGATGTTCGGGTTTTTGGGATCCCTTGTCGACCGTTTGAACGCGTCGAGTCCAGAAACATTCTGGGCGGATAATGGTGTGTCCCTGTCACTGATGGCCCTGATGATTGTTGTGTTGTTGCCACTGACTGTCTTTTTGGGCGGGCTGCTGATTCATCAATCATTGCTGGGCAATTTCCCGATGATCATCCGCTGGCAGGCACACCGCTATCTGCTGGGTCAATCCATGAGCTTTTATCAGGATGACTTTGCAGGCCGCATCGCCACAAAAGTCATGCAGACCTCGCTGGCGGTCCGCGAAGCCGTGATGAAAGTTCTGGATGTTCTGGTGTTCGTCACGGTCTACTTCATTGGAGCCGTCGTTCTGATAGCCGTGGCAGACTGGCGTCTGGCGGTGCCACTGCTGGTCTGGCTTGTCTGTTACGTTTTTCTGTTGCGTCATTTCATTCCACGCCTGCGCCGCATCGCCGAGCGTCAGGCCGATGCGCGTTCACTGATGACGGGCCAAATAGTAGACAGCTATACCAATATCCTCACGGTTAAACTGTTTTCGCATCGGTCGCGAGAAGAGGATTATGCGCGGGAAGGCCTGGATGGGTTTCTGCAAACCGTGCACGCGCAAATGCGACAGGTGACGGGCCTGCAAGCCCTGCTCTACGTGATTAACTGCCTGCTGATTTTCTCGACTAGCGCTGCTGCGATCGGCCTTTGGCTTGCTGCTGATGTATCCACCGGGGCCATTGCCGTGGCCATCGGACTGGCCCTGAGACTCAACGGCATGTCGCAATGGATCATGTGGGAATTGTCAGCTCTGTTTGAAAATATCGGCACCGTGGAAGATGGTATCACCACATTGTCCAATGACCGCGACATTACCGACGCTTCTGCAGCGCCAACATTGTCGCGGGTCGATGGTGCGGTGTCGTTTGACCATGTCGGATTTCACTATGGCAAGCTGGACAATCAGCGGGGCGCCGATAACAGAGATGAAGACGGCGAACCTGCCAAGGGTGTGCTGCATGACATTACGCTGGATATCTCGCCGGGTGAGAAAATCGGTCTGGTCGGGCGTTCCGGTGCGGGTAAATCCACCTTGGTGAACCTTTTGCTGCGGCTCTATGATGTTGAAAGCGGGCGCATCACCATTGATGGCCACAACATCGCAGAGGTCACTCAGAACTCCCTGCGGGCTCAGATTTCCATGGTGACGCAGGATACCTCCCTGCTGCATCGTTCCGTGCGGGACAACATTCTCTATGGCAGGCCTGATGCCAGTGAAGCGGATGTGATCCAGGCGGCTACTCAGGCAGAAGCCATGGAGTTCATTGCTGATCTGGTGGACCCAAAAGGCAGAAATGGCTTTGATGCCCATGTGGGCGAGCGCGGCGTCAAACTCTCCGGCGGTCAGCGCCAACGCATAGCGATTGCACGCGTTCTGCTGAAAGACGCACCGATCCTCATTCTGGATGAGGCAACATCGGCGTTGGATTCAGAGGTCGAGGCCGCCATTCAGGAGCAATTGTTCAATCTGATGAAGGGCAAGACCGTGATTGCCATTGCTCACCGCCTGTCGACCATTGCCACCATGGATCGTCTGGTTGTGATGGATGGCGGGCACATTGCAGAGATCGGCACCCACGAAGCGTTGATTGCCAATGACGGGCTTTATGCCAGCCTGTGGCAACGCCAGTCCGGTGGCTTTCTGGGCGGCGTTGATCAGACTGTGGCCGCAGAGTAATTGAGACTAAAGGCAGGCCCCGATTACCTGGGGCCTGCCTTTACAAAACGCTGCCGTTTCATTCGTTGGTTTTATTCGGCGATTTTTGCGTCTTCCAGAATAACGAAGCCGTCTGCACTCCATTGCAGATCACTGACCGATGTTGGCGCAACATAAAGGAAAATGCTTGGAATGATCGGCAGGATAAACCGGTCATCGCGGAAAATCCGGGCCACTTCCTTATAGGCTGCTCGGCGCTCTTCAAGCACGGGCGTTGAACCACCGGCTTTGACAGCTTCCGCATAAGCTGCATTCTCATAAGACGTGATGTTGCCATCTGGACGGAACACAACTGTGGTCTCCAGAAGCGAGGACGGGTCTTTGCCAGCCCGGCCAAAGGCGTGGGAGGCAATCTCATAGTCCCTTTTGTCGACATAGGTCGACCGGTAGCCAACAGCATCTGCATTTTCAATGCTCAGATTGATGCCGACCTTGGCAAGATCCGCCTGCAGGATTTCTGAAATCGTTGTGTATTGTGTGCGGATTTCAGAGGAAGTCAGGATTTTGATTTCCAGCGGGAGATCAACGCCTGCGCCTTCCAGAGCCGTCTTTGCCTTGTCCAGATCATACTCGCAATTGTCATATTCTTCGAAATAGGCCAGCGAGTTGGAGGAATATGGCAGGCACCAGGTTTTGCCCTGAGGACCAAACAGCAGATTGGCAATGCGCTTCCTGTCCAGTGACAGGTCAATCGCTTCACGAACGGCCTTGTTCTGCAAGGCAGGTGTTTTCAGATTGAGCGAGAGATCATAACCGACGCCGGATGGTGCCGTGCCCGTTACAAAATCACCGTCACGGCTGAAAGGAGCTACATCCACCCAGCCAAGCTCGGTCATGAGATCCAAATCACCACTTTTTAGCGACAGAATGCCGGCCTGCTGGTTCGGAGCAACAACGATCTCAAAACCGTCCAGGTTCGGCGCGCCATTCCAGTAGCCGTCGTTTTTCTCAAACGCCGTTACAGTGCCGGGACTGTGGGAAGTAACTTTGAAAGGCCCGGTGCCAACAGCCGTTTGGCTGAAGTCTGAAGCGCTTTCAGAATCAATGATGTAGAACAATTCCAGAAGATCGAAAACGCCTGGAAAAGCTGTCTCGAAATTCATGACCACGGTCATATCATCCGGTGTTTCCAGTGAGACAATGCGTTTTGCAAAACCGGAAATCAAAGCTCCATTGTCCGGATTGGTGACGTAGTCCATGCTGTATTTCACATCAGCTGATGTGAAAGCGCGGCCTGAATGGAAGGTTACGCCACTGCGCAATTTCATGGTCAGCGTTTTGCCGTCCTCTGAAAATTCCCAGCTTTCCGACAAACGTGGTTGCGGTGTCAGGTCTTCATCATAGCGTGTCAGACTGTCGAAGACATTATTGACCAATGGCCCGTAAGCCGGTGCCAATGTGTAGGGGTTGAGATTTGGCAGTGTTGCGGTTTGGCCAAAACGCAGAATGTTGTCTGCAAAAGCCGTCGAAGACATCAGCGAGAATGCTGTCACAGCAATCCCGGCGATGAGTTTGGTTTTGAAAGTCGTCATACTTTCCTCCCGTTTGTTGTGAACCTTCACAACTGTTTGCTTTCCTGTGGTTGAAGCTCTGCCGTCTGCAAAGTTGACAGGGCGTCAAGACTGGTCAGATCATCTCCAAAATGGCAGGCGACCTGATGCCCGCGCCCCGAAACCGTCTGTAACTCCGGACGTTTCTTTGCGCAGATTTCAGTGGCAAGCGGGCACCGCAGTCGGAACCCACAGCCGGATGGAATGTTTGCCGGGTCAGGCGGCGAACCGCTGACGACAAATTTATCTTTATGTCTCTGGTCTGGATGCGCAGCTGGCGTTGAGGCCAGCAATGCGCGGGTGTAGGGGTGGCGCGGTGTCTCAAACAACTCCTCGCCCTCGCCTATCTCGACAATTCTGCCGAGATACATAATTGCAACGCGGTCTGAGACATGGCGCAGCACACCCAGATCATGGGCTATGAAAATATAGCCTGCAGACCGGGCGGCGCGCAGTTCATCCAGCAAATTGACGATCTGTGCCTGAACCGACACATCCAACGCTGATGTCGGTTCATCCAGAATGATGACGTCAGGGTTGAGCGCCAATGCGCGGGCAATGCCGACCCGTTGACGCTGACCGCCCGATAATTCGTTTGGATACTGGTCGAGATAGTGCTCAGCCAAACCAACTGCGTCCATCAACTCGGCTGTGCGTTCCGAAATACGGGTCTTGTCAAAACCGGCAATGTCCATCGGCTCGGCAATGATACGGCGGATCGTCATGCGGCGATCCAACGATGATGTGGGGTCCTGAAACACCATCTGAATTTCGCGGCGGGCCGTTCTGAGCGCACGCCCTTTCAGTGAAGATATTTCCCGACTGTTGACCAGGACCTTGCCGCTCGTTGGCGGCATAAGTCCCATTGCCAGACGGGCCAAAGTGGACTTTCCGCAGCCGGATTCCCCGGCAATTCCAAGCGTTTCACCGCGTTTGACCGTGAGCGACACGGCGTTCAGCGCTTTGACCGGTCCATAGGCCTTGCTGACATTCTGTAGGTTCAAGACCACCTCGTCGGGGGCCTCTGTCCGCTGTGCCCCAGTCGCTTTTTCAGCGACTTGCGTGTCCTCCGTCGACATGACTTCTTCGACAAAATGACAGGCAGCGGTTCGGCCGGGTGCCACTTCTTTCAGAACCGGCCGTTGCGTGCGGCAAATGCTGCGGTCAATGCTGCTGTCCATGCTGCGGTCCGTGGCAAACTCACAGCGCGGGTGGAATGGGCAACCCGGCACTGCATCAGCAGATTGTGGCGGCAATCCATGGATGGCATCCAGACGTCGTTTGGTATCTTCGGTCGCTGTTGGCCTGCTGCGCAGCAAAGCGCGGGTGTAGGGGTGAGCGGGCTTGTTGAAGAGGTCGGCGACCGGCGTTTCTTCAACTATGCGCCCGGCATACATGACCATAACCCGGTCCACGAGTTCAGCGACCAGCCCCAGATCATGGGTTATGACAATGGAAGCGACATTGCGCTTGCGGCTCAACTCCCGCAACACACTGACGATCTGCGCCTGAACGGTGACATCCAGAGCCGTTGTCGGTTCATCTGCCACCAGAACCGATGGTTCGCCCGACAAGGCCATGGCGATCACCGCGCGCTGACGCATACCACCAGAAAATTCGTGCGGATATTGTGTGGCCCGAAGTGGTGGATTTGGAATTCCCACTTCCTCCAGCATTTTGATCGCCAACGCATCCAAATTGGTCTGGTTGACGCTCTTGTCGTGAACCGCGACCGGTTCCTGGACTTGACGACCGATCCGCATGGATGGGTTGAGAGACGTCATCGGGTTCTGAAAGACCATGCTGATTTCAGCGCCGCGCAATTCCGCCATGCGGCTTTCCGGCGCAGATTTGATGTCCTCGCCATTCATGCGAATATGGTCGGCTTCAATGCGTGCGGAGTTCGGCAACAGCCCCATGGCGGCCAGCATTGTGACAGATTTTCCAGAGCCGGATTCTCCAACAATACCCACCTGTTCACCGGGCATGATGTCGAAACTGACACCATCCACGACCTGGCGCACGCCAGAGCCTGAGCGAAAGGCGATCTTCAGATTTTTGACAGAAAGGCTGGATTTCTGACTGGAACCGGTCATTCGCCGCCTCCCAGATTCTGATGCTGCGGATCGACGCGATCACGCATGGCATCTGCCAGCAAATTCACGCCGACCAGAACAACAGTCAATGCAAGCCCCGGGAAAATGGCATAGGCCGGAATGAAGTCGATAAAGCGCAGCGAGTCAGCCAACATCTGTCCCCAGCTCGGGGTTGGGGGTTGCACTCCCAAACCCAGAAAGGACAGACCGGCTTCAAGCAGGATGGCAATGCCAACCGAGAGACTGGCCTGCACGGCTAAAGGTCCGGCAGCATTGGGCAGGATATGACGCAGAATGATGGAGGCCTTGCTGGCCCCCATGGATTCTGCCGCTTCAATATATTCAAGCCGCGCCTCGGAAATGGCGAGTGCGCGCGCCAAACGGGCAAAGAGCGGGCTTTGCGCAATAGCAATGGCAATCGCGACCTGAACAAAGCCAGGGCCAAGCACAGCGACAATTGCAGCGCCTAGAAGGATGGCGGGGAAAGCGCTGATCGCATCGCTGAGCCGCATCAGGGTGGAATCTACCCAACCGCCCATATAGCCAGCCGTTATGCCCATGAAGATGCCGAGTGCTGCGCCAAGGATAACAGCCAGCGCCCCGGCGAACAGAGAGACCCGTGCGCCATAGATGGTGCGGCTGAGAATATCCCGCCCCAGAAAGTCCGTCCCGAACCAATGAGTCAGGCTCATGCCCTGAAGTTCCGAACCGGAGATTTGTGCATTTGGTTCGTAAGGCGCAATGAGAGGTGCAAAGACCGCCACAAACACCATTGCAAGTAGCAGCAGAACGCCGACGCGCCCTCCGCGATGGTGCCACAGATAGAGTGCCGTCTCCTTCATACAGCACCTCCGGTGGAGGCGCGTATGCGGGGATTGAACCATCCATACGACAGATCGATCAACAGATTGATCGCCATATAGATGATCACGAAATACATCAGTGTGCCCTGAACCAGAACAATGTCCCGGCTTCTGATGGCCTCAATGGTGAGGCGACCAAGACCAGGCCAATTGAAGACGGATTCAATCAGCACTGCGCCGCCAAGCATTTGACCGAAGCGCAGCCCCAGCACGGTCAGCACCGGAATTGCGGCATTGCGACTTATGTGGAGGCGCATCAAACGACTTGCCTGAACGCCCTTTGCACGAGCGACCGTTACATAGTCACGGCTCAACTCGTCCAGCACACTGGCGCGGACCAAACGGGCGATCATGGCAATGGAGTCCAATGCCAGCGCGATGGCGGGCAGCAACAGATATTGCAATGCCTTTATGGGATCATCACTGAAGAGCTTGCGGCCACCGGAGGGTAACCAGCCAAGCCAGACGGCAAAGACAATGATGCCGACAATCCCGAACCAGAAATTCGGTATGGAAAGGATAAATGAATTGGCTGTTGTAATCAGCGTATCCACCCAGCTTCCCTGACGCAGGGCCGCAATGACACCGATCAGAATGCCAAAGACCGAAGCAATGATGATGGCAGCGATTGCCAGTTCCAAAGTGGCAGGCAGTCTGCGAGCGATCAGTTCTGTTACAGGGCGGCCAATATAGGGAGAGGTTCCAAGATCGCCCTGAAGCGCTGCAAAAGCCCAACGGAAATACTGAACGGGAAGCGGATCATCCAAACCCAGCTTGGCCCGCAATGCTGCTACCACCGCTGGCTCGGGGTCGGGACCTGCCAGAACGGTGACCACATCACCCGGCACCAAATGCATCAGCAGGAAAACAACAACTGAAACAATGACAACAACGATGAAGGCCTGAACCACACGGCCGAAGACGTATTTCAGCATGGCGGCCCTACCTTGGCGCGCGCAGGCAAACGGGTCGAAAACCGTTGGGATTCCCCATCGGTTTTTGACGAAAAATTACACCCCGAAATGCTGCTTTCCTTGCGGTTGTGCATCATAATTACCAATTGGAGACTCGCGGCTGAGACCGGTCTTCCGTGTGATCCATGACATTGAGAAGCTGATCTTTCAGACGCTCTCGCAATGCGCTGTGGTCAGGGTCGTGATACAGGTTCACAAGCTCCTGCGGATCGGTGTCCAGATCATACAATTCTCCGTCCATCGAACGGTCGGTGGCTGGCGCGCCGTGCCATATGACCAACTTGTGGTTCTCATGGCGCAGCATGGTGGTGTGAACGGGAGGGCGGGCCTCATGGCCGGAATCGCGGTATTCACAGAGCGCCCAGTTGCGCCAGCCTGACGCCTTCCCCTGAGCAAGAGGTATAAGAGATGCACCTTGTGCGGTGTTAAATCCGGCGACGCCTGCAACGTCGATATAAGTTGCTGTCAGGTCGATCCATTGCACCAGTTCCTCGACACGGGCGCCTGCTGGAATCTGTCCCGGCCAGCGCATAATCAACGGCACACGGGTGCAGCTATCATACATCATCGGCCCCTTGAGCATGATGTCATGATCGCCCAGCATCTCACCGTGATCGCTGGTGAAGATGACCAAAGTGTCTTCGGCCTGACCGGACGCTTCAAGAACATCAAGAATACGGCCAACTTCATGATCCACCAAGGCAATCATGGCTGCATAGGCGGCCCGGACTTCCTTGATCTCATCAGCTGAGTAATCCTGAAAACCGGGGGCCGCGCCACCATAGGATGCTTTTGAGTAAGCAGCCTGAACATCTGGCTTGCTGGCCAATTCGCCATCTGCACGTATCGGAGGCGGAATGTCATCCGCATTGATCAGGTCCCGAAACTCCTGCGGCGCGCCAAATGGATGATGCGGGTCAAAGAAATTGGCAATCAGGAAAAATGGCTGATCGTCGCCACGTCTATCGTCCTGCAGGAAATTGATCGCGGTTTCAGACACCCAGCGGCTGAAATGCGCCTCAGAAGGCACCGTGTTCATGGGCGTTGCGCCACGGGATTTGTTGCCCGATTCCGCCATGGACGGATCACCCTCAACCGGGAAAATCTCTTTGTAGGTATCCGGGAACTGGCGTTTCAACCAGTTCAGATAGGCGTTTTGCGGAGACCTATGGATCGGGTCATGAGCCCATTCAAACATCCGATAGCCGTCATCATAACGTGGCTCTGTCTGCCAGCCTTCGCAGGCTGACAAATGTTGTTTGCCGATCATGCCGCAATCATACCCGACATCCGCAAGTGAGCGGGTGAACATCTTGCGGTGCGCAGGCAGCGCAACACCATTCGCCCAAAGACCGTGATTGCGGGCATACATACCGGTGAACAGTGATGCGCGCGACGGGCTGCAAATGGGATTTTGCACATAGCATTGCTCAAACAGGGCCCCCTGCTCAGCCAGCCTGTCGAGGTTCGGCGTGTGGGCATGTTCAGCGCCCCAGCACTTCAGTGTGTCAAAGCGTTGCTGATCCGTACACAACATCAGAATATTCGGCTGACTCTTAGTCGGCACCTGGCACCCTCCCCTGCGTGTTGCTGCTCTTTGTGGCAGTCACACAAACAGGGTAAACGAAGGTCCGGAATAAATTCAAATAATGAAATTGATTATATCAATACGTTTTAGTTATGATAATTTCATTCGAGAACATATCCTGGGGAGGACCTCATATGAATTTGAACCAGTTGAGGTTCTTTCTGTCCATCGCGGAAACCGGGTCGGTGACCCGTTCAGCCGAGTTGCTGCATCTCAGCCAACCGGCGTTGACGCGCGGCATCAGACAGTTGGAAGAAGAGCTTGGTGTATCCCTGTTTCAGCGGCTGCCTCGGGCCATGCGTTTGACGCGCTTTGGCACCAGCTTTCTTCGTCATGCTCAATCGGTGTTTGTGCAATTGGAAAATGCCCAGGCAGAACTGCAACACTTAAGCGAGCGGACTGAGGACGAAATTGTGATTGGCTCCGGTCCGACCTGGACCATGGGGGGCCTGGCTGAAATTGTCGGATCTGTTCTGCGCACCTATCCCAATATTTCGATCAAGGTTCGAACCGGCTACGACCAACAACTCGCGGATATGCTGCGCAGTGGTGAGGTTGATTTTGCGCTGACCGATATTTCCCGCGACCCGGATAAGGACGATCTCAGCCAGGAACCGCTGATTCATTGCCAATATGTGGTTGCCTGTCGCAATGACCATCCCTTGGCAGGCGAGAAAGCTGTGTCCCTTGAAAGACTGCTCGCCTTCCCCTGGGCCATGCCGGATCGAGCGCTCAGCGCTTATGATCGTCTGGCTGGCCTGTTTCGCGCCGAAAGTCTGCCGGTGCCCGTGCCGCTTTTACAATCAACGTCTTTCAACTTCATCCTGCGGCTGCTGGAAACATCTGATGCCCTGTCATTTGTGGTCGAATCGTCACTGCACACCCCTTATCAAAACCCAATTGTTGCTGTGGACATGGAAGTTCCGCTGCCCACGCGGCATGCAGGTATAGTGATGCGGCCTGACAGCTGGATCAGCCCGGCGACAGAAGCGTTGATTGATCAGTTACGCGCCCACTGTAAACAGAATCCCATTCAGTAAGCCCGCCGAGATCGATACTCTGGCTGCATGGCAATGAACGTTATTATTATTGGTGATGATGCAATCTGTCGCGATAGAGAGAGTGTGACGCGGGCTCATATTGGTGATGACATGACGAAACAACCGAATATTGTTTTCATTCTGACCGATCAGCAACGGCTTGATACCATTGCAGCCAATGGTTTTGAGCATATGGACACGCCCAATCTGGACCTGTTGGTTCAGGGCGGTGCCGTATTTGAAAACATGTATGTCCCGGCACCATCCTGCTCGCCGTCACGAGCTGCTCTTTTCAGTGGCACTTACCCGCACACAAATGGTGTTTTTCGCAATGAAGAACCGTGGAGCTACTGCTGGGTGGAAGAGCTTGCAAAGGTCGGATATCGCTGCGTCAATGTGGGGAAAATGCACACCAATCCGGTTGAAGGCGCGTTCGGGTTTCATGAACGGCATGTTGTTGAAAACAAGGATCGTGACCACCCCAATTTGCCATTTTACCTGGATAATTGGGACAAGGCGCTGCAGGCGCGCAAAGCTGAAAAGCCCTCTCGCGTGTCCTATCACAAACGGCCGGACTATAATGAAAGTCTGGGAGCTTTTGTCTGGGAACTGGATGAAGATCTGCACTCCGATGTGTTCGTGGGTGAGACCGCCTGCTGGTGGCTTGACCGGTATAGTGGTGACGAGCCGTTCTTTCTTCAGATTGGATTTCCGGGGCCACATCCGCCCTATGACCCAACGCAGGACTATCTGGACACATATCTTGATCGGGACTTGCCGGAGGCCATTCTGGATTATGATCTGGCCAGCCAGCCAGCGCCGCTGAGAGCCATACGCCAGAATCAGTTGGATAATGACCGCGATGCAATTGTGCATCTGGAGGCACCAAGCCAGGATCAATTGCACCGCCAGCGGGCTTGCTACTATGCCAATGTGTCCATGATAGATGCGCAGATTGGTGCAATTGTCGATGCGCTGGACAGGCGCGGCGTGCTGGATAATACGGTCATTATCTTTACCTCAGACCATGGCGACTGCCTGAATGATCACGGCCATTCGCAGAAATGGACCATGTATGAGCAAAGTGTCCATGTCCCGGCGATCCTGTGCTGGCCGGGGAAAGTTGAAAAAGCCACTCGCCATGCCGATTTAGTGTCTTTGATGGATTTCGGCCCGACTATTCTTGAAATTGCCGGAGCCGGTATACCGCCATGGATGGAAGCCCAATCTTTGGGCGATCTGTTGTTTGGAAACTCCAAGGCCGACCGCGATTGCGTGTTTTCAGAGCATGCCAATGACCGGGTTGTCATGGAAACGAATTTTATGACCATGGTGCGCAGTGGCCCATGGAAACTGGTTCATTTTGTTGACAGTGATGAAGGTCAATTGTTCAATCTGGAAAACGATCCGGGAGAGCGTGTCAATCTGTGGGACACCGCTGCTCATGCCGACACCTGCCGCGAATTGATTGATAAAATCCTGACATGGCGCATTGAGAGCGCCCGCAAGACACAGGGCTTTGTTCGAATGCTTGCAAATCGCAAAAGGGAAGCGCGCTCTTAACTCTGGTCAGAATGCGGCAATTCAAATGCTGGCGTTTGAATCCTTAGCCTGATAAAAGGCCAGCGCATTGGCAGAAAAGCAAAAGAGTTCGCCTTATGAGCAACCGCATTGGCAGCCGGTCCAGACAGACCAGTGAAACAGACATTGAAGTGTCTGTCACGGTGGATGGCACCGGGCAGTATGACATTGAAACCGGCGTCGGATTTTTCGATCATATGCTGGAGCAATTGGCACGTCACAGTGGCATGGATTTTAAAATCCGGGCCAACGGCGATCTGCATATTGATGACCACCACACGGTGGAAGATGTCGGCATTGCGCTGGGTATGGCGCTGAATGATGCGCTGGGCGACCGTGCCGGGATTACCCGCTATGGCTCGGCCGAGCTGCCCATGGATGAAGCCATGTCACGGGCAGCGATCGATGTGTCCGGCAGACCGTTTCTGGTTTGGAACCTTGCCTTCAATGCTGCAAAAATCGGCAATTTCGATACCGAACTGGTGCGCGAGTTTTTCCAGGCATTTGCCATGAATGGACGGCTGACGCTGCATGTTGAGGGTGTCTATGGTGAGAATAATCACCATATTGCGGAAAGCGCCTTTAAGGCAGTCGCACGGGCTATGCGGATTGCGATTGCCATGGATAGCCGTGAAAGCGGCAAGATACCTTCCACCAAAGGCACCCTTTAAAGAGGTTCCGGATGCAGTCCTATACTGTTCACACACCGCCTTCGCCATCGCAGGACGAGCGCTTGTCAAAAGCTGTTTTCGTGCGCGACGGGTTTCATCTTGTGGCGCTGATTGCGCCGCCGCTCTGGCTGCTTTGGTACCGTCAATGGCTGGGCTTGGCGCTGTACATTGCTGCGCTGGTCTTGTTGGATTTTGCGACTGAAATTGCTTCTTTTTGGGCCCTTTCCATCGTCAATTTTCTATTTGGTCTTGGCATTGCGCTGGAGGCCAGCACATTGCGGCGCTGGCGGTTGAATGCCAAAGGGTGGCGTCTGGCAGGTGTGGTGTCGGCGTATGATCTTGAGGATGCGGAAGAGCGGTTTTTCGCCAGTCTTGCCGAAGAGCGTAAATCGGCGAACACACCTGTGCGCATGACTTCGGGCATTCCCTCTATTCGTGCAAAATCTGCGACACCAAACATTATCGGATATCAGTCATGAGCCAATCGATGCGTGTCGCGATTATTGACTACGGGTCCGGCAATTTGCGCTCTGCGGAAAAATCCTTCCAGCGGGCTGCGCGGGAACGCGACATTGCCGCAGATATTGTGGTGACCGATGATCCCGACTTTGTTGCAAAGGCTGACCGGATCGTGTTGCCCGGGGTTGGCGCATTTGCCGATTGCCGCGCTGGCTTGTTTGCGATTGATGGTCTGGTGGAGGCTTTGCGCGACAGTGTGGAACAGCGCGCAGTACCGTTTTTCGGCATTTGTGTTGGCATGCAGTTGATGGCCAGCCGTGGCCTGGAAAAAGAAGTCTGTGATGGTCTGGGGTGGATTGCGGGAGATGTGGTTCCCATCAAGCCCAATGACCCTGAACTGAAAATACCGCAAATGGGATGGAACACGCTTCTTGAGCAGCGCGCACATCCTGTCTGTGACGGCATTCAATTGGGGCCATACGGGCTCAACGCCTATTTTGTCCATTCCTATCATATGGTGCCAGAGAACCCGGATCATATTGTTGCCCTGACGGACCATGGTGGTCCGGTCACGGCCATCGTGGCGCGTGACAATCTGATCGGCACACAATTTCACCCGGAAAAAAGCCAGCAGCTTGGCCTGTCGCTGATTGGCAATTTCCTGAACTGGTGGCCAGCGAAAAGCCGGGCGCAGATCGATGGTGTGGCTGCCACTGCCTGACATGATTGCTTTTAGAGAAACGAATTGAACCGATGATCCTTTTTCCAGCCATTGATTTGAAAGACGGCCAGTGTGTGCGCCTGAAACTGGGTGACATGAATCAGGCAACCGTCTTCAATGACAGTCCCGGCGCTCAGGCCAAAGCCTTTGAAGATCAGGGTTTTGAATGGTTGCATGTGGTTGATCTGGATGGCGCGTTTGCCGGTGAAAGCCGCAATGGCGCAGCTGTGGATGCGATTTTGGCCGCCACAAGGAATCCGGTGCAGTTGGGCGGCGGCATTCGCACTCTGGATCACATTGAAGCCTGGCTTTCAAAAGGGCTTGCCCGGGTCATTTTGGGAACAATCGCTGTGCGGGACCCTTCTCTTGTGCGACAGGCCTGTGCTGAGTTTCCGGGAAAAATTGCCGTTGGCATTGATGCCCGCTCCGGCCATGTGGCCGTGGAAGGTTGGGCCGAAACATCTGATCTGACGGTTCTGGATATGGCCAAGCGGTTTGAAGATGCTGGCGTTGCAGCCATCATCTACACAGATATTGACCGGGATGGCGTTCTGGCCGGTATCAATTGGGACAGCACATTGGAGCTTGCCAATCATGTGTCCATTCCGGTGATTGCATCGGGTGGTCTTGCCTCCATGGATGACATTCAAAGAATGACGCAAGGCGACGCGCAGATTCTGGAAGGTGCCATTTCCGGACGGGCGCTTTATGATGGCCGGATCGATCCAGCCGAAGCCCTGTCCTTGTTGAAGAAAGCTGCATGATGCTGAAAATCCGTGTCATTCCATGCCTTGATGTCAAGGAAGGCCGCGTTGTCAAAGGCGTCAATTTTGTCGATCTGATTGATGCAGGCGATCCGGTTCAAGCCGCTATCGCCTATGATGCTGCCGGTGCCGACGAGTTGTGTTTTCTGGATATCACGGCCAGTCATGAAGACCGTGGCATTTTGCTGGATGTCGTGCGCGAGACGGCGGAACATTGCTTCATGCCGCTGACCGTTGGTGGCGGCGTCAGGGAAGTTGCAGATATTCGCAGCCTGCTGCTGGCCGGTGCCGACAAGGTATCGATCAACACGGCAGCGGTTAAAAACCCGGACTTTGTACGCGAGGCCGCAGACAAATTTGGCAATCAATGCATTGTCGTCGCCATTGATGCAAAACGCGTTTCTGCACCCGATGAACCGGAACGGTTTGAGATTTTCACCCATGGCGGGCGCGAGGCAACCGGCATTGATGCTGTCGCTTTTGCCAAACAGGTGGTTGCCTTGGGAGCCGGGGAAATTCTTCTGACCAGTATGGACCGGGACGGCACCAAGATCGGCTACAATCTGCCGCTCACCAAAGCCATTGCCGACGCTGTTCATGTGCCTGTGATTGCCTCCGGCGGTGTTGGCAATCTGGATCACCTTGTGGAAGGTGTAACCGGCGGCCATGCAAGCGCCGTTCTCGCAGCCTCAATTTTTCACTTTGGCACCTACACGATTGCTGAAGCCAAGGCGCATATGGCCAAAGCTGGCCTGCCAATGCGGCTTGTCTAACAACGGATATTGTTATGAGCACATTTTCTCTGAACGATCTGGAAGCCATTGTCGAGCAACGTAGCTCTGCGGGCGCGGAGACATCCTATACGGCGCGCCTGCTTGAAAAGGGCCCCCTGAAATGCGCTGAAAAATTTGGCGAAGAGGCTGTTGAACTGGCATTGGCAACCGCGGCACAAGAGCAGGAAGACGTGGCGAATGAAGCTGCTGATGTTTTGTATCATCTGATGGTTTTGCTGCGCGCGCGTAGCGTTAGTTTGGACCAGGTAATGGAGATTCTTAACCAGCGTACTGCACAATCCGGTCTTGCGGAAAAAGCCGCACGCAGTGCGCCTGAATAAGAAGCCTGATATGAGCTTGCCAAAACCATTTGACAGCAGCCTGCATGAAGGCTCCCTTTCGCCCTATCGCATCTATGATGTGGAGCATTGGTCAAAACTGCGCGCCGATACCCCGATGACGCTGTCGATCAATGAAATCCGCAGGCTACAAAGTCTGAACGACCCGATATCGGTTGAAGAGGTTGAGCGGGTCTATCTGCCCCTTGCCCGTCTGCTGTTCCACTATGTAAAGGCAACACAAAGCCTGTTTCAGGCTACGGCCCAGTTTCTCGATATGAAAGACAGCAAAGTGCCGTTTATCATCGGGTTGGCAGGATCGGTCTCGGCAGGAAAATCCACCACAGCCCGTGTCTTGCAGGCCCTGCTGTCACGCTGGCCCTCCATGCCCAAGGTGGATCTGATTACCACAGACGGTTTTCTGTACCCCAATGCTGTGTTGAAAGCTGAGGGTTTGATGGAGCGCAAGGGCTTTCCGGAAAGCTACGATGTGACCGCATTGCTACGCTTCCTGACCGACATCAAGGCTGGAAAGCAATTTGCCACCGCGCCGCTCTATTCGCACCTGATTTACGATGTGGTGCCAAACGAAACAGTGACGATTTCCAATCCGGACATTCTGATCCTGGAGGGGTTGAATGTGTTGCAGGTCCGCGATCTGCCACCGGGCGGTGACAGTGTTCCCTTCGTGTCGGATTTTTTTGATTTTTCAATTTATCTGGATGCTGATGAAGTCTTTGTTCAGCATTGGTACAGAGAGCGGTTTTTGCGCCTGCGGGAAACCGCATTCCGCGATCCGAAAAGCTTCTTCAGGACCTTTGCCGAATTGACGGAAGAGGAAGCAGTGGCCACAGCCGATGATATCTGGGCACGGATCAACCGGCCCAATCTGCTGGAGAACATTTTACCCACACGGCAACGCGCTGATCTGATCCTGCACAAGGGCGGAGATCACAAAATTGATCAGGTGGCATTGCGCAGACTGTAAGCTCTAAACCATGCTTGGCAGAATACGGTCCGGCACGGCATGGCCATCCAATAGTGATTTGATATTCACAATCACCTTATCGCCCATATCAATGCGCCCTTCGATGGTCGCAGATCCCATATGTGGCAGCAGCACGACCTTGTTGGATTGCGCCAGTTTCAGCAATTTGGGGTTGATGGCTGGCTCATGTTCAAACACATCCAGTCCGGCCCCTGCCAACTTACCCTCTTCCAGCATTTTCAGGAGCGCATTTTCATCAATGATCTCGCCGCGCGCCGTGTTCACCACATAGGCTTCGGGCCGCATCAATTGCAGCCGTCGGGCTGACAGGAGATGAAAGGTGCCGGGCGTATGTGGGCAATTCACCGAAATGATATCCATCCGCGCCAGCATCTGATCGAGACTGTCCCAGTAGGTTGCCTCAAGATCATCTTCAATTTCGGCAGGCAAAGGTCTGCGATTGTGGTAGTGAATTGCCAGACCAAATGCCTTGGCGCGGCGCGCTACGGCCTGTCCAATACGGCCCATGCCGACAATACCAAGGCGCTTTCCTGAAATACGACGCCCGGTCATCCATGTGGGCGACCAGCCTGACCAATGCGCACCATCTGGAAGTATCGCGGCGCCTTCGGCCAGCCTGCGTGGCACGGCAAGAATCAGCGCCATCGTCATGTCAGCGGTGTCTTCGGTAAGCACATTTGGCGTGTTGGTTATGACAATTCCCTTGTCATGGGCAGCACCCACATCAATGTTATCCACACCATTTCCGAAGTTGGCAATCAGCTTCAATTGTGGCCCGGCCTGATTGATGATGGCGGCGTCGATCCGATCGGTAACTGTGGGCACAAGCACGTCTGCTGTCTTCACAGCATCCACCAATTCCGCCTGTGTCATGGCATGATCGTCTAAATTGAGCCGCGCGTTGAACAGCTCGCGCATGCGCGTTTCCACCTGTTCCGGCAGTTTCCGCGTTACCACAACCAGAGTTTTTGATCTCGGCATTTAGCGCTAGCCCCTTCTCTTTGAGAGCTCTTTAACCATATCTGTTCAAAACATGTATATGGTATCAACAGATATCGCCCGATCCGGACAAGGCTCATTTTTGCAGACCCTAACAGATAGAACTGCAAACACAATTTGAATGACTTTGTATAATGTGTCAGGAGAGCAGATGCCAAGCCTCCTATTGCGTGGACGGCGAGTTTGCAACGTAGGGTGCGCTGATAAGGTGTATGAGTGCGCAAGACATGAGTTTTAAAGTGATGCAATTTGGGTCGGCAGTGCGAGAGCAGTACCGAAGGATACGCCTTGGCAAGGTTTTATCCATCGCCTGTCTGAGCTTGCTCGCGTTTACATTTTCGATGTTTGGTCCGGGCTCTGGCCCTGCCTTTGCTCAATCAGCCGATGAACGTGGTATTCGCGTCGGGACATCTGGTCTTCCCCTGCCCCGCTTTGTAAGCCTGAAGTCCAATCAGGTGAATGTACGCGTTGGTCCTGGACGGGACTACGAGATCGCCTGGATTTTCGTCAAAGGCGGGTTGCCGGTTGAAGTTTTTCAGGAATCCGACAATTGGCGGCGCATTCGCGATGCTGCAGGAAATTCCGGTTGGGTGTTCCACAGTCTTCTATCGGGGCGCAGAACCGCGCTGATTACCCCATGGACCAGTGATGCCGAACCATTGCCGCTCTATCGCGAACGCAGTATAGGCGCAAAACTCAATGCAAGACTGGAAACCGGCCTGCTGGTAAGTATTGAAGAATGCGATGGCGAATGGTGCCGTGCGTTCCTGAGAGACGCGGATGACCAGAGCTATCGCGGGTTTGTTCAGCAGAACAAATTGTGGGGTGTCTACCCCAATGAAGAATTTGAGGACTAGCCGCACGGCAAAGTGACGTTCAGTTTCCTTAGCTTCTAACCAAGAAATCCTCGATCAATTCAAGCGAAGAATTTCCCTCCATCGGGCCCCGTTTTGTTACGGAAAGCGCGCCGGCTGCATTGGCGTATTCTCCAGCGGTTTCCATTGGATAGCCCTGTATCAGAAGCGCCAGAAACGTTCCGCAAAAACAATCACCCGCTCCAGTTGGGTCCACTTCCGATACATGATGGGGTGCAATTGCAAATTCGCTTTTGCCGTCCAGAATCAACGCGCCTTTGGATCCACGCTTCAAGGCGATGATCTCAGCACCACCAGACTGTAAACGATCTATCGCGGCCTCTTCTGTCATACCGGGATAGAGCTGCGCCAGATCATCTGTACTTGGCAGCAAATAAGTACATTTGCTGATGATGTCATCCAGAGCTATACGCACTTCAGCGTCGCGCATAAGCTCGGGACGGATATTTGGATCGCAACTCACTTTTCCGCCTGCAGCAATCGTTTGGTCAAAAACCTTTAATACCATTTTTCGCAGATTCGGATTTCCAAGAGATGAGGCTGAGATGTGGAACAGCGAATCCTGCAATTGCAAACTGTCCGTAGGAACCTGAAATGAGACCGCTGCCGTGCCCGCCAAATGGAAAATGAAAATTCTTTGGCCATCGTTGAAGTAAGAGACGAAGGCAACGCCGGTCGGACGTTCAGGATCAATGAAGATATGCTCCACGCCTACGCCATCATCCTTGAGACGCTGGAGTAATGCCTTGCCGAAACCATCTGCCCCAACACCACCCAATATTGAGGTCTTTGCACCCAGGCGAGCCGCCTGATCTATGAAAATGGCTGGTGCACCACTTGGAAAAGGGCCTGAGTAATTGGAAATCTGCTCTAATGCACAATCTTTAGTGTGCGACACGAATTCGACGAGCAGTTCACCGACAGTGACGATATTTGCGGGCATTTTAATTTTCCAGAGCTCCTGAAGCTAACTGACCTTGAACTGTTGTAGCCAGAAATCTGTCAGCTTGCGAATGGCAAGATTGGTGTCATTTGCCCCATTATAAATTCTCATATGATGGTGGGGTAGTATCGGCAGTTTTTTTGCCTGAGCCAGCTTTGGCCGTCTTCCATTGAGAATTTCATTCGTGCGCACAGCCACGCCCAGACCGGCTTCGGCGGCAGCGGCCACGCAGGCAAGGCTGGGGCTTGTCAAAGTCACTTCCCAGGGAATGCCAGCCTGACCTAACGCATTCAATGCCGCTGTGCGGAAGCTGCAAGGTCCTTCCACCAGAACCAGTGGAAGCGGACGCTTGCTTGAAATATCCGAACCTGCTTTTTCCAGCCAGATCATCTGCGGCGAGTTGATTTCAATTTCGGTCGCATCGGTGTCCTGCTTGTAGGAAATCACCTGATCCAGTTCGCCCCGCTTCAACCCTTCCACAAGCACCGGGCTGCGATCTACCAACACTTGAATGCGGATATTGGGAAACTGCTCGGAGAACTCGGAAAGAGCTGTTGGAAAGAAACTTTCCGCAATGTCCTGGACGACGCCCATTCTGACAAGGCCGGAAATCTGACTGCTGCGCGTGATCTTCAGGACAGCATCGTTTTGCGTGAGAATTGCGCGGGCGTGCTCCAACACCTCCCGGCCCGTGGTAGTCAGCACCTGATTACGGCCTTCCTTCTTGAAGAGCGCTGTTCCGATCTGGCCTTCCAGACGGTTCATCTGCAGGCTGATGGCGGGCGAAGTTCGCCCCGCCCGTTCAGCGGCTTTTGAAAAATTACCGAGCTCTACAACAGCGACGAAGGAGCGTAGGCAGTCCATGTTGAGGTTTGTCATCATAGTTTAATTTTATTAGCGGTTTCGGTAAAATATGTAAACTTTATTTATATGTTGACGCGTGTACATTTTCGCCACCGGCGTGCCTTTCCGTTCGAAAGCTGTGCGTCCACAAAAGACTAATTTGAATGGGAGGAACAGAAATGAACCTGAAAAAAATGCGCCTGAAAACGCAACATTGTCTGGCGGCATTTGCCATGTCCGCTGTTATTGGTGCCGCTCCTGCGGTCGCCGATGATTTTTACGATGGCAAAACACTGGATGTCATCGTCAATTATGATGCCGGTGGAAACACCGATATTACAGCACGCACCCTGATGCAGTTCATGCAGAAACACATCCCCGGTGAGCCACGTATCGTGGTAAAAAACCGGGCCGGTGCCGGTGGCATTGTCGGCACAAATTACTTTGGCCAAGCGGTCAGGAATGATGGTCTCACCGTTGGTGTTTTCTCCGTTGCGCTGATGCCGGAAATGATGGGCAATGAAGCACTCACTGTCTCTCATGGTGACTTTGTGTTTATCGGCGGAATTCCGGAAGATACAATCTTCCACCTGCGCAAAGGCGTTGGCGTGGAAAAGGCGACTGATATTTTTGATCTTGATGCGCCAATCAAAACAGCGGGCCATGGCCCCGTGAACATGAAAGACCTCATTCTGCGTGCTGCCATGGATCTGCTGGAAGTAGATTATCAGCACGTCACCGGCTTTCAGTCATCCGGTAAAATTCGAGGTGCCATTCTGAAGAGTGATGTGGACATGTCCGCCGATTCCATGACCGGATATGCGTCGCGCGTGAAGCCTAATCTGGTGGATGAAGGCCATTCAATTCCCCTGTTCTCCCTCGGCACTCCGACAGAAGACGGTCATTTGGCTGCATCGCCTGGCACACTGGATGGCGTTCCGACCTTTGATGAGTTCTATGAAGCCAAATTTGGCAAGAAGCCGTCCGGGCCGGTCTATGATGTGTTGCGGACGGTTGCACAGGTTCGCTCAACATCTCTGCGGGCCGTATTCCTGCCCAAAGACTCCCCGCAAGAAGCTGTCGATGCTCTGCGCGCCGCTTTCCAAGCGACAAGCGAAGATCCTGAATATCGTGCCGAGTTCATGAAGATCAGTGGCTTCGATCTGGTGGCCTTGCCAGGTGAGGAAGCCGAAGTGCGCCTGGCGACACTGCTGAATACCGATCAGAAAATCATCGATATTCTTAAATCTTATGCCGCTGAAGATGCCAGGTAAGAGACCGGTCTGATTGTTCCTTTGAGGATATGAAACACTGACGGGCGGCGCACGCTGCCCGTCATCGATTTTATCAGGCTTGCGTGCGCCGAATGCGATACAAGCACAGCGAATAGATACCATTTCCAAACCCTGAGGATCTGCCTGTCTGGCAGCACATGTGAATGTATTTTGAAAGTGCCCTTGCCGGACTAGCCATGGTGGTAGTCTGGCCCGCCATTGGTTATCTGGGTCTGGGAATTGTTCTGGGCATGTTCTTCGGAGCCGTGCCAGGATTGTCCGGATTGGTGGGGATGGCCATTCTCCTGCCCTTTACAATCGGCATGGATACAGCCTCGGCCTTTGCTTTTTTGATTGGCATGTATGCAGTGACCACAACCAGCGACACGCTGGCCTCGGTTCTGCTGGGTGTGCCGGGAACGGCTGCCTCGCAAGCCACTATTCTGGATGGTTATCCATTGGCCCAAAAGGGCGAGGCTGCACGTGCATTGGGTGCCGCATTTACCGTGTCCGGCATTGGTGGGCTTTTGGGTGCTATAATGCTGGCCCTGTCCATTCCCATCGTGGAACCTCTGATTTTGGCCGTTTCAGACCCGGAGTTCTTTGTGCTTGGCATCCTGGGACTGACCATGGTCGGCGCCCTGTCGGGACATTCCATGCTGAAAGGGCTGACCGCTGCATGCCTGGGATTGTTGCTGGCCACCATCGGATTTGCAGAATTCAGCGGCCAGCCCCGCTATACATTTGATTTCATCTATTTGCTGGACGGCGTGCCCATTCTTCCGCTGGTTCTGGGCCTGTTTGCCATTCCGGAAATTCTCGATCTTGCCATCAGTGACGGCTCCATCTCGCGTGTGAAGCGCGCCGAGGTAAAGGGCGGCATGATGAGGGGCGTGCGCGATGCGTTCAAGCATTGGTGGCTTGGCCTGCGCTGCACTGTGATCGGCGTCTATATCGGTATGCTGCCCGGCTTGGGTGGTGCCATTGTGGATTGGGTTGCCTACGGCCATGCAGTGCAAAGCAGCAAGGATAAGAGCCAGTTTGGAAAAGGTGACATTCGTGGCGTGATTGCGCCGGAAGCTGCCAATAACGCCATGAAGGGCGGCGCGCTTTTACCGACCATTGCCTTTGCCATTCCCGGCAGCGCTTCCATGGCTATTCTGCTGGGTGCCTTTACCATTCAGGGGTTGCAGCCCGGGCCGCAAATGCTGATCAGCGAGTTGGATGTGACGTTCAGCCTGATCTGGTCATTGGCCATCGCCAATGTGGCCGGTGCGCTGGCACTTCTGGTCTGGGGTAATCAGCTTGCGAAACTGACCTTTGTGAAAGGTCATATTCTGGTTCCGGCAGTGATGCTGTTCATTTTCATGGGCTCTTGGATTGAGCGCAGCGACATGGGTGACTGGATCTTGTTGTTGGGTTTTGGTGCACTTGGGTATCTGATGAAGAAGGGTGGTTGGTCCCGCCCGCCTCTGGTCCTTGGCTACATTTTGGGAAAAATCATGGAATCTGCGCTGCATATCAGCATTCAGACCCATGGTATGGGATCGTTTTCACGGCCCATTGTTCTGGTTATGATCGCATTGCTGCTCCTGACCCTTTATGTGGCTTATCGGCGGCACAAAACCAACCAACGGAACACTGATCCACTTGAGGATTCAGAATCTGAAGGTGGCTCGGTGCATCACCCCAGCCTTTCCGTTCCTGTATCAATGGGCGCTTTACTGGTGTTTCTGGCTGCGGGCGCCACGGCCTTGGGATGGTCTTATGGCTCGAAACTGTTCCCCTTGACGGTCATTGCAGTCGGCATCGCTCTGGCATTGTCTGTGGTTCTGTCGGATGTCCGAAATCTGGCCTTGATGAAACGCGGGGCGAATACGGCACTGCGTCCCATTGTGGCGTCGGAGATGGGCAACGCCATGAAGTTTGTCCTGCTGCTATTGGGCGTTCTGCTGGCCGCTTTGGTGGTGGGACAATATCTTGCCCTGATTGCTTTTGTCGCAATCTATCTTAGGTTTTGGGGGCGCTACAGCTCACGCATCATCGCGCTTTACTGCGCTCTTTCCGCCATTGGCCTTTACGGCCTTTTTGAGGTGGTTGTGCCTGTCATCTGGTATCAACCGCTTTTCTTCACCCTGTTCTGATTGAAGCCGAATGTTCACCACCCAGGAGGTCAAAATGAAAATCACCCTTTATTATGCGCCAATCGCCTGCTCGCTTGTTCCGTTTGTGAGCCTGAATGAAGCACAGGCGGACTTTGAGGTCAGCCCGATCAATATTCGCGGAAAGGAACAAATGTCGCCGGATTATCTTAAGCTGAACCCAAAGCACAAAGTTCCTCTTCTGATCGTAGACGGAGAACCGCTGACCGAGAATGTGGCCATCCAATACTGGATTTCCAAGACTTATCCTGATGCCAAACTGCTGCCCTCAGGAACCTGGCAGGAAGCACAGGGCCTTTCGCTTCTGTCATGGTTTGCTTCAGGTTTTCATCCTCACATCAGCCGCTGTAATGCACCATCGGGATTTTGTGATGTGCCAGGCACGGAAGACAATGTTCGAAACCTGGCCAAGAAGACGCTTATGAGCAGTTTTCAAATTGCCGATGACATGCTGGCTGGTCAGGACTTCTTCTTCGACCATTTCACAACGGCAGATGCCTATTTTTTCTGGTGTTTTCGCCGGACCGGAATGTTCGATGTGGACCTGTCGGGCTTCAAGAATTGTCAGGCCCATTTTGAGCGCATGTCAGAGCGCCCCAGTGTTCAAAAAGTCCTGGCGTTTGAAAAAGAAACTCTGGCCAAATTCAATGCGCGGAGCTGATTTGGCACAAAGCGCTGTGTGAAAACCATTCGGTTCTGTTCGTCTCAACCAAACAGGACCGAATGCATGATGCGGCCCGGCCAGAATGTAAAACCGCCTGCCAACAGCAAACTGAACACATAGAGCTGGATCATGGCACTGCGGTGCGCGGCAATGTCGTGCTTTCGGGCGAGGCCAATACCGCGCCAAAGCGCCCAAAGAACAAATCCGGACAAAATATGAATGGGTCCAAATGGCCCAACCGTGCGAAATTCGTTGATGAAAAAGCTGGAGGCGGCAACAACAAACATTGCGCTAACCCATGTATAGCCAAGGCATCGATGCGCAATAGTGCCTTTGGGCAGTGCAAATTGCAGGCCGCCGGATACAACCGCAAACATGGCCAGAATGGCGTGGGTTGGCACCGGATGTGCCGCCGACAGAAGTGGTTCAAAATTCATGTTTGATATGTGCCACAGGCACGCCACGCCTTCCATGTAAAATTAGGACTAGCTCAATTGGAAGGTTTGAAAAATACCCAACATCGTGCAAGGTCTTCCCAAATGTAAAAACCAAGTTGGAAGATCCCATGTCGGTTGAATTTCTCATCACATCAATGATTGTCATTCTGTTGCCGGGAACTGGCGTTTTGTACACGCTGGCTGTGGGGCTTGGGCGGGGTTTTAAAGCCAGTGTTGCCGCCGCGCTGGGTTGTACATTCGGCATTGTTCCTGCTGCCATTGCCAGCATTATCGGATTGGCTGCCATTTTCCACACCAGCGCGTTGGCGTTTCAGACCGTCAAATATCTGGGTGCTGCTTATCTGTTGTTTATGGCGTGGCGCATTCTTCGTGACGGTAGCGCTCTTGATGTCGATGAAGACAGAAAACCGGTCTCCCTGTTTCAGACCGCACTGAACGGAACACTTATCAATGTTCTGAACCCGAAATTGTCACTTTTCTTTTTGGCATTCCTGCCTCAATTCGTTGACACGAACCAGGCAAATGCCATGCCGACCATGTTCTTTCTGGCCGGTATCTTCATGCTGCTCACCTTTCTGGTCTTCGTCCTTTATGGCGGCTGCGCCGCACTGGCCCGGGACTATTTTGTCAGGCGACCAGGTGTCATGGTCTGGATGAAGCGTTCATTTGCCGGGGCATTTGGTTTCCTGGGGCTGCGTCTGGCATTGTCTGACAGATAAGTTTTTCTGCAGAACTCGTAATGACCACGCCCATTTGGCCTGCATAGACTTCAGATATGCCCCATATGATCGACTTGCGGAAACGAAACGGCGACGCGTTCTAAATCCGGCTGTTCGGTGCATTGCCACATTCATCGCTTTGACGGGCGCTTTGTCCGGTCACGCTGATCCCCCTTCTTGCGTGCAGTGGTGACCTTCAACAGCCGCTTAAAAGTCGGGCATTCCATATGAGATGGTGCGGGACATTCTGCCACGTGGCGCAGAGCATTGCGCAACACCGTCAAATCGCGAATTTGCCGATCAAGCTGATCGGCCCGGGTCAACAAATCGTCTCTTGGCAGATCCGGTTGACCGTCACTGCCAAACATCCCAGCGATTTCATCCAGCGAAAATCCGGCGGATTTACCCATGGTGATGAGTGAAAGCTGCAACAGGGTTTCCGGCCCGTATTGCCGCCGAAGCCCATGTCGGCCCGTGGAGTCAATCAGGCCGATTTCTTCATAATAACGCAATGTCGATGGCCGCAGACCGGAGCGTTCGGCCACTTCTGTAATATCCAGAATTTTCATGCTTGACCTCAAGTTGACTTGAATTCGTAGACTGCCCTTACACAATGATTCAGGCAAGGAAAACAAGACATGGTCCAGACGTTAAGAGACGAAAAATCATCCCTTTGGCGCGACCAGCGAGCCGTTGCGCTGTTGTTGGCGGCCAGTCTGACGACCATGGCGAATGCCACTATCAGCCCTGCATTGGCTGGCCTACAGACCTTGTTTGCGGATCATCCTCACAGCGAATTGCTGATACCGCTTTTGGTGTCCGCGCCTTCTTTGACGGTAGTCCTGTTTGCGCCTCTTGCCGGATTTTTGACGGATAGGCTGGGACGGCGCTGGATGCTATTGGCGGGTGTTTTGCTGTTTGTCGTCAGCGGTACGGCAGGTTCATTCCTGACAGACCTTGATATGATCTTTGGCAGCCGATTGGTGTTGGGTATTGCAGTGGCGATGGTCATGACATCACAGACTGCGCTTGTCGGCGACTATTTCACTGGCGACAAGCGCGTGGCGCTTACAGGGCTTCAGGTATCAGCTCGAAATTTTGGCGGGTTTCTCTTCATCTCGCTTGCCGGTTGGCTTGCTGTCTTCTCGCCCAAACTCCCGTTTGCGATCTATGGTTTGGCCGCTCTTTTTCTGCCCATTATGTGGATTGCAATCCATGAACCCATAAAATCCCGAAACATTGCTGGCCATTCAATTCCGGCAGCAAATGGCGGCACATCGAATTGGATGCTTCTGATCGCCCTGCTGACACTTTTGCAAATGTCCACCAACATGCTGTTCTTCATCATGCCGACCCAGCTTCCCTTCTTTCTGGATATGCTTGGGTATGAAAGCGCTGTCATGACGGGTGTGACACTAGGAGCGCTGACACTTTCGGGCGGATTTGTCGCTCTCACTTACGGACGCATCAAAAGAGCGCTCGGTTTCAGAGCCACCTATGCTGTGGCTTACGGATTGATGGCCATTGGCTTTGCCTCTGTGTCTCAGGGACAGGAGCTCATTTTTCTGATTGCGGGAGCCGTTGCCATTGGAGCTGGCTTTGCTCTGGCGATGCCAGGCTTCGTCGCGATTGCGCTTCAGCTAGCGCCCCAAAACCATCGCGGAATTGTCGGTGGTGCCCTGACGACGGCGATTTTTCTGGGACAATTTCTGTCGCCTCTTATCACCACACCGTCCATTTCGGCTCTGGGTTATGAAAGCACTTTCTTTGCAGCGGCCCTCATATTGGCTGTCTTGGCGGCTGCAGCGGCGATCAACCAAGGGTTCAATCGTTACCGCCAGATCCGGAAGACGGGTTGATCCGCCTATTCCGCTGCGTTCCAACCATTTGCGTTCTGCTCGGCCCGTTCGAGCAGGCTGAACAGCATATCGGATTCCGCCTTTGAGAACCCATTCAGCAGCACTGCGTTGATGTCTTCGAAAAAATTTGCGAGGTGACTGAGGTCCTTCGCTGCTTTGGTTGCATCAATTCTGACCGTGCGTCGGTCATGGGCGTCAGGTGTTCTGAGCAGGAGCCCCTTATCAACCATGCGATCCACAATGCGCGAGGTTGCGGGTGCATTGTTGCCGCTATAGGCGGCCAGATCACCAAGCGTCAGGCCGCTGTTACGCCACACGGCAGACAGAATGACCCATTGCGGCAACGATAGATCATACCGTTCCAAAATTTTCTGGCACACCGCATTGCAGGCGCCTGTCGTGTAATTGAGTTGTCTGCCCATGGATCGTGGTGGTGCCAATTTTTTAATTGCCATGTAAATATTTTACCTGTAATAAATATGCTTGTAAATATAATCTAGTCCATGACAACAGGGGATGCAAAATGAAGTTTCCGGGAATAGCAGTACTCACCATCGCAATTGGCACAATGACATGCGCATTTGCACCAATTGCCAATGCTGCAGACAAACCAGCGGGCCGGTTCACTGCTGAACTGACATTCGATGCCATTGATACAGCTGGCAAAGGGTACATTCATCAAGGAGATTTGGAAGAATTTCGCTCCAGTGTGTTTTCAAGCATGGATTATGATGACAGCGGAAAGCTGACCTATCAGGAATTTGCTGCATGGGACCCAGGCTTTTCGAGCATTGCTGAGGAAGAGGGAAAATCCGAGGCCTATACCACAGCCACCAAAATCGTATTCGCTTTCTGGGATCGCGATGGCAATGGCGAAATCAATGAAGCGGAGATGCGGTTTGCCATGAATGCCGATTTTCGCCGTGCCGATCTCGATGATAATGGTACGCTGTCGCAAGATGAATTCATCGGTGGTTTCGCGGTAATTGTCGCCATGCGCGCTGCTATCCGGCCCGACCTTTGAACTTCTGAAGCCGAATGGAGGCGGTTATGAAAAGCACAAAACAATCCTATGGGCGCTTTGCAGTCAGCATTCACTGGTTAAGCGCAATCCTTATTCTGGTGCTGCTGGGGTCTGGTCTCAGGTCAGACATGACCCTTGATCCGGCAGTGAAAATCACAATCCTGCGGGTCCATATTCCCGTCGCGATTCTGGTGCTGGTCCTCACAGTTGTGCGGCTGGTCTGGTGGTGGCGGTTTGATAAAAAACCTGCCCCGCTTGACGGGACACCCTCATGGCAGGAAAGCATCGCTGTTTGGACCCATCGGCTGCTTTATGTGTTGCTATTCGTGATGTTGGGAAGTGGCATTGGACTGTCCATCCTGTCCGGTGCGCCGGATGCCGTGTTTGGCAATGCCAAACTACCGGATTTTTCACAATATCTGCCGCGCACTGCCCACGGAATAGCGGCCAAGATACTGGCTGGACTGATTGCACTTCATGCGGGCGCTGCGCTGTTTCATCATTTCATGAAACGGGATGTGACCTTGAAACGGATGTGGTTTCAAAAGGGTTCGCGTTAATCCACAGCCACGAAAACACCTTCGCGGCGTGGGTCTCCTGCGCCGTGAAAGCGACCACGCGGGTTGCGCTCCACAGCATGAACACCGCCGAAATAAAGGCTTTGCTCCTGCCAGAATTCTGTCTCTGGAAACACACCTTCCAGCGCCTTTGCTTCTGGCTGATTGCCGTAATCCTCAATATCCAGCCGCCGCCGTTCACCGTGAATGCGAGGCCGATGAACGGCCTCGCGAATATCCATGCCGGTGAGAAAACGATTGGCCAGAACCTGATAAAGGGCGGTGCGAATGCGGTTTGAGCCACCGGATCCCAAAGCCAGCAACGTTCCGTCCGCACCATCGGCAATGGTGGGTGCCATCATTGAAGACAGGCGTCGCTGCCCCTTGGCTTGCGGTTGCCACCGGGTCGGACCCACCGGATTGACATCCTCTTCCCCAAGCATGTTGTTCAACATGTAGCCACGACCGGGAACGATCTGGCCGTTGCCCTCGCCATTGGTGACGGTCACAGCTACCGCATTGCCATGGCGGTCTATGACGCTGATATGCGTGGTTCCGTTGAACCCATCCTTTGTGCCAGCCTGATCCGGTTGTTTTGACTGCACTTTAAATTTTTCGGCTATTTCTGAGCCTGAACGACCAGTGCGCCAAAAACGATCCACCTGTGCAATTGCATCTGCCCTGCCGGACAGCGGCGATGAGGGATTGCCGTCTGCGCTCAGCATGGCAAGTGACAGCACGCCGCCCATCGCTGGCAACGCATTGCTGAATACCCGGCATGCTGAGTTTTCCCAACGTGTCGGATCACGCAATTGGGCGACATAGTCTGCAAAATCATCAGCCTTTATGTGGCCGCCCTCATCCATCTGCTGCTGCAGCACCCGCTCTGGCTCGCACAGACCATTGAAAGATGGGTCGCGACGCTCTGCGAACTCATTGAACAGGCCTCGCAATTCGGCATTGTCGAATACATCACCTTCTGCCAGCAGTTTTCCTTCTGGTGCATATAATGATCTGGCAGGGTCTGATGCCTGTAGAATGGGTGAGACTATTTCAAACAATTTAGCCTGAAGCGAGCTGATCGTCAGACCCTCTGCGCTTGCCAGAGCGGTTTGGAAAAGCCGTTGAATTGTCATACCACCATGAACTGCGTGGCCACCATGAACTGTCCGGCCATTGTGAACTGTATGGGCATTCGCTGTATTGCCAAGGTCGAAGAGAGCTTGCAGACCAGCCTCCATTCCAGGCACGGCACTGGTTCCAGCTCCAATGTGAAACAATTGCCGGACACTGCCAAAATCAGCCTCGACTTCCATTGTTTGGGCATCGGCCTGCTTCTGCCCTGGCAGATCAACAAAGAAATCCAGAACTTCCGTTTTCCCGTTGCGATGCCGCGCAGTCATGAAGCCCCCTCCACCGGGGCTGGCAAAAACCGGCTCGGCAAGACAGGCCGCAATTAACCCGGCAGCGGCGGCCTGAAAGGCATTGCCACCATCATTCAGCGTTCGAGCGGCCGCGTCAGCCGTGACCTTGTGCCCGGCCGCAACAGCACCGGCCTGCAAATCTCGCGCCTTGTGAAGGAAAGACATTTAGGGAGACCTTTATCAAAATTGGGAGGATTGGAAGAATTCAGCCGCACCGTAATGGATGTGTGTTCTGCTTCAAACCAGATTTTCTGCCGTTTGAACAACGCAAAAAGGTCTCAGCCATAATTTGCGCGCAATTTTGCTGCGAAAGCGCTAAAGACACTCAAAAAGCCGTTGGAGCTGACTTTATGCCGACAATCGCTCTTGTTGATGATGATCGTAACATCCTGACCTCCGTCGCCATGGCGCTGGAATCAGAAGGTTACAGGGTTCAAACCTACACAGATGGAGCCTCCGCTTTGGACGGGCTGATGGATAATCCGCCCGATATGGCCATTCTGGATATCAAAATGCCACGGATGGATGGTATGGAACTGCTGCGCCGACTGCGCCATAGCAGCGATATGCCGGTGATCTTTCTGACATCGAAGGATGATGAGATTGATGAATTGTTCGGCCTGAAAATGGGCGCGGACGATTTTATCCACAAACCCTTTTCGCAGCGCCTGCTGGTGGAACGTGTCAAGGCCGTGATGCGCCGGGTTGCGCCACGTGACGGCAGTGTCATCAAGGAACCTGAAGCCAGCAAAGCCTTGGAGCGCGGTGCGCTATCCATGGATCAGGAGCGGCATACCTGCACTTGGAACGGCAAGAATGTGGTTCTGACCGTGACTGAATTCCTGATCCTGTTTGCTCTGGCGCAACGGCCGGGTGTGGTAAAAAGCCGAAATGCCTTGATGGATGCAGCTTATGATGATCAGGTCTATGTGGATGACCGCACCATCGACAGCCACATCAAAAGGCTGCGTAAAAAGTTCAAGGCAACCGATGATGATTTCGATATGATCGAAACATTGTATGGTGTCGGTTACCGCTTTCGCGAAGGATAGGGACTCCAGCAAACCGCCATGTCGGCTTCTGACGCCACAAAAGAGGATGATCTGCACCAGTCTGAGGATAAGATTGCCAAACCGGCATCTGCCTTGCGGAGGGTTGCCGAGAAGGCCAAAAAGGGCGCGCGCAGACGCGTGCGTTTGTCCCGGCTGACACCCCGACGCGTATTGGCAGCTGTCAGTCTGCAGGTTTTCTCATCTCTCACTCGACGGATTGTCTTTCTCAATCTTGCAGCGCTCCTTGTGCTTTTGTCCGGCATCCTGTTTCTCAACCAGTTTCGGGCCGGACTGACAGAAGCCCGGATTGAAAGCCTTTTGACACAGGGAGAGATCATCTCGGGGGCCATTGCGGCCTCCGCCAGTGTGCAGACCAATACCATTACAATTGACCCTGATCGGCTTCTGGAACTGCGCAGTGGCGAGAGCATCGCAGCGTTTGAAGAAGAGGAAGACGCACTTGAATTCCCCATCAATCCAGAGCTTGTCGCCCCCGTACTGCGTCGGCTGATTTCGCCGACCCGCACAAGGGCGCGGATATATGATCAGGAAGGCACACTTATCCTGGACAGCCGTGCGCTTTATGCCTCGGGCCAGATCTTGCGGTTTGATCTGCCGCCCGTTGAAGCGGTGCCTGCCTGGTATGAGCTGCTGTGGCAGAGAGCCAAATTGTGGCTGCGGCGCGGTGACCTGCCGCTCTACAGCGAAGTTGATGGCGGCAATGGCCGCAATTATCCTGAGGTGGTACGCGCGCTGTCGGGAACACCGGCCAGTGAAGTACGTGTGACCGATCAGGGCGAATTGACCGTTGCAGTGGCTGTGCCAATCCAGCGTTTTCGCGCCGTTCTGGGCTCGTTGCTGCTCTCAACGCAAGGCGGCGATATTGATGCCATCGTGCAAGCGGAACGCCTGGCCATTTTCAGGGTCTTTCTGGTTGCGGCCATCGTTACAATTTTACTTTCCATTCTGTTAGCCAGCACGATTGCGGGACCCATGCGCCGGTTGGCAGCAGCGGCGGATCGGGTGCGCCGAGGTGTGAAAACCCGTGGTGAGATTCCGGACTTTACCAAACGCCGGGATGAAATCGGGCATCTGTCCCAAGCGTTGCGTGACATGACCGATGCGCTTTTTACACGTATGGCCGCAATTGAAAGCTTTGCCGCTGATGTTTCTCACGAGCTGAAAAACCCGCTCACCTCTTTGCGCAGCGCAGTGGAAACCCTGCCGCTTGCCAAGAATGAGGAGCAGCGCGAACGACTTTTGAGCGTGATCCTACATGACATCCGACGGCTGGACCGCCTGATCAGTGACATTTCAGACGCGTCCCGGCTGGATGCTGAACTGGCCCGCCAATCCTTAGAACCGGTAGACCTGTGGTTGCTGCTGGATACAGTTGTTGCAATTGCGCGCGAGACCGCAACAGCTACCTCTCCAACCATCGAGCTGACCGTTGATGACGCTTTGAAGGACCAGTTATTCGTCTTGGGAGATGATGGACGTCTGGGACAGGTCGTCAACAACCTTCTGGATAATGCGTGTTCGTTTACAGGCTCGGAGGGAAGTGTGCGCATTTCAGCTGTGTGTGACGATGATGATGTGGTGATTACTATTGAAGATGATGGGCCCGGCATCAGACCAGATGTTCAGACCCGGATTTTTGAGCGGTTCTATACAGACCGCCCTGATCGCGAAGACTTTGGTCAGAATTCCGGTCTTGGCCTGTCGATCAGCAAACAAATTGTAGAAGCTCATCGCGGAACGATCGAAGCCCAGAACTGGTATGATACCGACGAAGATGTGCCAGCAGGTGCCCGCTTCATTGTGCATCTGCCACTTGTGGGAAGCTGATATCCGTGCCTGGTGACCACATGATAGGTCCTGCAATTCATGGCACAGTTGTAGTTTGGCAAAATGCGGGCATTCTGATCATCGGCCGCTCCGGCAGCGGTAAGTCTCAACTGGCTCTGGCACTGATGTGTGATGCCACGCGGCCCTGCTCTCTTGTTGCAGATGATGGCGTGCTTCTGCGTGTAGATGGCGCAGAACTTTGGGCAGCTGTTCCTCCAAGGCTGCGCGGCAAAATCGAGCGTTACGGCATGGGCATTGAAACTCACGAATTCGTGGAAACTTGTCGTCTTGCTTTGGTGGTGGAGCTGACGCCAAGAGACAGGATTGACCGCATGCCGGAACCCGATGCGTTGATCTGGACGCATGAGGCTGTTTCATTGCCCAAGTTAATACTCCCGGAGCAGCCCCGAAATGGTGCCCCGGCTATTTATGCAACCTTGAGGCGCATCAACGCATAGCTGCTTTGAAAAAGCGTTAAAATCAAAAATTGGGCCTTGCCTTCGCTCGGTCAATGCACAAGATAAAGACTGTGTTTTTACTGGGTCTGCTTTTAAGCTGGGTTGTTCAATGATCGGATTGGTGCTCGTCACCCACGGTAAGCTTGCGGATGAATTTCGCTCCGCTCTGGAACATGTTGTCGGTGTTCAGGAAGCGATTGCTACCATCTGCATTGGTCCCGATGATAATATGGAAACCAGGCGTGACGATATTGTCGCGGCAATTCGCTCTGTTGAGTCTGGCTCTGGTGTGATTGTGCTGACCGACATGTTTGGTGGAACACCTTCAAATCTTGCGATCTCTGCCATGGAACCCGGCACCATTGAAGTGGTAGCTGGTCTGAACTTGCCGATGCTGGTGAAACTGGCCAGCGTGCGGCGCGATTTGGGTGTGGTCGATGCTGCGCTTGAAGGGCAAGATGCCGGCCGCAAATACATCAATGTTGCCAGCGCGCTTCTTGGCGCAGCACCCAAAAAGACAACAGCAGGATGACTGGCGGCCAGTCGGTTCGTACTCTTACCATCTTGAATGCAAAGGGCTTGCACGCGCGCGCGTCAGCCAAATTTGTCAAATGCGCTGGTGCCTTTGATGCATCCGTCTCAGTGTCCAAAGACGGACAGACCGTCGGCGGAACATCCATTATGGGATTGATGATGCTGGGTGCAACACCTGGAAGCACAGTGGCACTTTCGGCGACCGGGCCGGATTCCACTGCGGTCCTGAACGCTCTGGAGGCCCTCATCAAGGGTCGTTTCGGCGAAGAATAAGACCCCATAAAAACGTATAAAGAAATCTTTATATTTAGTTTGCTTTATGGCATTCTCCATGATAGCAAATCGTCAAATTTACCCGCTTTGAGCGGGTTTTCCATTTCACCTATTTTTTCAAGGGCTATTCTTCATGGCTGATTATATTGTCAAAGATCTTTCGCTGGCTGATTGGGGCCGCAAGGAAATTGCGATTGCCGAAACAGAAATGCCGGGCCTGATGGCTCTGCGCGAAGAGTTCGGCAAAGACAAACCGTTGAAAGGCGCGCGGATTGCCGGGTCTTTGCATATGACCATTCAGACAGCTGTTCTGATTGAAACGCTTGTTGCACTGGGCGCCGAAGTCCGTTGGGCTTCCTGCAATATTTTCTCCACCCAGGATCACGCTGCATCTGCCATTGCAGCAACTGGCGTTCCGGTTTTCGCAGTCAAAGGCGAAACCCTTGAAGAATATTGGGACTATGCGGACCGCATCTTCAATTGGGGCAACGGTGAAACGGCCAACCTCATTCTTGATGATGGCGGCGATGCAACGATGCTGATCCTGTTGGGTGCGCGCGCTGAAAAGGACATCTCGGTTCTCGACAAACCGGAGAATGAAGAAGAAGAAGCCCTTTTCGCGACCATCAAAAAGCGTATCGCGGAAACACCGGGCTGGTTCTCCAAGGTTCGTGAGAACCTTCAAGGTGTGTCAGAAGAGACCACCACAGGTGTTCACCGTCTTTATCAGATGCAACAGCGCGGTGAATTGCCGTTCCCTGCCATCAATGTGAATGACAGTGTTACCAAATCGAAATTCGACAATCTTTATGGTTGCCGTGAAAGCCTTGTTGACGGCCTGCGCCGTGCAACCGATGTGATGATGGCAGGTAAAGTGGCTGTCGTCTGTGGCTATGGTGATGTTGGCAAAGGATCTGCTGAATCCCTGCGCTCTTCCGGAGCGCGCGTTATTGTTACCGAAATCGACCCCATTTGTGCGCTTCAGGCAGCCATGGAAGGGTTTGAAGTTGATATACTGGATGATGTTGCCTCAAAGGGCGATATTTTCGTGACAACAACCGGCAATAAGGACGTCATCACTGTCGATCATATGCGTGCCATGAAAGACCGGGCCATCGTGTCCAATATTGGTCACTTTGACAGTGAAATTCAGATCGGCGGGCTGCGGAATTTCAAATGGCATAATGTCAAACCTCAGGTTGATGAAGTTGAATTCCCGGATGGAAAGCGCATCATCGTTCTGGCCGAGGGTCGGTTGGTGAATCTTGGCTGTGCAACAGGGCATCCAAGCTTCGTGATGTCCGCCAGCTTTACCAATCAGGTACTCGCACAGATGGAATTGTGGAACAGAGGCGACCAGTACAAAAACGAGGTCTATGTCCTGCCCAAGCACCTTGATGAAAAGGTCGCAATGCTGCATTTGGCCAAGCTTGGCGTTAAATTGACCCGCCTTACTGACGATCAATCCAATTATATTGATGTACCGGCAGACGGCCCATACAAGCCGGACCACTACAGGTATTAATACAAAATTAACCATACACTATATGTAGGGGGCGGTGAAAAAAGTGATTCACCGCCCCCTTTTTTATGTCCTTAAGCGCTTCCCCCCGATTCGCGAAGCAGGTAATTTCGACTGATTCGTTTTGGTTGATGCGGATCTTTTAGTCCCCAACAACCGTATCGCCCTGGTGGCGACCAACGAATTTTGTGAGTAGCCGATGTGGCCATTGTTTGGGCCACGCTGTGGCGCGTTGAGTTTGGTTCTTGAGGATTACGTATGCACCGCATTGTGCGGGCTGTTGAAAAACACAGCCGCAAATCATTCGGGATTCCCGGTCGCCGTTCTTTGCGGCGACGCATTGCATTTTTGTCAACCAGCGCCATTGCGGCTCTTGGAACCTCTGCCCACGTCCTGGCTCAGGATGCCTCCGCCAAACCTGAAATCATAGTTCAGCCGCAAACCCTTTTATTGTTGGTGGCCGCTTTGGCCGGGTTGGTCGCTGCGGGTGTCAGCAGTCTGTTTCTCCTCAAAAATCGACATCGCCACGCGGCTGAAAGGCGCGCTCTGGAAAGCGCTCTGGCAGAAGCGCGGCGGGAAGCCGACAGCGCCGAGCGCCTGTTGCATGCAGATGAGCAACTGACCCTGACCATTCAGCGTGGCCCCGTCGGCACAATTATTGGAACCAAATTGTTTGGCGCCCTGTCTCTTGGCGATCAGGTTCTGGAAGAAGCATTGGCCACTGACAGCATAAGATTGCTGCAGTTTGACGACTGGCTTGAACCGGAAGCGGCTGCAGAACTGACTGACGCTGTGCTGGAACTGGTCCAGAGCGGCAAGGCCTTCAGCCATGCAGCCCACACACTCAGCGGCGGCATGGTGGAAGTTGTTGGCCGCATAGCCGGCCATGAACCGATGTTGCGCTTCCGCACCTTGAGCGATCATTCCATGGAACTGGCGGAGTTAAAGGCCCACCACAAACTGATGACGCGTGATACGGCCGTGCTGCGCGCCCTGTTGCAGGCAACGCCGATGCCGGTGTGGATGCGCGATGATGTGGGTCGTCTGATCTGGGTCAATCAGGCCTATGCAAGTGCTGTGGATGCATCGGACCCTGAAACAGCTGTCGCGCAGGATCTTGAATTGCTGGACAGTGATGAGCGCGCTGACATCATCAAGGCGCAGCAGGGTGAAAGCGTGACCAGCGGTCGGATGAGTGCAACCATGGCCGGACAACGCCGCGTTCTTGAAGTTCTGGATGTGCGGGCAAATCGTGGATCAGCCGGTATAGCCACTGACGTCACGGCTGTTGTGGATGCAGAAACCGAACTCAGCCGGATGCTGCAATTTCATGCCCGGACACTCGATCAATTGGCCACACCGGTTGCTGTTTTTGGAACCGATCAGCGTTTGCGGTTTTGCAACAGTGCCTATCAAAAACTTTGGGGGCTCGAAGAGTCATTCCTTCAGACCTCACCATTGGAAAGCGAAATCCTGGATAGATTGCGCGAATTGCGCCTGTTGCAGGAACAATCAGATTTCGGATCATGGCGGAAGTCCTTCCTTGAACATTACAAATCCATGGAACCAATCAGCGACTGGTGGCATCTTCCAGATGGGCGCTCGCTTCATGTCATAACCACGCCGCATCCGCAGGGCGGCATCACCCAGATATTTGAAAACGTCACCGAAGAACTGGATTTGCGCAGCCGCCTGAAACGCGTTTCCCAAGTTCAGGGGGAAACGCTGGACCATCTTTCAGAAGGGGTTGCCGTGTTCGCCTCGGACGGACGTCTGCAACTGTCCAATCCGGCCTTCGGCTCCATCTGGCTTTTGGATGAGAAAGCCGTTGAACCGGGCCGCCACATCAGCGAGATTTTGGAAGCTGCTTTCCTTTACTCACAAGACTGGACGCAGAATGCGACGCAAGACTGGCAGAACATTGCCAATGCGATTACAGGTCTGGAAGATCGACGCAGCGGGATTTCAGGGCAGATATCCTGCTCTACCGACAAAATCGTCGAATACGCTCTGGTTCCCCTGCCCGATGGGCTCTCCATGCTGACCTTTGTCGATGCCACAGATTCTGTTCAGGTCAAACAGGCGCTGATCGACCGCAACCAGGCGCTTGAAGCCGCTGACGCAATCAAGTCCACTTTCATCAAGCATGTCTCCTATGCCCTGCGCGCGCCGCTGACCAATATTATCGGGTTTGCCCAATTGCTGGCTGAACCAAAAATCGGATCGCTGAATGAGAAGCAGGACGATTATGTCGATCACATTCTAACCTCGTCATCCTCCCTGATGGCCATCATCAACGACGTTCTGGATCTGGCGACAGTGGAAGCCGGGATTGTTGAGCTGGAATTGGGTGAAGTCGATGTCGCGGAAACCGTAGCGGCTGTGATTGAAGCCTCGAAAGACCGGGTCAATGAAACCAAGATTCGTCTGATCAAGGATATCGACAAGAACGCCTCCAGCTTCGTGGGCGACGCAAAGCGTGTACGACAGGTTTTGTTCAATGTGCTTAGCAACGCCATCCGCTTCTCTGATCCGGGCTCAGAGGTCAAACTGGTCTGCCGTCTGGAAAAGAACGAGATTGTCTTTGCAATTTCAGATCAGGGTCCTGGCATCCCAGACAAATATCGCTCGACGGCGTTTGAGCCCTTTGAAAGCACAGCGCCGTCCGATGGGCGTCGCAATGTCGGTCTTGGGCTGTCCATCGTTGAAAAATTCATGGGACTGCATCATGGAACCGTGGAACTTGAATCAGAAGAAGGTCAGGGCACAATTGTAACCTGCCGCTTCCCTGTTGAGCCCCAGCCGATTACCCAGGCCGCCGAGTAGTCGGTCGTCAGCATGCAGCAGCAAAACCTCATCAAGGTCTTTGACGAAACTCTCCCTGATGAATCCGCGACCCGTCGCTTTGCACAGGATATTGCAGCAGCCATTCTACCCGGTGATCTGATGGCCCTCTATGGTGATCTGGGCGCCGGAAAAACCGCATTCTGCCGGGCACTGATCCGCAATCTGGCGGGCGACGACCAGTTGGAAGTTCCAAGTCCGACGTTCTCTCTGTTACAGCCATATGAGTTGCGCATTCCGGTTCGGCATTTCGATCTGTATCGGCTGGCCGACCCGGAGGAACTGGAGGAAATCGGTTTCTTCGATGAGCCGGAAACGGCTCTTACGCTTGTCGAATGGCCCATTCGGGCGGGTGATATGCTGCCAGAGCATCACATGATCTTATCCATAGACATAGAGGCTGGAGATGCCCGATCTGTTCAGCTCTCAGTGCCTGAGCCACATAAAGCCCGGTTCGAGCGCACACTAGCGGCGCGCAGATTCTTGGCATCTGCCGGATATGGAGCCGCGATGCGTAGCCATGTTCAGGGCGATGCTTCGCATCGTTCCTATGAACGTATTTCCACAACAGGACAACCAACCACAATCTTCATGAATGCACCGGAAACGCCTCCGGGTGACATCGTCAAAGATGGCAAATCCTATGCCGACCTTGTGCACCGCGCCGCTGATACCAGACCTTTTTCTGCAATGGCTGAAGCCCTTTTGAAACTCGGTTTCAGCGCGCCTTCAATTCTGTCTTCGGATCATGTTGCAGGCTTTCTGTTGCTTGAAGATTTTGGCAAGGAAGGCATTGTTGACACCAATGCCCAGCCGATCCAAGAGCGTTATCTTGCGGCGATTGATGTACTGGCAGCGTTGCATGACAAAGGCCCTGCCCTGTCGCAAATGGTTGATGGCCCATATGAGATCCCGGCTTTCGATCGCACTGCATTTTTGACGGAAGTCGCCCTGTTTGCCGATTGGTACGCACCCTATTGCGACAAACAATTGCAGGCGCAAGAGCAGCAGGGTTTTGCGGCCCTCTGGTCAGACTTGTTTGATGAATTGAAAACGGCCGAAACCGGGTTCATCCTGCGCGATGTGCATTCCCCCAACCTGATGTGGTTGGCTGAGCGTGAACCGCTGCAACAAATCGGACTACTCGATTTCCAGGACGCTCTTTGGGGACCTCAGCTCTATGATCTGGCGTCTTTGATCTATGATGCGCGCATCACCATTTCACCAAACTTTCGACAACAGATGCTGGATCGATACCAGTCCATGCGGAAGACTCCATTTGAGCGCGCTGAGATGGACAAGCATCTTGCGATACTTGGTGCACAGCGCACGATGAAAATACTCGGTATTTTTGCACGCCTGGCGTCTCATGACGCAAAAATGTCATACGTTGCCCATATGCCTCGCAATGAAGAATATTTGCGCGAAATGCTGGCACATGAGGCAATGGACGCAGTCAGACACTGGTATGAGACCCATCTTGGTAACGGGCAGCGCAATTGATGCCACGCCAAGATCGTGGCAAACTCATCTGCAAATCAGGATTAGCAGACATATGAAAAAGACCAAGGCGATTAACGTCATATCATTGGCAAATACGAAGGCACGGCGCGCCGGCGAAATGGCGCGCATCCGCCCTGAAACAGCAATGGTACTGACTGCCGGACTTGGCAAACGCATGCGCCCGCTTACAGCTGTCACGCCCAAACCACTGATTGAAGTGTGCGGCAGGCCGATTGTTGACTATGGTCTGGATCGACTGAAAGCAGCGGGTCTTCGCAAAGCTGTCCTGAATGCCCATTATCTTCCGGACCAGATTCACCAGTTCGCGGCTCACTATCCGGGACTGGATATTGCGATATCAGACGAAACCGATGCGCTGCTGGACACTGGCGGCGGCACCAAAAAGGCCTTGCCGTTGCTCGGCGACAAGCCATTTTTTGTGCTCAATGGCGACAGTTTCTGGATAGAGGGCGCACGGCCCAATCTTTCCTGGCTGTGTGAAAGTTGGGATGATGATGCCATGGATATGCTGCTGCTCCTGTCGCCGACAGTGGGTGCTGTAGGCTATGAAGGGCCCGGCGATTTTCTGTTCGGGCCTGAAGGGCAACTGGAACGCCGCCCTGAAAAACGCATTGCGCCTTATGTCTATGCAGGCGGGGCCATTGTTCATCCCCGCGTATTTGACAAGTCTCCTGATGGGGCCTTCTCCTTCAATGTGCTGTTTGATGCCCTGATTGAAGAAGGCCGATTGCACGGAGTTCGCATGGACGGAACATGGCTCCATGTTGGCACGCCACAAGCAGTGCGGGACGCTGAATACGCCATTGGTGAAAGTGCCGCGTGAGTGATCAGGGCCACACACCGTCCATCCGCAAATCATCTCGCGTTGCAACCATTGCCCCACAATATTCGTTTCTGGATACGCTTGTAGAAGCCCTGTTTGACGGCGAACTGGTCCCGGGCTTCGCTCTTGACGCAAGAGCACTTGCCGAAAACCCTTTCTGTCTTGCCGATGTGACCCTGTTCTTGCCCACCCGGCGCGCAGTGCGTGCCGCCGAAGATGTGATTGTGCAGGCGGTTACCCGGCGCAGTGGTGGTGCATCGGCAGCGTTGCTGCCACAAATCCGCGCCATCGGCGATACCGACGAAGCCGATCTGATGCTGCAGGAAAGTGCAATTGATCCACTATCCGCACTATCTGATTTGCCGCCCGCAATGCCGGAGCTGGAGCGCCATGTCGCCCTGACCGAAATGGTCTGGGGCTGGAGCCGCGCCCTTGTGAAACAGGTGGCCAACATGGAGCCCTATGAGGCTGTCATTGTTCCGGCCAATCCGGCAGATGCTGCCCGGTTGGCTTCTGACCTTGCGGCCCTTCTGGATGAAGCGGAAAATCACAAGGTTGACTGGAACCAGTTAAAGACCCTGGTTCCAGATGATTTTGCCCGTTACTGGCAATTAAGCCTGTCTTTTCTGGAAATCGTAACGCAGGCCTGGCCTCAACACTTGGCAGACCTTGGCCGCGTTGACGCGATGGCCAGGCGTAACAAACTGATTGAAACCAAGGCCGATGCGCTGTCACGGAGTTCCGGTGGATCAGGGCCAACCATTGCGGCGGGCTCAACCGGTTCGGTTCCAGCCACGGCGCGCTTGCTGAAAGCAATTGCGCAAATGCCAAATGGCTGTGTGGTCCTACCGGGTCTGGATTTGGCATTGGACGCCACCGCATGGGCCGCAATTGGTGCAGACGCGGAAGATGGGTTCGATCCTGCTGCCCTTGGGCATCCGCAGGCGGCGCTGAAACATACGCTTTCGCATCTCGAAGTGACCCGTGACGATGTCCAGAATTTGCAACCAAAGCAGCAAAAGGGAAATGACGCGCTGTTCCGCTTGGTGAATGAGGCCCTGCGGCCTGCAGCGACAACGGATCAATGGCCGCGCATCATCAGTAACTTTCCACCATCATCTGTCGGTCAGACTTTTTCAGACCTCACTGTCATAGAAGCCCGCACCCCGCAGGAAGAGGCGCTTGCCATAGCAGTTTCCATTCGTGAAGCGCTGGAAGCTGATGGGCTGAGCAGCATCGCATTGGTAACGCCTGATCGCTCCCTGGCGCGGCGGGTTTCAGTGGAGTTGGAACGGTTTGGCATCAATGCAGACGATTCCGCCGGGCAACCATTATTTGCCACCCCTGCCGGAACCCTTGCGCGGCTGATTGCCGAGGCAGCACGCGATGGCACTGCCATTTCAATGCTCGCCTTGTTGAAGCATCCGCTTTGCGGACTGGGCCTGCCACGCGCCACAATTCGCTCTGGCGTGCGGGCTTTGGAGCGGGCAATTCTGCGCGGCCCGGCATTGCCCTCCGGCAGCGCAAACCTGTCTCACGCCATATCTGAATTGCGGGAGAGATTGTTGGCTGAACCGAAGCAGAGATTACGTGCTTCGCAGGCAAGTCTGTCTGGTGATGATTGGGAGAGAGCTGAACAAATTGCCCACGCCACCCAAAAAGCCATGGAGGGTTTTGAACGCCTCTTCACTGACAAAGGCAATCGGTTTGCGTTGGGTGATCTGATTGATGCACATCTGCAAACACTTCAGGCCATTACTGCCGGTGACGATACGGCACCGCAGTTTGCAACGTCCGAAGATGGCACGGCCCTTATTGGAGCCATGGCAGAATTGCGCGATTTGGGGCCGGAAGCCCGTACCCTGGAAATCGCAGCGACCGACTATAGTGAACTGCTGCAGGCATTGCTGGGCGCGCGCCCCGTACGGCGTCATCGCCCCAATCTGGAAGAAGACACACGCATCCAGATATTGGGAACCCTGGAAGCACGCCTGCTTACCGCGGATCATCTGGTTCTGGGCGGTCTCAATGAAGGAGGCTGGCCATCTGATGGCAAGCTGGACCCCTGGCTTTCACGCAATATGCGGGCGCAATTGGGTCTCAACCCACCAGAACAGGCCATTGGATTATCAGCGCATGATTTTGTGCAACTTGCGTCCAAGCCGAAAGTTGTTTTGACTCGATCGTTGCTGCAAGACGGTGCGCCCACAAAGGCGTCTCGCTGGTTGCAACGCATAGATGCCATGATTGGTTCAGCCGAAAAAGATGCCCTTTCAGCCCGAGGGACGCGCATTTTGCATCTGGCGCGCAAGCTTGATGCGCCTGCTGATCCCACCGGTCAGCCCGTATTGCGCCCCGCCCCCAGACCTGCGGTGGAACTGCGTCCCAAACGACTGTCCGTCACCGAGATTGAAACACTCATCCGCGACCCTTACGCGGTTTACGCAAAGCATGTTCTGAAACTGCCGCCATTTGATGGCATTGGCGAAGTGCCCAACTACGCAAATCGTGGCAGCCTGCTGCATGACATTCTGCAACAGTTTCTGGAGACGCGAATATCAGATTTCGATACGCCGGAAGCGGCTGAGGATTTGAAGCGGATTGCGCAGGGGGAATTTGAAAAGATCAAGGATTACCCGGACCTTTATGCGCGCTGGCAGACCCGCTTTCAGCGCATTTCAGACTGGTTCCTGAAGTTTGAAACCGACCGGTCCGACAGAGTTCGTCAGCGACTTACCGAATTATCCGGGTCGCTGGAACTGACCATGCCACAGTTTCGATTGACAGGCCGGGCAGACCGGATTGATCTTCTCGAAAATGGACTGGTTGAAGTCATCGACTACAAGACCGGGCAGGTCCCGTCCAAAGCGCAGGTGGAATCGAGCCTGGCACCGCAATTGCCACTGGAAGCTGCCATGATTGCTGCAGGGGCATTTGAAGGCGTCTCGGCTCTGCCATCACAGACCCTGTCCTATGTTCGCTTGTCAGGAAATCGCATTCCCGGCGTTTATGCGCCCGTGTGCCAGGATGAAACGGCCGTTACCGCATTGGCCGATGCAGCCCTTGTGAAGCTCAAAGAATTGATTGCGCATTATGCCCAGCCGGACACTGGTTATCTGTCGCAGGCACAACCGCAAACCGTGCGTTATGAAGGTGCCTATGACCATTTGGCGCGGGTTGCTGAATGGCGCGGTCAGAATACAGCTGGGTTGGGCAACGAAGAGGATGCAGCAGAATGAGCGCATTGCCCATCCCGGAAGACACACGCCAGCGGCAGCGACAGGCTTCCGATCCAAGTGTTTCGGCATGGGTCAGCGCCAATGCAGGGTCGGGCAAAACCTATGTGCTGTCGCGGCGTGTCATCCGGTTGCTGCTGGCGGGCAATGACCCTTCCACCATTCTGTGTCTGACCTTCACAAAAGCCGCTGCCAGTGAGATGTCCAATCGCGTGTTTGCTGAATTGGCGCGCTGGACAGTTTTGGATGACGCGGCGCTCACGCAGGTTTTGGCGGATTTGGGTGAAGAGCGCGTTCAGGCGCCAACACTCAGCTTTGCCCGGCAATTATTTGCACGCGCTCTGGAAACGCCGGGTGGCTTGAAAGTCCAAACCATTCACGCCTTTTGCGAGCGGCTGTTGCAGCAATTCCCGCTTGAGGCCAATGTGCCCGGCCATTTTGAAGTGGCCGATGATGACCGACAAAAAGACCTGTTGGACCGAGCCAGGAATATCGTCATGCAGCGCGCAATTGACGCGGCGGATAGTGATCCCAACAGCGCGCTTCGACATGCGCTGGTTGCGCTGATCGACGCCAGCGATGATGAGACCATTGATACAGCCGTTGGGGAGCTGTTGCGCAAACGGGACGTGTATATTCGCTACATTGCCAGCCGGGAAAACGGGCTTGCCGAGCACAGCGAACGATTGAGCTCGGTTCTGGGCCTGTCGCCGGGTGACACAATTGAGCGTCTCGCGAATGACATTGCTGATGGAGCGCTCGGCGCTTTCAACCGTGAACGGTTAGCAGATTTGCAAGAAGCTGCACAAAACAGCGACAAAAAGTCAGATCTGGATTTGGCGAACCGTGTCAGTACGGCTCTGGCAACCGAAGGGCGCGCGGCTCAGATTGAAACATGGCTTGCCGTCTTTACGACCAATGCCGGGGAGCCGCGCAGTGAAGCACGGTTTCTGACGAAGAATGTGCGCCAAGACTTCCCTGACCTTTATGACGAAGCTGTTGCGGTTCTGAGGTTTGGCCTGCCTGAAGTGCGCAACAGGCTTAATGCATTGAAGACCTTTGCGGACACATCGGCACTGCTGACTTTGGCCGGTGCCATTATCGAGGCCTATCTGGGATTCAAAAACCAGCTCGGCCTGCTGGATTATGATGACCTGATTGCCAAAACCGAGCGGCTTCTGGCTGGCTCGGAGGCAGCTATGTGGGTGCAATACAAGCTGGACCGGGGTCTGTCGCACATCCTGGTTGATGAAGCGCAGGACACAAGCCCGGCGCAATGGCGCGTCGTCACGGCTCTGAGTGAAGCCTTCTTCCATGATGCGGGGAGCGATCATCGCGCCCGTGGCGGACCTGTGCGCACCCTGTTTGCCGTCGGTGATGAAAAACAATCCATCTATTCGTTTCAGGGAGCCGCTCCCGATGCGTTTGACTATCAACGGCGGTTTTTTGAACGAAAGGCAGAAGAGGCACAACTGCCCTGGCACAACATCACCTTGAACCTGTCATTTCGGTCAACCAATGACATTCTTTCAGCAGTGGATGCCGTGTTTGCGCCGGTGGAAATGGCAACCAGTGTCAGCCGTATGGGGGTTGATCCACATCAGGCCTATCGCGCCAATGCTGCCGGCGAAGTGCGTTTGTGGCCCCTTCTGGAAGAAAGCGACACAGAAACGGCGGACGACTGGCGGCGGCCAGTGGACCGTCCGGCCAATGCACTGGAGCAACTTGCCGCAAGGATTGCCGCAGACATCGCGTCATCCATTAGGAATGAAGGTTTGCGCGCCGGCAACTTTCTGATCCTTCTGAAAAAGCGCGGCCAGATTATGGGCCTTGTGAACAAGGCGCTTAAAAGTGCGGGACTGCCCGTTGCCGGAATGGATCGACTTGCACTCACAGACCACATTGCCGTGCGGGATTTGCTGTGTCTGGCTGATGTCATGTTGCTGCCTGACGATGATTTGTCGCTCGCCAGCTTGCTCAAGAGCCCTTTCTTCGATTTTTCAGATGATGATTTGATGGCGTTGGCAACAGCGCGCAGCGGATCGCTGCTTGAAGCCATGCGTGGTTCCGGAGAGGCCCGTTATCGCGCAGCGTATGATCACATTGTTCTGTGGTTGAACCGGGTGGATTTTGAAACACCCTATCGGTTCTTCGCCCGTATATTGGCAGCCGATGGCGGGCGCAGAAAGCTACTGACGCGGCTTGGCAGTGAAGCGGAAGATTTGATCGACGAGTTTCTGGCTCAGGCGCTGGACTATGAAACCACAATGACAGCGGGGCGCGGTGGCTCGGGCCTGCAGGGTTTCAGCCATTGGATCAAACAAAAGAGCGGCGATATCAAACGCCAGATGGATGCCGCCCGCGACGAAGTGCGCGTGATGACTGTCCATGGTGCCAAAGGTCTGGAAGCACCGATTGTTTATCTGGTTGACGATGGCAGCCAACCACGCGCCCATGTCCACAGACCCCATATTTTTGCCTATTGGCCCGAAGGCGCGAAAGGAATGCCTGCTCTCTTCTGGGGGGCACGGGCGAAAAAGGACCAGACCGATTTGCAGCGCCAATTGCTAGATGCAAGCGATTTGGACGCTATGGCGGAGTATCGCAGGCTGCTTTATGTCGGCATGACCCGCGCTGAAGACCGATTGATCGTATGTGGCAAACAAGGCAAACGGGCGATGTCGGATGATAATTGGTATCGTCTTGCTGAAGCCACGTTGAAACCGAACATGCTGACGGTTGAAACCGAAGACGGTCACGTCGACCATTTTCTCTGGCGCACCTCCGAACCTCAAGCGTCAAAACGCCTGGAGCCTGCCGAAACGCAGGCGGATTTGGGCTCCCTTCCAGATTGGCTTCTGACCCCACCGCCTCCGCCGCCCCCAGTCGCTAAGGCTATGTCACCCTCACGTCTGGATGCAGAACAGGAGCGGGCTGAAGAATTGTCCTGGGAGGAACGCTTTGACGCGCTTGGAAACCAGGACGGTTCATTCGCTTTGAAGCGAGGACAGGCCGTCCATACATTGTTGCAGCATTTGCCTGCTTTGGCAGAAGGGGACCGTGATGCAGCAGCGCAGTCTTATCTGGCACATGCCTTGCCGTCCGGCTGTCCATCCCACATGGTTGAACAGATCACTGCTTCAGTATTTGATATTCTGACGGACCCAAAATTCTCAGTTCTGTTCGGCCCCGAATCCAGAGCTGAAGTCGGCATAGCCGGACACCTTCAGTCAACCGAGGGCCTTTATTCTGTCAGCGGAAAAATTGACCGCCTATGCCATTTGGAAAAGGGTCTTCTGATTGTCGATTTCAAAACAAATGCCCGTGTCCCTGACACGGTCGCCGGGACGCCGAGCAACTATTTTAATCAGCTGGCGGCCTATCGCGCGCTGCTCCGACGCAGTTTTCCAGATACCGACATTCATGCCGCTATCCTTTGGGTAAGCGCTGCCCGGCTGGATCAGCTATCGAAGGATGTACTGGATGCGGCAGAGGCCCGAATTCTGGGCGGGCCCCGCCAAATAGAAGACAGTCAATAGACCACTAGGTCAGGGGCAATAGACCACAAGGTCAGGAGCAATAGACGACCAGATCAGGAAGCTCTACGGCGACGATCACTGGCAGGTTGATAGGCCACTTTGCAGTGATAGTTGCAGTATGGCGCGCCTTCCTTGGAATCATGTCCGCAGAAATGAAAATCATTTCCGCCGGGATCGCCAATGGGCCATTTGCAGGTCTGTTCGGTGATCGTCAGGATGCTGGCGCGCTTTGAAATTGGCACCACAACATCATCATGAGCCTGCGGCGCAATGGCAGCCTCGGCTTGAACGTCCGCTTCAAATTTAAGCGCTGTTGCACCCATTGTCTGAGGTCGTCGCGGCGCAGAGGATGCACTTTCAGACTTACTGGATGTTTTAGACGCTGTATTTGCACGAGGCTTACGAGGACGAGCGGCCGTACTGGCTGATTTTGCGCGGCCGGAAAGGCCAAGGCGGTGAACCTTGCCAATAACGGCATTACGCGTCACACCACCCAATTGGGTTGCAATCTGGCTGGCACTCAGGCCATCAGCCCAAAGTTTGCTTAAAAGGGCTACGCGTTCTTCGGTCCAGGACATGCTTGTCTCCACAATTATTCATGTTACGTTCCGGACGAGCTTGAACAAAAGCGTTCAAACGACCGGAATCCAACTCCCCGTTCAAAACCGATTATGTTTTAAACGCGCGAACACCGCATATAGGGGGTATTGGAAACGCGACACGATATGTCGTACTTAACTAAATTGAAACTACAATATGCGGTGAGTCTGTGACAAGAGTCGGAGACCAATTAAATTGGTTTTCCCCGTTTTTTTTGCCATTGCCGGAGTCCGCGATTCCAGTAAAATTTAATGCTATTAAATGGGCTCTGATAAAGGGTCTTTGAATTCAGACCTTTAGGCTGTATGTAGGGTCCATAAAACGATGTGACGCCGCCAACCGACAGAGTCGGAAGGGCGGCATTTTTTATTGGAATTTCTTCCACATCTGGACTGACGGAGACAGGATTATGGTATCGCAGGCGCAAGAATCCGCGCTTTACAGCACGTATGCACGGTCGGAGCTAAGCTTTGAACGCGGAGAAGGTGCGCGACTATATACTGCCGACAATCAGGAATATCTGGATTTTGCCGGTGGCGTTGCGGTGTCTTCGGTCGGCCATGGCCACCCTCATATTGTCTCTGCCCTCAAAGAGCAGGCCGACAAGGTGTGGCATGTCTCCAATATTTACAAGATTGCAGGCCAGGAAGAACTGGCACAGCGTTTCGCAGACGTCACTTTTGCTGACAAGGTGTTCTTCACCAATTCAGGTGCCGAGGCGATGGAATGCGCGATTAAGACTGCGCGGCGCTATCACTTCGTCAATGGCGCGCCGGAACGGACCCGCATTCTGACCTTTGAAGGGGCCTTTCACGGCCGGACACTGGCGACTTTGGCTGCCGGTGGTCAGGAAAAATATCTGGAAGGTTTCGGTCCAAAAGCCGGTGGTTTTGACCAGGTTCCCTTCGGCGATCATGATGCCATGAAAGCTGCGATCACAGATGAAACGGCTGCCATCCTTATCGAACCCATTCAGGGTGAAGGCGGAGTGAACGTTGTTCCTCACCAATGCCTGCGTGGCTTGCGCGAACTGTGTGATGAGCATGGAATTTTGCTTGTGATGGATGAAGTTCAGACGGGCGTTGGCCGGACCGGCAAACTGTTTGCTCATGAATGGGCAGGCATCACACCAGATATCATGGCGATTGCCAAAGGTATTGGAGCCGGATTTCCAATTGGCGCCTGCCTTGCAACTGAAGAAGCCGCTTCTGGCATGACCGCTGGAACTCATGGTTCCACTTTCGGCGGCAATCCTCTGGGCATGGCCGTCAGCAATGCCGTTCTGGATGTTGTTCTGGCTCCGGGCTTTCTGGAAGAAGTTCAGCAGAAAGGCCTGCGGATCAAACAGCGACTTGCAGAACTGGCCGACACTTATCCGGACCAGATTGAGGGCATTCGCGGTGAAGGGCTGATGCTTGGCCTGCAGCTAAAAGCTGATGCGTTTCCAAATGGTGTTGGACCTGTGGTGGAAGCGGCTCGCAAGCACCATCTGCTTACGGTTGGTGCCGGCAACAACGTCGTACGTTTTTTGCCACCATTGACAATCACGCTGGACGAAGCGAATGCCGCCATTGACCGAATGGACGCTGCATTTGCAGATCTGAAATCAGCAAACTGATCGATACCCAATAAACAATTTAAACGAGGTCGTTCCGTGGCCAACACGAACACAAGACATTTCCTGCAGATTGCAGATCACTCGACAGAGGCGCTGCGCGCCATGCTGGATGAGGCAGTACGCCTGAAATCGATCCGCCGAACTGCGCCCGAAAAGCCGCTTGCTGGCAAGGTGCTTGCTTTGGTATTTGAACAGCCTTCAACCCGCACGCGCATTTCATTTGATGTGGGCATGCGCGAGTTGGGCGGTGAAACGATCATGCTCAATGGCAGCGAAATGCAGATTGGCCGTGGTGAAAGCATTGCCGATACGGCGCGTGTCATGTCGCGGTTTGTGGACGCAATCATGATCCGCATGCTCAGCCATGAGGATGTTACCCAACTTGCGGAATATGCCACCATCCCGGTCATCAACGGTCTGACGCAGCGGGCACACCCGACACAGATCATGGCCGATATCCTGACGATTGAAGAACATCGTGGTTCGCTTGAAGGTAAAATCATCACCTATTGTGGTGACGGCAACAACATGCTGGCCAGTTGGGTGGAAGCTGCAACCAAGTTTCCGTTCCAATTGCGGATGGCCTGCCCTCCGGAACTTTCGCTGGACCCGGCACTGATTGAAGATGCGCGCGCAAAGGGTGCAGACCTTGTCGTCACGACCGATCCTGAGGAAGCAGTTGCTGGCTGTGATGTGGTGATGACAGATACATTTGTATCCATGGGTGATGATGATGCCGGACGGCGTCACAATCTGCTGATGCCGTATCAGGTCAATGATCGCCTGATGAACCGGGCAGATGAGAATGCCATTTTCCTGCATTGCCTGCCTGCACACCGCAATGAGGAAGTGACGGATTCCGTGATGGATGGGCCTCAATCAGTTGTGTTCGATCAGGCGGAAAATCGGTTGCATGCCCATAAGGGAATTCTGGTATGGGCGTTTGATGCTCTTTAAATCCTGAGATCAGTTCTTAGATAGCTGCTTTGCTCACATGATGCTTTAGAAAGGTCTGCCATGACAGATCAAACAACTCTGGACGTTCTCACGAAGGCTCCGGGACACGATGAAGTGCTGCCGTTTTCGGTTGATGCACTGGATGTGCGCGGCCGCATGGTGCATTTGAACCAGAGCCTTAACAGCATTTTGGAGCGCCATGATTATCCAAAGGCTGTGTCCCGCCTGCTGGGGCAGGCTGCGGCACTGACGGTTATGCTCGCAGCATCCGTCAAGCTTGAAGGCCGAATGATTTTGCAGGCACAAACAGATGGTCCGGTCTCGTTGCTGGTGGTCGATATGCAGGCTCCGGGTGACTATCGAGCAACCGCCAAATTTGACGCAGACCGTGTGGCCGCACTGGAAGCTGCCGACGATGCCGATTCAGGTTCATTACTTGGAACCGGAACGCTGGCTCTGACCATCGATCAGGGACAATATATGAACCGGTATCAGGGCTATGTGGAATTGAAAGGTGGTTCATTGGAAGATGCCGCCCATGATTATTTTGAGCGCTCTGAACAGATACCGACACGTATTCGACTGGCCGTATCCGAGCTGATTACCCGGTCTGATTCCGGGGAAACCAGTCATTCCTGGCAAGCCAGTGGTATGATGGTTCAGTTTCTGCCTCACGCTTCGGACCGTCTTGTTCAAAAAGACCTGCCAGGTGGCGGTGTAGCCGATGACGACTATCACGCCGGGCTACCGGATGATGATGACGCTTGGCTAGAAGCTCTGGCGCTTGTCGACACATTGCAGGAGAACGAACTGGCCGACCCGGATTTGTCAGCAGAACGGCTTCTGTTCCGTCTTTTTCATGAACGCGGTGTCCGGGTTTATGATGCTCTGGAAGTGTATGACAAATGTTCCTGCACTGCAGAGAAGGTCGGTGGGGTTTTAAGCCAACTCAGCCGGGAAGAAGTGGTCGAGAGCATTGCCGACAGCGGACAGATTGAAGTGACCTGTGAGTTTTGCGCCCGCAGATATGACTTTGATCCGAAAACGCTTTTGAAGCCGTCCTGATTATCAGGGCCTTTAAGCTTGATGGGTCTGGTTGGTTTTATCAACCCACCAGACCCATGATTACCTGCCCTATGTTACTAGGACTTGTTTCCAGAACCTATTGCGTTCAGTGAACTGGCACCAGTTAACCAACCTCCATCAGCCAGAAATGCCATAAGCCGCGATGGCGGCCATGTTGACGATATCGCTGTCGCGTGAGCCCATCGGCATGATCTGCACCGATTTATCAAAACCAACCAAAAGCGGGCCGATAACTGTAGAGCCGCCCAGTTCCTGCAGCATTTTGGTGGAGATGGATGCAGAGTGGAACGCTGGCATGACCAGCACATTGGCCGGGCCGGTCAGACGACAGAACGGATAGGAACTCATCACATCAGCATTCAGGGCAACGTCTGCTGCCATTTCGCCATCATACTCGAAATCAACGCGGCGTTTGTCGAGGATTTTTACCGCTTCCTGAACACGCTCGGAGCGTTCGCCCTGTGGATGGCCGAAGGTGGAATAGGCCAACATGGCGACTTGAGGTTCATAGCCCAAACGCCGGGCAACACCGGCGGCTTCTTCAGCAATATCGGCCAGTTCAACGGCATTTGGCATATCGTGAACGGCGGTATCGGCCACCAGCACTGTGCGGCCACGACAAATCGCCATTGACATGCCAATGACACGGTGACCCGGTTTTGGATCAATCATCAACCGCACATCTTCCAGCACAGTGGAATAGTTTCGCGTGATGCCAGTGACCATGCAATCCGCATCTCCCAGGGCGACCATCGCGCTGCCAAAATAATTGCGGTCGGTGTTCATCAGGCGCACGCAATCACGATAGAGATAGCCCTTGCGCTGCATGCGGGCATACAGAAAATCTGCATAATCCTTGTTGCGATTTGAGCTTCTGGCGCTGACAACTTCTATCTGTCCGCCCAGTTCCACACCGACGGATTTGGCCGTGCTGTAAATTTCATCCTCACGCCCCACCAAAATGGCAGTCCCGAGGCCCTGTGAAACAAAGCTGACCGCAGCACGGATCACCTGCTCCTCTTCACCTTCGGCAAACACAACCCGTTTTGGATTGCGTTTGACCTTGGCAATAATGCGTTGCAAGGCGTTGGCTGTCGGGTCACGGCGTGCGGATAATTCAGCCTGATAAGCATCCATATCGACAATGGGCTTGCCAGCAGCGCCCGATTCCATAGCGGCTTTGGCTACGGCCATTGGCACAGCCGAAATCAATCTTGGATCAAATGGCACCGGAATGATGTAATCCGTTCCGAATTTGGGCCGGTTCCCACGATAGGCCGCGGCCACTTCATCGGGTACGTCAGCGCGAGCCAGATCAGCAAGGGCGCGCGCAGCCGCAATTTTCATTTCATCATTGATGGTTGAAGCGCGCACATCGAGCGCACCGCGGAAAATGTAAGGGAAGCCGAGGACATTATTGACCTGATTGGGGTAATCCGAACGACCAGTCGCAACAATCGCATCGTCGCGAATTTCGGCAACTTCCTCAGGTGTCATTTCAGGATCCGGATTGGCCATGGCAAAGATGATCGGCTGATCAGCCATGGCACGGACCATATCAGCGGTCAGAGCGCCTTTGGCAGAAAGGCCAAAGAACACATCCGCACCTTCCATCGCTTCCAGCAAAGTGCGCGCCTCTGTTGGCACCGCATGGGCAGATTTCCACTGATTCATGCCTTCCTGGCGGCCCTGATAGATCGGGCCCTTGGTGTCGCACAGGATGATGTTCTCATGGGGCATGCCCATGGATTTGATCAATTCAATACAGGCAATCCCGGCAGACCCTGCCCCGTTACAAATCAGTTTTGTCGTCTTAATGTCACGCCCGGTGAGGTGCAGGGCATTGATCAGTCCCGCAGTCGAAATGATGGCAGTGCCGTGCTGATCATCGTGGAATACCGGAATATCCATCAATTCGCGCAAACGCTGCTCGATTATGAAGCAATCCGGAGCCTTGATGTCTTCCAGATTTATGCCCCCGAAAGAAGGCCCCAGATAGCGTACGGCATTGATGAATTCGTCGACATCTTCGGTGTCAATTTCAAGATCAATACTGTCGACATCAGCAAACCGTTTGAACAGGACAGCCTTGCCTTCCATCACCGGCTTGGAGGCCAGCGCACCGAGATTACCAAGACCCAGAATAGCCGTGCCATTTGTGATGACGGCCACCATGTTACCGCGTGTCGTATAGTCGAAAGCGCGTGAAGGATCTTCCGCAATGGCCAGTACCGGCACCGCCACACCTGGTGAATAGGCCAGCGACAAGTCGCGCTGTGTTGCCATAGGTTTTGTGGGTGTGATTTCCAGCTTGCCGGGTCGGCCCTGCTGGTGAAATTGCAACGCTTCCTGATCGGTCATCGGGATCTTGCTTTTGCCGGACTTATCCGTTGCTGGCATGGCGTTTCCTGTTTTTAATTTGTTGATTTTTAAATTGGACCAATAACTTAGCGAGACGAGGCGTTATCCACAAGGTGTGGTTTGGTGAAGGCGACAATCCCGCGTGAATTACGTTGGTTTATTTGCTATTGAAGGTCCATGCGCAGCGACGATTCCACCAGTGATGACCACCAAACAGAAAACGGTTCTGCAATGAAAACTGCAGTTGATGCGCCTGCTGAGCCAAAACTGACGCCGATGATGGCCCAATTCATCGAGATCAAGGCCGCTAATCCCGGCTCGCTTTTGTTCTATCGCATGGGCGACTTCTACGAAATGTTCTTCCACGATGCGGAAGTCGCGAGCAAGGCGCTCGGCATTACACTCACCAAACGCGGCAAACATCTGGGGGAAGATATCCCCATGTGCGGCGTTCCGTTTCATGCAGCCGATGATTATCTGCAGAAGCTGATTTCGCTTGGCCACAAAGTGGCCGTGTGCGAGCAGATGGAAGATCCGGCAGAGGCAAAAAAGCGCGGTGCCAAATCGGTTGTGAGGCGCGATGTGGTGCGCCTTGTCACACCCGGTACAATCACCGAGGAACGCTTGCTCGATGCAGCCCAGAACAGTTTTCTGGCAGCTTTGGCGCGGGCAAAATCCGGGCCTTTCAGCTTCGCGCTTGCATGGATTGACATGTCTACAGGCGCATTTTTTGTCAGAGCGCTGGACACGATGCAGGTGCCCGCTGCCCTTGCCCGCATTGATCCAAAAGAACTGATCCTTTCGGATGCACTGCTGGATGATGAGGAGATCAAAACCCTTCTGGAGGGCAGCAGCACGACAGTAAGCCCGGTTCCAAAAGTATTTTTTGACGGTGCGACTGCAGACAATCGGCTGTGCCGGTTTTTTGACCTCAAGACCTTGGAAGGTCATGGCAGTTTTGAACGTGTCGAGTTATCTGCAGCCGCCGCAATTCTTTCCTATGTCGAAAAAACCCAGATCGGCGCGCGTCCTCCATTGTCCGTACCGGAGCGGGAAGCTGCGCGCAGCGGCATGTCAATTGATGCAGCCACACGCGCCAATCTGGAACTGATGCAGACCTTGTCTGGCAAGCGTTCCGGCAGTGTGTTTGATGCCATAGATCGCACGGTTACCGGAGCTGGAGCTCGGTTGCTGGCCATGCGTTTGGCCGCGCCTTCAACCGAAGTCACCACCATTCAGGCCCGACAGGATGCTTTGGCATGGGCCATAAAGAACCCGGCTGGTCTGTCAGACCTGCGCAGACAATTGAAACGTCTGCCGGATATGGCACGGGCTCTGTCGCGGCTGATGCTTGATAGGGGTGGCCCACGCGATTTGGCCGCCATCCGTGATGGCTTGTCCGGAGCGCAGTCCCTGTCTGGTGATCTGGGCGGTTCTGAGGGTCTCGTTGCTGCCATCCGGCAGGCTCTCAGTGAGGCTGGCACGGGAGAATTGGCAGCGCTGGCGGATGAACTAACCAACGCCCTTGCCGATGATCTGCCATTGCTCAAGCGCGATGGCGGGTTTGTGCGCACCGGATATACCGGAGAGCTGGATGAACATCGAGGGCTGCGTGATGAAAGCCGCAAGATTATTGCCGGGCTGCAGAACCAGTATGCCAGTGAAACCGGTGTTAAGGCGCTTAAGGTCCGGCACAATAATGTGCTTGGATACTTTATCGAGGTAACCGCACAAAATGCGACGGCGCTGCAGGATGACGCTGACCAGCGTTTCATCCATCGACAGACCATGGCCAATGCCATGCGTTTTACCACAACCGAACTCAGTGCACTGCAAAGCCGGATTGCCGGTGCCGCCGACGCGGCGGTGAGATTGGAACTGACTTTGTTTGACCGGTTTCTGGGCCAGGTCAGCGCCGCTGCCGAACAGATACAGTCATTGTCCCGCAATTTGGCAGAATTGGATGTGATCTGCGCTTTGGCCACGCTTGCGGACAGCGAAAATTACTGCCGCCCCGATGTAGATGACAGTCTGGCCTTTGCCATAGAAGGCGGCCGACATCCGGTGGTGGAACAGGCGCTTCGGCAAGCGGGCGGTGTTTTTGTAGCGAATGATTGCACGCTTTCAGGTGATAAATCCGGGCAGATATGGCTTCTGACCGGGCCAAACATGGCTGGTAAGTCGACCTTTCTGCGGCAGAATGCGCTGATCACCATTCTGGCCCAAATCGGCTCCTATGTGCCAGCGACACACGCCCATATAGGGATTGTTGATGCGCTGTACAGCCGGGTTGGCGCGTCTGATGATCTGGCGCGCGGCCGCTCTACCTTTATGGTCGAGATGGTGGAAACGGCAGCAATCCTCAATCAGGCCGGACCGAAGGCACTTGTCATACTGGATGAAATTGGTCGGGGTACGGCCACTTATGACGGATTGGCCATTGCCTGGTCAGCCGTTGAGCATCTGCATGCCATCAATAGCTCACGCGCTTTGTTTGCCACCCATTACCATGAGCTGACTGCACTGTCTCAAACGCTGGATAGGCTGTCCAACGCCACAGTTCGCGTCAAGGAATGGGATGGCAATGTTGTCTTCCTGCACGAAATTGTACCGGGCGCTGCCACCAGTTCCTACGGCATTCAGGTGGCAAAGCTGGCAGGACTTCCGGAAGCTGCGCTGAGCCGGGCACGAGATGTTTTAAAGCAGCTTGAAGCGCAGGAACGGGAACGCTCAAAGACCACGCTGGTGGATGATCTGCCACTGTTTTCTGTGTCTCCTGAGCGCAAGCCTTCCAAGGCCATGGCGTCGCAGGATGAAAAAGCACTGGCTGAGCTGGATGCAACTGACCCGGATGATTTGACGCCCCGCGAGGCGCTTGAGGCCTTGTACCAGTTGAAGAAACTGAGACAGAGCAAATGAGCAACGCACCACTCTCCCCGGAAGAAATACAGCGCTATGCCCGTCATCTGGTCTTGCCGGAAATCGGCGGTTCAGGTCAGCAGAAGCTGAAGGCCGCGCGTGTTCTGGTCGTGGGTGCGGGAGGCCTTGGTGCCCCTGTGTTGATGTATCTGGCCGCAGCAGGTGTGGGTCATCTCGGTCTGGTTGATGATGATCATGTCAGCCTTTCCAATTTGCAGCGACAGATTGTGCATACGACGCAAAATGTTGGCAAAAGCAAAGTGGAAAGCGCGGCTGAATTCCTGACAGCCATCAACCCGCATCCGGTTCTGGACCTGCACAACACGCGCATTGATGACAGCAACGCTTCCGATCTCATTTCCCGGTATGATGTTGTGGCGGATGGCAGCGATAATTTTGCCACTCGTTTTCTGGTTGCCGATACTTGCGAGCAATTGGAAAAAACGCTGGTAACCGGTGCGGTCAACCGTTTTGACGGTTCGATTACAACCCTTCAGCCATTTCTGACCGGTGCAGACGGCGTTCCCAATCCGGGTTATCGGGATCTGTTTCCGCAAGCGCCTGATGGCAGCACTGTGCTGACATGTGAGGAAGCCGGCATTATGGGCGCACTGACCGGCGTGATCGGCTCACTTCAGGCGCTGGAGGTGATCAAGGCAATCACCGGCACAGGCGAATTGCTGGTTGGCCGTCATTTACTGTTTGATGCAGGGTCCATGCTGTTTTATCCGGTGAAATACGGACGCAAAACCGGTTAAAACTGGAAGTCAGCGACGTGGATCAGCAACCAACAAAACTCAGAATTTTGTCCGGCTCCGCATGGCCGCGCTGAGCGTGCCTTCGTCCAGATAGTCCAGCTCCCCGCCCACAGGCACACCATGGGCAAGGCGTGTGATTGAAACATCCAGACCCTGGATCTGATCTGTGATGTAATGTGCCGTTGTCACGCCATCGACCGTTGCATTAACGGCCAGAATGACTTCGGTGACATCGGGCGATGCTGCCCGCTCCACCAGCTTGGCGATAAACAGGTCCTCCGGACCAATGCCATCCAGCGGTGACAGGGTGCCGCCGAGTACGTGGTAGCGTCCCCGTGTTGCCGTTGCGCGCTCCAACGCCCAAAGATCAGCCACATCTTCCACCACCACCAGCACTGTGTCATCACGGCGCGGATCGGTGCAGATGGTGCAGGGATTAATCGTATCCACATTGCCGCAATTGCTGCAAAGCTGAATCTTATCAACAGCGACACCCATTGCCTGGGCCAACGGCACAAGCAACTCATCCTTCTTCTTGATCAGGTGCAAAGCTGCGCGGCGGGCCGAGCGGGGGCCAAGCCCCGGAAGCCTTGCCAGAAGCTGGATCAGCCGCTCAATTTCAGAACCGGTCATCAAAAGTGCCTAGAAAGGAAGTTTCAGACCTTCCGGCAGGTTGAGGCCCCCGGTCACACTCTGCATTTTTTCAGCAATGACGGCTTCAGATTTTGATTTGGCGTCGTTATGAGCCGCCATAATCAGATCTTCCAGCATTTCGGGTTCTTCAGGATTGATCAGCGATGGGTCAATTGAAATGCCTTTAATGTCGCCCTTGCCGGTCAGTTTGATGGTCACCAGACCTGCCCCGGACGTGCCTTCAATTTCCAGCTCGCCGATTTCGGCCTGCGCATCCTGCATTTTCTGTTGCAGTTGCTGTGCCTGTTTCATCATGCCCATGATGTCTTTCATGATTTATTCCTGTTCATTCTAATCTGTGTTTGGCTAATCTGTGTCTGGCTTGTCTGTATTTTTGTTTTCTGTGTCTGGACTAAGATCGCGATCTACCACATCCACAATGCGCGCGCCGGGAAAGGTTTCCAGTGCTGCAGCAACCAATGGGTGGGCGCGAATTTCAGCCATTTTCCGTGTCTTGTCGGCTTCGGCCTGTTCATGCAAAGTGGCAGCGCCCTCAGCCTGCACCACTGAAACCATCCAGCGCTGGCCGGTCCAGTCGGACAGTTTTTTACCCAGATCACCAGCAATTCCAGCTGGGGCACCCGGCGTCATGGCAACTTCAATTCGGCCCGCTTCAAACCGCACCGGTCGCATATAGCGCTCTACCGCCATCTTCAGCATCAAATCGCGTTTCTCAGATGCCATCTCTGCAATATCGGCCAGAGAGTTCAGCTGTTGCTGAGGTTCGTCGTTCAAGCTGGGATCAGAAACTGGTTCAGCAATCAATTCTGGCAGTGCAATGCTCTCGTCAGCTAATGCTACAGCCTCATGCTCGGGCTCTGTCACAACGGCACGCAGTTGCGGACCACCGGATGATATGGCCTGCACAGGCCGTGAGCCATGTGCATTGACGCTGCCACCAGAAGGAGAAGCGGCACTACCTGTGCTGGCCGGTGCGCTTTGTGGAGCGCCCGTCTGGTCCCTCAATTGCCGCAGTGCTTCGTCGGGGCTTGGCAGATCGGCTGCATAGGCCAGACGCACCAGCACCATATCAGCAGCTGCCAGCGGTTTTGGCGCATTGGCGACCTCCTGCAGGCCGCGCAGCAATATCTGCCATGTCGAAGATAAAACCCGCATGGACAATTGGGCGGCCAATTCCGCACCGCGTTCTTTTTCACGCGGAGACAATGCGCCTTGGTCTGCAACATCCGGTGCCGCTTTGAGGCGGGTCAGCAAATGACAGAACTCTGACAGATCGGTCAGAACCACCGCCGGGTCAGCGCCGGAATTATACTGTTCATTGAATTCAGCAAGAGCTTCCGCAATTTTGCCAGACATTAAAAGTTCAAACAGATCAATGACACGCGCCCGGTCAGCCAGACCCAGCATATCGCGCAAATCTTCTTCGCCAATATCACCGCTGCCCTTCACGGCACCATGGGCAATGGCCTGATCCATCAAGGACAAAGCGTCACGCGCAGAGCCTTCGCTGGCACGGGCCAGTAGCTGAAAGGCCTCGTCCGCAATCGACACGTTTTCCTTGTCCGCAATGCCTTTCAGATAGGTGGTCATGGTGTCGGCATCGATGCGGCGCAGATCAAAGCGCTGACAACGGGACAGAACCGTAACCGGGACTTTTCGGATTTCCGTTGTAGCGAAGACGAATTTGACGTGTGCTGGCGGCTCTTCCAGTGTTTTCAGCAGGCCGTTAAAGGCCGCTGTGGAGAGCATGTGCACCTCATCGATAATGTAAACCTTATAGCGGGCGCTCGCAGGCTTGTAGCGCGACGCTTCTATGATTTCACGAATGTCGTTGATGGATGTGTGCGAGGCCGCATCCATTTCAATGACATCAACGTGGCGGCTTTCAATAATGGCGGCGCAATGCTCGCCAAGTTCGGGCATGTCGATGGTTGGCGCGTTTATCGCTTCCTGACCATCCTTTGCCGATAATTCAAAATTCAAGGCGCGTGCCAGAATTCTGGCTGTTGTGGTTTTGCCCACTCCGCGCACACCGGTCAGCATGTAAGCCTGTGCAATGCGGCCCAGCTTGAAGGCGTTGGTCAGGGTCTGCACCATGGGTGCCTGACCAATCAGATCGTCAAATGTTGAAGGGCGGTACTTTCTGGCAAGAACGCGATAGGCGGTGTTTTCCTGATCGCTCATGTTTCTTTGCCAATAACCCGCTTCATAAGACCGCCGCAAAATCCCGCCGGGATCAGCAGCGCTGTTTGAAAAGTGGGAGGCTGAACTAAAGACCCGAACCGGAATCTCGTTAGGGCTGCTTCCTTCCGGATCTGACCCGGTTGGCGAGTGGTTCGTCCTACGCCAACCTCCCACACTTCATATCGTCCGAAATGCAGGAGATTGCAAGGTGCCGTTTAAAGCAATTTATTCTGACGATGAACGGCTCGACATGAACTTGTCGAACTCTTTCTTGTCTTTGGCCTGACGCAGATTGTCGACGAACGCGTCAAACTCGGCGCGCATCTCGTCAATTTTCAGGCGTTCTTCCTCAAGACGCGCCAATTCGGCAGAGCGATATTCGTCAAAAGCAGCGTTGCCAGTTGGCTGTGCACGGTAGCTTGGACGGCGGTCACGGCTGAATTTTGAACCAAACCCATCCATCTTATCGCGTGCTGTTGCAAGATTTCCAGTCATTCTATCACCCCATACTATGTAAGCCAGCATCGCCAGGCCAAGCGGCCAGAACAGGACAAATCCCAAAATCATGACGACAGTGTTAAAAGGCGTCCAACGGCGGCTGCGAAACGGCCCTGAACAATTTCTTTGGTCTGCAGTAGTTGCGTGTATCATTTTCACCCTCTCGTTCGGTTGATGAGTTTCAGGTGGTGAGTTTCACGCCCCGTTCAAGGTAAATTTGAATGGTTTTGTGACGATTCCTGAAAAATACGGGTCCGTTTTTAACTCGCAAGATATTGTTTTTATTGCGGTATTTTTACGTTTTAAAAAAAATGGTGTTTTTGGTGATTTTTGGAATGAAAATTTTGAGAATGAAGAAATAACTTCCGATAAATGACTTATTCGTCGTTCGCGGCCGCGCGCGGGACATATAAAGACTGCCGAATTCGAATTGCAGAAAATGTTCGGTAGAGTGCCATTCGACGGCATTGACCTTTGTGTACCCAAGGCATAAATAATCTATGATCTGTAGAAGGAATTTGATGCACAGAAGTTGAAATTTTGCCGCTTGTTTGCGGCCTGGTGACCGCCCCTTTCGGGGCGTGTTTTTCTGTGCTTATTCAACACTACGGAATTACAATGAAAAATTTGGAAATTCAGATCCGCGCCTATGAGGCGTCGGATCTGCCTTGGCTATCATCGATCTGGCATGATGCGTCTCAGCAGGCGCACTCGTTTCTTGGAGCAACTCGCTTGCGGAAACAAAGGGCTTTGATCGAGACTGTGTATCTGCCCAATTCAGAAACCTGGGTTGCGTGTCAAACCGGTAAACCCGTTGGTTTCATTGGTCTGCTTGACACCTTCATTGGCGGTCTGTTTGTCGATCCGAAGCGACAGGGCAGCGGCGTGGGGCGTGCATTGCTCGCTCACGCGTTGAAGCTGAAAGGTGAGCTGTTCCTGGAAGTATATGCAGACAATAAAAAGGCTTTTGCATTTTATCAAAGGCTTGGTTTCGAAGAAACGACGCGGCGGGCAGAAGATGATGAAGGCTTACCATTTGAGAACATTCAAATGCGTCTGGTCTCATAAACATCCGGCAGGGCGAGCAATCGCCCTGCCGGCAAAAGGCAAATAATTTTTTTCTGATCGAACTTATTTTGAATGAAAAGGCGTCATATTTCTTTCGGTCATCTTCTAATAACAATCGGCATGAGGGAGAAACCCGTATTGAAATCGGACAATGTGGATGATCCAGTCAAATATTATACGGGAATCGACGTAGCGCTCGGTGTGGCTTTTGGCACAGTTTATCTCAGCAACTGCTGTGGATCATTGACGGAAAATATCCCGGCTTTGGCGAGCAAATGTTCTTTGGGCGCCGAGACTGGATGACATTATCAACGAAAGAACTGGAAAAACGAATTGCTTCCTCCGCCGTGTCGACCTTCGCGGCGGACTGTTTTTTCATGTTGTCAAATGCGTTGTAAGTCTGCTTTGAGCCCATTCAAGACCTTTGATTTTCTGTCTTTACTTAAACTCACTGCCCAAAGACGACATTCGCTGGGTAGCGCAATGCCGCGTTGCGATCCTACAATCTGGACTTTTCATTGCGCAGAAAAATCCATTGATCCACATCGCAGCCTTGTTGGCACCCACTACTCACCTTAGAGTGACGCAAATTATTTTCACATGAACCCAAGGCAGCATCCATGGCCACTTCAGAAGAAATAAGGAAGCTTGCAGATCAGCTATTTCCAGAAGCCAAAGAAGTAGACGAACCTGAGGTGAAGAATATTCCGCCTCAGCAGAGAAGACTTCAAACTGAAACAGCGGATTATACGGTTTCAACTCTCTTCACTCTCCTAAATGATCAGAAAATTAAGATCCCCAACTTCCAAAGAGGGTACGTATGGAATAGAAACCAAGCATCACGCTTAATTGAAAGTTTAATTATTCAGTGCCCGATTCCTGTGGTTTATCTCAGTCAAGAGGTAAACGGAGATCTTATTGTGATTGACGGGCAGCAACGTCTTTCAAGTATAAAATTTTTTCTAAACGACGCCATTACGCTTCAAGGATTGACCGCATACCCTGAATTAAATGGTTATACTTCAAGCCAGTTGGATCCCAGAATTTTAGATCACATAAAAAATAGAACAATCAGATGTATTACAATTTTGAAAGATACTCACCCTCAAATTAAATATGACGTATTTGAGCGGCTTAACACTGGCTCTGTAAAGCTAAACGCCCATGAGCTGAGGAATGGCCTCAATCAAGGTACCCTAATGGAAGCCATAAACGTGTTGAGTTCATCAAAGGATTTTAAGGCAATTACTTCGACAAAAAAAGACGCTAGAATGAAATCATCTGAGCTCGTGCTTCGCTTTTTCGCATTTAAGGACAACCGCCGAAATTATGAGAAACCACTCTCTAGCTTCTTAGACCAGTTCGCATCAACCAATCGCTCCGCGCCTGAAGTTCAGATTGCGCTTTGGAGGGATAATTTTATCAAAGCCAAAGTATTATGCCTGCACTATTTTGAGGGTGACGCGTTCAAAATGTATAATGTTGAGCAAGCCAAGTTTGGTGGGTTTAACTCAGCAATATATGATGCACAGATGGTAGGCTTATCCGAATGTAACAATGATGTAGTTTTGGCAGGCAATGCAGACCCAGTAGCGGTTAAGGCAGCGTTCATACAACTCTTCAATGATGCCCAATTCGTTAGCAGCGTGCAAAGAGCAACCAGTGACGAAACCTCGGTCAGTCGTCGGATCGAGAAATCTATAGCTGTTTTTAGCGACATCTGAGATGCTAGATAAAAGATACCGTTGTAGTATATCTAGAATTGACGCTTTGACACGCCTTAAGCTCCTTCTAACCGGTGCTACTTCCGCAAGCAGAAATGCTATTCCCACGCAGGTGAGGGATATGGTCTACCAGTCGGCCATTTTCCAAGCGAGCTCAACTATAGAAGAGTATTTAAAGCAAATTTTTGACCATTGGGTATTTGAGTTAAAGACCCACAACAAAATTGGGAAGAATATGCCTTCGAGATCGAGATATTCATTTTTCGGACGCGAGATCAGTAAAGAATTCAAAAGTTATGCTCATTCCGGCGACGAAAAAAAACTTGCGAAAGCACTGCAAACTCAATCGAATATCATTGATTTTGCGCTAGGAAATTCAGAAGTCTCGCGATACTTGACAGGAGAATTTATCTATAAAGAGAAAAAGTACCCCTCTCCAAAAAACATAAAGGCACTATACTCAAGAATTGGATGTGATGAAGTATTCCAACTCCTCTCGAGGGAAATGAAGTCAGACTCCAAACTAAAGCTTCAAGCCTTCAACGACATTCGAACAGCAATCGCACACGGCGCGCCTCCGAATATCACGTTTACTGATGTTAAAAGGAATCTTGACGACGTGGCACTAATTATCAAGTGTCTGGATCGTATAAATCATAAAGTGCTCTCAAAGGATTTCGGAGGCGGCGTCTGGTGAATTTCGCGGGCTGCAAACGGCACAGTGAATATCGCCCTCTCGATCTTTCTCCAAAGTAACGGTCCCTTTAAGCGCCGCTCTTCCAAGATCATAACTGACTTTAAATTACACGCAGCAAAAGTCTGCTTTCCGCCTAGTTCAGCAGTTTATCACAAACCGCAAATTCGAAACTTTGTCCGCAAAGCGGACGACGTCATCCAATCAAAAACCTCGCCCAAGAAAGAGTCTAAATCAGCGGATGACCGCCAGAATTTCCTGCAGAAATTCTGTCATATCGTCAGTGACAAAATCCACAGGGTCACCATCCTGCTTTTCAAGCTCCCACTCCTCGTGAAACACTTCACGGGTTCCTTGCGGGACGAGCAGGGTTGTGACCATGCCTTCATTCTTGGGAACACGCAGATTTTTTGGCAGGTCCTCAAACATGGCCGCCCGTGTTGGATCAACACCCATCACCGAAAAAAACTTATCATACGGGGCGGGATCCGGCTTCGGCTCCAGATCTGCGGCAACGATGTCGAAAATATCTTCAAAATGTTCGGATATGCCCAACCGATCAGCCACAGCTTCAGCGTGTTTGCGCGATCCATTGGTGTAAATCAGTTTACGTCCCGGCAAAGCCTTGATGGCTTGGGCAAGCTCGGGATTGGGTTCGATGGGGGTGTGGTCAATGTCATGGACAAATTCCAGAAACTCGTCCGTGTCGATCTGTTGTTCCAGCATCAGGCCACGCAAGGTCGTACCGTGGCGGTGATAAAAGTCCTTCTGGATGATTCTTGCTTCATCGCGTTCAAGGTTCATCAGGCGCGCAACATAGGTGGTCATGCGCTTGTCGATCTGATCGAACAGATTGGAGTGCCGTGGATAAAGCGTATTGTCGAGATCAAAGACCCATTCGCTGACATGGTCAAAAGCGATCAAATCGTCCGCATCATGCGGCTCAAGTTTTTCAACGGTCATAATGTCTCGATCTGTTTTGGGGAAGAGTCAGCCCGGCACGAATAAAGTGCCAGCGCCGTGTTCTGTGAAGAGTTCCAGCAAGACCGCATGTCTGGTTTTGCCATTGAGGATAACGACACCGGATACGCCCTGTTCCAATGCGTCAATACAGGTTTCCACCTTTGGAATCATGCCGCCGGAAATCGTTCCATCAGCAATCAGCGCTTTGGCTTCCGAGACGGTGAGTTGTTTTATCAGGTTTCCGTCCTTGTCCAGAACACCTGGAACGTCGGTGAGAAACAGCAGTCGCCGTGCAGAGAGAGCGCCAGCGATGGCGCCTGCGCAAGTATCTGCATTGACGTTGTAGGTCTCACCATCTTTGCCGGGAGCCACCGGCGCGATGACAGGGATGAGTTTGCTCTGCGCCAGCATCTCCAACACAGTGCTGTCCACATTCACCGGTTCACCGACAAAGCCAAGGTCAATGACCCGTTCAATATTACTGTCAGGGTCCATCATGCTGCGGGCGAGTTTTCGGGCCGTCAGCAGATTGCCGTCTTTACCGCACAGGCCAACGGCGCGACCGCCTTCGCTGTTGATGGAAGCGACGATATCCTTGTTGATGGACCCGGCCAGAACCATTTCCACGACTTCAACCGTCGCTTCATCGGTAACCCGCAATCCGCCTTCAAATTTGCTTTCAATGCCGAGACGCTGAAGCATCTGGCCGATCTGTGGTCCGCCACCATGGACGACAACAGGCAACACGCCAGATTGATGCAACAGGGTGATATCACGCGCAAAAGCACGGGACAGTGACGCGTCTCCCATGGCGTGACCGCCATATTTTACGACAACGGTCTGACCATCATAGCGCTGCATAAAGGGAAGCGCTTTGGACAGAAGTTGCGCCTGGGCGCTGGGTGAAGAAAGAAGTTGGTCGCTATCGGTCATGAACTCTTGGCGGGAATTGTGAATACGAAAGGTCAGCTATAGGCGTTTTCCCGATTTCGTGCCAGTGGACTTTCCAGCGTTTTGACATGATGGTTTAAACAAACCTCAGTGAAACCACAGATGACCATCTGATTTGTAAGTCCATCTGTCTGACCGGAGTGATCAAAATGCAATCTGACTTGCCTGTCGCGAAACGTTTTATCAGTCCTGCCGATGGCAGACCCACCCCGGAAATGCTGGCCTTTTATGAAGAGAACGGTTTTCTGATTCTGGAAGGCTTTGCCAGCGATGCTGCCTGTGACGCCTTGAAAGCCAGGATTGCGGGACTGGTGGATGCGTTTGATCCGGAAAGTGTGCGCAGCACCTTTTCAACAGATGATCAGGCCCATGCACGGGATCTCTATTTCAAGGAGTCCGGCGACAAAATCCGTTTCTTCTTCGAGACCGGGGCATTTGATGCCAAAGGCGACCTGGTAAAGCCAAAGCATCAGGCGCTCAACAAGATCGGCCATGCGCTGCATGATCTTGATCCGGAATTTGACCGGTTTTCACGATCTGAAAAACTGAACAATCTTGCAGAGGCGTTGGGTTTGCAGGATCCCGGCTTGGTGCAATCCATGGTGATCATGAAGCAGCCCTTCATTGGCGGCGAAGTGGGCATGCATCAGGATTCCACATTTCTCTATACAAGCCCCATGACCACAACCGGTTTCTGGTTTGCGCTGGAAGATGCGGATCAAAGCAATGGCTGTCTGATCGGACAGGCCGGGGGTCACAAAGCCGGGCTGCTGGAGCGGTTCCACTATGATGGCGATGACCTGATCATGGAAAAAACATCAGATGCCAAACCACAAGGTCCCCAAGAAGCTTTGGAAGCGCCCAAAGGCACGCTGGTTGTGATCCATGGGCTTGTTCCCCACAGCTCTGCATCCAATACAAGTGCGCGCTCTCGGGAGGCCTACGCACTTCATATGTTTGATCGCAAGGCGGACTGGGCCGAAGATAACTGGCTCAAACGTGCATCTGATATGCCGGTCAGAGGGTTTGCATAATGGTTTTGAAAGCAGAACTGCATTGCCACATTGAAGGCGCCGCCTCCCCTGCCCTTGTGCGCAAGAAAGCCAAGCAAAACGGGATTTCAATCGACGGGTTGATCGACGCAAATGGGCATTACATCTGGAATGATTTCACCAGTTTCCTGAATGCGTATGACCGGGCAGCGGCAGTGTTTATCACTGAACAGGACTACAGTGATCTATCCCATGATTACTTCAGCAGTGCAGCGGCACAAGGCATGATCTATGGAGAAATCTTTGCTTCTCCAGATCATGCGGAATTAGCCGGGCTCAGCTACACCGCTTACATTGACGCGCTGGCAGATGGCATAAAGCGGGCGGGTAATGAAACCGGTATTGAAGGCCGGATCATTGTCACTTGCGTGCGCCATTTCGGGCCGGAACGGGCCGAGCCTGTTGCGCGCCTGTTGCACACACATCCCCATCCCATGGTCACCGGATTTGGCATTGGCGGCGATGAGCGCATGTTCCATCCGGCGGATTTTGCCAAAGCGTTTCAGACGGCTGCAGATGCGGGAATGGGTCTGACGGCCCATGCCGGAGAATTTGCCGGGCCGGAAAGTGTGCGCGCCGTTCTTGATGAGCTTGATGTCAAACGGATTGGCCATGGTGTGCGTTCTGTTGAGGATTCAGACCTGCTGCACCGGTTGCGGGAGGAAGACATCGTTCTGGAAGTCTGCCCCGGATCAAATGTATCGCTTGGCTTGTGCAGCGGTCGTGACACGCATCCGTTTACGGCGCTTCGAACCGCTGGCGTGCGCATGACACTCAACTCCGATGATCCACCGTTCTTCCAGACCAGTATCGGTCAGGAATATGAAGAGGGTGCGTTGGCATTCCGGCTTGCCGCAGTCGATTTGGTGGCGATCACCCATCAGGCGATCGAAGCCGCCTTTGTGGATGAACCGACGCGGCAGCGCCTGTTTCAACGCTTGTTTGAAGATTAACGGTGTAAAACCTGACTGAATCCCCTCAGGCCTGTTGTTTCGGGTGGTCAAAGGCTTTTTCCGCTCGCTGTGCGCTGCTAAGAAATCTGCAGTTCGTTTTGCTCAGGGAAGTTTCCAATGGTTACCGACGCTAATAATCTGCCAGCTCCGTTTACGATTGTTGATCATCCGCTGATCAAGCACAAACTGACCATCATGCGGGACAAGAAAACCTCAACAGCCGGGTTCCGCAGATTGCTGCGCGAGATTTCATTGTTGCTTTGCTATGAGGTGACGCGCGATCTGACGTTGACCACCAAGCGCATTGAAACTCCGATGCAGGAAATGGATGCGCCAATTCTGGAAGGCAAGAAACTGGTCTTCGCGTCCATCTTGCGCGCTGGCAACGGCTTGCTGGAGGGCATGCTTGATCTGGTGCCTGCAGCTCGGGTCGCTCATATTGGTCTTTACCGTGACCACGACACGCTTGAGCCGGTGGAGTATTACTTCAAGGCCCCGGAGAAGCTGGAAGACCGGCTGGTGATTGTGGTGGACCCGATGCTGGCGACATCACACTCGGCGACGGCTGCTATCGAAAAGCTGAAAGAGCGCGGCGCAAAGCAAATCCGCTTTCTGTGCCTGCTGGCAGCTCCGGAAGGCGTTGAGAAATTCCGCACAAGCCATCCAGATGTGCCGATCTATACTGCGGCCCTGGATGAGCGACTGAACGAGAAAGGCTACATCATACCGGGTCTTGGCGACGCCGGTGACCGTATGTATGGAACCAAGTAATGAGTTCCGCTCGTTTCCCCGACCTTGAAGGCAAAGTCGTCCTGATCACCGGCGGCGGCAGTGGTATTGGCGCGTATCTGGTGCGTGGCTTTGCCGAGCAAGGGGCATCGGTTGCGTTTTTCGACATTGCGGATGCGCCCAGTAAGGCTCTGGAACAAGAGCTGACCGATGCAGGACATTCGGTTGCGTTTCTGCATTGTGATCTGACGGATATTCCAGCGCTACAGGCCAGCATTGGTCAGGTGCGTGCTCGCTTTGGACCGATTGGCGTTTTGGTCAACAATGCAGCGCATGATCAGCGCCATGATATGAAGGATGTGACATCAGAGTATTGGGATGAACGCTTTGCCGTCAATTTAAAGCATCAGTTCTTCAGCGCACAAGCGGTGCAGGATGATATGAAAAAATTGGGCGGTGGCTCCATTATCAATATGGGATCGACTTCCTGGGTTATGGGAACAGGATCCATGCCCTGTTACACCACGGCAAAATCGGCGGTGGAAGGTCTGACACGTTCGCTGGCACGCATCATGGGTCCGGACAATATTCGCGTCAACACGGTACTGCCAGGCTGGATTATCACCAAGCGGCAGGAAGAGTTGTGGCTGGATGATGAGGGTGAGAAATCGATCCTGGAAAACCAATGCCTGCAGCGCAAACTGGTGCCTGACGACATGGTTGGTCCCATTTTGTTTTTAGCTTCTGATGCTGCGGCGGCCTGCACCAATCAGCGTTTTATCGTGGATGGTGGTTGGGTCTAGGCTCCTTCATATCGGCAGCTTGGAAACGCCTGCCCGTTTCCTAAGATGATGATCTGCGCTAACACTGAAGTCAGGCATACAGTCATTGATTCGATTGAAGGTGGGGTTCATGAATTTCAAGCGACCATTTGGCAAATTGGAAGATCGCACTGAAATCAACGAAGTTGAAATTGGTGCCGGAGCGTTGCGCGCAAAAATACTGACCTGGGGAACGGTCCTGCGGGATTTGCGGCTGGATGGTTTCGATCATCCCCTTGTGCTGGGTTTTGACCGCCTTGAGGATTACGCCAATCACTCCCCCTTCTTTGGCGCTACTGCGGGGCGCTATGCCAACCGCATTGCTTATGGCCGATTTCCACTCGATGGCCGCATGCATCAACTCAGTCAGAACACGGAGCCGCACCATCTGCATGGTGGGCATGCAAGTTTTGGCAAGCGTCTATGGACGGTTGGGTCTATCGCGCCGGATTCCATTCGCCTGACACTCGTTTCGCCCGATGGTGAAGATGGGTATCCGGGTCGGGTCATGGTCAGCTGTACCTACAAGATTGTACCGCCTGCCTCACTTCACGTGATTTATGAAGCCACTACCAATGCGCCAACATTGATGAATCTGGCGCATCATTCCTATTTCAATCTGGATGGCTCACCGGATATTCTGGATCACACGCTGCAGATTGAGGCAGATGCCTATACGCCCGTGACACAGGATATGATTCCGACCGGCGCCATATTGCCAGTGCAGAATACCTTGTTTGATTTTCGCGAAACGCGGCCTGTGCGCACTCTGCACGAAGGCCGCCGTATTGCCTTTGACACGAATTATGTTCTGGCACTTGCGCCGCGACCAAGGCCCGTTCCGGCTGCCCGGCTGAGCAGCTCCCGCAACGGATTGTCGATGGATGTTCTGTCCACAGAACCTGGCCTGCAATTTTACGATGGTTACAAGTTGAATGTGCCGGTTCCAGGCCTGGATGGTCGCAACTACGGCGTGAGCGCCGGGCTGTGTCTGGAGCCACAACGCTGGCCGGACAGTCCGAACCATCGTCACTTTACCGATTCCACCTTGCGGCCAGGGGAGACCTATTTTCAGGAAACGATTTACCGCTTCAACATGGCTTGATCCGGTTGCCTGAGATCCCAGGGCGCGGCAAACCAGACCGCCAGTGGTCGCATATTCATGGTTGCTCGGAACTTTAATCCATTGTCCATGTCAGCCACATCATAAGCTGCAGGCGTGCGGGCAAACATGCCGCGTTGATAAAGGTTACGGTAAAGCGCCTTGCGAATTTCCTGGCCCTCATGCCTAAGCCCCCAGCATTCCAGTTGAGCCGCAAAGCTGAAATTGAATCCGACAATGCATTCCGAAGTCTGGAAAGCGATGTGATGATCATCCTGTACAGCCTGAACTGCGGCTGGAAGCATATTTGCAAGCGTAATTGCGCCCTCACTACGTCCAGCTTTTTGAAAGTTTTCGCGATAGAGCGTCTTTAGGGCCAGAATGGCATGTTTGTCTGGAACAACGTCTGCGAACCCATAACGCCGCGCCAGAAATGCGCCAAATAGCTGTTCGATCAGCAAACACTCAGAAAACGGACCATCCCGGTCCAGCCGATAATGCGTGCCCGTCCACAAAGCGACTTCGAACGCTTCACGCGCAGATTTCGCCTGGTCGAAGTAGTTTTTACCAGCACCGGTATCTCCGACCCGATTTGCGGCCTCTGCCATGGCGAACAGGGCGGCAATCCACAAGCCACCACAATAGGCGCTGGGTCCCTTCATCGGAATATTGTCAAAAGTCTGATCAGGAAAACCGTCATTTTCGATCAGCCCATCGCCATCCCGGTCGTATTGATTGAGATGCGAACAAGCCGCTCGGGCCTCATCCCAATGTGCTGCCAACCAATGTGAGCCAAATTTACGCCCGTCTCGCACAAAGCCAATCAGGAACTGTGAATTGAGATCCTTCCATCGTGTTGAATCCTGCCAGGCATACCCATTGTTGACATAAAACGGGTCCTCATCCGGACAGCCTTGATCATGCGGCAAAGCGCCAGCACGTTTCACAGGAAAGCTGGCTTTTGAGCGCATGTGCCGACGCTGTCGGTCATCTTTTTGCAAGACGCTGCGGGCAAAATCTTCCATGACCAAACGGGCGGCATGTGGCCATAAACTCAGCACGGCCTCCGATGCATAAACCCACAAATCAAGGGTGTTGTAATAGGGATAGTCAGGGCATTCGATAATCCCAAAATGGCCATTGTCCGTTTTAGAACCGGCCGTGTAGACGGTCATGCCATCCACAAGAAAATACAGCTCGTTCAGCATCATGCCTGTCGCAGATGGGCTTTTGCCAAATTGCGAGGTCATGGCGTCATGCCAAGCGTCAATCCGTTGCGACCAATCCGGTGCGCAGGATAATGCCTGCTCGGCCATCGCAAGTGCATTGTTGCCTTCACTGCCCCAGTATTGGGTGTATTTTCGGGCATGATAACGGCCTGCACCAAACCGAATAGTCGGCAGATCCCAGCTCAGTGCAAATGTGATGGTTTTGCTTTCACCTGGCGCCAGTTCGCATTTGGCTGCCAGTGCGCCAGCGGGACGGTTTGTCTCAACCTCCTGGAAACCTGCATCTGCAATCCAGTTGACTGACGGATCGAGAGCGCCGTTTTTCGAAAAGCCGGGCCATAAATCACTGCCATCAGAAGCAGCGTCGAACATTGTACAGTCGGTCAGCAGCAAGTCGCCATCATTGGCAATGGACATCGCCATCTGCCCCTCCCCCATATCAGGAGATGCATTTGGGGATGAAGTGACAGCTTGTCTTTCAAAGACAATGCTGTGCGCTGTATCGCTGTGAACCGGGGTATTGAAGCAGCCCGCGTGACGACGGTAAGGCTTTCCGGTTTCGCGAAACGCACCGACCAAGTTGGGGAAATGGAACATCAATGCTGCGGAAATGGGTGACTTGGACGTGTTCTCCAATGTCCATTTGAATATGGCAACTGGCAATGTGCTGGTTTCCAAGTCATCTGGCACAAGTGGTGAGAAGCTTTCACAGCTCGCCTTCACATGGCCTGAACATCCAGCATAGTCGTGCCAAGCTTTTGGAAACAATGCAGCATATTGGTTTTTGGCACTTTTTTCCCGCCATGATGCTGCGGACAATGAACCGTCATTCGGATTGGGTTGCAGCATGAAGGATTTCGGTTCCAGCCCGGCTTCCTGTTGCCAAAGGGCGAATCCGGCTGCGACTTCACGATGATGTAAAACCTGCTGAGGGTTTATGGTCCAGCGTGTGAACTGACCTGATCTGGAAAACACCATGCCGCCGGTTCCAAGACCGCCGAGCGGCAGACCAGAATCCGACGTACCGCCGGTTTGCGCAGGAATTTTTCGTCGTGGTTCCGGACCGTCCCAGTCCATTGCAATTTCGAAGGCGGCATCTGGCAAGATCACCGATATCTCCTGCGATAGAGGGAATAGGCATGTGGCAGCATGACACCGGCGATGATAACCATCATACCTGCCCAGTCAAACAGGCGCGGGATATCGCCCAGAATGACAATTGCGGCCAGTGATCCCAGGACCGGGTTCAAGGCAACGTAAATTGACACCCAGGCCACTTGCAGATGCCGAAGCGCAAAGTTGAAGATTGCGTAATTCAACACCGTCATGCCCAGCACAAGATACAGCATTGCGAAAATCTGCAATGGAGAGCCAAGGGCGATAAATGACAAGGCGTTGGTGGCAAGTGCGAGACAGAAAACGGCAATCAGTGCTCCGGTCACCTGCAGGGTCGCTATCTGGAACCAGGGCACGTCGCCGCTGTTCATACGTCGCCCAACAATCTGGCTGAAACTGGCGCACAGAACAGCAATAAACACCAATACATTGCCGATCAGATCACCAACCCCGGCGGCTTCTCGGCTGAGGCTGACGATCAGGAGTCCACCAAAACCGACACAGCTACCAACAGCCAGTGACCAATGGGCATTTTCTCGAAGCATCAGATAGCCAAGCGCCGAGACAATCAACGGCAAAAGTCCCCACATTAGGGCCAGTGAAACCCCGTCGGTTCGCGCACCGCCATGAATGCTGAAGATCAAAACCGCGCCTGGTGCCATGAAGCCCCATAGCAAAGTTTTGCCAAAGCGCAGGTTCAGTGGCGGCAGCTGATGCCTTGCAAAACAGATGATCCACATGATGATCGCGGCGCCCAAAAACTGCCAAAGCAGAACGGTCGTGGGTGCGAATTCCTTGGCCAAAGCCTGCTGTACCATGAAGCCGCAGGAAAAAATTGCCACTGAGGAAAGCTGCGCCAGATGTGCCAGCAAGGTGGACCTTTTGGTCGTCCGTTCTTCCAAGGTTAGTCCACCATTTGTTGAGTCTTGTAAAAGATATAAGACCTGTTAGGATTGATGAAGGGAAGAATTGAATTGACCGTCGCAGCGGTATCGTCTTGCATAAAAAGGTCCGTTAAGGATCGGGTGGGCGATGCAGGGGGAGACATCATGGCAGCTTTAGCTGGCTTTATAGCACTTCTAACACGTATCAATGATGCGGTCTTCTGGGTTGGACGACAACTCTCCTGGATCGCAATCGGAGTGATGGTCCTCATCATTCTTGCGCAAGTATTCGCGCGTTACATCCTGAATGACGCTCTGCCGTGGTCCGAAGAACTTGCACGGGTATTGATGTTGTGGCTGACCGGATTGATGGCGCCATCCGCCTATCGATGGGGCTCCTTCGTTGCCATTGACATGTTCCGTGATCTTCTGCCGCGCTGGCCGCGCGCTATTTTGACCCTTTGCCTGTTTGGTATTTCACTGGTCGTTCTGATCGTGATGACCCATTATGGCTGGAAACACATCAACAGTGGTTGGTTGTTCGGGTCCGCTACACTGAAAATCAAACTTGCCTGGGTCTATATGGCACTTCCGGTAGGGTTCCTGATGATGACTTCAGCCTGTGTTGAGCTGATCGCCAAGGAACTCCACGAAGCACTTGATCCGAGTGTCAATTATAAATCCGGCGACAACGCGCCAGAATTTATCGCGGAGTAAAGCCCATGCTTGTCTGGTTCCTGCCTCTCTTTCTAGTCCTGCTGATGATCAGCCTGCCGGTGTTTTTCGGCTTGTTGTTTGCACCTGGCGTTCTGCTCTGGCTGAACGGCCAGGAGCGCGATCTTGCCCTTTTGTACCGTAACGTTTTCAACGGCATCGACTCTTTTCCATTGATGGCCATTCCGTTCTTTATGCTGGCGGGTGAAATGATGAACCGGGGTGGCATCACCATGCGACTGGTTGAATTCAGCCAGTCCATGATGGGACACTTTCGCGGTGGGCTTGCCCATGTGAACATTCTGTCGTCCATGCTGTTTGCGGGCCTTTCCGGCTCGGCCGTTGCTGACACGTCTGCACTTGGATCGATGCTTATTCCTGCCATGGAAAAGCAAGGCTATACGCGCCGTTTTGCGGCTGCCATTACAGCGGCCTCATCTGTCATCGGGCCGATCATTCCGCCTTCAGGCATCATGATTATCTATGCCTATGTGATGGGCGAGTCGGTTGCCGCTCTGTTTTTGGCAGGCATCGTTCCCGGGGTTCTGGTGGGTGTTGGCCTGATGGTCGTTACCGGCATGATGGCCCAACGTTATAATTATCCTGTCGCCAGAGAGCGTGCGAATTGGGGTGAACGCTGGCAGGCACTGGTGAAGGCGTTTTTCCCGCTCTTGACACCTGTCATTATTCTTGGCGGCATTCTGGGCGGCGTCATGACGCCAACCGAAGCTTCCGCTGTTGCGGCGGCCTATGCCTTCTTTGTCGGCATGTTTCTGTTGAAGACAATTGGCTTCAAAGACCTACCATCCATCCTGACAAAAGCAGCGCTTACCTCTTCGGTGGTACTGCTGTTGGTTGGTGCGGCGATGGCCTTTAAAACTGTTGTCAGCCTGTCCCGCGCTCCTGAAGCGCTTGCTGAAATGATACTGGCCATGTCCAGTGATCCTTTGATGCTGCTGTTCCTCATCAATATTCTGCTGTTCATTGTCGGCATGTTCCTGGATGCAGGTCCCGCGATCATCATTCTGGGTCCAATCCTTGGACCCATCTTTATCAATATGGGCATTGATCCGGTCCATTTTGCCATCATCATGAGCGTCAACCTGACGGTCGGTCTGGCAACACCGCCAATGGGACTGGTGTTATTTGTCGCCTCGAGCGTCTCTGGTGAGAAGGTGGAGGCCATATCAAAGGCTATTCTACCATTCCTGGCCGTTGAAGTTGTCGTGATTTTCCTGATCACCTATTTCCCGGTCATCTCCATGGGCGTGCCATGGCTGACCGGTTTCGTTTCACCGGATTCCGATCTTATGGGGCCGGTTCTAAGACTGATTTTCGGGGGCTAAAACCGGAAATCATATAAATGACATTTGCTTGTTACATCGTAGCGAATAAACTGAGATTCATTGTAAAGGGAGGACTTCCATGAAACTCAAATCCTTACTATCAACCTTCGCGGCTTTTGCCGTTGGAGCAGCCTTTATGGGCACCGGACTTGTTTCCGATGCACAGGCCGCTTCGCATGCCGAAAAAATCACTCTGCGTGCAACTGCCAACTCCAATGAAAATGATGAAGACTATGATGGTCTGGTTGTTTTCAAGAATTATGTCGAAAACGCATCCAATGGTGCCATTGCCGTTGATTTGTTCATCGGTACACAATTGTGCTCCAAGGGCGCTGAATGTCTTCAAGGCATCGCTGACGGATCGATTGATATCTACATCTCCACATCAGGTGGTGCCGCCGGCATTTTCCCATATGTGCAGGTGCTTGATCTGCCTTATTTGCTGCGCGATGACCGCATTGCCGAAGAAGTTCTGCAAAGCGACTTCGTTCGCACAATGCGTGCCCAGATGCTGGCTGATTCCGGTGATACGATCCGCCTGATGACAATTGGCAATACTGGCGGCTGGCGGAACTTTGCCAACACACAGCGTCCGATTCAGAAGCCTTCCGACATGGAAGGTCTGAAAATCCGGACCGTGGTGGCAGATCTTCCGCAGGAACTGGTTAAAGCACTTGGTGCCAGCCCGACCCCAATCCCCTGGCCTGAGCTTTTCACATCATTCCAGACGGGTGTTGTTGAAGGTTCCAAAAACGGCATTACCGATGTCATGGGCATGAAATTCCCAGACGCCGGTCTGCAATACATGACCCTTGATGGCCATGCTTACATGGGCGCTTTGTGGTTCATGAGCAATGATCGCTTCATGGGTATGGATGAAGGCATGCGCCGTGTGATTGTCGATGGATTTTCTGCTCTTCAGCAGGCAACCTTCGCGTCACCAAAACGCAAATCCATTGCAGCCTATGAAGAGTTTGTCGCCGGTGGCGGTAACCTTTATGTGCCAACTCCTGAAGAAAAAGCCATGTTCCGCGAAGCCGCTGCGCCTGTATTCGACTGGTTCAAGGAAAACATTCGTGAAGGTGAAACCTTCTATCAGGCACTTGTTGATGCAGCCGCTACAGCGGAAGAAAAAATCGACGGCGGCGCTATGATGGATGTGAAATAATCCAGTGACCCTCATCTGACAGCCCTCATTTCAGGTCTGCCAGACATAAATCAGGCCGCTTCAGCATCATGTTGAAGCGGCCTTTTTTTTGAGCATCTGCAAGAACTGGCTCTCAATATTCCGGGTAAAGATGATCCTTGTAATCATCGATCAGCAATTCGGCTTTTGCGATCTGCTCCGGTGTCATTTTCTTGACGACTTCGTTCATGGAAATTGCTGCATCGGGATCGCCACCAATGGCCGACAGCGTATACCAGGTATAGGCACGAGGCAGATCCGGGGCCGGTATGCCGCGGCCGACCTCATAATACCATCCAATGCCCGATTGTGCGCCGGGATGTCCCTTTAAAGAGGCTCTCAAATACCAGTCAAACGCGCGTTCGTCATCACGCTCGACGCCAAGGCCCATGGCATACATGACACCAATCAACTCCTCTGCATCAGCGTTTCCGCCTTGTGCCAATGGCAGGAAGATTTCTCTGGCTTCCTCAAATCGACTGGCTTTCATGGCCGTTAAGCCATCAAACAAATCCGCCCCGACAGCGCTTTGCATTGCCAGCCCTGCCAGCGCAAACAGGCCGATGACACCATTGCGCAAATTGCGTCTGAAACTGGTTTTTCTGATCATTTTTGCCTCCGTAAAAATCTCTGCCTACAATAGGAAGGCGACAGGGAAACGCAATGCGACGAAGACGTGATTTCCGCCATTGAGAGTCTTGTAAAAGACATAAGACTTGATTAGGGTCAAAAGTGAGCAAATTTGTGCTCTTCCTACACCCAGAAATTCGGGATCGGCTCATGGCCACGGTCATTTCTCTTGGCGTTGCAGTGCAGGATTTCGTCTTTTCCGTAGATGAAATCCCAACCGAGGCACGCAAATACAGGGCAAAAGATTTTGCGGTCGTTGGCGGTGGTTGCGCGGCCACTGCAGCTGTTGCTGTTACACGCCTTGGCGGCGACTGCCGCCTGATTTCACGACTTGGAAATGACATGACAGCTGACATTATTGTTGGCGATCTGGAGTCAGATAACGTCAACTGCGCAGGCGTGAAGCGCTTTGAAGGTTACAAATCTCCCCTGTCTTCCATCATGGTAGACCAGGCTGGTGAACGCTTGGTTGTCGGTTACCGCGATGAAAAAATGCCGACCGATCCGGGGTTTGTGGCAGATTACTTTGGCACGCCGGATGCGGTGCTTGCAGACAGCCGCTGGGCAGAAGGTGCCGTGCGTCTGTTTGAATTGGCTGCGGAAAAACAAATTCCTGCCGTTCTGGATGGAGAAATGCCCTTTGGCGAGTTTGAGCGCGAAGCAGCGCATCTGGCAACCCACCCGGTTTTCTCGGCTCAGGGCCTGAAGGACTATGCAAGCGAGCCTGATGTTCAAACCGGGGTGCTGGCCGCAAGTGCCTTGCGCGAAGGACGATGGACAGCGGTGACTGACGGACCAAATGGCGTCTATGTCGCTCAAAACGGACTGCTCAACCGATTGCCCGGACACCAGATGGATGTGGTCGACACATTAGGTGCCGGTGATGTCTGGCACGGCGCATTTGCGCTGGCACTGGCAGAAGGCAAAAATGACGAGCAGGCCATGATATTTGCCACAGGCGCAGCAGCTTTGAAATGCACTCAGTTCGGTGGGCGTAAAGGCACACCGTCGCGTGAAACTCTAAACAATTTTCTTGAAACACACCCACTCCAGATGGAGCCTATTTCCCTATGACACACTCACTTTCTCACGGTAAATTATGGGGCCTTCGCAGAATGGCGGACGCCAATGGTCGCTACAAAATGCTTGCAGTTGATCAACGCCCACCGATCAAGAACCCGATTGCCAAGTTCCACGGAACAGCGGAAGCTCCTTACAAGGATGTGACGCAATTCAAGCTGATGTTGCTCGAAGAATTGCAGGCCAGTTCAACGGCCATGCTTCTGGACCCCCATTTTGCCCTGCCAAAAGGCCTGCGCATGATCGATCCAACCAATGGTCTGATCGTGACTCTGGAAGACTCCCTGTTTGAAGAATCGGATGGCGGACGCGTTTCAGCGGAAATCGACAATTGGAGCGTCGAAAAAATCAAGCGGGTTGGCGGCGATGCGGTCAAGGTTCTCGCCTGGTATCGCCCCGATGCCTCTCCTCAGGTCTGCCAGGCGCAGAAGGATTTCACCAAACGGATTGGCGACGCTTGCGCGCGTTTCGACATTCCGTTTCTGTTTGAACTGCTTGTCTATCCGCTGTCCCATGATGCGCATCAGACAAAGGATTACGTGGAAATGCAGGGTAAGGATTCTGCTCATGTACTGGAAAGCGTTGCCGAATTTGCTCATGCCGATTACGGCGTCGACGTATTCAAACTGGAAAGCCCTGTCAGCGCTGCCGTTGCAGCGGGTAACGGATCAATGGGCTCTGATGCCATTCAAGGCCTGTTTGATGAAATGGGGCGTCTGTCTGCCCGGCCATGGGTGATGCTGTCAGCCGGCGCTGACAAAGCAGCTTTCACAAACATTCTGGACCACGCCTATAAGGCCGGAGCGTCCGGCTATCTGGCAGGACGGGCAATCTGGCTGGATGCATTTGGTGCATTTCCGGACTGGGACGCGGTGCGGGCCGGACTGCTGGCCGATGCGGTGCCATATATGAAATCGATCAACGAATTGACCGATGCACAAGCACTGCCCTGGTTTGATCATGACCGCTTCGGTGGGACAACAGGACCGGATTTTGCTATTGATGATGACGATGCCGGTTTCCGCAATTCCTATACCGGGTTTTAAAGGGTTATCGCATGTCCAGCATTGGTGTTCTGGCCCTTGGCCGACCCACATTTGATGTCGAATTCGCTCAGGAACTGCTTGGCGAAGCGCGCGAAGCTCTGACGGCCAGCGGCCATGAAATCATTGGCGGCGAGACATTGCTGTTCGACGCTGATGCCACCATGTCTGCACTGGACATGTTGAAATCCCGGGATCTGGACCTTGTTCTGATCCTTCAGGTAACCTTTACCGATGCCAGCATGACAGTGCGGATTGCCAGTGAGCTGAATGCGCCCTTGGCCTTGTGGGCGTTTCCAGAACCGCGTCTTGGCGGACGGTTGCGATTGAACGCATTTTGCGGCCTGAACCTTGCCGCACATGCTCTCGGCCTCAATGACACGGCGTTTTCCTATGCTTATTCAGCCCCCGGTGAAACAGATGTAAAAGCTTTGCTGGCTGATTTTCTGTCAGGGAACCGGCAAGCTTCCCCTCGTCTTGGTGAAGAGGTCACGGTTGATACCAGCGCAGTAAGTGCGGCCATTGAGCGCCTCAAGGGCAAGCGTATTGGCCGTATTGGTGAACGTCCGGACGGGTTCGATACGTGTCGCTACAATGCCAACACCGTAGAGCATCTCACCGGCGTTAAGATTGATGAAATCGAGCTTGATGATCTGTTTCAGACGGCCCGCAAAGTACCTGCTGAAGCGATTTCGGCCAGCCGGAATATGGTATCCGATTTGGGCGGACTTGCAGAAGTTGATCAACCGCAGCTGGATCGGTCACTGGCGTTGCATGGCGCTTTGCAAGACATGCAAAAGGGCAAGGATTACAGTGCGTTTGCCATTCGCTGCTGGCCGGAAACCTTCACCGAATATGGTGGCGCGGTCTGCGGACCGGTTGGCATGATGGGCGAATCCAAGATTCCCTGTGCCTGCGAAGCTGATGTCTATGGCGCGCTTACCAATCTGCTGGTGCAGGAACTGACCGGATTGCCTCCGTTTCTGGTGGATCTGGTCGATTTGGATGAGGCCAGTGAAACCGGCGTTGTCTGGCATTGCGGACAGGCCCCCATATCCATGTGTGATCCGGAATTTGAGCCTCAGGCAAGCATTCACTCCAATCGAAAAATGCCGCTTTTGTTTGAATTTCCATTGAAGCCGGGACGAGTGACCCTTGCGCGTATCAGCCAGGCGCGCGGCAAACAAAGCCTGTTTCTGGCGACCGGAAACATGCAAACTGCACCGCTGGCCTTTTCCGGCACCGCCGGCGTGATGCAGTTTGATGCAGGCATCAAGAAAACGCTGAAAGCAGTGATGGATGCCGGGCTGGAACACCACACGACCCTCGCCTATGGCGATCATGCGGAAACGCTGACGGCAGCTGCCAGCGCCCTCGGCCTTCCCGTGATTATGGCTTGAAAGAGAACAAGATGAGCGCCCTTCCCCAAACGACCAAGATTGATGAAACCGTTCCCTTTGATATTCTCAATCCCAATTGGAGCGCGTGTCGCCAGACAGAAGTTCTGGGCGCGGCAAAAATTGTCTCTCCCGGCCAATTGATCTTCGACACGACCGATGGACCATTCCACATCACGACGCTGGAGAATGGTGTCAGGCTTAATCTGGGGCCGCACGACAAGCCGGATTATGGCATTCTGGATGGAGACCCGGCTCCCATACCGGCAGAGGTAGAACAAACTGAGGGCGAAACCAAAATCAGCTGGGGCTGGTTTACCTTGACCGTCCGCCACCAACCAATGGCAATTGATTTTCACAGATGGGACGGCCCGATTCTGGAGTCGGCCCGTGACGGCCATTTCGTGCGTGAATTTCGTCTGCCGCCATTTGCGCGCGTCGACAAGGGCTGGCTTGTCAATTTCGATCTGACCAGCCAGGAGCCGGTCTATGGACTTGGTGAAAAATGGGGCCCGTTGGACAAGCGCGGACAGCTTGTCCATTCCTATACGCATGACGCACTGGGCGTTAACTCGGAGCGGTCTTACAAGAATTGTCCATTTGCGTGGTCCCCGGCAGGTTGGGGTATTTTTGTGCATACGCCAGCGCCGGTGCTGCATGCCATTGGATTTTCGCAATGGTCACACCGGGCTTATGGCTTGCTGGTGGAAGACGAAGCGCTTGATCTGTTTCTGATTTGCGGCAAGACCCCTGAGCGTATTCTTGAACGCTATACGCGGCTCACTGGCCGGCCCGCCATGCCGCCGCTCTGGAGCCTTGGGGCTATACTTTCAAAAGCCTATTATCAGACACCTGCAGAGTTTCTGGAAGCTGCCCGAACCGTCCGCAGCTACGGCATGCCATGCGATACCATTACCTTTGATGGCCGTGCCTGGCAGGACACTGATACGCGGTTCCATTTTGACTTCGATCCAAAGCGTTTCGACGATCCCAAAGCAATTATCGACCAGGTCAAGGAGATGGGCTTCCATGTGTGTTGCTGGGAGTATCCGCTCGTCTCGGTCAACAGCCCGATCTATGATGAGCTCAGCGAAAAGGGCTATTTTCTCACCGACAGACGCACTGATTTACCCTATCGCTATGAATGGGATATGGAGCCATTTGGTCAGGTTCTGACACCCTTGCCGGATTCAAGCCTCATCGATTTCACCAACCCTGCCGCCTATGATTGGTGGCGTGATCAGCACAAGGATTTGTTTGCGCTTGGCGTTGACATGATCAAGAGCGACTTTGGCGAACAGGTTGAGCTGGATTGCAAGGCCTTCAATGGCGATACGGGTCACAGACTGCATAATGTGTATCCACTGCTCTACAATCGATGCGTTTACGAAGCCTCTGAAATGTACTCTCCCGACGGCGCATGCCTTTTGGCACGGGCTGGCTGGGCTGGTTCCCAGCGTTATCCGGCCCAGTGGGGCGGCGATCCGCAAGCCGACTGGGAAGGTTTGGCCGCTTCTCTGCGCGGTGGCCTGTCATGGGCCAATACCGGCGCGGCCTGTTATGCAACAGACATTGGTGGCTTTTACGGCGACACACGGGATTCAGAATTATTCGTGCGCTGGACGCAGGCCGCCGTCTTTTCTTCCCATATGCGCTTCCATGGTATTGGTGACCGGGCTCCATGGTCCTATGGGGAACGGGCAGCAAATGCTGTCATGGCGGCCCTGAAGCTGCGCTACAGATTGTTGCCTTATCTATGGCGGGCTCTTCAGACCGCCTGCGAAACCGGCCTCCCCGTTCAGCGTCCCATGGCGGTTGCTTTTCCCGATGATCCCGCAGCTTGGAGCTTTGAGCTGCAATTCATGTTTGGCCCCGACATTCTGGTGTCTCCCATCGTGCGTACTCAGGGTATTGGCAAGACCTATCTGCCTACCGGCAACTGGCGCCATCTTGTGACGCAAGAGCTTGTTGCGGGTGGACGGGTGATCAATCAGCAGCTTGATCTGGAAAGCATGGCCGTTTATGTGAAGGAAGGAGCAACAATTCCGTTCGGTCCTTCCGTGCAGCATACGGGCCAAATCGGGGATACTCCGCTGATTGAGGAAAGCTGCAAATATTGATACGCGCCAAGCGCTAACGAGGCCTGGAATGAGATTTGCCGCCCATAGTCATCGCATCGGCGCGGCAATTCTGGTTTTATTGTTCTTCACCATGTCTGCCTGGGCGCAAGGAACGCGCCCGATTTCCACATTGCGTATTGGCGTGGTGGTGGGCGACAATCTGAATCATACATTGCGGCGGATGGAACCGTTTCGTCTCTATCTGGAAGACCGGCTCAATCGTCGGGTGACCATTGAGGGGACTCACAGTTTCCAAAACCTCATGGAAGTGCATGCACGAGGGCGCATTCACTATGCCATATATTCAGCATCAGCCTATGCCAGGTCATGGGCCTCTTGCCGCTGTCTGGAACCCTTGGCTGCTCCAAAATCCATTGGGGGTGGATACGGCATTTATTCTGTATTGCTGGTGGCTGCTGATACGCGCTTTCTGTCGCTTGATGATCTGAATAATCAGCGCGTTCTGTACACCTCGCCCTCTACATTGGCAGGACATTTGATACCGGCCAGAGCCATGTCATTGCTCAGTGGCAAAGACCGTTTTGTGTTTGCTGATGCAGATATGGCCCGCAACGCCGCCATCGGATTGGAAGCCCTCAAGTCTGGAAGCGCCAACGGGGTATTTGCCTGGGAAGGTGCCGAAGGCCCTCTGCGCGGCACTGCCGCTTCTGCAGAAAAACGAGGCGTCATCGAGCCTGGATTTGCACGGTCTGTCTGGCGATCAGACCTTTTGCCGCATGGACCACATGCGATTTTGAGCGATCTTCCTGCCTCACTGATTGCCGATCTGCGGTCAGCTCTGATTAACCTGGATCCAGAGGATGATTCAGTGCTGCTGCGCGTTCGCAATGCTGAGGCATCCAATGATAGCCAGCAAGCATTTGAAACCAGCTACACAGCCTCGGACATTCTGGATTCCATCGACAACATTTTCGGAGGGGGCTTTTCTCCAGTCGACCATTATGACTATCTGCCCGTGCTTAATGTGCTGGGTTGGGGAACTGAGAACACAGTACCTGCCTGGCCCTGATACCCTTTAAACCCCCTGGAATCTTTGAATTCCCAAATGTCTTTGAAGTCGGAGAAATCTATCCAGCCTTGCGCATGGAAGGTCCGGCTGACGGCGATGACGCTCCACCATAGCCTGCAGCTCTGAACGCAGGCAATTGCATGACTATTTTGCCTTCAAGAGCATTCGGGTCGAAAGACACCAGTTTGCCTCCGGCTTCTCCAAGTGCTTTCTGGAATGCATTGAAATTATGCGTCCAACCCATAATCTCATCTTGTTGCTTTGTCTGGGGCGCGCCTGGTTGTGGAATTTGTTCAATGCTGAATTCTGCCATTCGACCGCTTACAAGCTTTGATGAAATTTCAATCCGGGGCGAAATCTCACCACTTTTGGAGAACAGGGCATTATAGGCCTGCCGTATAACGATCCGGATGATTTCAGGATCCCCGCTAACGGCTTCCAGAGCAGTGTCATCGAAGTCTTCGGGTCGCTCACCCATGTCCTCGTTTTCCTGATACCACTCGTTGATCAGTCGCTCCATGCTGATAAAGACTGACTTTTCACCGTCGGCTTTACTTTTGTCCGCCAGTGGCTTGGACATGCTGGCCAGAGCTTCCAACTGTCGTTGTAACTGCAGGGTATGCCGCTTTGCGTCCTGATTGGCAGCTTCCAGCGTGTCAGCTTGCTGCTCCTTCGTCACAAGGCGTGTGAAAAATGTCGTCGCATCAGCAAGCACCACCTGGATCGCAGCATTTTTTCGCGCTTCGGTTGATGCCATCGTGGTGATGTCAGCGAAGCAAATTTTGCTGTTACCCTTGTCAGTCTGCACCAGGATTTGTCCCTGATAGCTGCCATCTTCGCTGGCTTGGCTAAGCGCTAATGGCGTGCCCTGCGTATGTTCGGCAATGGTGGTGAACAGAAAATCAAAGTCTTTCAATTGGGCAGGGTTTTCCCGTTCAAAGAAAAATGCTGCGGCCTCATTGGCTTCACTAAGGCGCCCATTGGCATTAAATTTAAGAATTGGAAAACCGGATTTATGAAAAGCATGCCTCAGTGGCGCCAATTCACTTTCACGCAGGTAGTGCATCCGGGCGATTAGCGTATCAATGGCTTTGGCGGTCATTCCAATTGTATCGCCTCGCCGCCATTTCAGACGTGTAGCCGCAACATTCTTGGAGGTAGAAGCCGCTTTGATCGCTGCCCACTGAAGATGCCTATGCGGCCCTAAGATCAATACAAGAAAGAGCAAAGCAACGGCTGTGGCGGCAAAAGCGGCGAAGTTCGCATCCCTGACCAAATGATTGGAAAGAGCGATCGTCTCATCCTGCTTCGAGAAAGCATGACCGGGACCAGGAATACGCAGAATGAGCTGATAGATAAATCCGGTGTCGAACTGTTCGAGCGAAACATCGACGGTTTTGTCGTCCGCATAATAGCGATACTTCTCGCCATTCAGTTGAACGTCTTGCCAGGTCAGAGATGGTTGGCGACCAAAACTGGCCAGAATATCACCTGTTGGGCTGAGCACTTTTCCACCCAGAATAATGTCATGCACGATGAACTGTTTTCCGAGCGCTGCAATCTGTTGTGCATTCAAAAAATCCTGAACCGACGCGCCGGCCTGCACGCCCAGCAGAACACGCTCGATCGACGCATCAACAGTTGCTTTCGTTTTTTGCTCCTGGGTCAGGAAGTGCCACCCGGCAAGACCACAGTAAGACACCAGCGCGACGACAATCCACACCCTCATAAACAATCGGATTGCGGGCAGAAACTGATGCATTTTCGGCGCAAAAGACTTGGGATCTTCAGACTGAACCAGCCTTTCAGTCCTTAGCTTTGGCTCACTAATTGAGGCGTTTAACGCCATGATGTACCAGTGGTGTTGTTGTTAATAATCTACCAATGGTACCCATAATGTGTTGATAAACTATTTCATAAGTAGTTGGGGACACTGACTTCCGGGCTTTAGGAATTTCATGCCAGATGTTAGAGCCAATTCAAGATTTAACTCAGTGGACGCATTTATGACCGATAGATTTGCCTTTCAGATATTTGACCCCGGATTTACAGACGCCACGGCTCCAGCACATTGCACACCGATTTATCTGCTGACTGCAGATAATGTCATGTTCGAAGATGATCCATTCGAGGCGATAAGTCTGCGTGCCAAAAACTGGATCAAGGCATCCAATTTCGGCGCAGCGAGTGGGGCAATACTTCTTGTCCCGGATGATGAAGGGTTCCTGTCTTGTATTGTGCTTGGCGTTGGACCGACGGATACCGGGGATCAGGATCCTCTGATTGTCGGCGCGTTGCCGCAGGCCCTGCCAGGCGGTGACTATCGGATTGCCTATGGAGAGAACATCACCCGTGATCGCGCCCGCGACGCGTTGGCTTGGGCGTTGGGGTCCTATAAATTCGACCGCTACAAGAAAATGAGTTCTGCTGAACCAAAATTGTGTCTCGATCAGGATATCACGAACCTGGACGAGTTACGGGCACTTGCCCGTGCCACGGCTTTTGGCCGCGACCTGGTGAGTACCCCGGCCAATGATATGGGGCCGAAAGAAATAGCGGATGCAGCCCAAGCGCTGGCCAGCGCCTATGATGTTCCATGCAAAATTACCCTTGGCGATGATTTGCTGACGGAAAACTTTCCGATGATCCACGCTGTTGGCCGTGCCAGTGAACAAGCGCCAAGGCTGGTCGATTTTTCCTGGGGTGCAACGCGCAATCCAAAGGTGACGCTTGTGGGCAAGGGCGTGGCTTTCGACTCTGGCGGCCTCGACATCAAGTCGGCCGCAGGCATGTTGTTGATGAAGAAAGACATGGGAGGGGCAGCCAATGTTCTGGCATTGGCCTCGGCCATTATGGCAACGGATCTCCCGGTTCGATTGCGCGTCATCATCCCCTGTGTGGAAAATGCCATTTCCGGCTCTGCTTTCCGGCCGGGTGATGTTCTGACCAGCCGATCTGGCCGCACGGTTGAAATTGGCAACACGGATGCGGAAGGCCGCCTGATCCTGGCCGATGCATTGACCCTGGCAAGTGAAGATGAGCCTGATCTGATCATTGATATGGCAACGCTGACCGGTGCTTCACGGGTTGCGCTTGGCACAGATATTCCAAGCTTGTTTTCCAACAATGATGCGTTCGCAGCAGATTTGCAGGCAACCTCGCTGGCAGAGGCAGACCCGCTGTGGCAACTGCCTTTGTGGCAGCCTTATAAAAAGTCACTCGACAGCAAGATCGCAGATATCAACCATATCTCTTCCGGTGGATATGGTGGTGCCATAACGGCTGCTCTGTTTCTGTCGAGCTTTGTCGCCGCCGAAACAAAGTGGGCTCATATTGATCTGATGGCTTATAATCTGACGACAAGACCCGGTAAGCCGGCTGGTGGCGAGACACAGGGAATGCGCGCTTTATACGCATGTCTGAAAAATCTTTACGCACAGGATCAATAAAGATACGGTTCCGAAACGAAACCCATTTACGGACTGTATTTTAACCAATGCCGGTCAATCTGCGCCCAGCCCAAGCGCTCTATCTGTGGCACAAGGCCAATCTGGCCATGGTGCTGGATGACGAGCCCGATCTGTCTCAGCGGCAATGGGCTGTGCTGTTGTCGATCTATCTGGAGCCACCGCCTCATACGGTGCGAGGCTTGGCGCAGAAACTGGATGTGACCAAGCCTGTGATCACGCGGGCCCTTGATACGATGGGCGGTTGGGGTCTTGTATCAAGGCGCAGGGACCCGGAAGACCGACGCAATGTGGTGATCCAGCGAACAGTTGAGGGATCACTGTTTCTGGAACGCGCCGGCGATGTTATCGCCCGAATGGCAGAAGAGGTACCCCGATGAGTGATATGTCTACACTGGATCGCAGGCTGCACGCCTTTCGCGATGATTTGGCGGACGAACGGCTGAAGGATCGCGTCGATGCAGCCAATTTTGTGGCAGGGACAGCATTCATTGTCAGGACGCCGACAGCGCCCATCCACAGAACACCTGATTCCGCTTCAACCATGGAAACCGAAGCTGTGATGGGTGAAACCTTCACTGTCTTCGATCAAAGCGGTGATTGGTGTTGGGGGCAGTTACAGAGCGACAATTATGTTGGCTACATGCCGGCCGGCAATCTTGTAAGCAAAGACCGTGCCGTTTCAGCCAATGTGCAAATTGTGGTGCAACGCAGCTTTGTCTATCCGAAAGCCGAACTGCGTGATCCACCGCTGATGCAGCTGTCCATGAGCGCTCAGTTGCGCACGACCGGAACTGCCGAAACACGCGGCACGCCATATCAATTGGTCACGTTGCCGGACGGAATTGAGGGCGCTGTAATTGCGCGCCACGTTCAGCCACTGGACACGCGTAACGCGGACTGGGTGTCCTATGCCGAACAGTTTCTCTACGTGCCTTACCTTTGGGGCGGGCGGTCCAGCATCGGGCTTGATTGTTCCGCCCTTGTGCAAATAGCCCGGCAAACTGCTGGTAAAACCGCCTTACGGGATTCCGATATGCAAGGCAAAATGGGGCGTGAACTGGAACTCACGGCAGATTTTTCGGGTCTACAGCGCGGCGATCTGATTTTCTGGCCCGGCCATGTTGCCATCATGTTGGACGCAACCAACATCATTCATACCAACGGATTTCATATGGCAACCGCCATTGAGCCTCTTGCACAGGCAGAGGCTCGGATCGCGGCTCATTACGGTAAAATAAGCCATGCAATGCGGCCAGATTAAACCTGGAAACCTACTGGTTTTGTCAGATAGGTTTGCAGCCCTGACCGAAATGACTACATAGGGCACCTACGAACATGTGGTAGCGGATGCGATGCGCCTGTCCGCGCCTGGATCGGCTCAGTGAAATGGAGCATTTATGAGTAAATCAGACGGCATGCCCTTATGGCATGGGACAACCATTCTGACCGTTCGCAAGGGCGGCAAGGTTGTAATTGCAGGCGATGGTCAGGTCAGCCTTGGTCAAACCGTGATCAAGCACAATGCCAAAAAGGTCCGACCACTTGGTCGCGGTCAGGTTATCGCCGGCTTCGCCGGGGCAACGGCAGATGCGTTCACGCTGTTTGAACGGCTGGAAGCCAAGCTGGAGCAGTATCCTGATCAATTGACCCGCGCCTGTGTTGATCTGGCTAAGGATTGGCGGACAGACCGCTATCTGCGCCGGTTGGAAGCCATGATGCTGGTGGCTGATAAATCCGTTTCTCTGGTTCTGACCGGGACCGGCGATGTGCTGGAACCACCAGCTGGCGTCATGGGCATCGGCTCTGGCGGGAATTATGCACTGTCTGCTGCAAAAGCGCTGATTGATATGGATTTATCTGCCGAGGAAATTGCTCGCAAATCCATGGCAATTGCTGCTGATATCTGCGTTTACACCAATGATCAGGTCGTCGTGGAAAGCCTGGACAGCGAGTAAACCCGGCCAAGATGACCCATCAGATTGATCTTCCTGCAGCGGTGAAAGCCGGCATTATCAGCCCCGACCAGGCGGCTGATCTTGTTGCGTTCGGCAATCGCGATCTGCTGAGAACTGTAGCGGACACCAGCCGGGCGACAGATGATCGTGAAACTTTTCGGCTGATCGGCGGCTTCAACGATATTTTCGTGACCATCGGAATCGTTCTGTTGCTGACCGGCTTGGCGTTTTCACTCGGCTCCGTCATGAACCAGTCAATGGTGGCCCAATTCGCCATTATGGGCGCTGTGATCTGGTTGCTGGCTGAATATATCAGCCGCATCAAGCGAATGAAGCTGCCCAGCACTGTGCTGGCCCTTGGTTTTCTTGTTTGCATTGGTGGGCTGCTGCAGATCTGGCTGGATCAAAGGTTCGACTTTGCCGAACCTGACAACGCGCTGGCAGCACTGGTGCTGCTGGATCAGGGTCAGACTGCCGGTCTTATCGGTTTTTCGATAATACTGGCAGTATCTGCCATCTATTTCTGGCGGTTTCGTGTGCCTGTGGAAGCGGCCATCATAGCGCTGGCCGCAACCGGTCTTGTCACTGTGGGCGCCAGCGAATTGTTCATGGATGAAGTTGCACAAGGTCAGGTTCGACTCTCCAGTGCTTCAGATGTATTGCAGTTGCTCCAACGTTTGCTGGTCTTGCCATTGATCTGCGGTTTGGTGATTTTCGCCACGGGCATTTATCTGGATTTCAAGGACCGCAACCGCCTTACAACCATGTCTGATGCAGCCTTCTGGCTTCATCTGATTTCCGCACCGATGATTGTGCATCCCCTGTTTATTCTGTCCAGCGGTCAGGATGTCGGCTTTGGCTCCATTGAGCCCGGGACCGCCGCTACGGTTGGTCTTGTTGCCCTGATGGTGATCATCGTGCTGATTTCACTGGCGATTGATCGCCGCGCATTGCTGATCCCCACACTAACCTATTTCGGTGCCCTTGGCATTTACCGCATCGTTGAAAATGCGTCCGACAAAACGGGCATACCCCCATTTGCTCTGGTGCTGCTGGTGATCGGCGCGCTGATCATCATATTCGGCATGGGCTGGCAACGTATCCGGCACATGGTCATCGGCACGCTTTTACCAAATCGATGGTTGGCCGCATTGCCACCAATCAAAGTTTAAGGTGCCGGAGCATGTCATCTTTTGCGCCGTCAATCACGTTCCAACCTTTGACTGAATCTGCATTTCCCATGTTGCAGAACTGGCTGAACACACCACATGTTCGCTTGTGGTGGGGGGAACCAGAGCATGAAATTAAATTGATGCGGCAATCCATGACGCATCCGTTTGAACAGGGATTTGTCGCGTCGGCAGACCGACAGGAATTTGGCTATATTCAGCAATGGCGGCCAACAGACTATCCGGACGAGGAACCCTGGGCTGCGGATTTGCCAAAAGATACCGTTGGAATTGATACGTTTATTGGTGACACCACTATGATAGGCAAAGGGCTTGGTACCGCAATGGTACATGCCTTTTGTGCAAAACTCTTTGATGAGGGTACAAACTATCTGGTGATCGACCCGGATGCCAAAAACATGAATGCTGTCAAAGCATATGGAAAAGCAGGGTTTAAATACCTGCTGGATTACACGACGCCAACAGGCGTGACACATTTGATGGACCTAACAAGAAGCCGTTTTCAGAGGACTTTATGACTAATTTTTCTCCACGTGAGATCGTTTCCGAACTTGATCGCCACATCATCGGACAACAAGATGCCAAGCGTGCTGTGGCCGTTGCGCTGCGCAATCGCTGGCGCCGCATGCAATTGGAAGGGGTCATGCGCGAAGAAGTGCTGCCCAAGAACATTTTGATGATCGGGCCTACAGGTGTCGGTAAGACCGAAATTGCCCGCCGTTTGGCGAAGCTCGCCAATGCGCCCTTCATCAAGATCGAAGCCACCAAATTCACAGAAGTCGGCTATGTGGGCCGTGATGTGGAACAGATCATCCGCGATCTGATTGAAGTTGCGATTGCGCAGACACGGGAAAAGAGCCGCAAAACGGTTGAAGCCAAAGCGCATTTGCAGGCTGAAGAACGCGTGTTGGACGCCTTGGTGGGTGATACGGCCAGCCCGTCAACGCGTGAATCCTTCCGCAAAAAATTGCGTGATGGCAGTATGGATGACAAGGAAATCGAGGTCGAGTTGCGTGACACGTCCAGCCCACTTGGTGGCATGGACATTCCAGGCATGCCCGGCGGCAGTGTCGGCGTCATGAACCTCAATGATCTGTTCGGCAAAGCCATGGGCGGGCGCACGAAAAAGCGCCGGGTGAACGTGCGGGACAGTTACGGTCTGCTGCTGAGCGAAGAAGCCGACAAGATGCTGGATGAAGAGAAGGTCGTGACAGATGCCATTTCGATGGTAGAAAATGACGGTATCGTGTTTCTCGACGAAATCGATAAAATCTGTGCGCGGGCCGATCGCGGCGGTGCGGACGTGTCCCGTGAAGGCGTTCAACGTGACCTGCTGCCCCTGATCGAGGGCACAACAGTTGCGACCAAGCACGGACCGATCAAGACAGACCATATTCTGTTCATTGCATCAGGCGCCTTTCATGTGGCCAAACCATCAGACCTTTTGCCGGAGCTGCAGGGTCGTCTGCCCATTCGTGTTGAATTGCGCGCACTGGAACAGAATGACTTTGAGCGTATTCTGACAGAAACCGAAGCCAGTCTGATCAAGCAGTATAAAGCGCTGCTGGCAACGGAAGATGTCACGCTCGAATTTACCGATGATTCCATAACGGAAATTGCCCGTTTGGCGGTTCAGATCAACGCATCGGTCGAGAATATCGGAGCCAGACGGCTACAGACAATCTTAGAGAAGCTGCTTGAAGAAATCAGCTTCACGGCAACGGACCGGGGTGGTGAAACCATCGAAATCAACGCCGAACTCGTGCGCGAAAACGTGGCCGAGCTGGCAAAGGACACTGACCTTAGCCGGTTTATTCTATAGCCGGTATATTCATGCAGGTTAGTGCGCTGGCCTTAAGGGTCTGTCCTTGACAGACAGGCCCTTTAATCTGAAAAGCGACAGCATGGCTATACATCTAAAAAACCTCCCGCTTATTGATATCAATGCGCTGAACAAACAGTTGAACAGCATTGTTGCAGAAAATGGCGGCAAAGCTGACGCAAATGAGGTGCGCAACAAGGTTCTTGCTACTCTGAAGGAGGCCTATCGAACCGGCTGCGAAGTTGCCAAGGCTGAATTGAACGAGAACGGCAGCGGCACAGCATGTGCCAAACGCCTGTCAGACATGCAGGATCTGTTGATGCGCTGCATTCTGGAGTTCGCTCTGGCCCATGTTTTCCCGACCGGCACGCCATCCATGGCGGAAAAACTGTCTGTTGTGGCAGTTGGTGGTTATGGGCGCGGCACCTTGGCACCCGGGTCTGATATCGATCTGCTGTTCGTGCTGCCCTACAAGCAGACGCCCTGGGGCGAAAGCGTTGTTGAGTATTTGCTGTATCTGTTGTGGGACATGGGCTTCAAGGTTGGCCATGCCACCCGCAACATTGATGAATGTGTCCGCCTTTCCAAAACCGATATCACAATCCGCACCTCCATACTGGAAGCCCGACATGTGTGTGGCGACCGCGACCTGTTTGACGAATTGGAACAGCGGTTTGAAAAGGATGTGGTGCGCGGCACCGCAAGAGAATTTATTGCAGCCAAGCTGGAAGAGCGGGATGATCGCCACAAACGTTCTGGCGCGTCACGTTACCGGGTTGAGCCGAACATCAAGGAGGGCAAGGGCGGCCTTCGTGATCTGCACACCCTGTTCTGGATCGCAAAGTATTTCTACGGAGTTTCCAAAACGGATGAGTTGATCAAGCTTGGCGTTTTCACCCGTAAGGAACACAATCGTTTTCTGAAATGTGAAGACTTCCTGTGGGCTGTGCGGTGCCATCTGCATTTCCTGACCGGTCGACCCGAAGAACGCCTGTCCTTTGATGTTCAGGCAGAACTGGCGCGGCGACTTGGCTATCAGGAACACGGCGGTCTGGCAGCCGTTGAGCGCTTCATGAAGCACTATTTCCTGATTGCCAAGGATGTGGGCGATCTGACCCGTATCTTCTGCGCGCAGTTGGAAGAGGCCGATGCAAAGGATACGCCGGATCTCAATCGGTTGTTTCTCAACCTCACCGGCCGCCGCAGGCGTAAAATTCGCGGTACGACAGATTTTGTTTTGGAGACAAAGCGAATTGCTGCCGCAGATGATACGATCTTCGAGCGCGATCCCGTTAATCTGATACGTCTGTTCTGGCTGGCTGATAAACACAATCTGGCTTTTCATCCAGATACGATCCAACTGGTGCGCAGGTCCCTGAAGTTCATCACCAAGCGGGTGCGCGAAGATCCGGATGCCAATCGTTTGTTTCTGGACATTCTGACGAGCAAAAATCAACCCGAGACCGTTTTGCGACGTATGAATGAGGCCGGGGTTCTGGGCCGCTTCGTCCCTGACTTCGGGCGCGTCGTCGCGATGATGCAATTCAATATGTATCATCACTTTACGGTTGATGAGCATTTGTTGCGGTCCATCGGTATTCTGGCCGAAATCGAGCGTGGCGATTTGGAAGCGGAACACCCGCTGGCTAACGAGATTTTCCCGGAAATCAAGGACCGCGTCATCCTCTATGTCGCTCTGTTCCTGCATGACATTGCCAAGGGACGTAAAGAAGACCACTCAATTGCCGGTGCCAAGGTTGCCCGTAAACTGTGCCCCCGCTTTGGCCTGACCCCAGCGCAGACCGAACTGGTGGCCTGGCTGATTGAAGAACATCTGACGATGTCGTCCATTGCCCAGTCGCGCGATCTGGCCGACCGCAAGACCATTCAGGATTTTCATGCACTGGTTCAAACGACTGAGCGCATGAAAATGCTGCTTATCCTGACCGTCTGCGATATCAAAGCTGTCGGTCCTGGCGTATGGAATGGCTGGAAAGGTCAGCTTCTTCGCACGCTTTATTATGAAACCGAGCCGCTGCTCACCGGTGGCTTTACACAGGTTGCCCAAAGCGAGCGCGTCAATCGCGCCAAACAGCAATTGTCCCATGTGCTGATGGAAGAAACGCGCGACGGCGAAAAAACCTGGAGCCAACGCCAGGTCAAAACCTATCAGAAACTCCATTATTCAGCCTATTGGATGCGGGTAGATCCGGATGCAATGGCGCGCCATGCGCGTTTCATCAATAAAGCAGAAGCGGAAAAGCGGACTTTTGCGACCACTGTTCATACAAAATCATTTGAGGAAATTACCGAAATTACGGTCTATGCACCAGACCATCCCAGGTTGCTGGCCTATGTGACCGGAGCCTGCGCCGTTGCCGGCGCAAACATTGTTGACGCACAGATTTTCACGACCACCAATGGCAAGGCGCTGGATTCCATTTTCATCAACCGGGAATTCAATGATGATGCCGATGAATTGCGCCGTGGTGCACGCATTGGCGATCTCATTCAAGACGTGTTGAACGGGTCGTTGCATTTGCCAGGCGTGCTGGCCACCAAAAGCAAGAAGACACGCCGTCAGAAGGCATTTTCGCTCGACCCAGAGGTCTCGATTGACAACACCGTTTCCAATTTGTTTTCGGTTATCGAAGTCTCCGGTCTCGACCGGCTTGGTCTGCTGTATGATCTGACGACAGCTTTGGCTGATCTTAATCTGGACATTGCCTCAGCCCATATTGCGACTTTTGGTGAGCGGGCACTGGATGGGTTTTACGTGACGGATCTGATGGGTGAGAAAATTACCGGTCCTGCCAAACACAAAGCGATCAAGGATCGGTTGATGCGGATTTTCACGACAATGCCCGGCACGGCCGGTCATGTGCCCAACAAAAGCAAACGCAACACAACGCCGATGAACAAAAAGAGCCTGACCGTGTGAAACTCTTTTCCAATTTCTTCACTGTCGGTTTTGCAACGCTTCTAAGCCGTATACTTGGCTATGTGCGCGATCTTCTTATGGCGGCCTTTGTGGGCACTGGTCCGGTTGCAGATGCCTTTCTGGTGGCTTTTCGGCTGCCAAACCTGTTTCGCAGATTGTTTGCTGAAGGTGCGTTTAATGCAGCCTTTGTGCCGTTGTTTGCGCGCTCTCTGGAAGAGGGCGAGGCGGAGAAGAACCCCGAAAAGGCTAGTAATTTCGCCAGTGAAATTCTGGCCGTGTTTCTGTTCACCTTGCTGCTGCTGACTGCGCTTGCAGAAATTGCGACCCCATTCTTCGTATCCATTCTTGCGCCCGGGTTCATGGACGATACGGTCAAATTTGAACTGGCGGTTTGGCTGACACGGATTACCTTCCCCTATCTGTTGTGCATGTCACTGATTGCGATGCTGAGTGGCATGCTCAACACGTTCGGTCATTTTCGTGCAGCAGCCTACGGCCCCATCCTATTGAACGTCATCATGGTTGGCGTGCTGGCTGTCATTGGTTTGCGGGGTTTTGGCGACACACCTATTTCCGGTTACTGGCTGGCATGGGGCGTTTTCGTGGCCGGGTTTGTGCAGTTGGGCGTGCTGTATTGGATGTTTCGGAGAACCAAATTCAATCTTCGGCTCAAACGGCCGCGCCTGACAAAATCCGTCAAGCGCCTGCTGGCGCTGGGTGTTCCAGGTGTCATTGCCGGGGGAATTACCCAGATCAACATTCTTGTTGGTACCATCATCGCCTCTACTCAGGACAGTGCAGTTTCGTTTCTGTACTACGCAGATCGGCTTTATCAGTTTCCGCTGGGCATCGTTGGTATTGCTATGGGCGTGGTTCTACTACCGGTCTTGTCGCGGCACATAAGACGCGATGAGCTGCAGATTGCCAGCGACACTCAGAACCGTGCAATGGAACTGGCGCTGGCTTTAACCCTGCCCGCAGCGATGGCTCTGTTTCTGGTGCCGGATGCGGTTATCCGGTTAATGTTCGAGCGTGGAAATTTCACACCGGAAGCGACCATTCAAACCGGCGCTGCCCTGGCCGCTTTTGCATGGGGCCTGCCAGCCTTTGTTCTGATCAAGGTCTTTTCTCCAGGTTATTTTGCCCGTGAAGATACCAAGACGCCAATGTATTTTGCAGGCATTGGGGTGGCCGTGAATGTCGCCTTTTCTCTGGCGCTTTTCCCTCTGTTTCAGCATGTCGGCATTGCCATTGCCACCTCTCTTGCCGGTTGGGCCAATGCCGGCTGCCTTGGGTTTATGCTGTGGAAACGCGGTCACTTCGTCTGGGATGACAGTCTCCATCGCCGGGTACCGCGTCTGGTGTTGGCAACGCTTTTGACAGGTGCCTGGATTTACTATGGCGCCAATTGGCTAAGCCCACTTCTGACCGATGCGACCTTCCTGGTGAAATTCTTTGGCATGGGGGTTCTGGGCACTGTCAGCCTCGCTATCTTCGGCCTGGTGTGTCAGTTGACTGGCGTCTTCAATGCACTGACCATTGCACAACGGATACGGAGCCGTTCCAAAGGTTGAGTCTTGCCAGCACCGTCCGGCTTCGTCATAAGAGCGCAGCATTCAATTCCAGTCACAAGAGTGAAACATGACTACGGCAGCTTCCGGTTTTGAACCACGGGTGTTTTCCGGCATCCAGCCTAGCGGCAATGTACATCTTGGCAATTATCTGGGCGCAATCAAGCGCTTCGTTGCCATGCAGGAAAGCCACAATTGCGTTTATTGCGTGGTTGATCTGCATGCTGTCACCGTGTGGCAAGACCCCATTGTGCTGCGGCAGAAAACACGGGAAGTGACAGCGGCTTTTCTGGCTGCGGGCATTGATCCATCGAAACACATTGTTTTCAATCAAAGCCAGGTAAAAGAACATGCCGAACTGGCATGGCTCTTCAATTGCGTTGCCCGCATGGGGTGGCTCAGCCGTATGACCCAGTTCAAGGACAAGGCTGGCAAGAACCGCGAAAATGCGTCTGTTGGCCTGTTTGCCTATCCCAGTTTGATGGCTGCTGATATTCTGGCTTATCGCGCCACCCATGTGCCGGTGGGCGAGGATCAGAAACAGCATTTGGAACTGACCCGCGACATTGCGCAGAAATTCAATATGGATTTTGCTGGCGAAATTGACCGCCTCGGTTTGGGCGTCGGACCGGACAAGGCCTATTTTCCGCTACCGGAACCGTTGATTACGGGCGCGGCAACACGGGTCATGTCTTTGCGCGATGGTTCGAAGAAAATGTCGAGTTCCGATGCTTCCGATCTGTCGCGGCTGAACCTGACGGATGATGCTGACGATTTGGCGAAGAAGGTTCGTAAAGCAAAGACGGACCCCAATCCGCTACCGGATAATCTCGATGATCTGGCTGATCGGCCGGAAGCGCGCAATCTCATCAACATCTATTCCGGCCTGTCTGACAAGGCGCCGCAGGAAGTGCTGACAGAGTATGCCGGGGCCGAGTTTTCAAAGTTCAAACCGGCTCTGGCCGATTTGGCTGTGGAAACCCTGTCTCCGATCACTTTGGAGATGCGCCGTCTGATGGATGATACGGATCATGTGGACGCAGTGTTGCGTAAAGGCGCTGAACAAGCGCGCGTGCTGGCACAACCGGTTCTGCGGGATGTCAAAGCCATATTCGGGTTCGTATCCTAGTGCACTTATCATGATTGTTGCATCGTAATGAGTGCTCTAACAAAATACTTGCCGCAACGAGCAACCAATGGCAGCATCCGCACATGATGAAGCAGCGAAAAAGTAAGGAAGAGGGTCACCGCCGCAAGTTTCTGGTGGTGATCGATGACACGCCCGAGTGTCATCGAGCCCTGATCTATGCCGCACGGCGTGCAGAGAGCACCGGTGGCGGGTTGGTGCTGCTCTATGTGATTTCCACTGGTGAATTTCAACACTGGATTGGTGTGGAAGACATCATGCGGGCCGAAGCGCGCGAAGAGGCCGAAGGCATTCTTGCGCGCTACGAAAATGAGGTCAATTCGGTCTCCACGAAGCGCCCGGAACTGGTTATTCTGGAAGGCCAACGCGCACCGCAGATTCTGGAACTGATCGAGGAAGATGAAGACATCGCCATCCTCGTTCTGGCTGCAGCCTCCGGTACAGAAGGGCCCGGTCCTCTCATTGCCTCGCTTGCAACAAAGACCGATGCCTTCCCAATTCCAGTGACCATCGTTCCAGGTGATCTGACAGACGAAGACATGGACGCTATCGTCTGAACCTGAAAAGTTTAGCTCGCTGCTGTACGCAGACGTGCCAAATGTTCGTCCCAGCCCTTGTCGAGCGCCAGTATCAGGCCCATTGCAGCTTCGCCCGCAGCCTGGCTGATGCCTTCATGGGTGAGTGACAGTTTCGTGCCGCCCTCAAGGGCTTCCAACTCCCAGATCACGATGGTACTGGCCCCATTCAGCGGTTTGATGGTGAATGAGTATTTCAGGCGGCTCGGTGGATCCATCTCCAGCACTGTGCCCCAGCAAATTTTGTTTACAGAGCCATCATCCCCAGTCGAAATAAGGGCATAATCCTGCTTGTCCGCAAGATCGGCCTCAGCGGGCTGAAACCACAATTTGAGCTTGTCTTTCTCGGTCAGAAAGGACCAGACGGTTTCGCGTGAAGCGGGCAGGAAGATGGATTTATTCAATGTGTCATTGCTCATGGTTTTTTTCGCTTTCTTTGCGTTGTTCGTTTTCGATTGCAGTTTGCAGTGCGCTCAGTTTTTCATCCCAGAATCGGTTGAAGTAGTTGAGCCAGTCAGCGGCAGCCCTGATGCCTTCTGGCGCCAGCCGGTTAATCCGCTCTCGGCCCTTGGGATGCACCGAAATCAGATTGCCTTCTTCCAGAATGGTCAGATGTTTCCTGACCGCGCCTCTGGTCATGTCAAAATGATCGGATACCTGGGCAATGGTCATATCGGATGACCCAAGATGCATAAGAATCTGTCGGCGCGTTGGATCTGCGAGGGCGCGGAAGGCTCCCTGCTCGGCCGACATCATTGGTCAATTGGCAGGAAATCAAACCCGCCATCCTGATAAAGAAAGGTGACGCAATCGACATCGGATACGCATTTGCTGATATGGGCTAGACCCGCTGGAATTTTGTAGTATGAGCCGGCAGGAAGCGCGACCTCATCATCCGGCCCGAGTTCCACCGCGTGGTGCGTGATCGTGCCGCTGACAACCAGGCCATACATGTTTGCTGATTTGATATGCGCCGGGCTGATCAAGCCCGCAGGCAGTCTCACCATCGCCATATAGGCTTCTGAGAAACGATCCCCCTGTAGTGCGGCGAACTGAACGCCCTCACCGGTCACCTCCCAATTCAACTGCGCGGCTGGCTTGTTGATAATCTGCCCTTCGCTTTCCCCAGTTTTGACGCTGGCACCGGCAGCAGCAGCAGAGCTTGCGATAAAGACCGCGGACGCAAGAATTGTGAGACGCATCGTTAATTTGTAAAACACACCGTGAACTCCTTTAATAACACCAAAAGGTATTATTTATATATGATACCAATTGGTATCATGTCAAGCCGGATAGAGAATTGTGATCTGATCTGCCGAAATCCGAGATTGCGAACTATCGCATTCCAGTCTAGAATAATTCTAAATTAGACCTTTTACATTGTCGAAATATGCTTATATCGGTATTCAACGATGATGTTTTCTACAGTGCACTCAGGCACTGTTTCGGGAGTTCGTTTCCATGTTTATTCAGACAGAAGCCACACCAAATCCAGCCACGCTGAAGTTCCTTCCGGGACAGACGGTTCTGGCAAAGGAAACACGCGATTATCGCAGTGCTACAGATGCTGAAGATTCTCCGCTTGCGCAGAAATTGTTTTCTGTCGAGGGCGTGGACGGCGTGTTTTTTGGTCAGGAATTCATCTCGGTTACCAAATCGGATGTAGAATGGGCCCATATCAAACCGGCCATTCTGGGTGCGATTATGGAGCATTTCCTGTCCGGACTGCCAGTGCTCGATGGCACGGGTGATGCCGATGCCGAGACCAGCGGTGAATTTTTTGAAGAAAGTGATGCGGAAACAGTGAAGGTCATCAAGGAATTGCTGGAGACGCGTGTGCGCCCGGCAGTGGCCAATGATGGTGGCGACATCACGTTCCAGGGCTTCAAGGACGGCGTTGTCTTCCTTCATATGCGCGGCGCCTGTGCAGGTTGTCCGTCGTCCACAGCAACACTGAAGCACGGTATTGAAAACCTGCTGCGCCATTTTGTGCCCGATGTACAGGAAGTGCGCCCGGTCACCTGATCGCTTGCAAAACACCCGCGATCACGAGATCAGCAATCTATAATGCCGGGCAAATTCGCTCGGCATTTTTGTTGAAACTGCGATCTAAGACTTGGCAGCGCCACAAAAGCCTTTTAACGAACGGTCCATGGTTCAACTCAGTATAGACACCTGTAATGCGCTTTGTGCGGTCGCGGTTTCCAGATGGGAAGACGGCCGTGTTCAGCTTGTTGCGCAGAACACACAGGATCTGGGACGGGGTCATGCGGAAGTTCTGACCGGGCAGATTGCCACGCTGCTCTCATCAAGCGGTCTTCTACCTGCTGATATTGACCGAATTGCCGTTACAAAAGGCCCCGGCTCATTCACCGGCCAGCGGGTTGGCCTTGCGACAGCCAGGGTTCTGGCTGCAACACTCAAAATTGATGCCATAGGGGTCGGCGTGCTGGACGCATTGCTGCTGGAAGCGCGTGCTCTCAATAGCGAATCGCTGGCCTTCTGCGCCATCAATGATGCCCGACGGGAAGCCGCCTATGTCAAAGCTGTGGATAATTCTGGAACTGTGCTGATAGATGACAGCCTGATCCCGGTTGACGCTCTTGCAGACGCGCTGGCGGCGTTACCCAAGCCGCTGTGCCTGATTGGCTCAGGGGTTTCCTTGCTGCCTGCTGAAAACGCAGAAGATCAAAAAATCATCGACACCGCTCTGCCGGGTATTCTCAGCATAGCCGAGCTTGGCCACACGCTGACCGTTGAAACCAACCCGGCAGCGCCGCTTTATCTGCGCGGTGCTGATGCAAAACCCCAATCTGCAAAACATGTACTGCGGTCGGGTCCGCAAGATCACGACAGCTCAACGAGGGCTGCGCTGTGATCTCATTCCTCAATCCGGCACGTCTTATAAACCGGGAAATCCTGCTGCGCCCTTTGGAAGAGCAGGATTGCGTGGCCATGTCCGATATTCACGCCACCGGCTTTGATCCCGCCTGGGGCACTGAGGACATGATGGGCCTGCTGCGCCAGAACAATGTGTTCGGGTATCTGGCGCTTGAAACCGGCCCACTGACCCGGAACCGGCCGGTTGGCTTTGTGTTGTTGCGCCACGCCGCAGATGAGGCGGAAATTCTGACAATTGCGGTCACCGCGCAGACCAGAGGCCGGGGTGTCGGTCGCAAGCTGATGGCTGAATCGCTCAGAAAGCTTTATGCTGATCGCATCAGCAGACTGATCCTGGAAGTTGATGAGAACAATCAGTCTGCGTTGCATCTCTACCGACAGCTCGGGTTTGAGCAGGTCGGGGTGCGCAAGGGATATTATACCCACGCTGAAAAGCGCAAAGGCGTATCTGGCGGGACAGCGCTTGTCATGGCCTGTAATGTTCGGTAATCGACATCGAATGATTCCTGTCTTTGGCGGACGGCTGGCATGGCACAAAAACTGATTGAGGCCGACAAGAAATCCCTGCTTGAGCAGCAATGCAGCGAAAAGGGATTGCGATTGACGGAACAACGCCGGGTCATTGCCCGCGTTCTGGAACAATCGGATGATCATCCTGATGTGGAAGAACTTCACAAACGCGCATCAGCCGTTGATGGTAATATCTCTGTGTCAACTGTGTACCGCACCACGCGGCTGTTTGAGGAACAGGGCATTATTGAACGCCATGAGTTTCGCGATGGCCGCTCTCGTTATGAAACGGTCCCTGATGAGCATCATGATCATCTGATTGATGTGAAAAACGGACGCGTTATCGAATTTCGCAATGAACGCATTGAGCAATTACAGGAGTTGATTGCCGAAGAGCTTGGTTATCGGCTTGTCGACCACCGACTGGAACTTTACGCAGTTCCACTGCCTGATACCGACCAAGATCAGCCGGACTGATCCACATCATGTCCTCCCTTTTAGCTGGCATCCGGATTGTTCTGCTGGCGCTGTTCACATTGCTGCTGTTGCCGTTTCATCTTTTGTTTCTGGCCTTTGCACCCAAACGCGCCAATCAATCAGCCTATCTGTGGCATTGCGTCTCCCGATGGGTGGCCGGTGTGCGCGTCACCATAAAAGGCACGCCGCAACCCGGCCCGGTGCTGTATCTTTGCAATCACGTATCCTGGATGGACATCCTTATTCTGTCACAGGCTGCACCCTTGTCTTTTGTTGCCAAGGCGGATGTGGCCAAATGGCCGGTGTTTTCCTGGCTGGCGAAATGGCAACGCACCATCTTTGTAGAACGCGACAAGCGCAGCAAAACCGGCATTGCCGTTGACGCTATGACAGAGCGGCTTGAAAGCCGCGATGCGCTGGTGCTGTTTCCCGAAGGCACCAGCAGTGAGGGATGGGGCGTTCTGCCCTTCAAAAGCGCTTTGATTGGCGCTGTTGTGGCGACGGCAACTCGCATGGAGGATCATGATGTCGATCTGTTCGTGCAGCCGGTCGCTCTGGCTTATACAAGCCTGCGCGGTATTGCCCTTGGCCGCATGGAGGCGGATCGCACGGCCTGGATCGGCGATATCGATCTGCTGCCGCATTTATGGTCGGTCATCACCACCCGCGGCTTTGAAGCCAAAATTGTCTTCGGCGCGCCGGTTGAGGTGAACCCGGATACAAACCGCAAAACTTTGACAACGATGATGGAATTAGAAGTGCTGAGCTTGTTGGAAGAGGCGCGATCTTAACTCCGGCCTTTGCCCACGCCACAAAACGCGCTAGAACGCCCGCAAACAGCATCCAGACATGATTTAAGGGCGCAGCGGCGCCGCACTGCAGGACATTCGCATGGTTGAAACCAGCACTGAGCAGACACAAATGATCCCGACGCCGGAAAAGGGCGCATCGGAACAGGGCGTAGACGGCAGTTCCAAAAAGGTTTTTGTCAAAACCTATGGCTGCCAGATGAATGTCTATGATTCCACGCGCATGACCGATGCGCTGGCGCCGGAAGGCTATGCCGAAACCAAAATTATCGAAGATGCCGATCTGGTCATTCTCAACACGTGTCACATTCGTGAAAAGGCAGCGGAAAAGGTCTATTCGGAGATTGGCCGTATCCGGAAAATACGCGATGCACGTGGGGAAAATGCCAAGCCGATGAAGATTGGCGTTGCGGGCTGCGTAGCGCAGGCCGAAGGCGAAGAGATCATGCGCCGCGCGCCGGTTGTCGATCTGGTGTTTGGCCCGCAAAGCTATCACCGTCTGCCGGGCCTGTTGAAAAGCGTTGAAGCCGGGGAGCAGGTGGTCGAAACCGAGTTTCCCGAAGAAGACAAGTTCCAGCATCTGCCTGCCGCAAAACCAGCCATCACCAAAGCCCGCGGCTACACATCCTTTTTGACCGTGCAGGAAGGCTGCGACAAGTTCTGCACCTTCTGCGTGGTGCCTTATACACGCGGCGCGGAGGTCTCCCGTCCGGTGCGCGATATTGTGGCAGAAGCCCGCTCTCTGGTTGCTGCCGGTGTGAAGGAAATCACGCTGCTGGGGCAAAACGTAAATGCTTATCATGGGGCCTATCAGGGCAATGGCGAGGATCAGACCAGTTGGGGACTGGGCCAGTTGCTGGAGGAATTATCCGGCATCTCAGGGTTGGCACGGCTGCGTTACACCACAAGCCATCCAAGAGATATGGATGATCGGCTGATTGCGGCCCACCGCGATATTCCATCGGTAATGCCGTATCTTCATCTGCCGATCCAATCCGGCTCTGACAGCATTCTGGCAGCGATGAACCGGCGGCATACACGGCGCGACTATGTGGAGCTGATTGAGAAAATCCGCACCGGTCGGCCCGATCTGGCGCTTTCCGGCGACTTCATTGTTGGCTTTCCCGGGGAAACCGAGGCCGACTTTGAGGACACCATGTCGGTGATCCGGGAAGTTGGTTATGCACAAGCCTATTCGTTCAAATACAGCCCTCGTCCCGGAACACCCGCGGCTTCCCATGAAGAACAAGTGCCGGAAGAGGTAAAATCTGAGCGGTTGCAACGGCTGCAGACCTTGCTGAATGAACAGCAAATTGCCTTTAATGCGTCAAAAGTCGGAACTACGATGGATGTGCTTCTGGAGCGCAAAGGACGGGAGCCAGGTCAATTGGGCGGTCGTTCACCATGGCTTCAACCGGTGCATCTTATGGCATCTGAAGATCTGATCGGGACATTGCAGAGCGTCTTGATAACAGGTATCACAAAATTCAGCTTGTCTGCGGAGCTGATCGCGCCTTCTAATGCAGATGCGGCCTGAATGCCGGTCTGTGAGTCGCCCACAAACAGCGAGATTTTGATTTGATTCCAAAGCCTCTCTTCGCCCCAGCAGATATGCGTGGCGATGCGATTAGTGATCTGACAATTCCGGCAACGGAACTCGATCAGATTGTTCTGGTATTTGACGACAACCGTTTGGTCGGAGATCTGTTCGGCCAGTTTGATCAGAACCTTGCAATGCTTGAGCAGCTGTTAAGTGTGGAAGCACTTGCGCGCGGCAATCAAGTGACTTTGCGCGGCAGCAAGGATGCCTGTGCTGAAGCACGCGACGTGCTTGAGACCTTGTATCAGCGTCTGGCCGCCGGTGACGAATTGTCCCCGGGTGATGTGGATGGTGTGATCCGGATGGTTCGTGCAGAAGCCGCACAGCCTTCCCTGCCAACGTTGGAAGAAGACAAAAACGGCAAGGGCAGCCGCGTGGCGATGTCGCAAATCTCGACACGCCGCAAAACCGTGATTGCCCGCACGCCGACACAGGATGCCTATATCCGTGCCATGCAGCGCAATGAGTTGGTGTTTGGCCTTGGGCCAGCAGGGACCGGTAAAACCTATCTGGCCGTAGCCTACGCGGCAGCTCTGCTGGAGCGCGGAGAGGCTTCCCGGCTAATCCTGTCGCGCCCTGCTGTGGAAGCTGGCGAGCGGCTTGGCTTTCTGCCCGGTGACATGCGCGAAAAGGTCGATCCCTATCTGCGTCCGCTTTACGATGCGCTCTACGACATGATGCCGCCGGAGCGGGTGGAACGAGGCTTGCAGTCGGGCATGATTGAAGTCGCACCACTGGCCTTTATGCGTGGGCGGACTTTGGCCGATGCTATTGTTATTCTGGATGAAGCCCAGAACACCACATCCATGCAGATGAAAATGTTCCTCACTCGCCTTGGCGAAAACTCGCAGATGATCGTGACCGGTGATGCCAGCCAGGTTGATTTGCCGTCCGGACAGGTTTCAGGTCTGGTGGAAGCCACAAAATTGCTCGACAATGTTGAGGGTGTCTCCATGATCCGCTTCAATGATCGGGATGTGGTGCGCCACCAATTGGTTGCCCGCATCGTGCGCGCCTATGACAAGGCCGGCGCTGCTGCGGCGGCCCGCCGTTAGACCAGTGACAGGGACACCATCGCCAGAGTTTGCGCTGACCTGTGTCGTTGAGGATGCACGCTGGAGCGCCGTTTCTGATGCGAGCCAGCTTTGCACCAGAATTGCGGCAGCCTGCCTGCCAACCATCAATCATGATACGGCACTCGCAGCAACGGTTTTGCTGACCGATGATGCACACATTCAGGATTTGAATGCGCGGTTCCGCGACCAGAACAAGCCGACCAATGTGCTGTCATTTCCCAATGATGATGAGGAGCCGGACCCGGAAACCGGCGCACTTTATCTTGGCGATATTGCGGTCAGTTACGAGACAGTTCTGCGGGAAGCTGCGGAGACTGACAAATCACTGCAGGACCATTTGACCCATATGATTGTCCACGGAATTTTGCATCTGGCTGGATTTGATCATGAAGATGATACGGAGGCTGAAGAAATGGAGAGACTGGAAACAGACATTCTGACAGGATTTGGAATTTCTGATCCGTACACCCAAATTTGAACTCAGAAACAGAAAACTGCCATAAAGCACGTGTCAATAGACCTGAAATAGGCTATAATAAGTTGAACAATTTACATTGAGAACCGCAGAAATGCCCGCCTCTTCCAATTCTGCCAATCCGACTGCCAGTTCATCTGACAGTCCGTCTGACAGCTCTTCTGAGAATTCCTCTGATCAATCCAGCGAAAATTCTGGTGATGAATCCGGCGATGAATCCGGCGATTCCGGGCCCAGTTTGGGCACACCTTCACACACTCTCCAGCACAATGATGAACCTCAGGAACCCGTGAACGGCACAAGCCGGGACGGATTTATCAACCGGTTCAAGAAAATTTTGGGCATCAAGAATGGCAGTATCCGTCAGGATTTGCAGTTTGCGCTGTCTGAGGACAGTCTGGATGCTGGGCATTTCAGTGCCGATGAACGTATCTTCCTTGGCAATATTCTAGCCTTGCGTGACGTGCGCGTTGAGGATGTCATGGTGCCGCGCGCCGATGTTGACGCAGTCTCGATCACGACAAATCTGGCGGAGTTGCTGCATTTGTTTCGCAATGCAGGTCATTCACGCATGCCGGTCTTCGGCGATACGCTGGATGATCCGCGTGGCATGATCCACATCAAGGATGTGTTGGTCTATATGACCAAAACCGCACAATATAGTCCTGGGCCTGAGGTCAAGCGGCGGCGCAAAATGGCTGGCGATCTGGATTTGCGTCAGATTGATCTTGGCATGTCACTGGAAGACACTTCGCTCATTCGCCCGGTGCTGTTTGTACCGCCTTCCATGAAAGCCTCCGCGCTTCTGGCCAAAATGCAGGTTGCCCGCATTCAAATGGCATTGGTCATCGATGAATATGGTGGAACAGATGGTCTGGTATCACTGGAAGATCTGGTGGAAACCATTGTCGGCGACATTGAAGATGAGCATGACGAGGATGAAAAGCCGACCATTGTTGCAGAAAGCGAGACTAGTTTTGTTGCGGATGCAAAAACGGATCTGGACGAGGTTGTGGGTGTTATCGGCCCTGAATTCACGCTTGGTGAGTATTCTGAAGATGCCGATACGCTCGGCGGTCTGGTCTATGCGCTGGTTGGACGGATTCCCATTCGTGGTGAGCTTATTCCAGCGCCGGGGCCTTTTGAAATTGAAGTTCTGGAAGCCGATCCAAGACGTATCAAGCGGTTGCGTATTCACCGCAGACGCCGGAAGGTCGGCAGCAAGATTGCAGCCCATCGCAGCCGCGATCAAACCGGATTTGAGCAAATCGCAACGGATGGGACTCTGTCTGATCCTGTTAGCCAGACCTCTGCTGACACTCAGAACCAACCTTAGCCGTTCGGGGTTTGCCGCGTGATGCGCTCAACCCTTGATTTCGTGCTTGGGCTGCGTGGCAAATCACGTGCAGCTTTCGTATTTTTGTTGGGTGCTTTGGCAGCTCTTGCCATGGCACCCATTCATTTTTCACCGATCCTGTTTATCTCGTTTTCCGGCTTCTTTCTAATTTTGAACGAAAGCCTGGTGGGCAAGACTTCGCGCCAGCAAAGATGGATCGCCGTCTGGCTTGGCTGGTGTTTTGGGTTTGGCTATTTTCTGGGAGGGCTGTGGTGGATCGGTGCTGCGGTTCTGGTTGATGGACCTACCTTTGCCTGGGCCCTTCCCTTTGCCGTCGCCGGGCTTCCGGCCGTGCTTGCTCTTTTTTGGGGCCTTGCCTGCGCAATTGCCTTGATGTTCTGGCGGTCAAACCCGCTGAAGATCGTCAGCCTCGTTTTCTTTCTCACCTTTGCTGAGTATTTCCGTGGGTTCATTCTGACAGGGTTTCCCTGGAACGCGATTGGCTATGGTGCCATGCCCAATGCGCTGTTCATGCAAAGCGCCAGTGTCTTTGGCTTATGGGGCGTGACCGCTTTTACGTTTCTGGCGGCCTTCAGCCCTGCTCTTTTGGTACTACCCAGCACTGGTAAGGAGCGTGTCCACAGAAAGGCGCTGCTGATATGTGTGGGTCTCAGTCTGGCAGCTCATACCGGCTTTGGTGCGCTCCGATTGTTACAGGCAGAGCCCGACATTACCTCTGACGATCCGATAATGCTGCGCTTGCTTCAGCCGAATATCAGCCAGCATGACAAATGGCGCCAAGGCAATGAGGAGGCTGTCTTCCAGACCTATCTGGATCTCAGTTCTGCGCCGGGACTTGATGGCATTGACGCATTGATCTGGCCGGAGTCGGCCTTTCCATTTCTCGTCATGCAGAGGCCAGATGCCCTGTCACGCATTGATGCCTTGTTGCCCGATGGTGTGAGGCTGCTGAGCGGTGCGGTGCGGGTCAAGCCGCCGGAGATGACCTTTTCGAACACACCGCCCAAGCTTAAATTCTACAATGCCCTGATAGATTTCAATGATCGCGCTGTGCCAGTGGGGTATTACGACAAGCAACACCTTGTGCCATTCGGAGAGTTTATCCCGTTCGGAGACCTTGTTGAGCGTTTTGGGATTTCCAATCTGGTGAATATGCCTAACGGCTTCGCCCCGGGTGTTGGTGGCAACATGATGCGGTTTGATGTGTCTGCAGAAGCAGAGAGCAAACTGCCCCCTGCGCAGGTCCTGATCTGTTATGAAGTGATTTTTCCAAACTTTTCATCACGCGGACCCCTTTCAGAAGATGATCCGAACCAGTCAAACAGTCCCGCACAATGGATTTTGAATATCACCAATGATGCCTGGTTTGGCAGCCTTACCGGACCCTATCAGCATTTTCACCAGGCAAGGGTGCGGTCTGTCGAAGAAGGCCTTCCCCTGATCAGGGTGGCTAATACAGGTATCAGCGCTTCAGTTGATCCGTATGGCCGTATTCAGACAAGCCTGCCACTGGGCACTGCTGGCATCATCGATACTGTGTTGCCATCAGCACTTACATCAACTTTTCAAAAACGTTTTCCTGACATCGCCTTTGCCGTCGTCATGGCCATGTTGGGGCTCATGCTTCTAGTCGGTCAGATTTTTATCAAGCCGGAAGATGCCGTTTAGAGTGATAGGCGCAGATCAAGTCTGAGCCACTTTTTTTTCAAAACGAATCACTTTCTTTGAGACTCTGTGTCTCGCTGCAGGGACATTCAGAGAACATCACACTTAAAAGGTGCAATTTTGACACGTCTGTATCAAAAGATGCATATTAGAGGTTGATAATTGCCAAAATCGCAGTTTTTTAATTGATCGTGCGAAATTCGCACGATAGACATATATCTCAAAGTCAAAACTTTCCTCTTAGTCCTAAAAGTTTCGTCTCAGCGAAACCTTTGCACAGGATCTCGGGGGGGTCGTTTTGACATCACGGACATGAGAAGTGTGTGCCAGATGGAAACCAAGCCAAAACCGATCAACAAGAAACGTCCCAACCCAATTGATGCTCATGTGGGCAGCCGTGTGCGGTTGCGTCGAATGATGCTTAATATGAGTCAGGAAAAACTTGGCGAGCAGCTTGGTATTACCTTTCAGCAGGTCCAGAAATACGAAAAAGGGACCAACCGGATTGGGGCCAGCCGTCTGCAGGCAATTGCCAATATTCTTCAGGTGCCCGTTGCGTTTTTCTTTGAAGATGCGCCCGACGTTTCGCCCATAGCCAAAGAAGGCTTTGTTGAGACCGGGGCCACAAGTCATGTGATGGAGTTTCTGTCGACCAATGAAGGGCTTCAGTTGAACCGAGCATTTGTAAAAATCAAAGATGCAAAACTGCGCAAGAGTGTTGTCGATCTGGTCCGCTCAATGGCCGGCGATATTGACGAGTAGCAGCCTATAGTTGGATTCTCTCAATTGGATCAAACATAGCAGTTACTAAGGCTCATCTGGCCTTGACGATTCATATAAAAACCTCCACATAAGGAATTCCTTATATGGCCTCGCATGTCCTGTGCGGGGCTCAATTCTTATGTGCGCGCCAAATCGGCTGCGAGGAACGCAAAGGCAGCGATTTCGTATCTCTGGTTTCTGAGAAATTATGAAAAACTATCTCTTCACAAGTGAATCCGTGTCCGAGGGCCATCCTGACAAAGTCTGCGATCGCATTTCTGATGAGATCGTCGATGCCTATCTGGGAGCTTATGACCAGTCCCGCGTGGCTGTGGAAACACTTGCGACCACGAACAAGGTTGTCATTGCTGGAGAATCGCGCGGCCCCGAAGAAGTCAACAGCGAGATGATGTCAGCGCTCGCGCGCAAGGCAATCCGCGATATCGGCTATGAGCAGGACGGATTTCACTGGGAAAACTGTGACATTGAGGTTCTGGTTCACAAACAGTCTGACCATATTGCCCAAGGTGTTGATGCCGGGGACAATAAGGAAGAAGGTGCGGGCGATCAGGGCATCATGTTCGGCTATGCCTGCACTGAAACGCCTGATTTGATGCCAGCACCCATCTACTATTCCCACCGAGTTCTGCAAAATCTGGCTCATGCACGCAAAAGCGGCGCTGCCTCGATGTTGGGACCAGACGCAAAGACTCAAATCACACTGGCCTATGAAGACCATCGTCCGGTCCGGGCAACTTCGCTGGTTCTGTCGACCCAGCATCTGGATGAAAGCCTGTCATCGCAGGATGTGCGCAGCATTGTGGAGCCCTACATCCGCGATACGCTGCCGGATGGCTGGATTACCGATGAAACCGAATGGCATGTGAACCCTACGGGCAAATTCGTTATTGGCGGTCCCGACGGTGATTGTGGACTGACTGGTCGCAAGATCATCGTCGATACCTATGGCGGCGCGGCCCCCCATGGCGGCGGCGCATTCTCCGGCAAGGATCCCACAAAAGTTGACCGTTCGGCTGCCTATGCTGCCCGCTATCTGGCAAAAAACGTGGTCGCAGCTGGTATGGCTGAACGCTGCACCTTACAGGTTGCCTACGCCATCGGCGTGTCCCATCCGCTGTCACTTTACGTCAATCTGCACAATACCGGCGAAGTGGATGAACAAAAGCTGGCAGATGTCCTGCGTGAATTGATGGACTTGACGCCACGTGGCATTCGCGAACATCTGGCTCTCAACCGCCCGATCTACGCTCGGTCTGCTGCCTATGGTCACTTTGGCCGCACACCAGATAGCGACGGTGGCTTCTCCTGGGAGCAGACCAATCTCGTGGACGCATTGAAATCTGCCTTTTGACACCCAAATGACCCGCCGAGCAAAGAAGAGCGACTTTATTGGGCGGCGTAAAACCAAGCCGCTTAAGCCCGGCCCTGCTGCGCTGGTCAAAAATCTGCTGCCTGACTTAAGGCTCGATACGTCTCAGTCTGCGCCGGATGATCTGCGGCAGCTTTTCAATGCAGCCGAAGACGTCTGTCTGGAAATTGGTTTCGGCGGCGGCAAACATCTTGTGCACCGCGCCGCATCGAATGCAGAGACTGGTTTTATTGGGGTGGAACCCTTTATCAATGGCCTGGCCCAAGCTCTTATGCAGGTCAAAGCCGCTCAAGTCACCAATATCCGCTTCCATGATGATGATGCAGGTGCGTTGCTTGACTGGTTGCCGGCAGCATCCATTGAGCGTGTGTTTCTGCTCTATCCTGACCCCTGGCCCAAATTCAAACATTGGAAACGGCGTTTTGTATCGCCGCGCAATCTGGATCGCATTGCACGGGTTCTCAAGCCCGGCGGGTTGTTTCTGTTTGCCAGCGACATTGAACACTATGTTGGCTGGACGCTTGAGCACTGCCACAAGCATGCTGCTTTTTCATGGACAGCGACAGGCTCTGACGACTGGATCAGGACGGAAGGTGGTGCATTTTCTGATTGGCCTGGAACCCGTTATGAGGCCAAGGCGCAGGAGGCGGGACGCCTTCCCACATATCTGACTTTTCAACGGATTTGACGAAAGAAGTCCTGCGGCACAAAAACCTTTGCTGATATCATTAGCCGGTGCTAATTAGCGCCCATGACAATACCTATCGAAACCATCAGAAATTTCTCAATCGTTGCCCATATTGATCACGGCAAATCGACCCTTGCTGACCGGCTGATTCAGCTCACCGGCGGGTTGGAAAATCGTGAGATGAAGGCGCAAGTTCTTGACAGTATGGATATTGAGCGCGAGCGCGGTATTACCATCAAGGCGCAAACGGTTCGGCTGACATATACGGCCGAAGATGGCATCACTTACATCCTCAATCTGATTGATACACCAGGGCATGTGGATTTTGGCTACGAGGTCAGTCGTTCACTGGCAGCGTGCGAAGGCTCGCTTTTGGTCGTTGATGCCAGTCAGGGCGTGGAAGCGCAAACGCTGGCCAATGTCTATCAGGCAATTGAAAATGACCATGAAATCGTTCCAGTGCTCAACAAGGTCGATCTGCCAGCGGCAGATGTAGATCGGGTCAAGGAGCAGATTGAAGAAGTCATCGGCCTTGACGCGTCTGACGCCATCGAAATTTCCGCCAAGACGGGTATCGGCATCGACAAGGTTCTGGAAGCCATTGTCAAACGTCTGCCCTCACCGGCAAAGGGCAAGCTTGCAGGCAATCCGGATGCCACACTGAAAGCCATGCTGGTGGACAGCTATTATGACGCTTATCTGGGCGTTATCGTGCTTGTGCGCATTGTCGATGGAAAGCTGAAAAAGGGCCAGAAAGTCCGAATGATGGGCACAGGTGCTGCCTATGAAGTGGACCGTGTGGGCGTATTCACACCAAAGCTCGTGACTGTGGATGAGTTGGGTCCTGGCGAAATCGGATTTCTGACAGCGTCCATCAAGGAAGTTGCTGATACCCGTGTTGGCGATACGATTACGGAAGAGCGCCGACCAACTGCCAAGGCACTTGATGGCTTCAAGCCTGCTCAGCCAGTGGTTTTCTGTGGCCTCTTTCCGATTGATGCCGGGGACTTTGAAGACCTGCGGGCGGCGATGGGTAAATTGCGTCTGAATGATGCCAGTTTCTCCTTCGAGATGGAAACCTCGGCAGCACTCGGGTTTGGCTTTCGTTGCGGTTTTCTTGGCCTGTTGCATCTTGAAATCATTCAGGAACGTCTTGAGCGCGAATTCAATCTCGATCTCATCGCAACCGCGCCAAGCGTGGTGTATGAGCTGACAATGATTGATGGAACGGAAACCCATTTGCACAATCCGGCAGATTTACCGGATGTCATGAAGATTGAAGAAATTCGTGAGCCTTGGATTCATGCCACAATCATGACGCCCGACGAGTATCTCGGCCCTATCCTGAAGCTCTGCCAGGATCGCCGCGGAATGCAGACGGATCTGTCCTATGTGGGCAGTCGTGCTATGGTTCAATACGATCTGCCCCTTAACGAGGTGGTGTTCGATTTCTATGATCGGCTGAAATCTATATCCAAGGGCTACGCCAGCTTTGATTATCAGATCACCGATTATCGCGCGGGCGATCTGGTCAAACTGTCCCTGTTGGTCAATGCAGAGCCTGTTGATGCTCTGGCCATGCTGGTTCACCGAACGCAGTCTGAACGACGCGGCCGGGATATGTGCGAGACACTGAAAGAGCTGATCCCGCGCCACATGTTCAAAATCCCCATTCAAGCGGCCATCGGCGGTAAAATCATCGCCCGTGAGACAATTGCCGCTCTGCGCAAAGATGTTACCGCCAAATGCTATGGCGGCGATGTGACCCGGAAACGCAAGCTGCTGGAGAAGCAGAAAGCGGGTAAGAAAAAAATGCGCCAGTTCGGAAAAGTGGATATTCCTCAGGATGCGTTCATCGCCGCGCTCAAGATGGGCGACTGACACCACCCTCAGATCTCCGGGCCAAACCCGGAGATCACTATTTTCAAACCCAAAATCCGCAAAAATCTGCCATTTTGACACTTTTGCTGCGCTGTATTGTCGCAGTATGAGGTTGATAAATTGCCGTCGTCAGTTTGCGCCATATAACAAGTTATAGTGTCGCATTTCGCGACGTGGTTTGGCGCAACCAGGATGAGACCATTGGACTTTACGAAAGAAGAAATAACCTTGAACAAGCAGTCACTCGGCAATCTGTTGCTGGTGGATGATGATACAATTTTTACAAGCCGCGTTGCCCGCGCGCTTGAAGGTCATGGCTTTGCCGTAAAACCGCTCGAAACCATGGCGCAAGCCATAGCAAGCATCGATAAAAATGCGCCTGACTTTGCAGTGATCGATATCAGATTGCCAGACGGCAATGGTCTGGATTTGGTCCAACGCGTGCTTTCGTTGAACGCACAGGCCCGTGTCATCATCCTCACCGGATATGGTAACATTGCCACTGCAGTTGCAGCGATAAAGATGGGTGCCTTCGATTACCTGGAAAAACCGGCTACTGCCGAGCAGCTCTACAACACGCTGACCCGAACTGAAGATCAGAAGCCACAACCACCCGCGAACCCCATGTCTGCGGACAGGGTGCGCTGGGAACATATTCAGCGCATATTTGAAACCTGCGACAGGAATGTGTCAGAAACTGCACGCCGGTTGTCCATGCACCGCCGCACGCTGCAACGCATTCTGGCAAAGCGTGCACCGCGCTGATTTTTGCTAAATTCCGCTCAGCCCCGGATCATTGAGGTGATGAAGCCGGTTTGCGGCCAATGTCGCAAACCGTAACATGACCGCCTTGCGCCGGGCTGCAGACAAGCGATGCTCCGGTGCATCACGCAGAATATCTGCACCAAATGAATCGGCCATAATCAGCCCCTGCTCTGCGGGAAACAAATCTGCCGGAACCTCTTCATGGCTGGCAAAGAACATGCGGTCGCAATAATCCTTATAGTCCGGCCATTTATTGTCCGACTTGAAGTCTGCCACCGAGGACTTGATCTCGATAATCCAGAAATCACCCTTGGGTGACAACGCCATGAGATCGGCCCTGCGACCGGAAGCAAGCGTCAACTCGCTCAAGACAGTGAAGCGCTGGGTGAACAGCATGCGCCCAACACCGCGCTGTATCATCAGCGCAGTTTCACTTTGGCGGCCATCGGCAAGTTGCCGTGCCAGCGAATCTTCTCCCCGGACAAGCATCTGCTAAGTTTAAGACAGCTAGGCTGCGCTTTGAAGACCCCGTTTTTCCAGCAATGCATCAATGGCGGGCATACGGCCCCGGAACCGGGTATACAGCTCGGTTGGATCAGCACTGTTTCCGGCGCTGTAGATGTGTTGCTTCAGCTTACCTGCCAGTTCAGGATCAAAGGCATCACCGGTTTCCTCAAACGCAACAAATGCATCTGCATCCATCACTTCCGACCACAGATAGGAATAATAACCGGATGAGTAACCATCGCCGGAAAACACATGCATGAAATGAGGACTGGCGTGGCGCATGGTGATCTGTTTGGGCATGCCGATATTCGCCAATGTCCTGGCCTGGAATGCCAGCGGATCCTTTGCAGCTTCTGGCGCATTCAAATGCATTTCCAGATCGACCAGAGCAGATGACACATATTCAACCGTGGCAAACCCCTGGTTGAAGGTGCTGGCCGCAAGCAGCCGTTCCATCAAATCCTGCGGCAGCGGCTCGCCTGTACGGGCGTGGATGGCATATTTGGTGAGAATTTCCGGCGTCGTCAGCCAATGCTCGAACAACTGGCTCGGCAGTTCCACAAAGTCACGGGCAACACTTGTGCCTGATACAAGTGGATAGGTGACGTTTGACAGAAGGCCATGAAGCGCGTGCCCAAATTCGTGAAACAGCGTGTGCGCATCATCAAATGTCAAAAGACTGGGTTCACCAGCCGGGGCCTTGGCGAAATTCATGACGTTGACAATGATTGGACGAATATCACCAGCCAGCTTCTCTTGTGATCTGAACGCACTCATCCAGGCACCAGAGCGTTTGGAAGGGCGCGCAAAATAATCGCCAAGGAAAAGGCCGACATGGTGACCTGCAGCATCCTTTACTTCCCAGGCCCGCACGTCCGGATGATATAATTTCAGATCAGTTACTTCCCGGAACCACACGCCAAACAGGCGGTTGGCTGCGGCAAAGGCCGCTTCAATCATCTTTTCCAGTTGGAAATAGGGTTTGATTTCAGCGTCATCCAGCGCATGGTCTCGCATGCGCAGTTTCTCTGAAAAGTAACGCCAGTCCCACGGCGCTATTTCTGAATTGTCTCCCAGATCGCGTGCAAGTTCCGACAGCGATTGCGCCTCACGCTCCGCACGACCTTTTGCTGGCGCCCAGACATTTTCCAGAAGCTCGCGAACAGCATCCGGCGTTTTCGCCATCTGATTGTCCAACTTGAAATGGGCAAATCCGTCAAAGCTCAACAGCTTTGCACGTTCATCGCGCAACGTCAGAGTTTCGCTTATGATGTCCCTATTGTCGTTTTCATCACCGTTTTCACCACGGGCGATCCAAGCCTTGAAGGCGGTTTCCCGCAAGTCGCGACGGCTGGAAAATTGCAGAAAAGGTTCAATGAGAGAGCGCGACAGCGTAATGACATGCTTGCCTTGCTGTCCGCGCTCCTCAGCGGCAGAACGGGCGGCAGACACCAGAAAATCAGGCAATCCCGCAAGAGCGGTTTCATCGTCCAGAACCAGTTGAAACGCCTTTTCATCTGCCAGAACATTTTGCGAGAATTGCGTACCCAATTCCGACAGTCGTGCAGAAATTTCTGCCATGCGCTCACGTGCGTCCCCGGATAGGGCCGCTCCGGCACGCACAAAATTTTCATAATATTTGGTCAGAACCCGGCTTTGTTCGGTGTCCAGATCAAGACCATCAACCTGCTCGAACAAGGTTTTGATGCGAGCGAACAGTTTTGCATTCATAACTGTTGCGCTGGAGTGCCGCGACAGTTTGGGAGCAATCTCGCGTTCGATTTTCTGCAGTTCATCATTTGTATTTGAACCAGACAGATTGAAAAAAGTGCTGGCAACTTTGCTCAGATCATCGCCGGACCCTTCCAGTGCGCCAATCATGTTGTCAAAGCTCGGCGCGTCCGGATTGTCCGCAATGGCGTCAATCTCTGCCCTGTTGGTGGCCATGGCTTTTTCGAAACCATCGGTAAAATGCGCCATTTCAACGCGATCAAAAGGCGGGATCTCAAAGGGCGTTGTCCATTTGGCGAGAAGCGGATTGTCGGACATTTTTTGTTCCTGAAACTGTTGAAGTATCAATGTAGGTCAGGCGTCGGCCTGTGCAAGGAATTCTACTGCGCCCTGCCCGGCCCTGCGACCGGACGCAAGCGCTGCCTGCAACAGGTAACCACCTGTGGGGGCGTCAAAATTGAGCATCTCACCGGCTGCAAAGAGGCCCGGTTGTCGGGAGAACATAAAATTCTCCGTCAGGTCATTCTCACTGATGCCCCCGGCGGTTGATATGGCGCGCTCCAATCCCTGAAAACCATCAACCCTAAGCGGTAGCTGTTTGATGCGGGATGCAAGGCTATCGAGGTCCTTCGGCAACGGCCCTGCCTCATGCAACAATGCGCGCTCGGCTGCGGAGAATTTCAACGCGCGACGCAACCGATTTGCAACAGACTGTTTCGCCGGCACGTGTGACAAGCGGCCCACAATGGCTTTGTGTGACAATGCCGGGCGCAGATCCATGTGTATGGTCGTTAATCCCTGAGCCAGCGACTGCCGCAAACGCGCGCTGAGCGCATAAATGGCCGTGCCCTCAAGTCCGTAGCGGGTAATCAGGGCCTCTCCGGCGACTTGTGTGCCATCAAGGTGCAGTCGAATTGCCTTTAACGGCGCGCCGGCAAAGCCGGATTTGATGAAGTCTGTCCAACCAATATTGATGCCCATATTGGACGGCAGCATTGGCTCGATCTGTGCCAAGGCCCCAAGATGCTCCGCCCAGGCACCATCGCTACCAAGGCGGGGCCAGCTTGCACCACCCATGGCAAACACTGTTGCAGCACTTGGGACAGCAATCTGCTCACCAGTTTCGGTCTGCATCAGCAAAGCGCCACTCTCGTCAAACCCTACCCAGACATGCCGCGTCAGGAGCCTGACATTCTGACTCTCCAACCGACGCAGCCATGCGCGCAGTAATGGGGACGTTTTGAAGCTGTGTGGGAAAATCTTGCCGCTGGACCCTGTGAAAGCTGGCTCACCCAGACCGGCCATCCAACTCACAACGGCATCTGGCGGAAATGCATCAATTGCGTCGCACAGAGCCGGGGATGCGTGAAAATAGGCTTCTTTCAGCGCCTCCACGGACCCGGAATGGGTGATGTTCAATCCACCCAGACCGGCCATGAGAAATTTTCGTGCCGGACTGGGCATTTTCTCATAAATGGTGACCTGATGGCCAGCCGAAGCCAAGACCTCGGCAGCCATCAACCCGGCAGGGCCTGCGCCAATGATGGCAATCCCGGGCACGCGGTCTAGCGATCAAGAATTGAGCGTAGTTCAACCAGATTGGACCGAACGCGCAAAATGTAGAAGCCGATGGTGGTTAGATGGGTCGGCATCAGCCAGCCATCCTCCTTGCCGTTAGACACAATAAAGGGATTCAGATTGATAGCGCTCAGCGTCTGAGCTTCCATCTCCGCCCATAATGTGCCGAGCCCGCGTGAGTCAATGATATCTGAAAAGTCGGCACGGGCGCCTTTCAAGATGCCGTAATAGGCATAAAGCTGTCCTTTTGCATTCCAGAAAATATCATCGGCACGGGTGTCAAACCAACCGGCATTGTAGGCTTCCGCACGCGTCTTGAGACTTGCGGAGGTTGAACCGATATCATTGGCAATGCGGTCGATGAACTGCATCAAATTGTCGGCACGGGCGTCGAATGTGGCGTCGCAGGCAATCAGATCATCCTGATAGGCTTGCAAAGACTTTATGCCATTGCGGTAATAGGTCTGGCTTCTGGTGGTGGGACCAAAAGGCTGATCGCCGAACGGGTTGATGAACCATGTATATTGATTGAATTGCAGCGATCCGCGTGCTGACTTCAAATTGGGATCAATCTGCGACGTCCCGCGAACCCGTCCCAGCCGATCAGACATTTCGATGGCAGTACGGCCAATTGCCTGATGAATGCCGCGCTGGAACGCCGCCTTATTGTCCATAATCCAAGTACGATCCCAGTCGATACCAAAGAAGCCAAGCTTGTAGAGCGGATTGCTGGACATCCAGTTGTTGATATTGACATTGAAGTCAATCAGATAGCTTACCGCATCAAGGGTATAGGAACGGCCACAGGTCAATGTCGTGTCGCTTGCGCCCTCCACTGTAACCTGATCTCCGGCCGGAACCGAGCGTGTGACCGTTGCGAAACTGTCAGGATAGGCTGTGTCATAGCCCCGGATCCAGGCTGCATTCCAGATAAGAAGCGCATAGCCAATCAGAATGGGGAACACAAACAAACCCAGCGCAATGCGCAGCCAGAGCTTGCGCCGCATGACGAATTGGTGGGCCGAACGAAACGGCCACAAAAATGCCAGCCACAAGCCCTTGGCCAATGCCACTAGACTGGCGATCAAGCCCTTAAACCCTTCAATCAATGGGTCCAGCATCGGTCTGTCTTCCTTTTTCGATCAATGGCAATGCCACGTGCGGCGTCTTTATAGGTTCCGCATATATGAGTGTCGATGAAGACATAGGATTTTTGCCAGAGATACACAAGAAAAGCCAATAAGCCCCCGCACCATTCCTTCCGGCGCAGATACGATTGATTGTGAATTCACAGCATTCAACATACTCGATCATAAATGACGATTTATCAGTATTTTTGATCGTAACGAGCGCAAAATGACTGAACCAGGCGTGCGAAATCAGTTTTGTATTACGTCAGTTTCTGTCAAAATCCTGGGAGTTTGTTTTTGAATGTACATCACATGTTTGAAAAACCCAAAGCCATCAACGATGAAAACGATCTGGAACCGACCGGGCCCGGCACGCATTTGCGGCAGAGCAGGCCCGCCTGCTTTCATAATATAATCAGCCCTATTCCGGCAATCGTCTGGGTAACAAGCGGCACAAAGCGTGTTTCGGGGGCCTGCGCCAAGCGCGAGATCCCATGCGGATCTTTAACACTACTACCAGAACACCAACCGATCACAGTTGAGAATATTCCTCACGGTAACAAGCCTTACGAGGCGCAGGTTCTTGCTATTGAACGCAGAATTTTTGAGGCTGCCTATGAGCGGGTGATCGTTTCAGAAGAGGCGCGCATGCAAACCTTCCAGAGCGTGATTGTGAAAGACCAGATTGAAGAGGCTTTTCTGGGAGCGCGTCTGGCTCTTGCCCAGCGCCACGCTCTACCTGACAGCATTGTGCAAAACCGCTGCGAAGAGTTAATCCTGTGGTTGGCAGACAGTGGGGTGTTTCTGTCCTGGCCAACGGCCATTTCCTTTGCTGATCGCATCCGAAGTCTTATTGCAGCAGATCCCGGGCGCAGATGGACATCTGCCGCCGCCGGGCATGCCATGTCGCAGAGTGAGGCAAGTTTGCGCCGTAAATTGCGCGCAGAAGGGACGTCCTTCAAAGTGGTTCTGCTGGAAATCCGAATGGTCATCGCGCTGTCATTGCTTCAAACCACAAATCACAAGGTTGCGACGATTGCGGACCAAGTGGGCTACCAATCCCAGTCCAGATTTTCCCATCGTTTCAAACAAAGGTTCGGACTAAATCCTGGCCTGTTGCGCCAACCTGTTTCGACAACACCGATCCACAACACATTTTCAATCAAGGAACCCTAATCATGAGCCAGCCAGATACAAAACCAGCGATTGCGGCACTGGATGTGGCCGTTCGGTCAAAACCGTCGGTTTATCCCGACCCATTTGGTGCGCGTGTGGCAGGCCGTATCAAGCGGCAGTTGGGAGACTTCTTTGGGCTGCAAAATTTTGGCGTCAATCTGACAGAATTATCGCCCGGTGCGCAGTCTGCATTGCTACACCGCCATTCGCGTCAGGATGAGCTGATCTATATCCTCGAAGGCACACCGACGCTGCGCATGGAGGATGGCGAACAGCTTTTGCAGCCTGGCATGTGCGCGGGCTTTCCAGCTGGTGGCACGGCACATCATTTGATCAACAGAACAAAGACCGTTGTGCGCTATCTTGAAATTGGCGACCGGAGACCGGGGGACGAAGGGTCTTATCCTGAAGATGATCTGCAGGCCATCATGGAAGAGGGCAAATGGGTGTTCAAGCACAAGGATGGCAGCGCATACGATTAGGAGGTTGAATGGGCTTCAAACACCAAACAATCTCTGCCAATGCACTTCCTTGTCTCGGAAATAGGTGGTTTCGATCAGCGCCACGACGTAGTCACGCAGATTTTCCGGATAGGTTTCATAGTCGCGGTAAAAGGCTTCCTTGTTGACCATGAAGCGCAGCACAAAATCAAACGGGACAAATTCCGCAGTAAGGCGATTGATCAACCCGGCATCTTCATGATCCGGGTTGGCACGCTGCAGCAGGAAGCGCAGATCGGGCGCCACCTTGTACAGATCGACGCTCTCTTTCGCCAAGAGCGCTTTTTTGGTGCGGTTGAGGAAAGACAAAACCCGGTCATTCGCCATGTCACTGGCATGAGCATGCACCCATTTTCGTACATTGGCAGGGGTCAATTTGCCCAAATCCGCACCGTTGCCGGACAAGGCCATGACAGCCCTCATATGCTGGTCAATGCGGCTTTCCAATACACCTGAGTCCAGCAGCCAGTCCGGGTTCAAAGGTTCCAAACGGTCTGTCGCTGTCAGATAGGCGTGGAGCGTCTTGGGATCCGCGAGAGACAGATACCAGCTCACCGCCCGCTTTTTGCTTGGGAACGGCGGCTCTTCAGGTTCGCCCAGAACCATGTGGCCATCCTCGTCGCGCAGAATGTAGACACCACCAAAGTGGTCTGCCCAAAAGGCGTTTTTGGTAAAACGCACATTGCGCGGCACTGGATCATTCTTGCGAATATCACCTGTCAGCGCGGCCAGATCGATGATCTGGTTCATCAGCTTTTCATTGTTCCAGGACGTGGTTTCCCGCTCAAATCGAGCAATCAGGCCTTCCAGTTTGTTGGCCGCTTCCAACACGCCATTGGCACTGTTCAGATCAAACACAACATGGCGAATGGACAGCAGATCATCGATGCTCGTGACCGTATAAGTATCGTCCTCGATCTCCCCGAACACCACATCCTTCAAAGTCAGAATATCAAGCGCAACGCGGTTGGTCTGGAAAAATGACCGCATAAACTCCGGCGTTGAGGAAAAGGAAACCTGCGTATAGGGCAAATCATGTTGCTTGGGGGACAATATGATAAAACGCGGATTGACCCGGTGCGGGTTGAGGTAATGCTGGTCATCCAGAATATCCGCAACCTGTGGTGAGAACCCCATGGCATCAATGAAGAACGTGTCCGGCGCGACCGGTTTGAAGCCAAACTGGGTCAGCGCGGTGTTGTAATTCTTCACCAGATGAGGCTGGGAGACTTCCATCAACCCACCATAAATCATCTTGCTGGCAATCAGGCGCTCCATTTGCCGTCCCGCTTCAATTGCTCCATTTCACGCTGCGCCCGTTCGCGCACCCGCTGATCACGCAGAATCTTCTCTGTTGCCGCTTCATCCGATTTATCAGAATAGCGGAATTCGGAAGATGCATAACGGTTGATCTCCTGCATCACCATTTCCATTGTAATGGGGCTTTGCAACTCCTTGATCATGGAAAGTTTTTCATCATAGGGGCGGTGCATGAAGCCATCCGGCGCTTCAAACCACTCATCAGGGAGTTCCACATCAAAAGCCCGCATCTTGATGGCGTCAGTGACGTTCTTGATGGCGCGTCCGGTGAAGCGCGGCTGAGCTTCCTTGATGGCGTGGAGATAGCGCCCGATATCAGCCATGGTCTCAGGCGTTCCATTGACCGAAATGATGTGGTCAAACACCTGCTTCAGCCCCTCCTCTTGGGGCACCATCAGATCGCCATAGGCTTCTTTGGCGGCGCGCTGAATGTTCTGATTGGCATAAAGCTCGTGGTCACCCAATTCCAATGAGTGGTTTTTGCCCAGAAGCAGCGTGAAGATATCGACATAATCTTCACGACTTTGCGGTCCGTCCACCAGCCAACGCGCACCGGCACGCTGGCGCAGGGCATCATCCACCATTTCCGGATAGTTGGAGAACATGCCGAACGAGCAATTGCCGCGCACCACTGTGTTTGCGCCTGAAAAGGCATCCATCAGAACAGCGGTTATTTCCTGTTGCCCAGCGGATGTATTATTGGCGTCAGACCGTTTTGCTGCCACCTGATCAATATCATCAACCGTTCCAAACCCGATGCTGCGCGGGTCCAGCACTGCTTCCACAAATGCGCGGCAGTTCTGGCCGGATTTGCCCTGATAGGAGGAAATCTGGTCGACGCCAAAATTCTGGTAGTGGAACCGGTAGCCGCCAATCTGGGCATAATCATTCATCAGACCGGCGATCATTTGAATAAGGGTGGTCTTGCCGGTGCCCGGAAAGCCATCACCGATAAAGGTGAAGATGAAGCCGCCCAGTTCGACAAACGGATTCATCTGCTTGTCGAAATCATAGGCCATGAGCATTTTTGAAAGCTTCACCGCCTGATATTTCGCGATGTGATTGCCCACGACCTCATGGGTTTTCTTGAAGCTCATGGTCAACGGTTTGCTGGCCTTGGATGGGCCGGTCTCCAGACCATCCAGTGTGAAATCATCTGCATCAAGGCGGATATGCATTGCCTCGAAAACACCGATTTCAGCAAAGCGTTGTGCGCGTTCTGAAAGGGCTTCCAGAAAGTTCTGAGCACTGGCTCTTGCGTTGGATGTCATGACGACATCGCTGTCTGCCCCATCCAGCGCTTCGTCCAATGTCGCCACCAGACCTTTCAGGGCATCGCGAACCGTATCGAATTGCAGGATTGGCTCGGGCTGATCGCTCTGATTTTCGCCATTGGCGGGCAACGCATCCAGCAAAAAGCGTGCAGCTGTAAAGGCCGCAACAAAGGAAGAGGTGTTTTGCAGATTATGGAAATGCTGGGCTGCCTCGCCGCTCAAGGCACCTCCGCGGTTTTGCTGTTGTAGTTTTTCCAGCTCGGTCTGACGGGCAAATACATCCGCGACTGCCTGGCCAACGGCCATTCCACGGCGCAATTTATACACCAGAGCATGTTCTTCTGGCGTCAGCAGCGTGTCATCTGGGTGAATGGCCTGCAGTCGCTGCAAAAAGCGGATATCCCGCGCCTGTCGCTGCGGCGCTGTTGAGACCGTGCTGACAAAGCGGCGTCGTGTGCCAGCAATTTCAGTCTTGGATCGGCTGCGGTCCTCCGTCACCAATACACTGGTGCGTTCCAACAATGCCTGCATGGTGCCGACATGTTTGGTAATGTCCTTTTCGGACAAGGTGGTTAAGCCGATATCCATGATACTTATTCCTTTTATTCTGTCGCTCAGACCTGCCGGATAATATCGTCTTCACTGACAATGGAGCACTGATAGCGCCCAAACACTTCAGCTGCCATGCCGCTGGCATAGACCGCCTGGTAAGCTGCATGCGGGACCAGCGCATGATATTCCACCGCACTGACGCCCTGTTGTACGCAATCAATGTCATCGGTGTTGATGTGAAAAATCTGTTCCGGCGGGCTCTGGCTCCAGAACCTTCGTTGGCCGGGTTTTTCGCTTTCCGAAAACAACTCCTGCATGGTCCAGGTCAGAAGCCAGCTGTCGCCTGTGGCATCCACCTTATCCAAAAGACCCTGCACCAGTTCATTGTGTTTGGTAATGCCACCGGCGTAAAATGGACCCAGCACAAAGCGGCGCAATTGTTTGGGGTGCAGATTGTCAAAGGCATTGTCCAGCGCCGTGCCGATGGTGGTCAGCGTCAGGCTGTAAGAGGAATTGGCTTCCAAAAACTTTGTGAACTCCGCCGAGAGCTCCCTGTTTGGCAGCCCATCCATGCCCTGCTCCGCCTTGCTGCGCGATGGTTTGCCCGAAGGGGGACGAATGGCTTCGTTGAAGATGAGCGCAGCCTTACCCTCGGCCACTTCCTTGGAGGAATCCTCCATCACCATTGTGTAGAGCAACGGCATGTTGGCGGTGCCGTCATAGGTGGACCAATAGACCACATAATAGGGTCGATCATTTTTCGGGTTTTTGGAAATGCGGATGGTTTTGGGCGGTGTGAATGCCGGGAAAATACCATCAACCGCCGCCACGCGGCGCAGTTCCTGATAAAAGAGCCGCTCGGCCATCTGCTTTTGCAGCGCTTCCGGCTTCTTGCGCGCCGACAACATCTGATCGACCATTTTGCGTTTGATCGTGGTTGGGTTTGGCAGGGCTTTCAGTCGTTCCTGGGCCTGATTTTCGGCTTCGGAAAGCGCCATGATTTCCTGCAAGACAGGAAAACCGCTTTCATTGAGATCGATGCGAAACCGATCCTGATAGCGGGCCTGCAATGCAAAGGCGTTCGTCGAATTTTCCAGCCGTGTCAGATTGGCGGTCATGACCGCGCCCAAAATGTCATGAGGCCGTGCGCCCCATGGCCCCTGATCGCGCGCCACGACAGCGCGCTCCAGAAAGACAATGGCCGTTTTCAACGCATTGAAATAGCGCACCAGAACCGATTGCGAACTCACAGAGAACTCCTAAAAGTCTCGACTAGGACGCGTTGTATTCTGCGGCCTGATGCTTGTCCATAACGTCAGAGAAGCGCCGTGTAAACGCATCATCAGCCAGTTGCTTGCGGCGCTGGATTTCAGCGGAATTGACCATGGACTGCTCATGCATCTCCAAAAGGTCGGCAATGTGAGACTGCGCCGCAGCTCCAATGCCAGCCATGGTCTGTTCTGCGGCCAGATCGACCTTGGATCCCAGCGTGTTGATCTTATGAGCAACATCCTGCTGAGCAGCCGTTTTCAACGAGTCTTCCAGAGATTTGTACAATACGATGCGCTGTTCAGTATCGATTTTCAGCTTGTTGATCAGCGTGTTCTGTGCGGCAATCTGGTTGTTCAGACTGTCAATGAAAGTCTGGAACATGGACGTATAGCGCTCCAGGGTCTGGGACGCCGCCAGCAATTCCTGCTCCTTGGCCTGTGCCTGATTATAATCGGTCGCCATTTCAGAGCGTTTTGTTTCCAGCTCAGTACGCTCCTGCTGGTCGGTGGTGGCTGCAATCTGGTTCTCAAGATCCATCAGCGCTGGGTTCAGATCTTCAATCCTCTGCTGGGTTTCCTGCAGAGCATCGGTGGTTGCCTGACGGCGATCCAGCACAGTGCGCAGGCTGGATTCAGACGTCGCATAACGCGTTTCCAGAACCGTTTTCTGATTGGTCAGAATGCCGACAATCGTATCTGATTTCGATAGAAGGTCCTGCAGATTGCCGCCCAGAGACGTGGTGCGCACCCGCTCATTGCGCATGGATTTGGCTTTGTTCTCAGAGAACATGCCAATGAATTTTTCCATGCCGGTAAATGTCTGCATGTTCTTGAATTCAGCGCCGAAGGAATTGGTGACATCTTCGAGGCTCAAAATGAGGTCGGCAATGTTGCCTTCCATCACCTTCTGCTGGCCCAGAACATCCTGAATGCGCGCATTCTCGATGTCGAAATTGACGTCCATAATGCTGTCAGTGGACGCCATGGTGTCGAGCACTTCGGAAGATTGATCAATCTTCGAGCGCATCTCCTCCACCATCTCACGTGTTTTTTCGATTTCCTGATCAAACTGCTGAATACCGGCCATATAGTCCCCCTGAAACGCGGATAGAATTGTCAATATCTGTATGTGTTGGGTTTAATATAGCGGTTCACGCCAAAAACGCACGCATAAGATGGCAAACAGGACCAACGGGCCGAGACGGTACGTGGATTCGGCTTATCTTGGCGTTGAGACAGAAGTTGCAATACAGATGCAGCAACCGGTGGCCTTGGGCTTTAGAGGCGCTGACCGCTCTGACTGTCGAAAACATGAAGACGCCCTTCACGCACTGTGAATGACGCATCAATTGCCAGCTTCATATCCCGATAGATTTCATGATCTACCACTGCTTTGAACGCATAACCGTTTTCCGTTTTCAAATGGATAATGGCGCGAACGCCCAGAAGTTCGGACAGTTGCACCTGTCCCGTAATTGTATTGTCGCTTGTCGCAGCGGGAAGCAAATCGTCTGGTCTGATGCCAATTTCGACCTGCTGTCCTGTTTTGACTTGCGGGAAACCCTTGAAAATTCCGACCGGCGTTTCAATGTTTCCGTTCGCCGTGCCGACACCATCGAAGAAGTTCATCACCGGGCTACCGATAAACGCGGCGACCATGCGACTGGCAGGGTGGAAAAAAACATCTTCCGGTGTGCCCTCTTGTTCGATAACGCCCTGGTTCATGATCACAATCTTGTCAGCCATGGTCATGGCCTCTTCCTGATCGTGGGTGACATAGATAGTCGTGGCATTGAGACGCCTGTGAAGGTTTAGAATCTCTGCCCGGGTTTCCACACGCAGTTTCGCATCAAGGTTTGAAAGCGGCTCGTCAAAGAGAAACAGCTTTGGCTGACGGACTATCGCACGTCCGATAGCGACACGTTGTTGCTGCCCGCCAGAAAGAGCGCCCGGTTTGCGCGCAAGCAACGGAGTTATGTCGAGCAACTCTGCGGCATTATGAACGGCTGTGCGAATTTCAGAAGCGGGCACATTCTTTGCCTTCAGACCGAAGCCCATATTCTGCTCGACAGTCATTGTCGGATAAAGCGCGTAGTTCTGAAAGACCATCGCAATATCGCGCTCGCGTGGCTCCAGCATCGTAACGTCCTGCCCGTCAATGAATATCTGCCCATCGCTGACTGGCTCCAACCCTGCCACCAGTCGCAGCGTTGTGGATTTACCGCAGCCTGAAGGCCCAAGCAAAACTGTAAATTGATGACGCCCGATATCAAGATCAACGCCTTTGAGAACCTCAACAGCGCCAAATTTCTTTGTTACGGACTTCAGTGAAACGTAGCTCATGTAAAACCCTAATATTTGACAGCACCACCGCCAATGCCGCGGACCAGATGTTTTTGAATGAAGAAGGACAGGATCAGTACAGGGATAACTGCGATCAGGATGGCGACAGCCATCTTGCCCATGTCCACACCTCGAAAGGTCCAATAGCCTGCAATTGCAACAGGCAGTGTGCGGCTTTCGCCACCCGTCAGAAGCAATGCGTAAAACAAATCGTTCCAGGACAGCACAAAGCCGAAGACGCCAGCCGCGCCGATTCCGGGCCTGACAGCCGGCAGGATAACTTTATAGAACGCCTGAAAGCGCGTGTATCCGTCGACCATTGCCTGGTGTTCAAGGTCCCTTGGCACTTCATCAAAAAAGCCGATCATGAACCACGTCACGACAGGCACCACGAACGACAGATGCGCAGCAATGACGCCCGCCAGCGAGTCGATCATCTGCAAGTGATACAACACCAGAAAGAACGGCAGGATGAGGATTGCCGGCGGCATCATCTCCGCAGCCAGAATGGAGTAACGCGCGCCATGATAGCCGCGGAAACGGGAAAAGGCATAAGCCGCCGGACATCCCACCAACAGCGCAATGGCGACGGTTGCAAATGCCACAAAAAATGAATTCAGGATGTTGCTGGGGACATCGGACTGAAACAGAACGTTGTTCCAATTATTGCCTGTGGGCGGAAATACCCATACATCAGGTCTTCCGCCCAATGAGGGCGGCTTGATGGATTCCAGAAAAACCCAGACAAACGGGAATAGAACCACCACAAGCGCCAGAGCAATGGCGAAGAATGCCGCAATCCGGGCTGGGCGAGTTGAAAAACTAAACATCGTTTGGTGCTTTGGTGTTGCTCTTGGTTGCTTTCACAAGGGCGATGACAAGAACCAAAATAACAACGATCAGCAGGAAGGCGGCGGCGGCCGCCTCGCCCATCCGGAAGAACCGAAAACCGGCCTGATAAATATAATACATGATGGTTTCTGTGGCGTCGCCAGGCCCGCCACGGGTAATCGCAAACACATATTCAAACACTTTGAACGCGTCGAGCGCGCGGATTATGATTGCAACGGTGATCACTGGCCGCAGCATCGGCAAGGTGACTGACCGGAAGGTCAGCCAGGCGCTTGCGCCATCAATCCGGGCTGCCTCAAATGGGGCTTTCGGCAAGGATTCCAGACCAGCCAGAAACATCAGCACCATGAATGGCGTCCACTGCCACACATCAATCAGAATGATGGAAAACAGCGCCAATTGCGGCCCAAACCAGTCAATACTGATCCCCACTTCGCCAAGGTAATGGGAGATCACGCCAAGTTCGGAATTCAACAGAAAGCGAAACATCAGGCCAACAGCGATTGGCGTAATGAACATGGGGGCGAGCAATGTTGACCGGATGAAGTTTTGAAAACGGACCAGTCGTTGCAGCAAAATTGCCAGACCCAGGCCCAATACCAGCTCCAAAGTCACAGCCCCAATCACAAATGTGATGGTGTTGCCCATCGCATTCAGGAAACCGGGATCTGTAGCGATGAAGGTGTAGTTATCCAGACCAACCCAGCGCACGTCATTGAGGCGTGTGAGGCGGTAATCATGCAGTGAAATCCAGGCCGAAAAAGCAACTGGATAAAGCATCACAGCCGAAAGCACGAGAGCGAGCGGCAGGACGAATTTGTGTTTCAACTGCATCAGGCCCTCTCAGGAACGGCTGGAATTGCTGCGGCGCTCGAAGGTTCGAGCGCCGCAGCTGTTTTGAACTTAGCGGTTAGCCCGTTTTACCGCAGTTGCGGCATCATCAAGCGCCTCTTGAGGTGATTTCTGCTCCGAGACAGCGGCGCTGAGTTCTGTGCCAATGATTTCGATCAGCTCTTCAGCATTGGTGCCAGATGTCAGTGGTGCAGCATCCTCAAGTATGCCTGAGAGCGCTTTGTAATAAGCTTCACCATAGCCGTCTTTCCAGACAGTTTCATCATTGAGTACACTGGTGCGAACCGGTGCACCGCCCATGATAGCGCGACGCTTGGCAACTTCGGGGCTGGATATCCAGGAAACAAAGTCCCAGGCCGCATCCTTGTCTTCAGCGTTTGCCGGCACGCCCCATGACCACGTGCCTAACACGGCCTTGCCACCTGGAACTTCATGCAGGGTGAAGTTTCCGGCAAGATCTCCGGACATGCCACCCTCGGCGTTCAAGGCTGGAAGCATCCAATTGTAAGACAGCATGGTCGCCGCTGTGCCTGAAGACACGGCGCGCAATGCTTCATCAAAACCCCAATTGAGCGAGTTTGCCGGCGCTGCAGATTTGTAGGTTTCAATGTATTGGTTGAGTGCCTTTACCGCCGCCTCATTGTTGATAATGATGTTGCCGTCTGTATCGAACACATCACCACCATTTGCATAAAGCCAGTTCTTCCACTCTTCCATGATCTTGTAGCCCTTTTGGGGCTGCATGGCCGCACCGAACATGTCGTCAGTCGTCAGCGATTTAACCGTTTCCATGTAGTCTTCGATCGTCGTCGGGATTTCCAGACCTTCCTTGTCAAAGATATCCTGACGCACGATCAGGCCAAGTGCGTAATTGTAGTACGGCACACCATAGGTTTTGCCATCTACGACACCAATCGAGCTGACGGCACCAACGAAATCATCGAAATTATAGCCGTCACTGGACGCGATGTAATCATCCAACGGTGCCAGATAACCAGCTTTTGCGAACTCCTCCATCCACGGATTATCGATGATGATCACATCGTAAGTCGCTGATGGCGCAAGGGAGGACGTCAGGATTTTATCGCGCATTGCATCAAAGGGCATGGCGTCAAACGTAACGGTCACATCCGGGTTGGCTGCCTTGTATTCTTCGGTCAGCTTCTTGATGATTTCGTAGTCGGGCACTTCTTCGATGATAATGTTCAAATCTGCAGCACTTACAAATGCCGTGCTCAAAAACGTCGCTGACAAAAAGGTGGCGACAGCCGGTAGAGAGTTGAATTTTTTCATGTCATTGCACTCCTGCTTCAGTTGATTTTCTGATGGTTCAAGTCATGTAAACGCCGCCAGTCACATTCACGGCCTGGCCGGTCATGAACCGGGCGCTCTCCGAGGCGAGGAAAACGACAACGTCGGCAACATCCTCTGGCTCCTCAAGTCGCCCGAGTGGCGTCTGGTCAATGTAGGATTGAAGCACCTTCTCAGGCGTCGTCCCCAGCAGTTCAGCTTCCCAGGCAATTTCACGGTCCTGCATGGGGGTTCGCACAAAACCGGGGCAAACCGCATTGACGCGAATTCCGTCCTTGGCGTGCTCGCGAGCCAGCGCCTGCGTCCAGCCAACAACAGCAAATTTGCTGGCCGAATAATGAGCAAGCAGAGGCGCACCGACCTTTGCGGCGAGCGATGCGGTGTTGACGATCACGCCTTGTCGACCATGGTCCAGAAAGTGCTGAACGGCGCACTGATTGGTAAAGAAAACGCCCTTCGCGTTCACATCCAGATTGAAATTCCAATCCTCCTCGGACAAATCCAATGCGCGCTTCATGTTTGATACGCCCGCATTGGCATGAACAATATCCACTGGGCCAAACACAGACTGGGCCTTGTCGAACACGGCTTCAATTTCAGCCTTGTTCCGCACATCCACCTGACAGCCGAAAGCACGGTCACCCAAGGATGCAGCGGCTTCTTTCGCCAGATTTTCCTCCAGATCCGCAATCAATACGGCGTGCCCAAGCTTGTGAAAGGCACGAGCCGAAGCCAAGCCTATGCCGCCCGCAGCCCCCGTGATCAAAACTGTTTTCATTATAATTCCCAAGAAACCACAATTTATAACAATAAAACACGAAAAAAACATCATTACAACGGAAAATTGTTCTTTTATGTTCGATATAATTCCGATATAAACATAATAGAACAATATAAACATGCGCTTTGGCGAAATTGGGAGGCGAACAACATGAGGGCAGCGGCAAAATTGCATGCAGCGCAGCGGCATTCACTCATTCTCCAGACGCTGGATGAAACTGGTTTTGTAACCGTCCCCGAGATGGCGGAGGCGTGCAATGTGTCAGAGATGACAATGCGTCGTGATCTTGATCTTCTGTCGGAAAAGAAGAGACTTGAGAGAACTCATGGGGGCGCCAGCAAACTGGATTCCGCGGGAGCTGTCATTGTCGATTTGGTGGAGCCGAACATCGCCGCGCGATCTGTCGTCAACAGCGAAGGCAAAAGCGCCATTGCACGCTGCGCAGTCGGGCTCATCCAACCCAACCAGACAATTGCGCTTGATATCGGAACCACGGCTCTCTGCCTTGCCGACCTTCTACTCGATCACGACGTCAATATTTATACGAGCAGCCTGAAGATCGCCGGTGTGCTTTCAGGCCAAAAGCCAAGTGTTTTTGTTCCAGGCGGTCGCATATTCGGTTCTGAGCCTTCAGTTGTCGGGCCACAGGCCGTCAAAGGCCTGAGCGATCTGTGCTTTGATGTCGTGTTCATCGGCGCGTCCGGAATCACGAATGCGGGCTTTTACGACTATTCGCTCGAGGACACGCACATCAAACGCGCCCTGATCGAAGGATCTCAGAAGGTTGTTGCGCTCATCGACAGCACGAAATTCAACCGCATGTCAGTCGCCAAAGTATGCGCGCTGAAAGACGTCGACATGCTGGTGACTGACGCCGAGCCGCCAGAACAATTATTGGAAATGCTCAAAGCTGCCAGCGTCACTGTTCAAATCGCTGAATAGCTCTCAACTGCAAAGGGGATACCTCATGATTTTCGACTTTCTTGGTGACAAGCAAAAGGCCGTTATTTCCATGGCCCACATCGGCGCGATGCCAGGTTCACCGCTTTACGATGCTGATGGCGGCATGGAGAAACTCGTTGAAGGTGTCCTATCGGATATTGAAAAGTTGCAGGCCGGTGGTGTCGACGCGATTATGTTCGGCAATGAAAATGACCGGCCATACCTGATGAAGGCGACCACCGAAAGCGTCGCCGCCATGGCAAATATTGTCACTGCCGCAAAGCCTGTTCTGAATGTTCCGTTCGGGGTCAATTATCTGTGGGACCCTGCTGCGAGCGTGGCAATTGCAGCCGCGACCGGTGCATCTTTTGTGCGCGAGATTTTCACAGGCGTATTTGCCTCCGATATGGGTGTCTGGGCCCCCAATTGCGCAACGCCTTTGCGCATGCGCCGCAATCTGGGATGTGACAACATGAAGCTGTTGTTCAACATCAATGCGGAATTCGCCCATTCCCTGGATCAGCGCCCCATCGGCCTTCGTGCCAAGTCAGCTGTTTTCTCGTCACTGGCTGATGCAATTCTGGTCTCCGGTCCCATTACCGGCCAGCCTGCAGAAAGGTCTGACCTGCGCGATGTTGTTAATGCGATTGAGGGCGCCGTTCCCGTGTTTGCAAATACCGGTGTCAACATCGACAATGTGGATGATGTGATGTCGGTGGCTTCGGGCTGCATCATCGGTACGCATTTCAAAGTTGACGGGGATACGTGGAACTCGGTTGATGGTGACCGCGTCAAACGCTTCATGGATAAGGTTGACGGATTGCGTTGAGACAACTGGCATGAACGAGCACATCGATTGCGTTCTGGGTCTGGACATCGGCACCACGTCGACGATTGGCATTCTGATCGAACTGCCTGACAGGGTGCTTGCGAAAGCCTCACGCCCCATGACTCTCTCCTCACCAAAAGTTGGTTGGGCAGAGGAGAACCCGGAAGACTGGTGGGCCAACGTCACCGAAATTGTTCCCGAACTTCTTGAACGTTCAGGCGTTCCCGCGGACGCGATCAAGGCCATCGGTATCACGGGCATGCTCCCGGCCCTCGTTACCCTTGATCAGGATGACACTGTCATTCGGCCCGCCATCCAGCAAAGCGACGGCCGCTGTGGTGCGCAGGTCGCTGAGATTGCCTCTGAAATTGACGAAGCGGAATTCACACAGATCGCTGGCAATGGAATAAACCAGCAGCTCATTGCTGCAAAGTTGCGCTGGCTGGAACAGAACGAGCCTGACAATTTCAAACGCATCGCCACTGTGTTCGGGTCGTATGATTTCATCAATTGGAAGCTGACCGGCAAAAAAGCGATTGAACAGAACTGGGCTCTAGAGGCGGGTTTTGTGGACCTTGGAACCCATCAGCTTTCCGACGAACTCATTGCATTGGGGCATGTTTCGCGCGCATGCATTCCGGACAAAACCCGTTCGGAGGAAATTCTTGGGCATGTCACGCACTCTGCAATGCAAGCAACAGGCTTGCGCGTTGGCACACCCGTCGTAGGCGGCGCGGCAGATCACATCGCCTCGGGGCTGGCCGCAGGCGTTACGCAACCCGGTGATATACTGCTCAAATTCGGCGGCTCGATAGATGTGCTCATCGCGACTGAGAAGGCGTCACCTGATCCCAGGATGTTCCTCGATTACCATCTGATCCCCGGGCTGTTCATGCCCAATGGATGCATGGCGTCCGGCGGGTCATCTTTAAACTGGTTTGCAGAAAAGTTTGCTGGTGGCGAAGCCGACACTGCTCGACAAGCCGGCATCACCTTGCATCAACATCTCGACAGAATCGCAACGACCACGCCTCCCGGCGCAGACGGTGTTCAGATAATTCCGTATTTTCTTGGTGAGAAAACACCGCTCCACGATACCGACGCCAGAGGCATCATTCATGGCCTGAGCCTCAATCACGATTTGCGCCATGTGTGGCGTGCGATGCTGGAGGGATATGCCTACGCGCTGCGCCATCATGTGGAAGTGTTTGAAGAAATGGGTCACCCCTCGCGCAGATTTCTTGCATCAGACGGTGGCGCGAATTCGCTATTGTGGATGCAAATTTGTGCCAACGTTCTGCAACAACCAGTTCAGTTGCTTAAAGGGCATCCCGGTTCATGTCTGGCTGCAGCCTGGGTTGCAGCTATTGGCGTTGGCCTCAGTGATGATTGGGCTGGTATCAGCCGTTACGTCACTTACGGCGAGCTGATACAACCCGCGTCCCAGACAGCCGGATTATACGATGAGGGTTATCGGCAGTTTCGTGAAACCTACAACGCCCAGCGCGCGATCAGGGAAGCAATTCGTGAGCATTAAGGCGGTTCTTTGGGATATCGATGGAACGTTGGTCGACAGTGAGCCTCTGCATTTACGCGCATTACTTGCGGTTTGCATGCAGTACAATGTTGATATTTCAGATATGCCGGATGACACATTCATAGGTGTAAACCTGAACGGTGTATGGGATGCGCTGAAGCGTCGCTTCCCAGCGCATTTGACCTCAAAGGTATGGACAGCATCCATAGACGAACACTACGTGCGCCAGTCTGAAACGCTCCGTGCCATGCCGGGCGCCATTGAAACCATCCAAAGCCTGCATGGGCTGGGAATCCGGCAAGCGGCTGTTTCAAACTCGGGACGCAGGGTTGTGGATACCAACCTTGATTTCCTTCGCACCAATGGCATTTTCGAGTTCAGCATCAGCCTTGATGATGTCAGCGAAGCGAAACCTTCACCCGCGCCCTATTTGCAAGCTTTGACCAAAATGGAGATCGAGCCTTCTCAAGCTCTGGCGATCGAGGACAGCCGTTCTGGCGCAAAAAGCGCACAGGCAGCCGGGCTTACGCTTGTTGCCTATAACAATCCCGGATTACCCGCTGATGTGTGGCTAGACAATCTCAAGGATTTGCCGTCGCATCTATCAAATCATCTGATGAACTAAAGTGTCGGCAAATTTGCGCAGGAACACAGCCGCGTTAGCGCTGCTGCTGCTCTCTCAATTGCTTGAACTTGTTCACTGCGCGCATGGTTCTGCCACCGTCAATAGAAGCAAGATCGAGGATAATTGTGTTGGTGACAGTCATCGGCACGACCAGAGACTGGGATTCCCCAGCGCCGCCGCGTGAGACACAAATTTGAAGATCCGGTTGGGGGTGGATTTGTAAATCGTTGGTATCTGTTAGAAACAGACACGTTGCACCGCGCTCCGCAGCCAATTCTCTCAAATCCTTCAATTGGCCATAGGTTTTGCGGAACCCAATCAGCCACAGCACATCCTGCGCGGTCATCGAGTATGTCCATTCCAGCTGCTGCTGTTCCGCTGCGCCCAGATCAACCGCGTCATACCCGGATCGTCGCAACCGCATGGTAACAAGCTTGGCCAATGCAGCGCCGTGGCTTGTTCCGATCATGAAAATGCGCCGCGCCTTCAGCAACGCTTGCGAAAAGCCACGCAATTCCTCATCGGACACATGATCGCGCAAATGTTCTAACGCTGCGATCTCACTGTCCACAATCGAGGACAACAAACCACCCTCACCGGCGCGGGCCAGCCGCGCCGCAATCCGGGCTGTCGGGTCTGCAAACTCGCCCTTTCCTTCAACAAGGCTTGTCTGAAGAAAGGTACGAAACTCGGGATATCCCTTGAACCCCAGACGCCGTGCCAGACGCACGGCCGATGCCGGGTGAACGCCAGCGCGCGACGAGATTTCCTTGCCGTTTTCAAATGCACTGCGGACCGGATCGCCGATAAGCACTTTCAGCAGGCGCGTGTCCGCATCGGTCAGTTGCGCAAAGTGCTGGGTAATCAGCGCACCCAGATCTCCGGCCAGAGCACCTGACAGACTACAGGGCAGATTACCAGATAGGGCAAATGTGTCGTCCATGTCGGTTTCGCCAGCTTGCTTCGTCTAGGCAGCCCCTTGGGCGAGCACTGCTGTGGTTTGGTCAGGAGATGTTTGTGACATGTCCAAACGCACACCCGTCACCGGATCAAAGCATAGTGCCTGGCTGTGCTCGAGAGCCAGCCAGATTTGATCTCCCTCAACAGGTAAAGCCTCTCCACGAGGGATCACGGCACACAACCTGCCACCGGGACTGTCACAATGGAGGATGAAGGTTGAGCCGGTCATTTCAGTGAGTGCAACACGCGCCTCAATGGCCGGCTGGGCAGGCCGGGTGTGATGCAGCGTCAGTGCCTCAGGACGGAAGCCGATCTCGACATCAAGCGGCGCATCCCAACCGTCCAATTGCTCTGCGAGGACAAAATTCATTGCCGGAGCGCCCAGAAAACCCGCAACGAAGCGATTGGCAGGCCGGTCATAAATCACATCAGGCGTGTCGAATTGCTGCAGATGCCCGTCCTTCATGACCGCAACGCGATCTGCGAGCGACAGCGCCTCGGTTTGATCATGGGTCACATAGACAATGGTCGCGCCCAACTGCCGATGCAAATCCTTGATTTCGGTCCGCATGGCAACCCGCAGGGAATTATCGAGGTGTGACAGCGGTTCGTCCATCAGGAAAGTCGAGCTGTTGCGTGCCATCGCACGCCCCATTGCCACGCGCTGGCGCTGCCCACCAGACAAGGCTCCGGGCTTGCGGTCGAGATAGGGGGTCAATTGCAATGTGTCCGCCACTTCCCGCGCGCAGGCAATGCGCTCAATTTTTGGAACTTTTCGCAGTTCCAACCCGAAGGCAATGTTTTCCAGTACGCTCATATGCGGGTAGAGCGCATAGTTCTGAAAGATCATTGCTATGTCGCGGTCCTGTGGCGGCAGATCATTAGCACGGCGACCATCGATCAGCAATTCGCCTTCTTTGCAGGGGTCCAACCCGGCCAGCAGGCGCAACAATGTGGATTTACCGCAGCCGGATGGACCAACGATCACAATGAACTCGCCGTCGCGAATATCCATGGAGACCCCATGCAACACCTGCGGCCCATCATCATACGACTTGCGAATGTCTTTCAGGGTGATCGCGCTCATTGCTCCGCCTCCTGCGCAAAACCGGTTCGCAGCGCAATGGCAAGGCTCGGCCGATCTGTGGTAAAGACCTTTACCTTCAGTTGCAGCGCCTTGGTGATTTGCGCCGTGTCATGGGCGGCCCAACAGCCAAACTCGATGCCTGCCTCCTCGACCTGCGCCATGATCTGAGGGTTGGCACGGTCGATGTTCAGACCAATTTCAGGAATGCCATGCGTCTGTGCCACTTCAATCACTGCTTTAATACCAAGCTGCGTTTGAATGGCTGGACTTACCAGCCACAACCGCGATTGGTCAGTGTGACGCACAAGTTCATCCAACGTGGCGATGAGGAAAGAAGAGAAACCTGTTCGCTCCAGCATGTCGTGGTGCTTGAGCACTTCTATAGCTTTTGAAACAAAGTCGGGATAAGGCAAGCCACAACAATCGGGCTTGAATTCACAGCGGAAATCAACCGCGCTATCCGCATAGATTTCGCAAAGCTCTGCCAGCGAGATCGGATGCTCGCCAACGCTGTAATTGATCCGAGCCGCGCGAATTTCGACTTCGGTCAGTTTGCGGATTTCACCGCTTCCATCCGTGGTCCCATCCAGTGTGGGATCGTGATGCACCATGATCGCACCATCGGCGCTGGGGTGCAGATCAAACTCAACCTCTTCCAACGGCAAACGTGCTGTGCTGCGAAACCCGGTGGGCGTGCTGTCGCCGAATTCCAGCGTGCCGCCACGATGAGATGCGATGCGTGTCATGTCGTGTCTCCTTTTTTCCATCACTTCACTGCGCCCATCATGATCCCCCGCACCAGATGGCGCTCAACGAAGATGAAGCCCAGAAGAACCGGCAATATGGTGATGGTGGAGGCCGCCATTACAAGCGGCCAGTTGATGACCCCCTCGCCCGGGTCTATCCGGTAAAGCCGCGCCAGCCCGATTTGCAGGGTGTAGAGATCCTCACGCCCCACCGCGACCAGCGGCCAGATGTAATTGTTCCATTCTGTGATGAAGATGTAGAGTCCCATCGACAGGATCGCCGGTTTTGCAATTGGTACAATCACCCGCCAAAGCACCTGAAGCGGCGTTGCGCCATCCATATAGGCAGCCTCGTCCAGCGCACGAGGAATGCCGCGAATGTATTGGCGCAGAAAGAAGGCGGCAAAGCCGTTGGAAATCGCTGGCAGGATCAACCCGGCATAAGTATCCAGCAAGCCTGCATTGGCCAGTGTCAGATAATTGGGAATCAGTGTGATGTGGCTGGGGATCATCAGCGTTGCCACAACTGCGCCAAACATCAAATTGCCACCGGGAAAGCGGTAACGTGCAAAGGCAAAGGCAGCCATTGTGGCAACCGCCAGGCCGACAATTGTGACCAATCCTGACACAATGACGGAGTTTAAAAGATAGCGCGCAAAATTATACTGCCCGATCGCCATCTCATAATTGCTCAAGGTGAAGTCCAGCTTGCCGGTGTAGTAGGCATCCGCAGTCTGGAAAGACATCCAGATCGAATAGAGCACCGGCGACAGGAACAGCATACCCGCTGTCAAAGCGAGCAAGGCAAGCAGTGGGTTTTCAGGCTTCATAATGAACTTTCCGACCGAGGAGGCGTGATTTGAAAATCGCCAGCGCTATGAGGAGGATGAAGAGCAACACAGCCAGAGCCGAACCCAGCCCGATATCGAAGAGCGTGAAGCCCACGCGATACAGCATATTGACGAGCATATCGGTCGCGCCTGCTGGTCCGCCGCTGGTCATCACATCAACAATGGTGAAGACCTGAAACGCTTCAATCACCGAGATCATCAAGAGGAAATAGGTGGTAGGCATAACCAGCGGCACCGTGACGCGGCGAAAGATATGACCACGCTTTCCACCATCGACCACAGCCGCATCATATAGCTCATTGGGAATGGCCTGAAGGCCCGCAATATAGATGATGATGTCGTAACCGAGCTGCTTCCATGTATTGACGAAAATCAGCACCCCGAGCGCCAGTTGCGGCTCCTGCAACCAGGCCACTTTTGGGAAACCAAGACCAGTCAGAAGCGCATTCATCATGCCGTAATCAGTCGAGAACACCCATGAGAACACCACAGCGATTGCGACGGTTGATGTCACCGAAGGCAGGAACAATTCGCCGCGCATGAGCCGGGATACCAGCGTTTCGCGCAACAAACGGCTTGCGATGAAAAGCGCCAGCAGCAACCGCAACGGCACGGAGATCACAGCGAAAATCGATGTGACGGTCAGCGCGTTCCAGAATTCGCGGCTGTCCAGCAACAGGCGGTAATTGTCGAGCCCCACAAAAGGTTTGGTGGGCGACAGAAAGTCCCATTCGCGAAAGCTGAGATTCAGACTTTGCAGAATGGGAATGTAAGTGAAGACCGCAATGAAGCTGAGAAGCGGCAGCGCGAACAGATAAGGGGTCAGACGGCGAAGCATAAGCACCCGTTCAAAAATGGGCGGAGCCTGACACACAGGCTCCGCCGGAGGGTCTTGATGAGTGATTATCTTTTCAAACGCTCGGCTTCTGCGCGGGTACGCTCGGCGAACTCAGTCAGAACATCAGAGACTTCACGTTGTCCCAGAGCCATGGCCTGCCACATGTCATACTCAGACGCGCGCATCCAGGTCACCACCGGTGGGCGCGGACGGCCACGGGCGAAATCAAGCTGGCTAATGGCCACACCAATGCCGGGCTTTTCGGCCAGTGCCGCTGCCGCAAGCGGCTGCTCAGGCGTATATTTATTGATGGGCATATAACCGGTTTCGGAAAACCATAGGGCGTTGGATTCCGGGGAGGCGGCAAAGCTGACAAATTTGTAAGCCGCGTCCTGCACGTCTTTGTCAGATGTAGACAGGATGCCGATGCCTGCACCACCGATGGGCACTGCGCAGACCTTGTTGCAAGGCATAGGCAAAACAACCAGATCGTCGCCCAAAGCCGACGTTGAGCGACCATAATTACCCGTCGAGTTGATCATCATGCCAACTTTGCCCGCCAGGAATGCATCGCGGCCATTGTTTTCCTTGGTCACACCGTCGGGCGATGCAACCTTGTGTTCATGTATCAGCGAGGCCATGAATTCATAGGCTTCGATGGTGTTCGGAGCGTCGAGCAGAATTTCACCGGAGACGCTGTCGATCAGGTCGCTGTCATTATCCATGATCAGGCCCCAACGCGCGAATTGTCCCGGCGCGGCAATGCCTGTAATACCGTCATCACCCAGATTTTCTGTAATCTGTTTTGAAGCCACCAACAGATCATCATATGTTTTAAGCGGCGTATCGGCGCCAAGGCCTGCCTGCTCAAAAATGGTCTTGTTGTAATACAGAACCGGCGTGGAGGAGTTGAACGGGACGATGTAGTTTTTACCCTCAAACACGCCAACTTCACGTGCAAAATTGTAAAGATCGTCCTTCAATGGATCAGCCTCGACATAGTCGGTCAGATCCAGAAGCACGCCCCGATCCGCGAACAGGCCATAGCGTGTGACTTCCATGATAACCGCGTCCGGCGCGCGCCGAGCCGGGATCGCAGCCTGAAGCTTGGTTACGATGTCGTTGTAGTTCCCAATCTCTTGCGCCTCGATAGTGATGTCGGGATTTTCTACCTCGAAATTGTCGATGATCTCGTCCAACGCAGCGCCAGCGACACCGCCGAAACTGTGCCAGAATTCAACCTTGATCTCGGCAGACGCCAGGACCGTAGAACCGAGCAACGCAACAAACGCCGCCACTGATGTTTTGTACTTATTTGCAATCATTTTCTGCTCCTATTGCAATTTCAATTGCAGTTGTAATGAGCAATGATTACAGGCCGAATACAAACGTTATCGGACGATTTTATGAACTTTGGATGACGGGCTAAACGCCATATTCTGCTTATAGATTCCAGTTGCCTGCAACTAAAAGATTTGTCTTATTTTGCAGGCTGTGGAACGGAACAGCGCGCGTTCAGGGTATGTTTGAACACAAATACAGCATCCAATGTCAGAGGCACAGGGGTCATGTCGCAGGCACTATTCTGTGCATGCTGCTAGCCGCGCTTTCAGGCCACTTCAAATCTATGAGGTGTATGACTGACCTAGTCAGAAAATTTCTGTGCGAGCGCTTCAGCGCCATTCAGCAACAAACCCATATCACTGCCAACGGCCGTAAAGCGCGTTCCAAGATCCATGCAACGCTGCGCGAATTCTACATTGGGTGTCAGAATGCCGGCAGGTTTCCCCGCTGCTGTAATACGACCAATTGCAGCTTCGATAGTTTGCACGACCTCCGGGTGAAACGGTTCGCCCCTATGTCCAAGGCTGGCGGCCAGATCTGACGGACCGATAAAAATACCATCAACCCCATCCACATCCGCAATCGCTTCAATTTGCTCAACGGCCTCTTTGGATTCCACCTGCACCAACAGGCACAATTCTTCTTCTGCGCGCTGCAAATAGTTCTCAGCGCGGCCAAACCGGGAGGCACGTGTCATGGTGGCAACGCCGCGTATACCTGCGGGTGGATACCGCATGGCAGATACGGCCGCTGTGGCTTCATCGGCTGACTGGATCATGGGCAATAACAGTGTTTGTGCGCCGATATCCAGATATTGCTTGATCAGGACCGGGTCATTGACCTGCGGGCGCACAATCAGCGTGGTGGGACCAGCGCGTCCGGCCTGAAGCTGCAGCATCATCAATCTTATATCAGTTGGCGAATGTTCTGAATCCAGCAACAGCCAATCAAAGCCTGCACCTGATAGAATTTCGGTCAGATATGGGTCAGGTATCGTAGACCAAAATCCGATTTGCTGGCGACCTTCGCGCAGTGCCTGCTTGAAGGCATTCTTTGGAATTTCGACCATCATCATCCTCTTCCCTCGATCAGTCGCCGCATCATGTCATCCTCTTCCGCAGTCAGGTCTATCAAGGGTGTTCGCACGCGGCCAGCTGCAAAACCACGCATCCGCACACCCGCCTTGATCGCGGCGACTTCATACCCCGTTTTGCGGTCCCGAATTGCGGTGAAGGGATAGTAGAACTCGGTCAGAAGCTTATTGCAGGTCGCATCATCCCCAGCGATAAATGCTTTGTGGAAGGCCAGCGCTGTTTCGGGGACAAAATTGAATACAGCCGAGGAATATGTCGCCATCCCGGCACCCCGATAGGCCTGAGCGAATAATTCATGTGTCGGCATTCCGCCGATATAGGCCAGACGGTCGCCCATTGTCAGGGTCACGCGACGCACCGTGTTGATATCACCGGTGCCGTCCTTGAAGCCGATCAAATTGGGACATTCCTCGCAGAGCCGCGCCAGCGTATCGACTGATACGCGGCTTGTGCCCCGATTATAGACAATGACCGCCATGTTAGTGGATTTACAGACAGCACGGATATGCGCCTCAATACCGTCCTGGGGTGCCCCGATCAAGTAATGCGGCAATAGCAGAATACCGTCACCGCCCGCCGCCTCGATCCCCTGCGCCATTTCACAAGCGAGTTTTGTGCCATAGCCGCAGCCGGAGATGATCGGTGCATCGCCTGAAACGGCCTTGGCAGTCCGCACGATTTCCACGATCTCGGTCGGGGTCAATGAGAACATCTCTCCGGTCCCACCAGCCACGATCAGCCCAGCAACGGGATATCCTGACAGCCACTCCAGATGAGAACTGAAGGCGGCAGCGTCCAGATTGTTATCGGCATCAAATGGCGTAACCGGAAACGACAGGAGGCCGGTTCGGATGATGGATTTCAGATCATTTGGGGCTATCATTTCAAGTCCAACTTATTGTTCTGGGGTCGCCGGAAATGGGCAGCTTCGCATGTCATCAGCGACCTTTTTCAGCGCGCCATTCTGCGAATAATTTCAGGTTCTTTTCCTGGGTGGCTGGATAAAGTCCGATAATTGTTGCACCCGCCAAAACCATCTCGGAAACGAAGTCCTCATAGACCGTCATCTCAACCGCCTCATCGGCGACTTCGTCAACGATGTGGGCCGGGATCACGATGATGCTGTCATCATCACCGACCAGCGTATCGCCGGGAAAGACAGCGACGTCGCCGCAGCCAATCGGGCCATTGATCTCAATTGCCTCGTGCAGCGTCAGATTGGTGGGACTGGACGGGCGCGAATGATAGGCTGGAATGTCGAGTTCGCCGACCACCATGCTATCACGGAAACCACCATCGGTGACGACACCGGCGGCACCACGCACCATCAGCCGCTTTATCAGAATATCCCCCGACGAGGCAGCGCGGGCATCCTTGCGGCAATCCATTACCAGCACGGAGCCTGGCGGACATTGTTCTACTGCCTGGCGCTGCATATGCATCGGGTTGCGAAACTCAGCCAGCGTGTTGCGATCTTCACGGGCTGGCATATATCGAAGGGTAAAGGCTGGACCGACCATATTGCGGCCTTTGCGAGCTACCGGGCGCACTTCCTGAATCACCTGATTGCGCAGGCCTCTTTTATAGAGCGCCGTTGCAAGTGTCGCGACCGATACGTGCATCAGTTTTTCTTTCGTCTCGTCAGACAAATTTTCAGCCATTTCGGTCCTCGTTTTTCTTTCTGATATTTGGGTCTGATCTCAATTGATCTCCAGCTCCGGCACGGGATGCCCGGTTTCCGAAGTGAGAAGATCGAAGTCACAGCCCTTGTCGGTTTGCGCCACATGCAGGGCACTGGCCCCGTAGGACGTTCCCGACATGCGTGTTTCGTATAATCTGGTCATGTTGCGCTTCACCCAGTCTGTCCCGTTGCTGTCTGCCCTGTCGTTGTCTGCTTTGTCGCATAATTCTTCTCGTGCGAACCAGCGCGCAGACCGCAGATTTTGATAGGTTTCTCGTGTCATCGAGTTTTTCCGAAAGGGGTCGCAATAAATCGTGATAAGTTGCTATTGTGTTTCTACCGCGTAGAGCACTAATATATTAGTGCTTTAGTAAAGACAACAAAAAACCGGTGTGACATTGATTTGTTTCGGGAGATTGCTGTATGGGGCAAACAAAAGGAATTGGTATGAATTTCCCGACCTTGGATATGCAGGGCTCCCCCTTTTCAGCATCAGTTGGGGGTTCAGCTGCGACCCGGATTTATCTGGACCTTCGGCAGCGGATCATTGATCTTCATTTGCCACCGGATACAACGCTTTCCCGCGCTGACCTGACCGACCGGTATAAGGTCAGTCAGACACCCGTGCGCGAAGCATTGCAGCGGCTGGAACAGGACGGATTGGTAAAGATTTTCCCGCAGTCGCGGACGCTGGTTACGCGCATTGATGAAAACCAGATGTTTGAAGCATATTTTCTGCGGATTGCCGTTGAAACTGAAGTGGTTCGCCGTCTGGCCAATGATTGCGACCCATCAGTGCTTTCCAAAGCCAAATCGATCCTGCGCATGAAGCATGCGATCGTTCATGACGTGGAACAAGTCGATATGTTCTATGATTTTGATGAAGCCTTCCACAAAACACTTTTCGACGGCGTGAGACAAAGCGGACTTCACCAATTGCTGCAATCCAAATCAGGCCATCTGGGCCGTATAAGACGCCTTGGTCCACCACCAGAGGGGAAATTCGATCTCATTCTTGAGGGACATGCCAATATCTTGGCCGGGATTGAATCCGGCGATGAAAATCAGGCGATTGCTGCCATCAGGGATCACCTGAAAGACACCGTATCAATCTCACGCGTCGAAGCGCTTCGCAGCCAGTTCCCGGACTATTTCAACGTCGTCTGAGCAAACGCTTTCAATACCTTTTTGACAAGCCGGTGATCAACCGCTGATCAGGTGCTTTTTGTAACGGATCGACGAGTAAAGCGATGCGCCGATCAACCCTGCTCCCAGCGCTCCGGTGACAAACTCCGAAATGTGAAACAATGATTGTGCGAACATGATCATTGATAGCGCCAGTATCGAATAAAATGCCCCGTGCTCCAGATACCGGAATTGTGCCAGTGTCTCGCGCTCGACCAGCATAATGGTCATTGAACGCACATACATCGCCCCGATCCCCAATCCGATGGCAACCAGAAACAGGTTCTGCGTCAACGCGAAAGCGCCAATCACGCCATCAAAGCTGAAGCTGGCATCAAGTACCTCAAGATACATGAACGCACCCAACCCTCCAACGCGCGCTACATCGCGCGCTCCCTGAGAGGCATCCAGTACGTGACCAAGCAGATCAACCGCCACAAATGTCAGCAATCCTAACAGGGCAGAAAACAGGAACGTTGTCCCGTCTTCCTTTGACAAGCAACTGGCGAAAACCATAACCAGAGCAAGAACAAGCCCCACCTGCAGCCCGCGCACCGCCGCGCATTTGCGCAATTGGCATTCCAGCGCGCAAAACCAGTCCACTTCCTTACTGTCATCAATGAAGTAAGTGAGCCCGACCATCATCAGGAATGTGCCACCGAACGCTGAAATCGACATATGCGCCTCTCCAATCAGGCGGGCATATTCGGCGGGTTCCGTTGCGGCTAAATGGATGGCTGCGAATGGCCCGATTTGGGCCGCGATTGCAACAATGGCAAGGGGAAAGACGATGCGCATCCCGAAAACCGCAATCAGAATACCCCAGGTTAAAAACCGTTTCTGCCAAACAGGCGACATATCCTTCAGCTTGTTCGCATTCACGATGGCATTGTCGAAACTCAGCGATATCTCCAACACAGCCAGGACAGCGCCAATCAGAAAGAAGGTCAGAGCACCCGATCTTGTGCCGGTGGTTTGCCATCCCAGCCAGGTGGCCAGCATAAGCCCCAGAGCTGTCACCAGAAACGGCCAGCGAAAAAACCAGAGTGACGATGCCATAATTTGCTCTCCGTCAGCTTCTCAGTTGACCGGTGTCAGCAGTGGCTGACCCTGGAAAAAAGCGGCGAGATTATCGACAACCAATTGCGCCATGGCACCACGGGTTTCAATGGTGCCGGACGCATGATGCGGATAAAGCACGGCGTTTTCCAACTGCCAAAGCTCCGGATTGATATTCGGCTCATTCCAGTAGACATCCAGCCCCGCGGAACCCAGATCGCCCGACTTCAGCGCAGCAATCATAGCGTCTTCATCAACCACGCTTCCGCGTGCAATATTGATCAAGGTACCCTGTGGCCCAAGTGCAGAAATGATATCGGCTCCGATAAGCCTGCGCGTGTCTTCGCCGCCGGATGTCGCGACCACAAGAATATCAGACCAACTGGCCAAATCCTTCAGATCAGGTTCGAACCTATATTCACTGGCAGGCTTGCGGGTTCGGCCGGTGTAAGCAATCTCAAGCCCCATTGGCGCCGCGCGTGAAGCAATCGCCTGCCCGATCCGCCCAAGCCCAACGATACCAAGTCGTTTGCCGCGCATCGAAGACAATAAGGGATAAGAGCCCTTACGGCCCCAATCGCCACTTCGCACATATCGGTCGGCCTGCACCAACTGACGCCTTGCACCCAATAGCAGCATCGTAGCGGTATCAGCGACATCATCCGTCAGCACATCAGGTGTGTTGGTCACAACAATGCCGCGCTTGGTACAGGCTGCGATGTCGATTGAGTCATACCCGACACCGGATGAAGCCACGATCTTGAGATTTGGCAGTTGCTTAATCATGTCAGCGTTCAGGCCCCTGCCACCGGTTGTAACGACGGCCGCGATCCTGTCCGAAACCTCAGCCAGCAAAGCTTGGGGGTCCGGTGCAAGATCAAATCTGTGCATTGTATAGGCCGCGTCCAACGCAGCCATTTGCTCTGGCCGGTTCGGCCAAATCAGCAATATGTCAGCTTTCATGGGCGCAAGGCCTCCAGTTCAAGACGGGCTGCGCGGCGTTTCGCCTGCACTGCCGGGTCCGGGTCCAGGCTGGCGGCCAGCAATGCACGCGTATAGTCATTGCGCGGGGCCTCGAATATCTGACGCACAGTTCCTTCTTCGACGATCCGCCCGCCCTGCATCACCACAACCCGATCCGCAAAATCTCTGACCACTGGCAAATCATGGGCAATGAATATGTAGGAAAGTCCAAAATCACGACGCAATCCATCAAGCAGATCAATCACTTGCGCCTGAATGGATACATCAAGCGCCGAAACTGCTTCGTCGCAAACCACCAGTTTGGGCTCCAGTGCCAAAACTCTTGCGATGGCAATGCGCTGCCGTTGACCACCGGAAAACTGATGCGGATAACGACGTGCATGATCCGGCGACAGACCGACCAGGCCCAACAATTCGGCCACCCGCTCTCGCCATTTCGGCTTGGGTAAAATTTCAGGATGGATGACCCAGGCCTCGGAAATCAGATCATAGACCGACATGCGCGGGTTGAGCGATTGCGTGGGATCCTGAAACACCATCTGGATATCGCGGCGAATGCCAAACAGCTCTTTCGGCGACATCTTGAACAAATCACGGCCCTTGTAGAAGGCTTCGCCGCTGGTCGGCTCTTCCAATCGCAAGAGGGTTTTCGCCAGGGTGGATTTGCCAGATCCGCTTTCCCCGACAATCGCAACAATCTCGCCGGGCATGACGGTCAGACTTGCATCCTTGAGCGCTTCGAATTTCCCGAAACTCTTGCTAACGCCTTCCAGTCGCAACAGGGGCTCACCGGGCGCTTTGACAGGTTCGGCCATCTCCCCGCGACCGGGTGCCGAGGCGATAAGGCGTTTGGTATAAGGGTGCTGCGGATTGGCGTACACTTCGCCGGCCTGACCAGATTCAACGATCTCGCCAGCATTCATGACGACGACATTGTCAGCCACCTCAGCCACAACACCAAGATCGTGGGTGATCAACAGCAATCCCATGCCGGTTTCGGCCTGCAATTCCTTCAGCAACGCCAGAATCTGGGCCTGAACTGTTACATCAAGCGCCGTTGTCGGTTCATCCGCAATCAGGATATCGGGTTTCAGGGCCAGTGCCATTGCAATCATCAGACGCTGACGTTGTCCACCGGAAAACTGATGCGGATAGGCCTGCATTCTGGTTTCCGGATCAGGGATCCCGACACGCAGCAACAATTCAATCGCGCGCTGCTTTGCCTGAGCTGATGGCATTCCGTGAGTCGTCATCATTTCAATGATCTGCCAGCCTACGCTGTAGACCGGATTGAGGTGGGCCAACGGGTCCTGAAAGATCATCGCGATCTTGGCACCATTTATGGCGCGCCGCTCTTCACCGGTCATATCCAGCAGGCTCTTGCCCCGGTAGAGAACCTCGCCACTGGTTATTTCACCCGGTGGCATGTCAATCAGGTTCATCACCGCCGAAGCCGAAACTGATTTTCCCGATCCACTTTCACCCAAAATGACCAGCGTTTCGCCGGGATCAAGGTGGAAGCTGACACCCTGAACCGCCTTCACCTGGCCATGCAGTGTATGGAACTCAACTGACAGGTCCCGAACTTCCAGCAGATGCGCGCTCATTGCTTTTTGCCTTTTATTTCCAGACGCCAGCGTTGAACCGGGTCAAGCGCAATACGCATCCAGTTCGAAACAAGGTTCAGGCTGAGCGTGGTCAGGATGATTGCAAGGCCAGGCCAGAAAGACAGCCACCAGGCATTTGTCAGATATGGCCTGCCCTGCGACACCATCAGGCCCCAGGTGATCTCGGGTGGCTGAATGCCGATACCCAGAAATGACAACGCGCTTTCAGCCAGCATGACGAAGGCAAAATCCAGTGTCGCGATGGTCAGCAGGGTTGGAAAGACGACCGGCAGGATGTGGCGGAAGATGATCCTCATATCTGAAGCGCCCATAACGCGGGCGGCCTGAACGAACATGCGCTCACGGATTTCCAGTACTTCCGCGCGGGTGGTTCGCAGATAAATCGGGATTCTGGTGATTGCCAGAACAATGATGATGTTGGAGACCGACGGGGACAGCATGTAGAGCACGATGACCGCCAGCAGCAGCGATGGGAATGACATGATGACATCGGCCAGTCGCAGGATAATCTGGCTTGCCCTTGTCTTGGTGTAACCGGCAATGAGGCCAAGGGTGCTGCCAATCACCATGGAACAGAGCACTGCGCCGGTTGCCACCATGATTGTATTGCTGGCAGCGACAATGATACGCGCAAATAATGGCCGCCCCAAAGCATCGCCGCCCAACACAAACAGCCAGCCCTTCGCCATATCAAAAGGCAGCGAATTACGACCGCGCAAATTTTGTTTCGTCGCAGCGGCATCCAGAAGCCAAGGCCCTAAAATTGCGCAGAATGCCACAATGATCAGGAAAATCACGGCCACCAGCGCGACCTTGTCATGCCACAGCATGCGCATCATCTGCGCAAAGGCATTTGGCTCTTTTTCGAGCGCTTTGTCGGGAACCTGATCGATATCGGTCATCATAGCCCCCTTAATACCGAATGCGCGGATCAAGCACCGAATAGGCGATGTCGATCAGAAGATTCATGAGAAAAATGGCCATGGCCGACACCATGATTGCCGCCAGGACGACTGTGAAATCGCGTTGCAGGATGGAGTCGATCATAAGCTTGCCAACACCGGGAAAGCCGAAAATCGTTTCAACCACAACAGCACCGTTCAACATGCCTGCAGCCAGATCACCGATCACCGTAATCACGGGAAGCAAAGCATTGCGCAGTGCATGGACGAATATTATTGGACTGGCCCGGACGCCCTTGGCACGGGCAGTCTTTACATAGGCGGAGGACAACGCGGTGATCATTGAGCCGCGTACGACTTGCAGAGCCAGACCGAAAGGACGGATGAACAGAACCGCAATTGGCATAACCCAATGCCAGATTGTCCCGGTTCCCGATGTGGGCAGCCAGCCAAGATTTACGGAGAACAGAACGATGGCAACAATGGCAATCCAAAAATCGGGTGCGCTGGCGCCAATCAGCGACAAGAAAGTTGCGATGCGATCAAACACCCCGCCAGCATAGAATGCGGCCAGTGAGCCTATGATGATGGCAGCGACTGTGACAAGGAAAACGGTGGTCAATGCCAGTATCAGCGTCCATTGAAAGGCGCCAAGAACCACCTCAAGCGCCGGTCGCGCCTTGCGAATGGAATCGCCAAAATCAAGGTTCAGGACATCCCAGACATAATGGCCAAACTGAACTATTATCGGATCGTTCAGGCCGTGGAGTTCACGGAACCGTTCGCGGCTTTCAAGGGAAGCGTCAAGCGGCAGGAACAGTGCCGTCGGGTCGCCTGTCAGGCGAGATAGAAAGAAGACCAATACGATGAGGCCAATAAGCGAAAGAGCGCTTGCAAAGGCTCGTTTCCCAATGAAATGCCGCATTGCCGCCCCTCCCGTCGTAGCTCATGATGCAAAAAGGGGGCGGACACGCCGCCCCCTTCTCTATTGAAAGCTTATTTGAAGCCAATTTGCGAGAGTTGAATTTCGCTGTTGGTCGCGATGGTCGGTGTGAAGTCAAGCCGTTCGCTGACCCGGCTAAAGCCAACCATGTGGAACAACTGAACATCTGCAGTGATCTCATCATGCAGATATGCGAACAGATCGGACCATTTGGATGTACGGTCGTCACCGGTTGCAGCTGTTGCATCCGCGATCATCTTATCGACAGCAGGATCACGCAGAGCTGACTGCAGCCCTTCAGACGCGTATTTGAAGTACATCGAGAAAACGGGATCACCTTTGGCGTTGTCATGCATCGCCTCGATGATCTGTGGTCCGCGATCTTCAGCGAAAGGTTGTGAATAGAAATCCAACCATTCTGCCACTTCATACATTTCCAACTTCATGTTGAAGCCAGCATCCTGATACATGGCCAGCAATGCTTCCATCACTTCAGTGACATTTGCAAAGTTGCTGGTTCTGCCGATCAGCGTGATTTCCGCATCGACAGGCACGCCATCGGCTTTGGCCTCGGCCAAAAGCGCACGGGCTTTTTCCACATCATAAGCCGGCACCTTCAGATCAGCATTCCAGCCGATTGTTGATGGCGGTACAATTGCGGTGGCCAGGATCGCTTCAGCGGGAATAATTGTCCCAATAAAAGCTTCGCGGTCAATCGCAAGGTTCATCGCCTCACGAACACGAATGTCATCAAGCGGCGCCGTCAAAGTGTCGAGACGCAGATAGACAGTTTCGGAGTTTGGATAGGCAAAATCCGTTGCTGAATTGGTTGCATCCAGTTCCGAGATTTTCGGCGCGAAATCAGCTTCGCCAGTAGCTACCATTGCTGCGCGCACAGAATCGTCTGAACGGAACACGTAGGTTGCTTTGGTGACAGCCGGGGTTTCACCCCAATAGTCGTCACGGCGCGTCAGAATGACATTCTGACCGACATTCCATTCGGACAGGACATATGGGCCTGTTCCAATGGGTTCGCGTGTATATTCCATCAATGTTTCAGATGGAACGATTGTCAGACCCGACAATTGCAGCGGCATAATAGGCTGCGCCGGATCAGACGTGATTTCAATGGTGTGATCGTCGATGATTTCCGTGGTGATGGTTGAACCACCAAAGTACTTCGCGCCGATTTCGCAAACAAGCTCTTCGGCAACGACGCGCTTCAGCGAATGTGCAACATCCTCGGCACCAAAGCTTGTACCGTCGGAGAACACAACGCCCTTGCGCAAATTGAAGCGCCAGGTATCGCCATCAACCGTTTCCCAGCTTTCGGCAAGACGCGGCATCAATCCACCACCGCTGCCGTCGAGTTCGGTCATTGTTTCGGAAATATTTTGCAGAACGACGCGGCCAATATTGGACTGCGATGCCATGCAGGGATCAATCAGATCCAGCTCTTCACTTAGCACGATGGTCACGTCAGTGTCCTCTGCCAAGGCAGGTGACATCATCGTCATTGCGAGCGACGCACCCAGCAAACCTACAGACAGTTTACGCATGAATTCCTCCTTTACGGTGCAGCTTTTTTTATGAGACTGCGCGCTGCTGCAAACGCGCCGCCTGATCCAATTCGAGGGGTTTCGAGTAATTTCCTCAAAGTGATCCTCTAATATATTAGTGTATTTGTCAATCAAGAATATGTGATTGGCTGCGGTCGCGCGGGCTTCATTCAACGGCTCAAATCCATGCATTCAAAACGCCTGAAATGAGCCGTTACTTGCTGCGTTTCCAGCCTGCGCTGCCGGCCACTATGAGGGTCGATAGAAAGATCACGCTGGCACCAATCCAGGTTTCTGCGCTGGCCAATTCACCGAAAAACAGAAAGGCGAGGACTGCAACGATGGGCAGGCGGATAAAATCAATCGGTGCAAGCAAGGATGCATCAGCCATGCTGAGCGCCCGGGTAACCAGCGACATGTTGAGTGCGCCCACAACGCCTTGCACCGCCAACAGTCCCAGTTGAGGAAGGGTTGGGGTGGCCCAAAAATAAAGCGCCGGTATGAACGCCAATGGCGCCATCAGAACCAGATTCCATGACACCAGAGTTTGCGTGCTGTCATGTTTTGCCATCTTCTTCAGCATCAGTTGGATGGCTGCTGTCAGCGCCGAGCCAATCAGCGCATAGCTCAGCGCCCAACTCATATCGCCTCCGGCCGGGCGGATGACAATGATGACACCGATAAATCCTGCCAACACAGCAATCAATCGACCTGCTGAATATGTTTCGCCGAAGATCATCCAACCGCCGAGCGTCAGGAAAATAGGAGCTGTAAACATGATGGCGGTCACATCCGCCAATGGCGCCAGGGCAAACGCAAAAAAGAAACAGACCAATGCAGCGATCTTCATGGCCGCACGCAGAAAGTGCATCAGGCGATAGTGGGAAACCATCTGCTGACGTCGCGCCAGAATCCAGGGCAGCACAACCATCAGCCCAAAAACACTGCGGAAAAAAACGATTACAAACGGATGAACCTCGTCTGCCAGCAACCGGACAAGCACTGCGTCGAGTGCGGTCAGGACAGCTGCCGCCAGCATAAGTGCCGCTGCCACCATCGCATTGACATTGCGCACATTGGCACCGGGACTGCCCACCGACATCAGGGTCTGAACTCCATTGGGGGATTAAATTGGCGTTGTCTGCGCAGAATGCCTGCCGATCTGATATTTTAATACATCAATAGGGCATCAGAGGCGATATAAATTTGTCGCGAAGCTGACACTTGTCTCGGTTGATCAATTTTCCGCTGACCTGTTTGAAGGCCAGTTTGGTTCAGCTCGATTGGATATCGCATGGCCCGCATTTACATCTTCGCAGAGGGCACAGGGTTCCCGGTTAGCCATAAAAGTTGGACGATGTTGATTCATTGCTTAACAAGCTCTAAATATCAAAACCATAAGTGAACTAAATTTCTAACCGCCGAACCAACGCTTGCTGTGTTGGCTCGCACGAAACATTGTTGGGAGACTAATTTGTCATTTTTTAATCGTAGTCTGAAAGCAGCTGCAATTTCTGCCGCCTTGATAGCAAGTTCCGGTGTGGCAGCCTCTGCGCAAGACATTCAATTCTTTACCATTGGCACCGGTGGTACGGCCTATACCTATTATCCGGTTGGTGGTGTGATTGCGAATGCGATTTCCAAACCACCCGGATCTCGTGAATGCGGCGAAGGTGGTTCCTGCGGTGTTGAGGGCTTGATTGCCTCGGCGGTTTCTTCACGCGGCTCAGTTGATAATGTGAACGCCATCATTTCCGGTTTGCGTAATTCCGGTTTTGCTCAGTCAGACGTGGCCTATTGGGCTTATACCGGCACTGGCACTATGGAAGGCAAAGAGCCAGCGGTAGATCTGCGCACCATCGCGGCGCTGTTTGAAGAGCATATCCATTTGGTTGCCTTGGCCGACAGCGGCATTAATTCGGTAGCTGACCTCACAGGCAAGCGGGTCTCGCTTGATGAGCCAGGCTCTGGAACTTATGTGGACGCAAAGCTGATCCTGGAATCCAATAACGTCGCATTGGATGACGTCACCGCCGAAGCGCTTAAGGGTGGCGCTGCAGCAGAAGCTCTGCGCAATGGAAAAATCGACGCCTTTTTCGTTGTTGCTGGATATCCTACCGGCGCGCTGGTTGAGCTTGCCTCTGCCGCCGAAATCAAACTGGTTCCAATTGATGGGGAAGGTGCTGCGGCACTGACGGAAAAATACGGTTTCTTTGCTACGTCCGATATCCCTGAAGGGACCTATGAAGGTGTGGACACGACCACAACAGTGGCCGTTGGCGCTCAATGGTTCACATCTGCTAAGGAAGATGAGGAACTCATCTACAACATCACAAAGGCGCTTTGGAATGAACAGACCCGCAAACTTCTGGATGTGGGCCATGCCAAAGGTAAAACCATCACCACTGACAGCGCATTGAACGGCGTAGGCGTTCCGCTGCATGCGGGTGCCGAGCGTTTCTACAACGAAATGGGCTTGATGGAATAATCATACCAAACGATGCACAACCCCCGGGCGCGCCGACGCGCCCGGGGGTTTTTTGTTATTGGGACGGGACTTGGGCCTATGTCGTTAGACACGCAACCGGAACTTACGCAGGAAGAACTGGCTGCGATCGAACGCAAATACGACCCGGAAACCGCCTTTCGACCGATGGGCAAGCAAATCGGCTTTGCGATTGCTGCAGCCCTGGTTGCAATGTCGGTCTATCATTTCTACGCATCAGGATTTGGCCTCATCCGCGAGCTCCTGCACCGCGGCATTCACCTGTCATTCGTATTAGGCCTTGTGTTCCTGTTTTTTGGCTGGCGCCGGGAAGATGGTCGCGAACCACGTACTGGCCTCCTTCGGTTCCAGGGCGTTCCCTGGCTCGATATCCTGTTTTCGTTCCTGGCTGTTGGGGCAGCACTTTACCTGCCCCTGTTACCACCTGAAATTTTGGCAGAGCGCGTTGGCAATCCTGCGCAATCCGATATTCTGATGGGCACCGCGCTGTTGTTGTTGACCCTGGAAGCTGCGCGCAGATCGATCGGGCCTACCCTGCCAATTATCGCACTTTTTTTCATCGGTTTCGCACTTTTCGGACCCATAATGCCAGGTGCTCTAAAGCACGGCGGCTCCTCCTGGTTGGGCCTGATCAACCACCTTTATTTAACGAACCAGGGCATTTATGGCGTGGCCATCGGTGTGATGGCGCAATATGTATTCCTGTTCATCCTGTTTGGCGTTTTGGCCACACGCATCGGTCTGGGCCAGCTCTTCATTGACCTCGCCATGGTTATTGCGGGACGCTATGCGGGGGGGCCGGCAAAAGTCGCGATTTTTTCAAGCGCTTTTATGGGCACGATCTCTGGCTCTTCTATTGCCAACACGGTCACAACTGGTGCGCTGACCATCCCCGCGATGAAACGTGTCGGCTACCCTGCTCATTTCGCAGCGGCCACCGAAGCCACAGCTTCGACTGGTGGACAGATTACGCCCCCTATTCTTGGCGCGGCGGCCTTCATTATGGTGGAATACCTTGAGATTCCGCTTCGCGACATCCTCGCCGCGGCTCTTTTCCCGGCATTGCTGCATTATTTCGGTATTTTCATCATGGTCCATCTCGAGGCCAAAAAACTGGGGCTTCGCGGCCTGCGTGCCGAGGAACTTCCAAAAGCCGCAGTGGTCCTGAAGCAACACTGGCTCAGCATCATTCCACTGGGCATTCTCGTTTACCTCATCCTGTCGGGCAGAACCCCGGACTTTGCCGCTGTATACGGGATCATCGCCTGTGTTGTGGTCGGGTTCCTGAACCCGGTGAACCGCCTCACCATTCCTGATCTGTGGAACAGCCTTGCCGCAGGTGCCAGAAGCACGCTGGCTGTTGGGGCCGCTGCCGCCACAGTGGGTGTTATTGTGGGCGTTGTGACCCTCACAGGTGTTGGCTTTCGGCTGGGGTATGTGGTGGTGCAAACCGCCACGGATATCGGCACAATTGTCGGCAGTATCTGGCCGCTGAGCTATTTCGCGATTGAGCAATGGGCGCTGTTTTTCTCGCTGGTGCTGATTGCCATAGCCTGCATTGTCATGGGCGCCGGCATTCCGACAACAGCGACTTATATTATCCTTGTTGCGGTGGCGGCGCCTGCGCTTGCCCAATTGCAGGTACAGCCATTGGTCGCGCATTTTTTCGTGTTTTATTACGGCGTGTTGGCAGATATCACACCGCCGGTTGCCCTTGCAGCCTATGCAGCAGCAGGTATTGCCGGGTCGAATCCGTTCAAAACAGGAAATACAGCTTTCCGGCTTGGAATTGCCAAGGCTTTAGTTCCCTTTGTATTCGTATATTCACCCGCATTGTTGCTGGTTGCAGACGGCTTCACCTGGTGGGCATTTTCCATCACTCTGGCCGGAGCCATGATGGGTATCGGGTCACTCGGCGTCGCCTTTTCCGGCTATTTCCTGACCAACCTCCCACGAGCTCAACGATGGTGGGTGGGGATCGTGTCCTTTCTGTTTATTGCACCGGGCCTTGTCACGATGGGGATCGGGATATTGGCTATGCTGCCAATTTTCATCCTTCAGTTCAGGGCAGTACGCAACGCTAGCAAAGACGCTGTTCAGACAAGCTAACAGCGGCCAGATTGTTGGCCTCCAAGTTCAACATGCTGTTATTCTTGGAAAAAACGGCACCGCTTAAAGGGTTTGAACCAGCGATCCCGTCATTTCGCGAGACGACCCGTCTTGGTGAACCCGTGCCATGGCATCATGCTGCTTTAGGAAAACGCATCTACCACTTTACAGGACTGGTCCAATTGTAGCGATGACATTGTTCCATATCCGTCTGTAGCGTGGCCACGTCAAGACCTGTTCAAGACCAACAGCATCGGATTGAGACATGTAACTTTCTTGCCGGGCGCGGACAGCCTTTGTTGTTGCAACGTCTTGCAAAAGGATGTTGTTTTCGTAGTTCAAATCAAAACTTCGTAGATCGAGATTAGAGGACCCTACCAAGGTGATTTTCTCGTCGATGGTCAAAGTTTTGGCATGAAGAAGACCGCCGACGAATTCGTGTATTTCACACCCTGCAGACAGGAGCTTGCGGTAATAACTGCGGCTTGTCGCAGCCACGATCCAACTGTCATTGACTTTTGGAATGATCAGGGTGACGTGCACACCGCGATGCGCAGCAGAGCAAAGCGCACCTAATACAGTGGCATCTGGTACGAAATACGGTGTTGTGAGGGTCAGCTCGTGCTGAGCACAGGCCATGAGATTTGAAAACAGCTGCGGAGTTGCTCCGCGGCGCTCGGTGGGCCCATCACCCATAACCTGAGCAGAAAACCCATCCTTAACCGGCTTTGCTTGCAGCTCAAAAGCGTCGAATGGCTCGTCGGTCGCCTGCATCCAGTCACTGATGAATAACAGTTCATTCTGCGCAACGATTGGCCCCTCAAACCGCAACATGATATCGACCCAAGGTGCATATTTTGCTTTGACCAGAAATTCAGGGTCGGCCGAGTTTCGACTGCCGCAATAGGTAATCTTGCCATCAATGACTGTGATCTTGCGATGGTTGCGCAGGTCAATTCTACTGGTCAGGAGTGTCCGGATCAGATTGCTGAGCGGCAAAGCGACGGCGAGTTGAACACCGGCATCCTTCATCTGTTTCCAAAGGGCCGATTTGATAAGAGCACGAGATCCAAGTCCATCAGCCATAGCGCGGCAGACCACACCTCGCTTTGCGGCACGCATCAGCGCCTGAGCGATTGCCGTACCCGTCTGATCATTGTGCCAGATGTAATACAACACGTGTACATGACTGGTCGCAGCATCGATATCTTCGACAAGATGCTTATTCGTGGCGGCCCCATCTGCCATCAGTTTGGCACTATTGCCATCAACCGGATGAAACCCATTGATCGAACCGGCGTATCGGAATGCCGGACGATAGAGCGGATCAATCAATCTGTCGGAGTTGCCGGTTTCGCCCATAAAGGCGTTTGCTTTTGCACGGATTTCATCAAAGATTTTCTCGTGTCGAATGTTAGCGCGGTGCCCCAGATCTATCTCACCAAACAAAAAATACACGACGCTGCCGACATAGGGCAGAACATTTAGCACAACAAACCATGCCAGCCGTGCAGGAGGTGACAGGTCATCACGCAATAGAATGCGTATGGTGAATCCAATGACGATAATGAGATGAAAGGCCAGAATTGTTGTCATTGGTCACTCTCCATGAACTCAATATCAATAACAATTGGCAAGTGATCTGAGGCGCGCTCGGCAAGATTGGAGGTATGCACATATGATGAGATGGCATGCAAAGGTCCCGTCAGGACAAACCAATCAAGTGCTGTTGTCGGACGGGCTGCATGGAAACTTGGCCCCGGTGAAATGACTTTTGACGCTGGATCGAACACAAGTCTGGACAGGTTCCATTCGTTGAAATCACCAGCCAAAATTACTGGATGATCACGTTTATCGACCAATTGTCGTAGCGCTTCAATTTGCTTCCTGCGCATGCCTGGGGTCAGACCCAAATGCACGCCCACCACCTCGACCATCGGGTCAGAAAGAAGCATGGAAACGGCCCCGCGCGGCTCAACCGTCGGAATTTCAATGCGCGTTGAAGACCAATTCACAAAGCTATCGCGCACCAGGATCGCATTGCCGTGCCAGCCATGGCTCTGAGGTCGCACAGAAACGTCGACGAGTTCATAGCCAAGCTCTCGCTGAAGGCGCTCGAGTGGCAGAACACCCGCCCGGGAACCGGCACGCTTATCCGCCTCTTGCAAAACCACGATGTCAGCATCGATTTCTGCCAGGACATCTACAATCCGATTCGGATCGCGTCGCCAGTCCAGACCGACGGCTTTGCGGATATTGTAGCTAGCGACGCGCACACATCAGCCTTTTATGACATCGTCATAATCGTCGACCCGCAGATAGGCTGCTTCTCGATACAGTTTAATTGTTGGTCGCAGCCCAAAGAGAACCGAGCCAATCAAAAACAACCATGTACCGAAATAAGTCGTTTGCTCGCTGAAAAAGAGAATGCTTCCCACCACGAATAGCGCCGCCGCGGAAAAATCAACGATCGTGTAAGCCAACTCACAATAGGCATAGATTTTCTTGTGTTCTGCGCTTCTCGTGTGATTGGATGGATTGAATATTTTCACTTCGGCGACCCCATATTTAGCTTTCAGGCCAGGCCCGGCAAAACAGCCTTTGCCCCCGCCACAATCATCTCCATAGCAATCGCCAACAGAATCATCCCCATCAGACGAGTCATGATCACACGCATCGTGTCGCTCAAGACTTTACCAAAAAAGGCCGCAAAAAAGAGCACAACGAACAGCATTGCCAGAATGGCGCCAACGACCCCACCGATGGCGATCAATCCCTCAATTCCCTTAGCGTGTCCAGCGTAGATAATCAGCGTTGCGATGGTTCCAGGGCCGACGATCATGGGAAAAGTAATGGGATAGAAGGCAAGCCCAGACAGGTCCTGCATGTGGTCCTGCTCTTTTTCAGTGCCGTGATGCGACGTAATGCTGTTGCCGTTCAACATTGACCAGGCGATATGTGCCAGAACCACGCCACCTGCAATGCGAAACTGATCGACCGTGATGCCAAAGAAGTCAATAATATTTTGTCCTGCGAAAAGGATCACGGCGCACATGATGGCAGAGAAAATTGTAATTTTCACAGCCAGTGTGCGCTGTTGAGCCACTGTGAAACCGGCCGTAAGTGCCAGAAAGATCGGCAAATTCACAAAGGGGTTCATGATCGCAAAGAATGCCCCAAAGGCTTTCGTCAATTCAGCGTAGTCCATGTCGGTTCCTTGACCCATTACTTGCTTTGACCCTAGCTCAGGTTTGGCGCTTGCGAAAGACTGTGCCCTGCCCGACCTGCCAGAATAAGCAGAGCGCATCCTCCTCAAATGCGCCGATGCCCGGCACCCATCCTGATGTGGCTGACAATGGTATATCAACGAAGCATACTTGCGGGTGAATGGGCGTTGATGCTACTTATGGTGCGTAAGCGATCAGCGCAACCAGTTGATTGAACTCCGTCTGACTGCAACGAAGAACGCTCCATCAAAAAGGGCCATATCCAAAACAACCAATCGGGAGTGTTCAACGAAATAAAGTTCGTGACCAGCCTGTTCCACGACGCAACTCACGCCTCACCCAGCAAGCCTCAGCTCTTACGCCTAGAACAATTTGACGCAACAGACACCACGCATCGCGCTTCGACTATCGCTCTAAAGTTTTGTAGCCGTGTGTTTTGGTGATGTTTTTAGTGACAAAATCCACTGCCCCGCTCCGTAAAACTTACGGAAAACCCGTATTGCCAAAGTACCGTGAATGATACGATTCCTCAATTTATTCAAACATCTGATGATCCCAAGCAAGGATAATTCCAATGACATCTAAGCAGATCAAAACACACTGGATCTTGCGTATTATCGGTATCGTTTTCCTTATAGCGGGCCTCTACCTGCTTGTTGGCGGCGCCTATTTGATATCTCTCGGGGGGTCCTGGTATTATTCAATCGCGGGTTTAGGAATTCTGACGAGTGGCGTTCTGGTGTTTTTTGGCAGAATTCTGGGTGTGGCCATTTACCTTGCTGTCTTTATCTTCACGGTATTCTGGGCTTACTACGACACCGGATTGAACTTCTGGGGCTGGGTGCCACGGATCGCTGCGCCACTGGTGATTGCCATTGCAGTCCTTCTGACGGTGCCGCTTTACCGCAACCCGACGATTACGCCGCTGCGATCGCGCCTTTCGGTCGTCAGTGGCCTCGCGCTCCTCATTGTCTTCGGCGTATTTTTTGCCCAGATGTTTAAACCGCACGGCATTATTCGAAACGACATTGCGATAACGCCAGGTAAAGAAACCACAACCACTGCAGATATGGGTGGCGATTGGCGTGAATGGGGTCGAACGGGCGAAGGCGTACGATATTCTCCGCTCGAACAAATCAATAAAAGTAATGTGAGCGACCTTGAAGTTATCTGGACGGCCCGGCACGGGCAAATTCCCGACACCAAGCTGGCGAATGAGGATCAGAACACCCCACTTTACGCAGATGGAACGTTGTTTCACTGCGCATATAATAATGTTGTCACGGCCTTTGACGGGACGACGGGTAAAGAAAAATGGGTTTTCAATCCACATGCCTCTGCGCCTTTATGGTTGCGCTGCCGCTCTATTGCTTATGTCGATCCGGCAACTATCAAAGGCGCAATGGTTGATGCCAGCGCCGCAGATACTTCTCTTGCCGCAACGACAGAAACCGAAGGCTCAAATACGACAGCGCTTGATGCCAATTTGGCTGCCAATGTCGGTGACGAGGTTGCCGAACAGGCAATCGAAGCAGGCAATCGTGACAATGGTGACGAGGAAACCGCCGACGCGAATGCCAGCACCACAAATGCAGCGGTGACTGACGATAATGAAACTGCAGATGCGGGCACGGACTGCGGTCCCAGGATTGTTGTCGCCACGGTTGATGGACGCCTGATGAGCATTCGTACCAGCGACGGCAAGCTCTGCACCAGTTTCGGCATCAATGGCGTTGTCGATCTGCATACGGGTATGGGCAGTTATTTTGCCGGGGAATACATGCCAACGACAGGCGCTATTCTCGCTGGCGACAAGATTGTGATTGGCGGTTGGGTGATGGACAATCGCGCTATCGGCGAAGCCCCAGGCGTCGTGCGGGCTTACAATGCAATCACTGGCGATCTGGAATGGGCCTGGGATTCAGGAAACCCGAAGATCGACAAATACCCACCGGAAGGTGAGGCCTACACGCGTGGAACGCCAAATGTCTGGGCGCCGATGTCCTATGATCTCGACCTGAATATGGTTTATCTGCCGACAGGCAACGCAACACCAGACTTCTGGGGGGGCGCGCGTAGCGACAGCGATAACAAATATTCTTCGTCGGTTGTTGCACTCAATCTGGATACTGGCAAAGTGGTTTGGAATTTCCAGACGACGCATCATGACCTTTGGGATTATGACGTACCAGCGCAACCGGCACTGGTGGATTTTCCAAAAGGTGATGGAACCACTGTTCCTGCAGTCGTCCAGCTAACCAAGCGCGGTGAAATCTTTGTGCTTGACCGGCGTGACGGGACACCACTGACGGAAGTTACAGAAAAAACTGTCCCGCAAGGGAATGCCCGAGGCGAGTACTACTCGCCGACGCAGCCGTTTTCGACCGGCATGCCGTCAATTGGAACAGACGATTCCATTCTCAGCGAAAAGAAGACCTGGGGTATGACGCCCTTTGATCATCTTTACTGCCGTATCCGCACGCTGAAGACGCGTTGGGATGGGCCGATGACTCCCCCGTCAACCGATGTCTATTTCCAATTTCCTGGCAATGGTGGTGGCTTCAACTGGGGTAGCGCATCGTTCGACCAATCGCGGAACCTGTTGGTTGTGAACAATATGATCTGGCCGAACCGGACGCATCTGATCGAGGCCGACAAAACCGGTGGCGTGGATATGAGCGGCGGTAGCGAGGGTGGCCCAATGGAAGGAACACCGTATCAGGTCTTCATCAGCTATAATGTGCTGGACTATCTTGCGACACCTTGTTTTGAGCCACCCTACGGTACGGTAACGGCAATTGATCTGGCGACGCAAAAGATCAAATGGCAAGTCCCCATGGGAACGACCGAAGACACCGGCCCATTGGGCATGAGGACCTATCTGCCGATCAATACCGGCATGCCCACACTGGGCGGATTGTTGACCACCAAGCCGGGGATCAGTTTCTTCGCCGGCACGCAGGACTATTACTTGCGCGCTATCGACACTGAGACGGGTGACATTCTATGGAAAAGTCGCCTGCCCGTTGGCAGCCAATCTGTTCCTGTCACCTATACGGACGAAAACGGTCGGCAATTGATCGTTGTACAGGCTGCCGGTAGCCGTCACAGCCCTAATCGCGGCGACTACCTGATCGCTTATGCGCTTAAGGAAAAGTAAGGGGCTGTGTTGAGCCGTCTTGCATGGTCGGAGACCTCACGGACTTTCAGTTTGGGCCAAATGAAAGCCTACCGGTGGCAGAAACTGGCGCGGCCAATACCGCAAATACGGTATATGGGCGCGCCCTACATCATCCGCATACCAAGGTTGCCAACAATCCAGATAGTCCCACCGGCCATGATGATAAGAAGGAGGATGGAAAACAGAATTAGCTGCAGGTCTTCGCGCTTCTGGCGGCGCAGGTCGATATGCAAAAAGAACCGCAGTTGCACAACAAATTGTGCAAGGCCACAGGCCCCCAGAACAATAAAGGTCGTAACGGAGCCAAAGCCTCCCCACACGACCAGGGCAAACGGCACAAGCGTCAGCAAAAGCGCCAACGCAAAGCCTGTGAGATACCCGCGCACTTCATGTTGATAGTTCATCTCACTCATCACGCCAGCGCTCCCAGATAGACGATTGTAAAAATCCCGATCCAGATCAGGTCAAGAAAGTGCCAGAACAGGCCCAGACGTAAGATCCGAGTCTTGACCAGCGGGACCATTCCGAAGGTGCGCACCTGAACCAACATGATCATGATCCAGAGACATCCAGCGGCGACATGCAAAGCATGAAGCGGCACCAACCCCCAAAATGCAGACAGAAATCCGCTGCGCGATGGAACCGCGCCGATCTCAATCATATGAGCGAAATCTCTTACTTCAAGCGACAGAAACGCAAGACCAAGCAGGAGTGTCACAGAAAGCCAGAACGTAATGGGGCCCCTGCCCCGTTCAAACCGCATTGCCAGCGATGCCATGCCGAATGTCAGGCTGCTGGTTAGCAAGATCATCGTTTGAACGAATACGCTGGTCAGATCATAGGCGTCATTTGGCCCGGGACCACCAGCCAATCCCATGGGGTTGGCCATCGTCACATAGGTCGCGAACATCAGGCCGAATATGATGAAATCGCTCATCAGGAAGACCCAGAAACCGAAGGCCAATGTTTCTGCGTGTTCGTGCGCCTCACCGTGATGCGGCCCAAGGTTCAGACCTGGGTGTAGGGTTGGGTGTAGGGTTGGGTGTTTCATCTTTCGGCCCCCGCGAATGTCGGCAATTCAAGGCTGGCAAGCCCATGATTTGCGCTGCGTGTCTCAGCGTCGCGTGTGATTGGTCCTGCAGCGCGAACCTGTGCAAGCCAGGCCCGATGCTCGGCGGCTATCTCGTCCGCCGGGATGACATGGGTGGTCGACAAGAAGAATGTGCGTGCGATGAAGGCGACTGCGATAACCCCCGTGGCCAGAATGGCGAGCCACCAGATGTAGAACACCAGCGCCAGTCCTAAAAGCGTCGAGGAGACGCAGACGATCATGCCCAGTGACGTGTTGTTCGGCATCACAATGTCCTCGTAAGCGTCAGGCTCTGCATATGCGCGACCCTTGGCTTTGGCATCGGCGAAATCATCCCGGTCCTCGACTTTCGGCAGAACGGCAAAATTGTAATGCGGTGGCGGCGAGGACGTTGCCCATTCCAGAGTGCGCCCGTTCCATGGGTCACCCAGCGGCACCGCCAGGCTTTCCCTTTCGCGGACGCTGACCCAGAGCTGGATCACGATCGACCCGAGGGCCGACACAATCAACGCCGCCCCGAATAATGCGACAAGCATCAGCGGCTCGAAGGCTGGATCAGTGTAACTCGCCGATCTGCGAGGCATGCCCATGAATCCCAGGACATAGAGTGGGAAGAACGTGAAGGAGAAGCCGAAGATCCAGAACAAGGCAGTCACCCGTCCCCAACCCTCGTGCAGGCGGAAACCGAATGCTTTGGGGAACCAGTAATGATAACCCGACAACAAACCAAAGACGACGCTAGGAATGATGACGTTGTGGAAATGAGCCACCAGAAACAGGGTGTTGTGGACCTGATAGCTGATCGTCGGATTGGCAAGCATGACGCCCGTCAATCCTCCAATCACGAACAGGTAGAAAAATCCGAGAGCATAGATCATCGGCACAGTCATTCTGATACGACCTCGGAAAATGGTCGCCATCCAGTCGTAGATCTTAACACCGGTCGGTACCGCTATACACATTGAAGCAATGCCAAAGACGATGTTCACATTTGCGCTTTGCCCCATGGTAAAGAAGTGATGCAGCCAGACGGTGAAGCTCAACACAGCAATTGCCATCGTCGCATAGACCAGCGAGGCGTAGCCGTAGAGCCGCTTGCCTGAAAATGTCGAGATGGTCTCTGAAAAAACGCCATAGGCGGGTATCACCAGCAGATAGACCTCCGGGTGGCCAAACAACCAGAACAGATTGACGTAGTTCATCATGTTGCCACCAAGGTCATTGGTGAAGAAGTGGAAATCAAGATAGCGGTCGGCGGCCAGCATCAGCGTTGCAACGGTCAGCGGCGGCAATGCAAACACCATAATGATCGCGGCGCACAGCACAGTCCAGGTAAACAACGGCATCCGGAACAAGGTCATGCCCGGCGCGCGTTCCTTGAAGATGGTGACGGCAAAATTGATCCCCGACATCGTGGTCCCAAGTCCGGCAAGGGCCACCGACCATATCCAGTAATCGGGCCCGGGACCGGGGTTGAAGTCATAGCCCGTATAGGGCGGATATGCGGTCCAGCCTCCGGTCGAAAACTTACCGAGAAGAAGGCTGATCATCACCAGAGCCGCGCCAGTCGCAGTCAACCCCAGAGAGATCTGGTTCATCACAGGAAATGACATGTCACGCGCGCCGATCTGCAGCGGCACGATGTAGTTGGCAAGACCGATGATCAGCGGCATCGCCACGAAAAAGATCATGATCGTGCCATGGGTGCTGAAAAGTTCGGAGAAATGTTCCGGCGTCAGGAAACCGCCATTCAATCCAAAAGCCTGTTGGGTTCGCATCACCGCGCCTTCAAGCACGCCGCGCGCCATCATCACCAGGGCCAGCACGACATACATGATGCCAATGCGCTTATGGTCGGTGCTGGTCAGCCAGTCACGCCAAAGCGTGCGCCAGGCACCCAGCCAGGTGATAAATGCAATTCCGCCAATTGCGCCCAAAATGACAGCCAGCGCAGCGCCTGCCGCGACCAATTCGCTGGTTGTTGGGTTCTCAATTGCCGGCAAAATCGGCAATGAAGAAACGCCAAACCGGCCTAGAAGCCAGTGGGTGAGCTGATCGGGGATCATTGGTTTGCTCCTGCTGCTGCCGGCGGGACATATCCCACGGCGCCGGGTTGTAAGGCGGACGGTATGGCGGTGCCTTGGGTGTATCGGCCAAGCACGTTGGCAAAGAGCGCAGGCTCGACTTCATTGAAGTAAAGCACGCCCCCGGGCATTTGCGGCGACCCAAGCGTTTCATGCACCTGTGCGCCTGTCGACGCTGCGGCCAGACGGCCATAACTCGTTGCATCCAGCGGAATGCCATTGGCCTTCACCTTCGCCACCCAGGCTGTGAAATCCTGGGATGTCATCGATATGGCCTCGAACTTCTGCTCGGTGAACCCAGCGCCGCTGAATTGTGTGTTCTCGCCCTCGAAACTGCCCGTTTCATCAGCCAGAACATGCAGTTTTGTTCGCATGCCCGGCATGGCATAAATCTGCCCCGCCAGTGCAGGGATCATTATAGATTGCATGACCGTATCAGTAGTCACGTCCATCGCCACGGACGCGCCGACCGGGAATGCCAGTTCGTTGACCGTAGCAATGCCAAAGTCGGGGTAGATGAACAGCCATTTCCAGTCGAGCCCCACCACCTGCACGTTTACCGGTGCCTCGGTCGATGCGATGGGCTTATAAGGATCAAGCGCGTGCGTGCTTTTCCAAAGCTGTGTCGACAACACGCCGACAATCACAAACGGAACACCCCACATCAACAGGTCAAGCCAGCCAGAGAATGCCCAATCCGGCGTATAGCGCGCTTTGCGGTTGCGATATCGATAGCGCCAGAACATCAACGGCACCAGAATGAAGACCGGCAGAATTGCAATCATTGTCCAGGCGAAAACTTCGATCAAATGCGCGCGCTGCGCGGCGGCAATCGGCCCGGCCGGGTCGAGGAAACTGTTGCGTTGCTCGCTGCATGCAGACAGCAGAAGAAACGACAGGCTGCAAAAAACCAGGCGGTGCCGTATTGGGGAAATCAATCGGGACATAATCGCTTTCATTGTTCCGTCACCTTTTCGGTTTCCACGTCGGGTCCATCGTCAGCGGAGACCGTGCTTTTCGCTGTGGTTTGATGCAGAATAACATTTTGATACGCATAAGGAATTTCGACCTCTTCATGGTCAAATGCCTTTTTAATGCGTTCGAGCAAATCAAACTTTACCCCAGCAGCCGTTCCAGCATCCCTGCACCATGCCGTCATGGAGAAATCGACACTTGAGGCACTCAAAGCTGTGATCCGGCAGGCGACAATCTCTTCCACATCAGCATGCTGTGTTGCCAAATCGAGTGCGATTGTCCGGGCTTTGTCGATGTCCGCGCCATAGCCAATTGAAAAGGGAACAACAGCCATGACGCGTGGGTTCGTCTTGGTGTAATTGATCATTGTAGCATTGGCGATGGATGAATTTGAGAGCACTATTCGACGGTTGTCGTAGGTCTGCAAAACTGTGTAACCGAGCGAAACCGTTTCTACAGTACCGGTCTCCACCCCACCCGGCACGGCAATTTTCAAACGATCACCAAGTTGAAACGGCTTGTAGAGAACCAGGCTCAACCCGGCGACCAGATTGGCAAGCGTTGACTGGGCTGCCAAGCCGATAACCACAGAGGCGACAGACACACTGGCCAGCAATGCCGTTGCCAATTGATTGAGCTCCGGCACGGTATGCGCGTAGAGCATGGCAACAAATACCCAGAGAAACACCTGAGAGAAACGAGATAGATAACCCGCCCCCAGGCGATTAATACGTCCGTCCGTATCGCGTTCGATGATCAGTTGCACGCCACGGCGCAAGACTGAAGACAGCAACAAGCCAAAAAGCACAAAGACGACAAGCAAGAGGAGCGCGCCGGCCCACCCGCTGGTGTTTATCCATGCAATGGCGCGTTCAAAATCTAATTCCAAACCTGCCATCACCCAAGCTTCCTTTCAGATCTTGCTTTCGTCGTATCCGCGTGTGCAACTTTCGGAAACATGTCCAGATCGTACGACAGAAATGTCCGTTCATTTGAGGAATGGTCGACATAGTATTCAATCATGGGGCCCTACTTCATCAGTCCTTTTATGCCGCCTGAGATCAGCAAATTGACCTCATAAAAGATGCGAGGCACCGTCATGCCTCCCGGACTGGCCAGGTAATTGGGCGTCCAGGTCGGATTAAACTTTTGCTTGAAGCTGCGCAGACCTTCAAAGTGATAGAGGTGTTCGCCGTGAGAGTACAAAAAGCCCCCAACCCTGTTCCAAAGTGAGGCCAGCTGGCGGTTTTCCAGACCCGAGAGTGGCGCTGCCCCAAGCGAGAACCAATGATATCCTTGCGCTGCGCCCCAGAGCATCAGCTCGGCAAAAAGAGCATCCATCGCAAAGTTCGGGCCTTGAGGATCGTAGCGCATCAAGTCCAACGAAAGCTCAAAATTGTCTGCTCCCTGAAACAGGTTGGCGAATGCAACAATGCGCCCTGTATCTTTCTCTTTCAGAACGGCATGATCAAAATTGGATACATACGCTTCGTCAAAACAGCCAAGCGCGAAACCTTTTTCCTCGCCCTGTTTTGACGCCAACCAACTATCTGAAATTTGCCGAAGCTCCGGTAAGATTGCTGCCAGGTTGCTTTGCGAAACAATCGCGAATTCATACCCGTCGCGGGCTGCGCGGTTGCGCGCCTGGCGGAAGTCCTTTTTGGAGGATCCCTCCAGGCTGAACCCTTGCAGGTTTACGCGTGCAACCTCTCCGATCTTCAGGATGGAGAAGCCCAAATCCAGAAATGTGGGCACGTATTTTGGTGAGACGGCGTAAAACGCGCAGCTTTTTCCTGCCTTGTCGGCCTTTTCGCGAAACTGCCAGAGCAGTTGCCTGCCCGCATCTTCTGCTCCGACTGGTTCGCCCTTGGAAATCAGGGAGGTGCCAGTATCGCCATAGGCGAGGAACGCGCGACCATCACCGGACACCAGGAAATGTTTGTCCCCGGTCAATGAGATACAGGCTTCTGTATCTTCGCTTTCGCGGACCAATTGACGCACGACATCGGGGATGGGCGCGACCGTTTTTGGTTTTGCTCTGAAATTCAAGATCGAGTTCAGCGCCACGCCAGCCAAAATCAGGGCAGCGACAAGGCTGGAGCGCAAGAACCGCGATGCATCACCCTGCCATGCAAATTCCCACCATAAAGCATCACGATAGCCCACATGCGAATATGCAAACATCCCGATCCAGACGATGGCCGCGACCAGCGCAACGACGCTGACAATCCAAGTGGTATTCAAACGGAATACCGAGGCACCTTCAACACGATAAAACGCGCCTCGAAACGCGCCCAGGACCACAATCGAAGCCAAGAGGGTAAGTGCTTCTGCCCAATCCAGCCCTTTCAACAGAGAGGCAAACAGGCCCACTCCCATCATCAGCATTGAAATGATCCAGGCACGATAGAGCTTGCGATAGAGCGCACGTGAGATCACGATCAGAAGCAGTCCGGCGACACTTCCTGCAAGATGTGATGCCTCAACAAAAGGGAGCGGCAGAATATCTCGCAACACGCCGAGACGCGCTGTGTCTGCTGGCAGGTTCCCGGAAATCAAAAGGATCGAACCTGCCAGGAGTGAAACGCCAGCTGCGGCCATCGGGATGATCGGACTGATCAGCCGGTACGCCATCGAGGTCGAGCCTGTGATCGCCTGTTTCTGGCTCAAGGACCAGGCGACTGCCAGCCCAATGCTCGCGATTACGAATGGCAAAACGGTATAGATCAGCCGGTATAGAAGAATTGCAGCCAAAACGTCCGAGCGGCCTGCCGCGCCCAGACCAGCGATCAATGTGGCCTCAAAGACACCCAAACCGCCGGGCGAATGACTGAGGATACCAAGCGCAATTGCACCAATGTAGATTGTAAAGAAGTAGGGATAGCTTTGGATGAAGTCAGCCGGCATCAGGACATACAAAGTCATCGCTGAACCGGTAATGTCGACGACTGCCACCAATGTCAGCGCAGCGGCCAGTTTAAAACTGGGCAGTTCAAAACCGAAACCACCCACGGCCAGACGCTTTGAGCCGCGTGAGAACCAATAAAACAAGGCTGCCAACGCCAAAAGCAGCCCGGCACCAATCATGGTTTCAATTCTGCCATCAAGCGGCAGAACGGTCGACAATCCCTTGGGGTGCAGCGAAAAAAGGACCCCAAGAACCAGGATTAACCCCAACCAGAAAGCAACCCATGATGTTGCAATGACGCCTGCAACGCGGCTCAGATCCAGACCCAAAGAGGCGTAAATCCGGTACCTGACAGCCGTTCCTGTCAGGTAAGAGAACCCCAGCAGGTTCGAAACCGCAGATCCACTGGCACCTGCAAAGCCTGCAACCCGTGCTGGTACCTGTCCGCTTGCGACGCTGCGGACAGCAAGGACATCATAAAACGACAGTGCAAAGAAACTGGTAGAAGTCCAAACCACGGCGATTGCCAGTACGCTCCACGAACTCGAAGCAATGTCCGCTTTTACGTCAAGCCAGCTGACATGCGCTGCGAGCTTGTGCAGCACGTAGATGGCGATGGTGACGATCAGCAAAGGCACACCAATCTTGACGATCGGGTGTTCAAGGATCCGTGTCGCCCGCGAGGGTCGCACTATCGGTTCAGTGGCGCTCATGGATAGGCTACTCTTGGGATACGCGCCTCCAGGGTTCGACATAGTCGCCCCGAAACCTGGAAAGGCCGTTACGACAAATGTATTTCCCGACCTCCACAATAGGGCAGGCCTGATTTACCAGATCGGATATGCCTGGATGCACTGAAACCCACGCCCTCATTCTAGATACTTAAAAACTACGCCCACAGCAGCGGCACCAAATATTGTCGTCTTTCTCAATCTACTTCGCACGGCTGCCGTTTTTCGGTCCCACGCGGCGCGGTGAGCCATGAAACATCCGTAGGTAGAAAATTTGACCCAACCAAAAATCCCCAGACAGCCAGTAGACAGGCTATCGACTGCTTAGTGGCAAAAGTTGCAATGCGGGGTGCCGCAACCAGTAGAAGCTGAAAAAAGAAATACGATGCCGATTGTCCGAAGTCCAGTCGTAAGACGATTTGCGATTTCTGCTGGCGTGCGCGGCCAGCCCACAGAGGTCACTTTGCAGCGCAAATGGAAAAGGTCTGGTCACCATTTTCAGGCGTGCGTGGGTACGATTTCATGATGTGCAATAATGACTTCTAGTAGTAGACAGATCACTTGCACCACAGGTAACCTTGCTCAGAAGTAAGTTGCCGGAATGTTTGACGCCAGTTTTGTGAGTCACTTTAAACCTTCGAAAAAATGCGGCAGGCCAAATTTTCGTAAACAAGAAAAAGGAGCCAATTCATTGGCACATGTTTTTAAAAGTATTGCAGTCTCAGTTGCACTCTTCTCGCCAGTTGCCCTCATCTTACCAGTTGCCGCTGCGGCCCAATCACTGACCTGTCCGGACGTCGCATCGGTTTTCGCGAGAGACAATGCAACGTCCAGCCCCCATTCCATCAACGACCTGTCAGAACTTGTCGGCAAGGCCGAAATTGATGGAAAGGGCCTGCGCACCGTGGCTACAAAACTTCGGGCAGACTTCCCAAAAGCTAGCGATGCGGAGATCGCCGACATAATGATAACAGTCTACTGCAATTATCTCCGCGATGATGCTCCTGCCAGCCATCAGACTGAAGCGAATATGACCGCATTCGAAAAACAGGCCTATGACGCAACCTTCGGTGAAGCTCCTCCAAAGAAACGGAAGAGAGGCTGGTTGTTCGAATAATCCCGCCGCCCTTCAGACTTTTGAAAAATGTCAGTTGTTGTCGCGCGGAAGACCACGTTGCTGCGCGATACGCTGAAACTCGGGGGCATTGCTCAGAACTGCGCTGTCGTCGAACTGGCTCAACGCCCGCTGGATTTGCTGCCATGGCGTCTGATCACGCGGATAGGCAAAGCAAAGCTTCCTCACCGATCAGCGCCTCAAACTATCGCAATTTGGGCCTGATAAACATCTGTTCGGTAACCGGCGTACCCCATTGCGACCCGGTGCTTTCCTCTGCCAGATGAAATCCGAAAAGCTCATAAAGGTGGCGTGCGGCATCCAGCCCCTGGAATGTCCATAATCTGCTCTCGCTGAACCCTTGGAAGTCAACAAAGTCAGCGGCGCATTGCATGAGCCGTTTGCCGACACCCAAGCCCTGCGCATCCGGGTCCACTATGAACCAACGAAGATGGGCCGTGTTGTCGCCAAGGTCTTCACCGTCAATGGAAACTGAGCCGAGGAACCTGCCTGCTTGCCAGGCTGAAAAAACAATATTCATCGGCCTATCAATGCGGCCCAGAAACTCCGATATCTCTGTCGCAACTTTCCGTTCGAACACGGAGCCAAAACCATAATTTTCCGAGTAAAATGATGCATGCAGACCCGTAATACGGGCAATGATGCAGGGCTGGTATCCTTGGAGAATATCCACCGCTTTAAGCGACCTGTCTGGTACCTCACCGCGCAGCGCGCCACTAAACGCAGATAGCCCATCTTCGATGATTTGCAGATCAGCCTTGGAGCCAGCGCTGAGTGCAGACAAAAGCTGCGCTCTGGCGAATGTTTCAATCTGGCCAAGAAGCGCTGTTCCTGACGGGGACAATCCAAGCACTTGAACTCTTCTATCTGACGCATCCGGCTCGACCGTCAACAGACCCTCAGACTCCAGCTTCTTCACCATTCTACTGATGCTGGATTTTTCAAGATGCAAAAGGCTTCCCAACTCACTGGCGGTTGACACGGTTCCGTAGCCAACTTCGATAATGGTGTGAGCGGCGGAAGGTGGAAGCTGTGTGCCTGCCAGCTTGCTGTCCATGAAACCAAGGTCTCGAACGATGTTCCTCGCGGATGCCCGAATGCGGTCCAGGCGGGGCTGTGAAAGATATTTTTCCATTAGTTGTACAATACAACTAAATGCAATGAGGTCTAGCAAATTGTCATATTCAACTTTGCATCCATTCGACATTTTGGCTCTAACCGACCGCCAACTAACACCTGTGGATGCGCTTCGCTGCACATCTGACAAAGGTCCGCTTTTCAGAATTACAGGCTCTAGGGCCAAATCCCTGACGGAAAAACAAACATTTCTGATGATTCAATTGGGAAAAATGGTGCCGCTTATAGGATTCGAACCTACGACCCCATCATTACGAATGATGTGCTCTACCAACTGAGCTAAAGCGGCAATGGCCGGGAAATAGCGCATTGGAGTTCAATCCGTCAAACTCTTGCTTTTAAGTTGGTATGCTGTGATTCTTATCTCAGGCGATTCAGGCCTGTGGACGCAATTGTGGTGAGGTGAGTGATAGAATGAGAGTTTTTCGGTTTATGAAACTGATTTCTGCCACCGGCATTTCACTGCTTGTGACCGGGGTGATGGCGGGCGCGGCCTATGGGCAAAGCTGCCAACCCAGCGGTAGTTTTGAAAGTTTCAAGGCGGACATTGCGCAAGAAGCTGCGGCGGCAGGTGTCGATGCGTCGATCATTCGCCGCATTGTGCCATCGCTCAGCTATTCCAACAGTGTGATTGCAGCTGATCGCAAGCAAGGTGTGTTTGCGCAAAGCTTTCTGCAATTTTCCGACCGCATGGTGGCACCCTATCGTATCAGCGGCGGGCGTGATCGGTTGAAGCGTCATGCGAGAATTTTTCAGGATATTGAGGCGGAGTATGGCGTACCGGGTGCGGTGATTTCCGCCTTCTGGGCACTGGAGACGGATTTTGGCGCTGTGTTGGGCAATTTCAATACGCTGAATGCACTGGCCACCCTGTCCTATGATTGTCGCAGACCGGAACTGTTTCGCCCGCAATTGATTGCGGCGCTGAAATTGCTGGATCGGGGTGATTTGTCGGCGGCGCAAATGCAGGGCGCGTGGGCTGGCGAATTGGGGCAATTGCAAATTCTGCCATCTGACTATCTGGACAATGGCGTGGATTATGACCGCGACGGCCGGGTTGATCTGCTGAAAAACACGGGCGATGTGCTGGCCACCGGTGCTAAATTTCTCAATCATCTGGGCTGGCGGCGGGGTGAGCCATGGCTGCAGGAGGTTGCCGTGCCAGCCAATCTGGCATGGGATCAGGCCGGGATTTACAACAAGCGGCCCACGACCGACTGGGCGGCCATGGGGGTTAAAGCCCGCAACGGCCCGGCGCTGGACAGCAATACTTTGCCGTCATCCTTGATCCTGCCGATGGGGCGCAAGGGCCCGGCCTTTCTGGCCTATCCGAATTTCAGCATCTTTCTGGAATGGAACAAGTCGCTGGTTTACACCACAAGCGCTGGCTATCTGGCGACACGCATCAATGGAGCGCCAACGCTGAAACGGGGTAAACCGGATGATATTCTCCCGATTGATCAGGCCAAGCTTTTGCAAACCCTTTTGCAGGACCGTGGCTATGACGTAGGCAAGATTGACGGCATTATCGGCTCCGGCACACGTGCCGCTGTGCGAGACATACAAATGAAGCTTGGCGAACCGGCTGATGCATGGCCCACCCGTGCCCTGCTGAGCGAATTGCAACGCAACAGGGGCAGCGCTTTAACGCCGCCGCCACCGCCGCCATTGCCAAGAGCGCGGCCTTGATTGTCACGACCTTGTTTACCGATGGGCGCTAATTCAGCACGCGCCGTGTGTAGGGACTGTCCAGAGAGAAAGCTGGAATATCGGCCAGAAACTCTTCTCCGCCAGGCGTGCGCATGGTGTATGCGCCAACCATGAGGCCGTCTGGCGTTACCAACGGACAGCCGCTCATATAAGAGTAGCTGTCGCCGGGATTCAGCACCGGCTGCTCTCCCAACACGCCATTGCCATCAATGAATTGCTGCAAACCATTGCCGTCCGTAATAGTCCAGTGCCGGGCTTCAAGCTGAACGGTTTCAGGTCCGTTATTGACGATTTCGATGGCGTAGGACCACATATAACGACCCTCCAGCGGATCGGACTGATCCTCCAGAAACCGCGGCGCGACCGACACTTCAACGCCGTTGGTCACAGATTGATAGGGATGGGTCATAGACATGCTCACACGTGTGTGTTCGTTTCTTCTTTGTAAAAGCAAAGCGTTTGACATGCAAAGGTTGACTGTACCGGTCCCGCTTTAAATGGCTGATCGCGCTACTATCAAGAAAATGTTAGTTGACCAAAAGGGCAACAGCGCGCCATTTCCTAGGTGAACAGAGCCATGGGGCGACTGAACTTCCAAAATCTTTTGGGGAGAAGACATATGTTAAAAATTCTGACACGGGCCATGCTTGCCGGTTGCCTTATGATGGGTGCTGCCAAGGCAGCGGATGCGCCTGATCCAACCAACTGGCCAAATCTTCTGACGCAAGCCAAAGGACAGACAGTTTACTGGCATGCTTGGGGCGGTGAGCCGCGTATCAATGACTATATAGCGTGGGCGGGGCGCGAAATTGAAGAGCGTTACGGCGTTGAACTGGTTCATGTCAAAGTCCAGGATACCGGGTCTGTGGTCTCGCAGGTTCTGGCGGAAAAGACAGCCGGAACGCTGGATGGTGGATCGGTCGATCTGATCTGGATCAATGGCGAGAATTTTGCTGCCATGAAACGGGAAGGCCTGTTGCTGAGTGAAGGCTGGGCTAACAAGCTGCCGAATTTCCAATATGTTGATGTGAGCGGCAAACCAACCGTGATCAATGATTTTACCGTGCCGACTGAAGGTCTGGAAGCACCCTGGGGCATGGCGCAACTGGTGTTCTTCAATGACACAGCCATCAGCACCGAAGTGCCGACCAGCATGGAAGCCCTGCTGGAATGGTCAGCTTCCAATCCGGGTCGGTTCTCCTACCCGCAGCCACCCGATTATGTTGGCTCAACCTTTCTGAAACAGGCGCTGTATGAATTGGTGACTGATCCAACCGTTCTGCAGCAGGCTGCAGATGAGGCCGACTTTGCCGCGGTTACCGAGCCATTGCTGGCCTATCTGGACAAGTTGCATCCGCATATGTGGCGCTCCGGCCGTGCCTTCCCGCAAAACACCGCAAGCTTGCGTCAATTGATGGCGGATGGTGAATTGGAAATCGGCTTTGCCTTCAATCCGGCTGCCGCTTCCAATGCAATTGCCAATAATGAACTGCCAGATAGTGTGCGCTCCTTCGTGTTGGAAAAAGGCACCATCGGAAATACGCATTTTGTTGCCATTCCTTTCAACGCAAATGCCAAAGCGGGCGCAATGGTGCTGGCAGATTTCCTGATGTCACCAGAGGCACAATTGCGCAAGCAGGATCCAAATGTCTGGGGTGATCCAACGGTGCTGGATGTGACGGCCCTTCCTGCGGCTGCACGCAAATCCTTTGCCGAGCTGGATCTGGGTGTTGCGACCTTGAGCCCAAGCGAGCTTGGCATCGTATTGCCAGAGCCGCATCCATCCTGGATGGTGGAATTGGAAAAAGTCTGGCTGGCGCGTTACGGCGTTTGACCCATTCGGCTTCAACCATGCTGACAAGACGTGATTTCAAGGGCGGGAAACAGTGCTAAAACACATTCCCGCCCTAACTCTTTTCTTTCTGATTGGCCCGGTTCTGGCCGGTCTGATGGGCGTGTTGCTGCCAGCCTTTGGCGTGCTGCCAAGTCTTGGCGGTACCAGCCTGACGCTCGACTATTTTCAAAATATTCTGTCGACACCCGGTGTCATTCGCTCTTCGTTTCTCAGCCTTGCGGTTGGTCTGATTACAACGGCCATTTCCCTCGGCATTGTCATGTTGTTGATTGCAGGTTGGCACGGCACGAAATTCTTCAAGCTTCTGCAAAACCTGCTGTCACCGCTTCTCTCTGTGCCCCATGCAGCTGCGGCCTTTGGTCTGGCATTTCTGATTGCGCCTTCCGGCTGGTTGATGCGCCTTGTGTCGCCCTGGGCGACAGGCGTCACGCGCCCGCCTGACTGGCTGATTGTGAATGATCCGCTGGCCCTGTCGATGATGGCGGGTCTGATTGCCAAGGAAGTGCCATTTCTGCTGCTGGTGTCGCTTGCGGCGCTGCCGCAAAGCGATCTGCGGCGCAAAACAGTGCTTGCGGCCACGCTAGGCTATGGCCCGGTCAGCGGCTTTTTCAAGACGAGTTTTCCGCTCATCTACCGCCAAATCCGCCTGCCTGTTCTGGCGGTGCTGGCCTATGCCACATCGGTTGTGGATGTTGCGATCATTCTGGGACCGTCTACACCGGCACCATTGTCTGTGCGCCTGCTGCAATGGATGAATGATCCCGAAATTACCGAGCGGTTCCGCGCCTCTGCCGGGGCCATGATGCAACTGGGCGTGACGGCACTTGCGCTGTTGGTCTGGTTTGCAGCCGAGCAACTGGCGCGCCAGACCGGCATGCGCGCCATCAGTCGCGGCCACCGAACGTTTGCCGACCAATCGCTGCGGCGCATAATTGCCGTTTTGGCTGTCATTTCATCGGCCATGGTTCTGGCTGGAATTATTGTTTTGGGCATCTGGTCAATCGCCGGTTTCTGGCGCTTTCCCGATGCTTTGCCCGTCAGCTTTACCCTCGCCAATTGGAGCCGACAGGCGATGGGGCTGGAAACACCGCTGCAAAACACGCTGACAATTGGTGTTGCGGCAACCGCCATTGCTATTGTGCTGACACTGGCCTGTCTGGAGCAGGAAGCGCGCTCGGGCAAAACCGCAACCAGCCGGGCTTTGGTTTTGCTGTATATCCCGCTGATTGTGCCACAAGTCAGCTTTCTGTTCGGGCTGAATATATTGGTGCTGCAAATGGGTGGCCGGGCCAATGTGTTGCTGGTCATCTTTACCCATGTGATTTTTGTCTTGCCTTACGTCTATCTGTCATTAGCCGATCCATGGCGCGCATGGGACACCCGCTATGCAGCTGTCGCCCAGGGCATGGGTCACAGCGCCAACCGCGTGTTCTGGTCGGTTCGGTTGCCCATGCTGTTGACCCCTGTGCTGACAGCGGCAGCGGTTGGATTCGCGGTTTCCATTGGCCAATATCTGGCTACGTTGCTGATTGGCAGCGGACGGTTCCCCACAATCACGACCGAGGCCGTTGCACTGGCTTCCGGGGGTGACAGACGGGTGATCGGCGTATATGCGCTGATACAGGCCTTGCTGCCCTTTATCGGATTTGCAGCAGCGCTGTCCCTACCCGCGCTGCTATATCGCAATCGCCGGGCCATGCGCGCCAATGGCTGATGCGAAAAGGAAGTCTATGAGTGTGCCAAATGAAGGCCTGACCCTGAAGGATGTTTGCATTTTGCTGGATGGCCGACCGCTGGTTCATGTCAGTGCTCATGTGGCACCGGGTGACGTGCTGACCATTATGGGCGCGTCAGGCTCTGGCAAGTCTACTTTTCTGGCCTATGTCGGCGGTTTTCTGGACAGGGTCTTTGCGGGTATGGGCGAGGTTTATCTGAATGGTGTGGCGATCCATGACCAACCGGCGGAAAGCCGCCGTGTCGGCATTCTGTTTCAGGATGCGCTGCTGTTTCCCCATATGAGTGTTGGTCAAAACCTGCTGTTTGCCATTCCGCCCGACATTAAAGCCAAATCAGAGCGGCAATCCATGGCCGAAGACGCCCTGAAAGAGGTTGGCCTTGAAGGTCTGTTTGATCGTGACCCGGCAACATTATCGGGTGGACAGGCTGCGCGCGTCGCGCTGATCCGCGTTTTGCTGTCCGCGCCCAAAGCGTTGCTCCTGGATGAGCCTTTTTCCAAACTGGATGCAGACCGCCGGTTGAGCATTCGGCGCATTGTGTTTGATCTGGCCAAAGCCCGGAACCTGCCTGTGTTGCTGGTCACCCACGATGCGGATGATGCCAAGGCCGCCGGTGGACGCGTGATCATGCCCCTTGAAATGGCACCAGATTCAAAACCATGACGCTGCCGATTGAAGCTGTCAAAGCGGAGCTGCTGGACCAGTTTCGCAATCATTCCAATCTGGTTCTGGTAGCAGAGCCGGGTGCCGGTAAAACCACGCAAGTTCCGCTTTGGCTGCTGAAGGAAACCTTGCTGGACGGGCAGAAGATCATTCTGTTAGAACCGCGCCGCATTGCTGCGCGCGCAGCGGCCCAACGCATGGCCAGCCTGCTTGGTGAGGAGCTTGGGCAAACAGTTGGTCTGCGCATGCGGGCTGAAACCAAAATCAGTGCCAAAACGCGGCTGGAAGTCGTGACCGAGGGCGTTTTCTCCCGGATGATCCTCGATAATGCTGAATTGCCCGGCGTCGGCGCTGTTCTGTTCGATGAATTTCATGAACGCTCTCTTGATGCTGATCTGGGGCTTGCGCTGGCGTTGGATGTGCAGGCAGCACTGCGTCCGGATTTAAAGCTGATGGTGTTGTCGGCCACCATTGATGCAGACGCTGTTTCTGCCCTGATGCAGAATGCGCCAACGATCACCTCAAAAGGGCGCAGCTTTCCCATTGATTTTCATTATCTGCCGGGCAAGCCAAGACAGCGGATCGCACCGCAAGTGGTTGAGGCCGTTAAACTGGCCATCAAACAGGACAGTGGCAGCCTCTTGGTGTTTCTGCCGGGCCGCAGCGAGATTGAAACAACCCGGCGGATGCTCAACGATATCTATGGCCGTGATGACACAGTCCTGATTGCGCCGCTCTATGCAGGATTGCCACAACAAGCACAGATCGCAGCGCTGCAGCCCGCGCCAAAGGGCAAACGCAAGATTGTTCTGTCAACCAATCTTGCCCAGACATCCATGACCATCGAGGGCGTTCGTATTGTGGTGGATGGTGGCCTGTCCCGCCGCCCCCGCTTTAACCCGCAAACCAGTGTCTCGCGGCTGGAGACGGTTTCCGTCAGTCGAGCAGCTGCTGATCAACGGGCCGGGCGTGCCGGGCGGACGGAACCGGGCATCTGCTACCGGCTCTGGCCGGAGCAATGGATGCGTACGCTGGAGGCGCAGGATCGGCCCGAAATTCTGGAAGCTGATCTGTCCCGTTTCGCGCTTGATTTGGCGGAATGGGGCGTCAACGCACCGGAACAATTGGCGTTTATGGACTACCCTGCCAAAGGCAAATTTGCGGCGGCTCAAAATCAGCTCCGATCGTTCGGTGCATTGGACAAGGATGGGCACGTCACGGATATCGGACGCAAGCTGCAGGCTCTGCCGCTCGATCCGCATCTGGGCGCCATGGCGTTGTCCGCAGCGCAAAAAGGTGCTGATGCCCTGCGCTCAGCCCTTCTGCTGGCTGCGCTGCTAAGCGATACCCAAGCCCAAAGGGAATTGGATCTTGGCGTCCTTTACGGTCAGTCGCGGGCGCGCCCTGAAGGCATGGTAAGGCAATCCTTTGAACGGCTCTGTCGGCACTTTTCCATTCCGGCCAAAGGGCCGACATGGTCACGCGAAGCTGTCGGACCCTTGTTGCTGATCGCATTTCCAATGTGGGTTGCCATCAATCGGGGCCCGGGCCGGTTTCAACTGGCGGCAGGACAGCGCGTCACCTGCCCTGCCGAACACGCTCTTGCGGGCGAGCCGCATCTGGTCGTGACAGACATGATGGGGGATGCCGGAAATCTGCGTCTGCTGTCTGCCAGTTCACTGACCGCCGATGATTATCAAGCGCACGCGGAACGCCACGCAACATCTGAAGAGTTTCTGGAGTTCAATGAAGCGGAAGGGCGTGTCAAAGCCGAAAAAATCACCCGTCTGGGTGCCATTGTTCTGGAGCGAAAGCAGGCGGCAAAATTTGATCAAAGCGCCGCAGAGGATGTGTTGTGGCGCGCCGTTGCCGACCGTGGGCTTGACCTTGTTCCCTTTTCTCAAAATACCAACGCATTGCTGGATCGGCTGCAGTTTCTTCATACCGCAATCGGTGACCCATGGCCCGATATGAGCCGCGCAACACTCGCTGAAACTCTGGAAAGCTGGCTGCGACCCTTTGTGCCGGGAGCCGTCGCGCTCAAGGCACTTTCGCATACCGCTATTATGGATGCGCTCAAGTTTCGCGCGCCGCAAATCCACGATCTGGACCGGCTCGCACCGGAGCGGTTTTCCTTATCCAACGGCCGTGCGATGACCATTGACTACAGCAACGAAAACGGCCCCGCATTGCGCGCTCGTGCGCAGGATTTTTTTGGTGTGAATGAACACCCGATGATTGCGGGACATGTTCCGCTGATTATTGATCTTCTGTCACCTGCACGTCGCAGCATTCAGATCACCCGCAATCTGCCGACGTTCTGGACCGGATCCTGGCGAGATGTTCGGGCTGATATGCGCGGTCGTTATCCAAAACATTACTGGCCGGAAAACCCGTCTGCATCCTAGACCGATCTTTCCTTATGTTGACACATAAGTCATAAGTACGTACTTAATTCCATGCTTCGTTTAGCGATAGATATTGGTGGTACATTTACAGACGTGGTGGCGGAAACGCCGGCCGGGCTGTTTTCTGTAAAAGTTCTGACAACGCCGCAATCACCGGAACTGGGCGCATTGGACGGGGTTGGCTGTCTTTTGGACGAGCTGAACCTCACCTATAGCGATATCACCACAATCATTCACGGGACCACGCTTGCAACAAATGCGTTGATTGAGCGCAAAGGCGCCAAGACCGCTTTTGTCACCACTGCTGGTTTTCGTGATGTGCTGGAAATGCGTTACGAAAAGCGGTTCGATCAATATGCGCTGGATATCCAGATGCCAGAGCCATTGGTGCCAAGGCCCCTGCGCCTTGGCTTGAACGAGCGCATTCTCGCGGATGGCTCGGTCCTCGCGACACCACAGGACGATGAAATCGACCAATTGGCTGCGCGTTTAAAGAGCGAAAGAATTGAGGCCGTCGCGGTTGGATTTCTTCATTCCTATCGCAATGCATCTCATGAAAACTATGTGTCCGAACGCCTGCGTGCGCTGCTCGGCGACGATGTCACAATCTGTCAAAGCGCTGAAGTAGCCGGTGAAATTCGCGAATATGAGCGTTTCTCCACCGTCTGTGCCAATGCGTATGTGCGGCCTGTCATGGCGCGCTATTTGCAGCAATTGCAAACACAGCTGCAAAACCGTGGATTTGGCGGGTCTTTGCTGATGATGCTGTCAGGTGGTGGGCTGACAACTCTTGAACAGGCTGTTCGATTTCCAATCCGGCTGCTCGAAAGC